>Ga0100377_1001841_pt1 | contig 18077 bp, 18 predicted proteins | sample CryGeymeta201501_FD_83664 | JGI IMG/M metagenome (GOLD analysis project Ga0100377, IMG submission 83664) | Groundwater microbial communities from Crystal Geyser aquifers in Utah, USA - Crystal Geyser metaG 2015-01 | ecosystem: Environmental > Aquatic > Deep subsurface > Groundwater | place: USA...
GCAGATCTGCCGACGGGATCGCGTTGACGAGGTTCCCGCCGATGGTCCCCCGGTTGCGGATCTGGTTGTTGGCCAGCTTATGCGCAGCCTCCGAGAGCGACAGGAAGCGCTCCTGCACCACCGCGGAGTTGCAGATCTCGTTGTGCGTGGCCAAGGCGCCGATGGCCAATCCCCGGTCAGCGTCCCAGCGGATCCGGCGAAGTTCGTGCAGGTTCTTCAGCGACACCAGGGCGGAGGGCGCCAGAAGTCCGCTTTTCATCTTCACCAGGATATCCGTGCCGCCGGCAAGAACCCTGGCGGACGGCCCGAGCTGCATGAGGAGGCCGGTTGCCTCCGTCAGGCTCTCGGGAGCGTAGTAGTCGAAATCGGGCAGATACATCGGCCCCCCTTGTCTGAAATACCCTGCGGCATGAGCGGAATTCCCCGGCGGCCGCTTGCAGCGGACCCCCGACGCCGATCCGGCCGCGGAATGAAATGGATAAAACAGTGCTTTTGCATGATGGGAATATATGAAGAAGGATCTTGTCTGTCAAGAGGATTTTTACCCACTTGTGAATTCGTCCCTCACCCTATCCATCCGCCCGACGCCCCTCCTCGTCCCGGACCTCGCGCCGCATTCGCAGGGGTAGTCATAATGGCCCAGGGCCGATGGTACCCCAGGCACGCTCAATAAGTTCGCTCCGGACGGGAGCAGCATTGGCAATCAGAGGAGCGAGTCGCTCGGTAATGTCCCGGTCGGTCATGCTCGCAACAAGACGCTCACGGGTATAAGTTGACAACGGATGTTCAAGAATGGAGGAAAGGGCGATGAACCATCGTCTAAGCTGTAACGTCCGAAGCATTTCGAACGCCGGTTGCGGATCGTATGAGTTCCTCCAGGCCGCCTGCCAAAGACGGTCGGTTAAATCCCTCGACCAGTGTTCGCTCGGGACCGGTCACCTCCAGCAGCATTCCCTGACGCTCGACCCGGCGCGTCCCGACCTGTTTGCCGGAGTCGGTCTGCATGGGAAGAGGAGAATCCAGAAAGCGAACGGCAAACCCATCCAGAAGAAGGGGACGGCGGCGCCTGGCAACATAAAGAGTGCACTGGTTCCACACAGAATAAGCCGCTCCAAGAAGCTCTAGGGCGCTGTGATGGGAAAAGACGCCATTAGGATGCATCGCCTTCGCTACCAGAAAAGGATCCGGACGGAAATTTTCAGCCGGAAGCGCCGGCGGGACGACGGCGTATACCTTCCGGGTCACGCGTTTCAACCGGCCTGTCTTGAGATGGTATTTGAGCCGATCCACGACACCCAGACGCCCCCCATCCGCTGCCAGTGCCGTGACGGCCTCATCAAGAGAAAATACCGGATGGCCGGCAAAAAAGTCTGCGCCCCTCAGTTGCTGTTTGGTGTTCATATGGGTAAATTTATCTCCTGTACAGCAGCAAAACGTCAACAGAGCAGAGGTAGATTAAGTTGACGTCTTGAGTCGCTATGGGTAGCAATTTTACCTGTTCATGCACGAAATGTAAACAATTAATTCCCCTGCTTGACAAAACAATCTCTGCTTCGCTGCAGATGCCGGCAACCATGCAGTGGTCCGGCCCAGCCTGTTTTCTTCCTTCTTCTGCCGGCGATGATCGCCCTGCCCCTTTCCGTCGTGCCCATGAAAGCTACCACCGGCACCTTTTTTTCTTTCATCGAGGCTTCGGATCCGGCCATCACAAATGATCCAGCGTGACGCCATCGCGGCAACATCATGGGCATCAGAATGTTCTTTGACTCACGGATCTACCTTGCTCAGGGCTTTGACTGCCTTCATATACGCATCGAACCCTCTCATGAAGATGTCGTTATGATTTGCACCCGGGATTTTGAGAAGCGTTTTACGTGGCGATGGACAGGCACTGTAGAGCGCCTGCGCTTCCGAAAAGGGGAAAAAATGGTCAAATTCTGCATGGATAATCAGGGTGGTCTTGTCCCAGGCCCGGATCTTTTCAAGGTTTCTGAAACCTTTTTCCTCACTGAAATCAATCTCCAAGGCGTTTACGCCAAGGAACTCCAGCAGCGTGCCGGTATTTGCAAAACTGCTCTCCAGAACCAGTCCGTTTATCCGGTTTTTGTGGCGGCTTATCAGTTCCAGCGCCGCGGCGCTGCCCAATGACCGGCCCATCACGATAAAAGCCCCTCCGTATCCGTTCTCTCCCAGCCATCCTTTTGTGAACTCAAAGATGACATGGCAGTCCCTCATCATGGCTGTGACCGTGGGCCTACCGGACGATCTGCCATAGCCCCTGTAATCCACCACCAGGAAATTCATGCCCATGCGATTGTAAACAGGCCCCAATTCATCATAGTCACTGGCGATTTCACCATTTCCGTGAAAGAAAAGGATATTCGGGGCCGATTTCTCTGTCATATGGAAACGCCCGCCCACCAGAATATTGCTCTCCACCGGGATCGACACGTCGATTGTGTTCGCAGCTCCTGCAATCGACCCATATTCGGGCCTTGGATGGAAAAGCCCCATGAGGATTTCAGGACGGTCCAGGTGGGAATAGTCGATATCAGATCTCTCTATCATTTTGACAAGTCCCTTTTATTGTAGTCAACAATCGAGGCTGATGCTTCTTTGTAGCAGATTACATATTTTGATCTCGCAAACCCTGGCCAAACAAGACCATTCTCGTCAACGTACAGAAACTCCTGCTCGCGAAGTAATCTCACAATGGCGTTTACCCGATCGTGGAGGCGATTAATGCTGGCCAGCATCCCTTCGAGATGAAGATCGATTCTCAGCCTTCCTCGATTTCTTTTTTCCCGAAGATGACGGCAGAGATAAATGCATCATGGGCGAGGTTGATCTCAAAGATGATATCATCAATCTCGGAAGCGATCGACGAGCCCCCTCACCCTATCCATCCGCCCGACGCCCCTCCTCGTCCCGGACCTCGCGCCGCAGCAGCTTACCCACTTTGGATTTGGGCAGCATGTCCCGGAACTCAATATACTGCGGAATCTTGTATGAGACAAGGGTCTGCCGGCACCACTTGATCAGATCGTAACCTGTGATGCCCTTGATATCCTCCTTCAAAACCACATAGGCCTTGATGCGTTCGCCCGCCAGTTTGTCCGGGATCCCGATGACGCACGCGCCGATGACGGCCGGATGTTCCTGGAGCACGGCTTCGATTTCGGAGGCGGACACACGATAGCCCTTGTGTTTGATGGTGTCCACGGTCCGATCCACAAAGAAGAAGTTGCCCGCCTCATCCATGGACATCACGTCGGCGGTGCGGTACCATGTAAGGCCGTCCAACTCAATGAATGCTTCGGCGGTTTCCTCCGGTTTGTTCAAATAACTTGTCACCATATGAGCGGAATGGACGATCAGCTCTCCGGGCTGGCCGGGTTCGACCGGCTTCAGCGTTGCCGGATCGATGATTCTCACTTTTTTACTGGCAACGGGACGACCCGCGCTCCGCGCAGGGTTGTCGTTTGTCACCGGGCACATCGTCACTCCGCCGCAGGTCTCGGTGGCCCCATAACCCTGATAGATGCAGCGTCCGAATTTCTCCCGCCACCGCTTGCTTACTTCGACCGGCAAAACGTCCCCGCCGCTGAACCAGAACAGTACCGAACTCAAATCATACTGCGCCAGGCGAACATGTTCCAAAATCATCCGGTACAGCATCGGCACGCCGATCATGCTTTTTACCTTGAAGCGTTGGATGGCGTCTAAGGCCGCATCCATGTTGATGCGCGGCAGAAGGATCAGTGTCCCGCCCGTCAGCAGGGTGGCCAGGCCGGTTGTCTGGCCAAGGATATGGAAAAGCGGGGCATTGCCCAGGATCACATTTTCCTCCGCCGGGACAAGGGGTTCGCTCATCCGTATCTGTTCGTCCGCTGAAATCAGGAAAAGGTCATGATTGATGGGCACCCCTTTGGGGTATTTCGTCGTACCGCCGGTATAGAGGATCTCGGCCGTGCGTTCCAGGCATGGGTCAACCGCCGGCATGGCATCGACGGCGTGGCGATAACGGTGCAGCAGTTGCCGCAGGCCGAACGTGTTTTCATCCAAAACGATTTTGCCTTTGGGGATCACATCGAACAGATAACCGAATCCCCGTTTCCAGGCAGGCAGCAGATCGGCCATCCGGGTGACGATCACCTTTCGGATCCCGGTTTCGGGCCACGCCTTTTTGACGTACCCGAAGTTGGTATCCGCGCACAAGATGGCTGCGGCCTCGCAGTCGTTGGCGATATATTGAACATCATGGGCGGGATAAATGGGCGTGATGGGAACGCAAACCCCGCCCATGCGCTGAATGCCGAGCCAGGCCGCCACCCACTGGATGCCGTTGGGGATATAGAGCATCACCTTCTGCCCGGGTCGGATGCCCAGATCGGTCAGCGCCGCGGCAAAAATTCGGGTCATCTCCTCCAGGCGGCGGTATGAATAACGGGTTCCAAGATAGATGACCGCCGTGGCATCGGCGCGCCGTCCGGCGGTTTGCGTAAAAAGATCAATAATACGTTTAGGGCTGCTGTTTTGATGCGGTTCCTTCATGGGTCATATTCCAAAGTAGGCGGCTTTGATTTCCGGATTGTCCATCAGTTCGGCGCCGGCGCCGCTCAAGGTCAACATCCCGCTTTCAAGAACGTAACCGCGGTCGATGATGGGCAGGACAGGGCGGGCGAACTGCTCGCTCAAGACAACGGTGATGCCCGATTCCTTGTTCAAACTTACGATGGCATTCACCAGCGCCTTTTGCATCATCGGGCTTAAACCCAACAACGGTTCATCTAACAGAAGCAGCCGCGGTCTCACAACCAGCGCCATGCCGATGGCCAGCATCTGCTGCTCGCCGCCGCTTAAAAAACCGGCCTTTTTCGCACGTAACGGAACCAGGGCCGGAAAAAGCGTAAAGACATACGCCATGACTTCCCGCACTTCGGCTTTTTTACGCAGGTAACCGGCAATCTTCAGGTTTTCCGCGACGCTGCTTTCCGGAAAGACAGGGTGTCGCTCGCGTGAAAGCACAATTCCTTTTTTTACCCGCGCGCCGGGAGATAACTCCGTAATATCGACGCCTTCATAAACGATGCTGCCGTAAACCGTGATCCGTTCGCCGCCCTTGCGCTTTTCCTTGATGCGCATATCGATGATCAGACCCGAAAGGGCGTTCATCAGCGTGGTTTTGCCGGCGCTGTTGGAGCCGATCACCCCGATAATTTCGCCTTCGCGCACCTGCATGCTGAAATCGTTCAACGCCAGCGCGTTTTCGAAAAAAACCATCAGATTGTTCACATCAAGCATGACCACCTCGCGGCTGGCAAAAAAATCGCGGCTTGCGCCCCAGTATTCGTGCTCTCCCTCATTTCCCTGTCACTCTTCAGAACCGAGATACGCCTTCTTGACATCCTCGCTCGCCATGACCTCGGCCGCGGCCCCTTCGGCGATTTTCTGGCCAAAGTTCAAAACCATGATCCGGTCGGCGATGCGAAACAGCTCCTTTAAACGGTGTTCGATCATGATGATGGTTTTGCCAGCCAGCCTCAGTTTTTCGATAACAGGGACGATGCTTGCCACCTCGGCCAGGCTCAAGCCGGAAAACAGTTCATCAAGAATCAGCAGATCCGGCGACAGGGCAATGGCCTTGGCCAGTTCCAACCGCTTCAGATATCCCTGGGGAAGCGTCCCTGCCGGTTTGTAGGCAACATGGGCGTCCCGTTCAAAGCCCACCTCTTCGAGGAGATCCAGGGCCACTGCATTGCGATCTCCATATTGGCCTCCTGCCAGTTGCCGGACCCGGGGGGAATAGAGCGGGATGATCATGTTTTTATAGGCCGGTAACCGGTAAAAGGGGCGGACCATCTGAAAAGTGCGAGAGATCCCCATACAGACAATCTTATGGGGAGCGGTGCGGGTGATGTCCTGGCCGTTGTATAGGATTCGCCCGGAAGTTGGCTTCACAAAACCGGAGATGAGATTGACCAGGGTGGTCTTGCCGGAACCGTTGGGCCCGATGATCCCGATCAGTTCTCCGCTGCGCACCTCGCAGCTCAAATGGTCGACCGCTGCGACTCTCCCGAAGATTTTACATAGGTTCTCTACCCGCAGGGCGGTCGGCAAGCTCATTGGTCTATCTCGACCCATCTTTCCATTTGATGGTATTTACGCTGAATATAGTCAAACAGCCCCTCCGGAATGGCCACAATGAAAACCACCAGAAACAATCCGTACAGAACAATGCGCAGCCCGCCGATGCCCCGCAACGCTTCCGACAGCGGCACCAGGATCACCGCCCCCAGGGTGGCCCCAGCCAGCGTTCCGCCTCCCCCCACCACAGCAGCGGCGATGGGCAGGATGGAATAATCGAGCGCAAACACCGGCATACCCACAAACATGTAAACATGGGTCATGAAGGCGCCCGCGAAGGCGCCGATGGTACTGGAGATGAAAAGCGCCTGGGTTTTGAACCAGTAGATGTTGATGCCGGCATTCGTAACCGAGCGGTCATTGTCACGGATGCCCTTGAGCACCAGGCCGTAATCGGTCTCCATCAGCCTCCTTAATCCGAACAACACCCCCAGAAGCACCCCCGTCGCCAGATAGATCTCCGTCAGAGTGGACGGCAGGGGCGTCATGCCGCTTAACCCCTCGGTGCCGCCGAATATTTTGGTGGCTTCGATAATCCGCACCAGCATCAGGGGTACGATCAACGTGACCATGGAAAAGTAAATTCCCCGCAGGCGCAGAACCGGCAGCAGAATGAGGGTGCAGAGTGCGCCGCCCAATACCGTCGCTATGGGAATAGCGATCCATGGAGGCGCTCCGAAGTAAAAATTAAGGATGCCCGATACATAGGCGCCCATGCCGAAAAAAAGGGCCTGCCCCAGGGAAATCATGCCGGTCTGGGCCAGCAGGTCCCAACTCATGGCCAATAGCGCAAACACGGCTACTGAAATCATCACCTTCTGCCAATAGACGCCTAAAAAAAGCGGCAACAGCAGAAAAGCGGCCGCCGGCAGCAGCCGTGGGCCGGCCAGATAGAGCATTTCACGCCAGGAACAGAGGGCGTAAACATCCTCAGAACGGGCTTTGATCCCCCGATCGATCCGTTCCCTCCGTTTTTTCAAGTCTCTAAATCCTCTCTTCCAACTCTTTTTGCCGGCCGAACAGGCCGGAGGGCTTGATCGCCAGCACCAGCAGGATGGCCGCCAGGCTGACGATCATGGTCCAGTGGGAACCGATATAGGTATCGGTGAAACGTTCCGCAAAACCGACGATGAAGCCGGCCACGATCACTCCGCCGGTCGAACCCAGGCCGCCGATGATGCATATGGCCAGGGCCTTGATCAGCACATCGTATCCCTCGTCCGGGGCAATGCTTCCCAAAGGAATGATAATGGTGGCGGCGATGGCGGCCAATCCGGCCCCGAAAGAGACGCTTAAAGTGGCCGCCCAGTCGGAATCGATGCCGAAAGTCAAAGCGGTGCGTTCATCCTGGGCGATCGCCCGAAACGCGAGGCCGGTCGCGGTGAAATGGGTAAAAAGCCACAAGCCCAGCACCAGCAGCAGCCCGATCAGCACGATGGCGATCCGCTGTATATCCACATAAGCGCCGGCGATCATAAAGCTTTCGTTCGAGAAGACCGGCAGGGTATATTCGAACCCCACAAGCCCCAGGTAGCGAAATAACTCCAGGATGGCCAGGCCGATGCCAAAGGTTGCGATGACTTCGGAAAGGGCCTGGCCGCGAACCCGCAGCAAAACGAAACGGTACATCAAGGCGCCCGATATCATGGTGAAGCCGATAGAGAGGACCGCCGATGCCCAAAAGGGCAGATGCAACAGGTTCAGCATCGTCCAACTCATGTAGGCCGACATGATATACAGCGCGCCGTACGCGAAATTAGCCACCCCGCTGATGCCGAAGGTCAAATTGAATCCGATGGCCATCAGAATGAGTATAAAACTGTTGATCAGGGCGAAAACAATAGTGCCTGCAAACATTCGCCATCCCCCAAACGGGAAAGGGTATTATCGCACTACTTTGCGGATTTCAGCCCTGTGGGCAGTTGGATCGCATTTTCGGCCAGAGAATCCGGAAATACGACGATGCGTTTGCCGCTGTCGGTCCACTGGGATACCAGCGACACGCCTGTTTCTGCCGGGTCAAAACCATAAACCGCCTGGTGGCCGGCGTCATAGCGTATGCGGCCCATCACCCCCTGTCGGTCGGTTTTTTCCAGCCCGGCTACGATCGCATCCGGATCGAGGCTGCCGGTCCGCTCGATGGCCTCTTTCAGGATATACACCGATTCATAGGACGGCGCGGGGCCATGACCGGCCTGGATCTCCTGACCGTATTTCTTTTGATATTTCTGCATAAAGTTGGTGGAAGCCGGAAGCTTGCTGGCGGCCATCGCGCTGCCCAATTCAAAAGTTGTGTTCAGCACGCCGCCGATTTTGCCGTCAAATATCTTCCAGGCTTCGGAGCCGGCCAAGGGTGAAATGAAGCCGGCCATGATGGCGGGCACCTTCATGGTGTTCCACTGTTTTACCAAGGTGCCGCTTTGGGGCATGTCGAAGACAGGCATGATCACCTGGGCGCCCTGGGCGCGGGCTTTCATCAGGGCCGAAGAGAAATCGGAGGTGCCGGTGGGATAGCTCTCCATGCCCAACACGGTCCAGCCGCTTTTGTCAAAATAGAGTTTCTTCACCAGATCGGCGGTCGCGCGCGCCCAGGCCACATCCTGGGTCATGACGTAAACTTTGTTAAACCCGAACTGCTTGTTGATCGCCCCCATGGTTCCCGAGAGGAACTTGACCAAGTGCACGGCGTTTAAGCACGTCCGAAAGACATACTTGTACTTTTGCGGCTCTTCCTTGATTTTCTTCTCCGAACCCGGCGCCATCGCAATCGTCCCCAGGAGCGGGACTTTGTACTTGGCGATAATATCCATTCCGGCGATCAAGGCCTCGGAACGAAACGGGCCGACCATCAGGGCGGTGGGTTTTTTCTCTAAAATGATCTTTTCCAGCCCCAACAGCGCTTCCGGTACCGGCACGCGGACGCCGCATCCCGCAGATCGATGGATTCGACTTTAAACGGCCTTGTCCCCGCGCCCACTTTCACGCCGCCGGCGGCGTTGATCTCATCCACCGCCATTTGAACCGCTTTGATGGATTCCTTGCCTTCAAGAAAACCCAGGGATGTCGCCACCCCGATCACAATGGGTTCGGCTGCGCGTACATTCGGCGCTGCCACGGACCACGCGCACATCACTGCCAACATCACACCAATGATCAACCGTTTTCTTTTCATGCCCCCCTCCTTATTTTGTGTGCCTGAACGTTGAAGACTCTTCGCCGGCTAAAGGATTTTGTAACTTTTCTACGAGTTCGCCGCCGTTGACGATGGGACAGTTCCCTTACGTTTGAGAACCGATGCTGACCAGTTTCCCGGCGAGCCGAGTATTGAGGAAGTGGCGATTGAATGTCAAGAAATTTATTTGCATGGAATTCATTCTCTCTTGACACACGGGCAAACCCTCTTTATACTCCCTCACCAAAACAACCTGTTCTCTTTCGACCCGGGTAAATCCTGGAAAACCAGGAGGGGGCATCCGCTTTGGAAAAATCAAAATTTCACTACGCATGGATTGTTGTCGGCGCCGGGACGATCGGGGTCATGGGGGCGCTGGGACTGGGACGTTTCGGCTATACGGTCATTCTGCCGGCCATGAGGGATGGTTTGGGCCTTACCTATGGCCAGTTGGGGCTTCTGGGCACCGGGAACCTGATCGGCTATCTCTTCTTTTCCCTGGTGGGAGGCTTTTGGGCGTCCCGGTACGGTACAAAAATTGTGACGGTTCTCTCTTTGACCCTGATGACGGTTTCCCTCATGCTGACCGGGCTGGCAGGGGGATTTTACGGAATCCTGGCAGCGAGAATTTTTACCGGTGTCGGCAGTGCGGGCGCCAACGTGCCCATCATGGGGCTTGCGTCGGCCTGGTTCTCAGCGCGTCGCCGGGGGCTCGCCGCCGGAATCATGGTCTCCGGTTCCGGTCTGGGGGTTTTGGTTACCGGCATCTTTCTGCCTGGTGTGATCAAGGCTTACGGAGCCGATGGCTGGCGATGGGCCTGGTATGTTCTGGCGGCCCTCTCGCTGGTCATTACGCTGATTTGCATGTGGCTGTTGAAAGATACGCCGGCTGAAAAAAATCTCTCTCCGTGCGGAGCGGAAGTGACAGCCCCTCGGCCTTCACCTGCGAAAGAACAGGGCGGTAGAGCGGCTGCCGCTCCTTTGGACTGGGGCAAGGTATATAAAAATCCGGCCCTGTGGCAATTAGGGCTCGTTTACTTTGCCTTTGGATTTTCTTATATTATCTATGCCACTTTTTTCTCCGCCCATGTGATCAAAGCGGGAAATCTTACCCCGGCCGAAGCCGGCCGAATCTGGTCGCTGGTAGGATTTGTGAGCCTGGCAAGCGGCCTTATCTGGGGGGGCGTCTCCGACTGGATCGGTCGCCGTGCAGCGCTTGTTATCGTTTTTTGTCTGCACACCCTCTCTTTTGCCATTTTCGCCTTCGCCACGACGGTAGTCGGTTTTTATATTTCGGCATTGGCCTTCGGCATCTCCGCCTGGAGCATTCCCTCCATCGTGGCCGCATTTTCCGGTGACATTGCAGGGGCTCGCCTGGCGCCCGCAGCCCTGGGAATGGTCACCGTCATCTTCGGCATCGGTCAGGCCCTGGCGCCTTATGTGGCCGGGAAACTGGCTGATGCGTCGGGCACTTTTTCATATCCTTTTATGCTTGCGGCATTCATCGCTTTGGCGGGCGCCATCGGTTCCCTGTTGTTAAATAAAAGTGAAAAAAACATGTAACAGGAACATAACATCGGAGAGTGAACCATAAGAAAGGGATCAGGGGGGGCGGGTAAATAAGGCAATGCCCGGCCCTTTATATTCATCATGAAGTTCCAAAGGAGGGGGATATGAAACATTGGAGCAAGGAAGAATCACTCAGCAGGAAAGGGATGAAGAAACTCCAGGGAGAGCGGTTGGCCAAAGTCTGTGAGCGCGCATATGCCTCGGTTCCGTTTTATAAGAAGGTGTTTGACAAGGCAAAAATCAGACCGGCGCAGATTAAGTCGATTGACGACATTGTCCGACTGCCCTTCACAACGAAGCTCGACCTGCGGGACAATTATCCGTTCGGAATGTTTGCGGTTCCCATGAAGGATATCGTCAGAATCCACGCATCGTCGGGGACCACCGGCCAGCCCACCGCCGTCGGCTACACGCGGTATGATCTTGAAATATGGGCTGAGGCGATGGCAAGGACGATGACGGCCGCGGGGACCACGGCAAATGACATTGTTCAGAATGCTTACGGCTACGGACTGTTCACGGGCGGCCTCGGCGCCCATTACGGCGCTGAAAAAATCGGCGCCGCGGTGATCCCGATTTCCGGAGGCAACACGCAAAAGCAGATCATGCTGATGAAGGACTTCGGGACCACAGTGCTTTGCTCGACACCCTCGTTCTGCCTCTATATTTACGACGTGATGAAACAGGAGAAGATCAATCCCCAATCCCTCAAGCTGAAAATCGGGATCTTCGGCGCCGAACCCTGGACGGACGCCATGAGGAAGGAAATTGAGAAGCGGATGCATATCAAGGCCATTGACATCTTCGGCCTGAGCGAGATCACGGGGCCGGGCGTCTCCTTTGAATGCGCCGAGGCCCAAAACGGCCTCCATGTGAACGAGGATTTCTTCTATCCGGAGATTATCGATCCGGATACAGCAGAAGTTCTGCCCTTCGGGGAAGAGGGCGAGCTCGTCCTTACAACGCTTCTTAAAGAAGGCATTCCGTTGATCCGTTACCGGGTAAAGGATATCACCAGTCTGAATCCCGAGAAGTGCATCTGCGGCCGGACGCTGGTCCGGATGTCGCGCGTCCGCGGCCGGTCCGATGACATGCTGATCATCCGGGGCGTGAATGTCTTCCCATCGCAGGTAGAATCTGTATTGCTCAAATCCAAGGCGGTGGCCCCGCACTATATGATTTTTGTGGACAGGAAAGGGCGGATGGATGAGATGGCCGTTCATGTAGAGGTGACGCCTGCTTTTATCAAATCCTTCACACAAAAGGTATTGTCGGACGACCTGACCAATTTCATCGGTGAGTTTGAGGAGATGAAAAAGTTGAAGAAAGAGATCAAGGAGAGAATCAAGGATGTGATCGGCGTCACGACCGATATCAAACTTGTGCCGCCAAACACCATCGCAAGGAGTGAGGGCAAGGCAAAGCGGGTCACGGATAACAGACCCCGATAGCCGCAGCAGGAGAGACGGATGAAGGGAGAATCGAGATGGGGGGAGAGACAATTTCCAGTCCGCCTTACGATGTCGTGATCATCGGCGGGGGGCCGGCGGGGCTCACCGCGGGGATGTACGCCGCACGGGCGGACCTCCGGACGCTGGCGATCGGGGGCGGCTCGACGGTGAGCCAGATCACCGCGACCGACGTCATCGAAAACTATCCGGGGATTCCCGGCGGGGCGAACGGCCTTGAGCTTGTCGAACGTTTCAAGGCGCAGGCCGTCGGATTCGGGCTGGAGACCGCCTCCGGCGATGTCACGGCGATAACCCGAAAGACATTCGGCGACCGGGAAGGCTGGGAGATTGTCGCCGGAGAGCGGTGCTACATGGCGCTTGCCGTCATCATCGCGACCGGAGCCGCCTGGCGGCATCTCGGCGTGCCGGGCGAGGAGCGGTTCATCGGCCGCGGCGTCTCCTTCTGCGCGACCTGTGACGCCCCCCTGTTCCGAAACCGGGAGGTGGCGGTCGTCGGGGGCGGCAATACGGCGATCCAGGAGGCGCTCTACCTCACCCGCTTCGCGAAAAAGGTTACGGTGATCCATCGGCGGGACCGCCTGCGGGCGACGGCGATCCTCCAGAAGAGGGCCTTTGCCAACGAAAAGATCGCCTTCGCGTGGAATTCCGTGGTCGAATCGATCGACGGCCTCGACCTGATCCAGTGGGTCCGCCTCCGGGACGTCAAGACGGGCGAAAAGAAAGAACTTTCCGTGAGCGGCGTTTTCATCTTCGTCGGCCTTACCCCAAACACGGCCCCCTTCCGGGAGCTCGTTGCTGCGGACCAGGGCGGCTACATCACGGTCGATGCGAACATGCAGACGTCGCTCACCGGGATCTTCGCCTGCGGGGATTGCACTGCGAAAAGGTTGCGGCAGGTCGTCACGGCCTGCGGCGACGGGGCGACGGCGGCCTTTTCCGCCCAGCTCTACGTTGAGGAACTGAAGGGAGTGGCATACTAAAGATGGAGAACTGGATCGCCTCCTGGCGTCACATCCCCGCGCATCTGAGCCCGTACCTCTTCGAGATCGGCTCCTTTCAACTGCGCTGGTACAGTCTGATGTACCTCGCGGCCTTTGCCTGCATCTACCTCCTCGTCATGCGCCGGATCCGGCGGGAGAATTTCCCATATACGGCGGAGACGATCCAGGACTACTTCGTCTGGGCGATCCTCGGGGTGATCCTCGGTGGCCGCTTCGGCTATGTCTTCTTCTACAACCTCGGCTACTACCTGCAACACCCCCTGGAGATCATCTTCCCCTTCGAATTCAACGGCGGGCTTCATTTCGTCGGGATCAGCGGGATGTCCTACCACGGGGGCGCCATCGCCGTCCTGATCGCGTCCGTGATCTTCTGCCGGAAGCGCGGGATCGACTTCTGGCGGTTCGCCGACCTCTTCAGCTCGGCGGTTCCGCTCGGCTATACCTTCGGGAGGATCGGCAACTTCATCAACGGCGAGCTCTACGGCCGGGCAACGGACGTCCCCTGGGGGATGGTCTTCCCCCTCGACCCGCTGCACCTGCTGCGCCACCCCTCCCAGCTCTACGAGGCCTTCTTCGAGGGGATCGTCCTGTTTGCCGTCCTCTGGGCGGTCCGGAAGAGGTTTTCCACCACCGGCGCGCTCTTTGCCTTTTACATCATGGGCTACGGCCTCGTCCGTTTCTTCATCGAATTCTTCCGCGAGCCGGACGTCCAACTCGGCTTCGTCCTCGGCCCCTTCAGCATGGGGCAACTCCTCTGTCTGCTGATGATCCTGGCCGGCGCAGCGATCTACGCCCTCCGTGCGAAATAGGAAAGGAATCCAATATGGGAAAGAGAGTTGTGATTATCGGGGCCGGGGCCGGAGGCGCCTCCGTGGCGGCCGAGGCGCGGCGGGGCGATTCATCGCTGGAAATGATCTTGATCGAGCAACGCGGGCAGGTTTCCGTCGCCGCCTGACCGATGCCCTATTACATCGGCGATGTAATCAAGGAAGAAAAAAAGCTGATCGCGCGGACGCCGGAGAAGTTCCGGGAGACCGGGGTAGAAGTCCGGATCGACACCCGTGTCGAAGAGGTGGACGGCAAGGCGGGCGAGGTCCGCCTTGCCGACGGAACGAGGCTCCCCTACGATATCCTCGTCCTCGGGACGGGAACAACGCCGCTCTTGCCGGGGATTCCCGGGGAGGACCGGGAAGGGGTCTTCACGCTGAAGACGTTCACGGACGCCTTGCGGATCAAGGCGTGGCTCCGGGAGGTCCCCTGCCGGAAGGCGATCATCATCGGGGCCGGTTTCATCGGGATGGAGATGAGCGAGGCGATCCGGAACCTCGGCATCGAGACGCAGGTCTTCCATCGCGGGACGCTTCCCGTGAACCGCTGGGACCCCGAATTTTCCCAGGTTGTCCTCGACGAGCTCCGGAGACACCAGGTGGACTTCGTGACGGATGCGGAGACGAAGGCAATCGAGGCCGGGAAGGACCATCGCCTCCGCTTAGTCACGAATCACGGCGAGGCGGAGGCGGACATGATCCTGATGGCCGTCGGGATCAGGCCCGAGGTCACGCTGGCGAAGCAGATGGGGCTTCCGCTGGGAGAGACGGGGGCGATCCGGGTCAATTTTTCGCAGATGACCCCCCGGGAAGGAGTCTATGCGGTGGGCGACTGCTGCGAATCCTTTCACCGGGTCAGCGGCCACTGGGTGAACATCCCGCTGGGCGACATCGCCAACAAGCAGGGGCGCGTCGCCGGCCGGAACATCGGCGGCGGGGCCATGATCTTTCCGGGGATCGTCGGGGCGCAGTCCTTCCAGGTCTTCGACCTGGAGGTGGCGGCGACGGGTCTCGACGAACGTGCGGCGGCGGCGGTCGGCTTCCATCCGGTGAGCATGCTGAGCTGGGGGAACGCAATTGCCGGGCCCATGCCGGGAAATACAAAATTGGGTCTCAAACTGATCGCCGACCGGGCGACGGGGAGGCTACTCGGCGCGCAGGCGGTCGGCGAGGCGGGGGCGGTGAGCCGGATCAATACGCTCTCTTGCGCCCTCTGGGCGGGACTGACCCTTGACGACGTCGGGTATCTGGATCTGGCCTACGCCCCGCCGTTCAGCGGTTCCTGGGACCTGATCCACATCGCCGCCCAGGCGCTCCGGCGGCAGATATAGCGGAAGCAAAGAGGCGCCGCCGGAGAACCGGGGCGCCTCTTTTTTTGCGATGTCAACCAGTGGACGTTAGATCTTGATGTCCAGCTCCTTGATCAGGTCGCCGTAGTCCTTATACTCCCGCTGCAGGAAGGCGGTCCAGTCCTTTGTGTTGAGGTAATCGATCGGCTGGTAGATCGAGGCCATGGCCTTTTTGTATGCCGGGTCTTCGCTGATCTTCTTCAGGGTCGAGGCGATGTATTCGATGATCTCGGGCGGCGTGCCGTTCGGGACGGCGACACCCTTCACCGAGCCCCAGGTGGCGACATCGATCCCCTGTTCCTTCAGGGTCGGGACCTTCGGAATGACGGGATCGCGCTTGTCGAGGGCCACGCCGATGGCCTTGAAGCGGCCGGCCTTGAGGTGCGGCATCACCTCGGAGGGGTGGCCGCCGCCGATCGTGAGGTGACCGCCCGCCAGGGCGGTGGTTGATTCGGCCCCGCCGGCGAAGGGCACCGTCGTGATCGGGATGTTGGCCCGCTTGGAGATGGCCATCATGACGAGGTCCACAGAGCCGGCGGCGGTGGAGACCGCCGCGGTAATCTTGTTTCCCTTGTTCGCGTACGCGATCAGGTCCTTCATCGAGTTGATCGGGGATTTACCGCTCACACAGATCACGATCGAGTGGATCGAGAGCCTCGCGACCGGGGTGATGTCCTTCAAGGGGTTGAAGGGCATCTTCTGCAGGTGCGGCATGACCACATCATGGCCGGAGCCCTGTCCGACATAGATGGTGTATCCGTCCGGCTTGGAGCGGACGACGTACTCCTCTCCCAGGACGCCGCCGGCGCCGGCTTGTTGACGATCAGCATCGGCTGGGGGCTGTACTTTGTCCAGAACTTTTCCACGGTGCGGGCCGTAAGATCGCTGGAGCCGCCGGCTGCAAAGGGGACAATGACCTGGATCGGTTTGGTCGGGTATTTGTCGGCGCCGAAGCACAGGCCGCCGACCACCAGCATGGCGACCAGTGCCAGGGTCAGAAACAGGGTGACTTTACGCATGTGAGTCATAGAATACCTCCTTCTTAAATGGGTTAATGGAACTCTTTCTGTAAATTTATCCGTTTCCAATTTTTAAAATGGTCCTTCCGTTTCGGCGTGCGGGGATTGGGCGCCAGCCCTCCTTTATGTCGCCGGTGGTTTCTTCCCTCCCATTTTCCGTTTGATAAAAAAGGCCGTCTGCCCCACGATCAGGAGGACGAAGACGGCGATCAGGGTTCCCGAGATCGGGCGGGTGACGAAGATGGTGAGGTCGCCGCCCGAGATCAAAAGGGACTGCCGGAGCGACCGCTCGACCATCGGACCCAGAACGAAGGCGAGCGGCAGCGGGGCCGGGTCGAAGTTCAGTTTCCGCATCCCGTAGCCGAGGGCGGCGAAGAAGAGCATCGAATAGATGTCGAAGACCTGGTTCTGGACACTGTAAACGCCGATCGTCGTGAAGAGGACGATGATGGGGGCGAGGATGCCGTAGGGAACGCGGAGCATCTGCACCCAGAGCCCCACCATCGGGAGATTCAACACAAGAAGCATCGCGTTTCCAATGTACATCGAAGCAATGACCCCCCAGAAGACGTCCGGGTGCTCCGCGACCAGAAAGGGCCCCGGCGTGATTCCCTGGATCATCAGGGCCGCAAAGATCATCGCGATCGCGGCGTTTCCCGGGATCCCCAGCGTGAGGAGCGGTATGAAGGAGGAACTCGACGCCGCATTGTTCGCCGACTCCGGTCCGGCCACCCCCTGAATGGCTCCGTGTCCGAACTCCTCCGGATGCTTCGAGTATTTCTTTTCGATGGCATAGGAGGCCAGCGACGAGATGACGGCGCCGCCGCCGGGGATGATCCCGATAAAGAATCCGATGACCGATCCCCGGAAGATCGCCCACTTGGAATCCGCCCAATCCTTGAGGGTCGGGAAAACCTTTCCGAGCTTCGTCGTGACGATTTCCGTCTTCAGCGTGGATTCAAGATTATAGAGGATTTCGCCGAGACCGAAGACCCCCATCGCCAAGGTCACGAAGTCGAAACCGCCCTGAAGGACAATACTCCCGAAGGTAAAGCGGATCTTGCCGGAGATCGGGTCGAGCCCCACCATGGCCAGCAGGAGGCCGACGAAGAGGATGATCAGCCCCTTGATGATCGAGCCGCCGGAGAGGGTCACGGCGAGGAGGAGCCCCAGCGTCGTAAGGGCGAAATATTCGGGGGGGCCAAAATCAAGGGCGAATTCGGCGAGCGGCGGCGCGAAGAAGGTCAGGCCGACAACCGCTACCGTGCCGGCGATAAACGATCCAATCGCGGCGATCCCCAGGGCCGCCCCCGCGCGCCCCTTCCTGGCCATCTGATAGCCGTCGATGCAGGTGACGACGGAGGCCGCCTCGCCGGGGAGGTTCAGCAGGATGGAGGTGGTCGATCCTCCGTACATCGCGCCGTAGTAGATGCCCGCCATCATGATGATCGCCGTTACCGGGGAGCCGATCACATAGGTCAAAGGCAGCAGAAGGGCGATCGTGGCCGCAGGCCCCAGGCC
>Ga0100377_1001842_pt1 | contig 18071 bp, 8 predicted proteins | sample CryGeymeta201501_FD_83664 | JGI IMG/M metagenome (GOLD analysis project Ga0100377, IMG submission 83664) | Groundwater microbial communities from Crystal Geyser aquifers in Utah, USA - Crystal Geyser metaG 2015-01 | ecosystem: Environmental > Aquatic > Deep subsurface > Groundwater | place: USA...
AAAGACGGATTCACCACGAATGGATGAGCGAGGCAAAGACGGATTCACCACGAATGGATGAGCGAGGCAAAGACGGATTCACCACGAATGGATGAGCGAGGCAAAGACGGATTCACCACGAACGGCGAGCGAGACACCCACGGATTCACCACGAACGGCGAGCGAGGCACCCACGTCATCGACGGCGGAGTGAGCGTAGCCAACTGCGCGGGACGGGCGAGCGGAGCGATAACGAACGGAGGCCGGAGGTTGCAATGCCGCGGCCGCGGGGGAGCCCCGGGGCTGGCCCGAGGGCCGGCTCTGTGATACCAAGGGTGCGCTCAGCGATCCGCCTGATCCGTGCTGTACGGACGGCGCCCAGGCGCCCGGCTCAACGCTGCCGAACCTGCCATAGGACCTCGACGCCCCCATGCGACGCCTCCTCCTCCCCAGCCTCGTGACCGCGCTGCTCGCCATGGCCGTGCCGGCTTGCCACAACTACTACGACACCGGCCTCGAGGCGTTCACGCAGGGCAACCTGGACGAGGCGGAGCGTGAGGCCCGAGAGGGGCTCGACGAAGACGCGCGCGATCCGTCGCTGAACCTGCTGCTGGCGCGGGTGCTGGTGCGGCGCGAGGCGTGGGCCGAGGCCCGGCCGTACGCGGAGCGCGCCGTGGAGGGCCTGCCGGAGGAGGCCGAGGCGCAATACACCTTCGGGATCGTGCAGAAGGAGGTGGGCTCGAGGATCTCGGCGGGGCGGCACCTGATCAAGGCGTGGAGGCTGGACGCAGGGCGGTTCAGCAAGGGTGCGCCGATGCTCGTCGAGCTGCTGCCGGGCGCCATCGACGAGGCGCGGGAGAACGACGTGCCCGACGCCGCCGTCGAGTTCATCCTGGCGCTGCGCGAGCTCGAGCCTGGACACGCGGCCACCACGGAGGACCGGCTCATCGAGGCGCGGGAAGCGTGGGGCAACAAGCTGCAGCGGCTCGGCCGCTTCAGCGACGCCGCCGGGTACTACGCCGAGCTGGCCGGCCTCTACCCGGATCGGGCCGCGTACATCCTCGAGGAGGGCTCCATCCGGCTCAGCCTCCAGGAGGACGACAAGGCCAGCGCCCTGTTCGAGCGGTACGCCACCGCCGTCACGGGCAAGGACGCCGCCGCGCGCATGGACGAGATCGCCAACCGCGCTCACATCCGGCGCCGCGACGACGTCGCCGAGGCCTGGTGGAAGCGCTCCTTTGCCACCGACCCGAGCCGCCACCGCGCCTACCTCCAGCTCGCCGCCATCCAGCTCGAACAGCTCCGCGCCGAGGAGGGCTACGCCACGCTGCGCGCCTTCCTGGGCTCCTTCAAGGATGAGGGCAAGGACCCCGAGCCGTGGCTCCAGGCGGCGCGCGCCGCCGTGGACGCCAACCGCGGCGACCTCGCCATCGAGCTGTTGACCGAGGCGAGCACCACCGCCAACCCCAGCTTCGTCATCACCGACCGGCTGGCCGATCTTCTGCTGCGCCGCGGGCGCCGTGGCGACATGGAGGACGCGCTCAAGGCCTACATCGACCGCAGCGCGGCGGGCAAGGACGCCGCGGCCGGCCGGGCGGCCGAGGTCGAGGTCGCCCAGTGGCTCCAGCGCAACAAGGAGTGGGACGCCGCGGCCTACTGGTTCCGCAAGGTGGTGGACGCGGGCGGTGAGCCGCACCACTGGCTCGCGCTGGCCCGGGTCTACTCGGCCGCCCAGCGGCGCTCGGACATGGTTGACGCGCTGCTGTCCTACCTGAAGGCCGCCCCGGGCGTCCCCTCCGACTTCATCACGACCGCCTCGATCATGGTCGCCGAGGGCCAATACGCCGACGCCGAGGGCGTCATCACCCAGGGCCTCAAGAAGCACAAGGGCAACGACGAGCTGACCCGCTTTCTGGCCAAGGTCCACTACGAGAGCGGCTACCTCGACAAGGAGGAGCACGTCTGGCGCGACTGGATCCGTGTCCAGAAGGAGCCGCGCCGGGCGTCGCTCGAGATCGGGCAGATGTACGCGCGCCGGGCGGACGCTCCGCGCGCTGCGGCGATGCTGACCGAGGCCGCCAAAGACCCCGCGCTGGCCCCCAACGCCCTGCTCGCGCTCGGCGACATGTACCGCGAGCGCGGGATGGACCGCGAGATGCGCGAGGCCTACGACCGCGTGGTGGCCACGTCCGAGGACAAGGCCGCGGCGCTCGAGACGCTGTTCGGCCGCTACCGTGGGCGGGAGTTCGCCGAGGACGCGCTGCGCGTGCTCGATCAGCTCATCGCGCTCAAGCCCGACGACCCCTCGCTGACCTGGGAGGCGGGCCGCAAGGCCGTGCAGCTCGGCGACTTCGCGCGCGGCATGACGCTGTTTCGCGACCACATCGCCCACAGCAAGGACGCGCTGGGCACCACGCGCAAGATCGGCCGGTTCCTGCAGACCAGCGGGCAGGTCCAGCTCGCGTTGGAGCTGTACGAGGATGCGCTGCGCACGGCGAACGACAAGCCCGAGCTGTTCGGCGACATCGGCGACCTGTACTGGGAGCTGGCCGAGTCCTACCAGCGCACCAACAAGCTCCGCGCGGCGCAGATGTTCGACGAGGCTCGCCGCTTCTTCGCCCGCTACATCGACGGTTTCCCGGCCAGCGACAAGCAGAAGCCGCGCGAGCTGACCGAGTTCGGCGGCCGCATGGCGTCCAACCGCTACCGCCAGTTCGGCCTGGCGGTGATGGCGTTCGAGCGCGCCGAGGCCCAGGGCACCAGGCTGCGCCCCAACGACCAGTTTGCGTACGGTGAGTCGCTGCTGCACCAGGGCAAGACGGAGCGAGCGGACGCGGCGTTCAAGGCACACATCGCCGACAGCAAGCCCCAGGCCCCGCGCAACTTCGCGGTCGGCGAGGTGTGTTTTATGGCGGGATCGTACGACCTGGCCTTGAAATACCTTCAAAGGGTGCTTGACAAGAATGCCGAGGCGTACGTGCCGCGCGCCTTCGAAGTGATGACGACCATCCTGATCAGCACGGGCAAGCGTGAGCGCATCGAGCCCCTCGTCTTGCGCTACCTCGAGCTCAGCCGGGCCACCCAACAGTCCCGCATACTCGCCGCCCAGGTCTACGAGGCCGCGGGGCTCTGGCCCCAGGCCCTTCGTGAATACAATGATTTACTGCGGCTGCGCCCCAACAACCCAGAGACCCTCCGCCGCGTCGCCGAGGTGTCCTACAAGACCGGCGACCTCGCCGCCACCGAGGCTCTGTTCGCGCAGACGGCGAAGTCCTCCAGCAATCCTGCCGCCGCCTGGGAGGCCATCGGGGACTTCTACGTCGACCACGGCGAGATCACCCGCGGCCTCGACGCCTACGACAAGGCCATCGCCACCGGCAGCGCCTCGGCCAACGCCCACATTCGCCGCGGCACCCTCCTGCTCCTGCAAGGTGACCGCGGCCGCGCCCTCGACGACCTCGAGCAGGGCCTGGCCGACGCCGACTCCCCCGACCAGGCCTACCAGACCGCCCTTGAGACGATGCTCGTCACCCCCTTCTACGACGAGAGCAAGAAGCTCGCCCAGGACGCCCTCGTCCGCATCGCCAGCCCCGAGTTCTTCCAGCGCGCGCTGGCCGAGCTCGAGATGATGCGCGGCGACCACGCCCGCGCCATGGCCGACGCCAACGCCTGGGGCCAGGCCCGCTCCGACCTCAGCGGCCAGATCGCCCTGATGCGGCAGTACGACTACAACCTCGAGATCGTCGACCTCTTCCGCAATCAGGTCGAGGTCGGCGACAACCTCAGGACCGAGCAGCTCATCTTCGAGAACCGCGCCAACCTCGACGTCCTCGTCGAGCAGATCGGCGTCGACCGCCTCCCGGTGATCTACCGCCCCCTGTTCACCCGCCGCGACGACCCGGCGCCGCTCCACAAAGACATCGGGCTGATGTACACGCAGCTCGATCGCCCGCGTGAGGCCATCGTCAACCTCGCCAGCGCCTCGACCCGCCAGGGCAGCGACAGCGACATCATCCTCGGCACCCTCTACATGCAGCGCGGCGACGCCAACGCCGCCCGCACCGCCTTCGTCCGCTACACCAACCTCTTCGCCGAGCAGCCCGCCGATTACCTCGCCGCCACCCGCCGCGTCGTCTCGGCCTACACCCTCGACAACCGGCAGGACGACGCCGAACGGTTCGTCCGCGCCCGCATGGCCGAGCCTGGCCTCGAGACCCTCCTGGTCCCCGTCCTCGTCGAGCACCTCCTGATCGCCGGTCGCAACGAGGACGCACTCAACCTCCTCCACGCAGGCCCCCTCGGCCGGCTGTTCGAGCCCGCCGCCGCCGACCAGACCGTCGACGTCGCCCGACTCGCCGACCTCCTCGAAGGCGCCCGCGTCCTGGCCGGCTTCGGCTACGGCGCCGAGGCCACCCAGCTCCTGGCCGATATCGCCCGCGCTCGCCCCGACCAGGCCCCCCTGCTGCTCGAGCTCGTCGAGCTCGGCGCCCGCCACAAGCACCCCGACACCGCCTCCTGGGCCGACCGCTACGTCGCCCTCGCCCAGAACATCCCCGAGGAGATCCGCCTCCGCAAGCTCCGTCTCGCCGACGCCTACCTCGCCGCAGACGACGTCGCCGCGGCGCGTCCCATGCTCGACGAGCTGCTCGCCGCGCCAGACCGCGCCGTCTCCCAGCGCGCCCTCGATCGCCTCCTCGCCCTGGCCTACCGCACCGGCGACACCAAGCTCCTCAACGACATCCTCGCCCGCCACCTCGCCGCTCAGGGCGGCACCTCCGTCGCGCTGCTCGACGAGGCCCAGCTCCTGCGCAAGCTCGGGCTCGTCACCCTCGCCCGCGACCGCTACGAGCGCGCCATCGCCCTTGCCCCCGGCGACGCCTCCAACTACACCGCCCTCCTCCAGACCAGCCACCTCGCCGGTGGTACGGACGCGATCATGGACGCCCACGCGCGCTACCGCCGCGTGGCCACCACCAGCTTCCTCAACGACCTCGAGCTCGGCCGCGACCTCGCCCGCAGCCCCGACAGCGACGCCGCCCTCGCCTGGTGGAGCCAGCTCCTCAAGACCCACCCCATGGTCACCGAGGCCAACCTCGAGGTCGCCCGCCTCCTCCTGCTCCGCGGCGACAACAAGGCCGGCCGCGAGCGCCTCGACACCTTCCTGGCCGCCTCGGACAACCACCCCATCGCGGTCGAGCAGGCCCTCGACCTCCTCGTCCAGCTCCAGCGCTACGACGACGTCCTCCAGCTGCTCGACCGCACCGCCGAGCCCCCCGCCCCGAAGGCCGAGGCCGATACCCCGCACCGACGCCGCGGTGTCGTCGCCGCCCGCACCCCGCGCACCTACCTCCTGGCTGGCGTCGCCCTCTACGCCAGCGGCAAGCGCGAGGCGGCCCTCACCCAGCTCGACCGCTACGTCGAGGTCGCCCCCGACCCCCTCACCGCGCACCTCGACGTCGCCAACGCCATCCGGCGCTGCGAGCCCGCCGGCCAGGACCGCGAGGCCACCCTGCGCGACGCGCTCTCCTTCACCGAGCGCGCCATGGCCGCCGCTCAGGACTCCGCCGCGCCCTACATCGTCCGCGCCTACCTTCGCATGGCGCTCGGCGACAAGGCCGGCGCCCTGGCCGACGTCGAGACCTTCCTCAGCCGAGGCGACCTCGACCACGTGCGCGGCGTCGCGACGCTCGCCCGTCGCCTCCTCGAGGCCGGCGCGCTCCCCGAGGCCGAACAGCTCCTCCTCAAGCTCGCCCACAACCCGGCGTTGGCGATCGGCGAGGGCGTGGCGATCGCGTTGCGGGCCTACCAGGAGGCGGGACGGTTCAAGGAGGGGCTCAACTTCCTGCGGACCCACTTCCCCACGCTGGCCGCCGTGCCGCACGCGCACGTCAACGTCCTCAACGCCGCCGCCGACCTCTTCGCTGGCACCGGCGACATCGATCGGGCCGTCAGCCTCTTCGACGAGGGCCTCCAGCGCTTCCCCGACGACACCGTCCTCCTCAACAACCTCGCCTACATCCTCGCCCAGTCCGGCCGCGACCTCCCCCGCGCCGAGAACCTCGCCCGACGCGCCCTCACCGGCAGCCAGCTCTCCTCCCACACCCAGGGCACCTACCTCGACACCCTCGCCTGGATCCACCGCAAGCAGGGCAAGAACGCCGAGGCCCTCCAGGAGCAGCTCCTCGCCCTACGCCTCAGCTCCGACACCGCCGGGGACACCGTCGTCCTCTACGTCCACCTCGCCGACATCTACGACGCCCTCGGCAACAAGGCCCAGGCCGATGAGGCCCGACGCCGCGCCCGCGTCAACGAGGCCTATCCGACCCCCGGAGGACTCCGGTAGGCTGTCGCTCCCTCCGCGACACGGATCGCAAACTCTGCTACGATTCGCATACGGTTGGCCGCGACGTGGCGCCGCGCCTCCCTCCATGGCCACGTCGCACCCTGCGAACCCAGCAGCCGGCGAAGCGCGTCGGCTGTCTGGACCTGACGGGATGCTCGCGCCATGGCCTCTCGCGAACGACGCCCACGCCTCCTGCACACCGCCATGCACCCCGCCGCCGACGCGACGGGCCGCGGCTATCGCATCGAGGGACTCAACGGCGCCAGCGGCGACCACCTGCTGCTGCCGGAGCCCGTCGGGCCCGTGCTGAACTGGCTGGACGGTCGGCACACGGTCGACGATCTCTCCCGACGGTTCCACCAGCTGACCGGCCAACAGGTCGAAACCGCCCTGTTCGAGGCGCTGGTCGACGCGCTGGCACGCCTCCACCTCATCGCCTGGGAGACCGGGGAGCTTGAGGCCGACCTCGGCTCGGTGCGACTGCCACGCCATGAGTCGTGCTACCTGGGCTATGGGCCGATGCTGCGGAGCAACCTCGAGGCGCTGGTCACCTCCGTCGCGCAGGACGAGTCGTTGCACGGGCAGATGACCGCGCTGCTCGCCCCGCACATCGACCTCCACCGCGGCAAGCTCGGCTACGCCGAGGCCTATGGTGCGCTCGGCCAGCACCCCGCCGCCGACCTCTACGTCCTGCTCGGCACCTCGCACCAGGCGACGCGGAGCACCTTCGTGGGCACGCCGCGCACCTTCCGCACGCCGTTCGGCGATCTGAGCGTGGCCACGGACCTGCTCACCGCGCTCCAGAACGCCACGGGCGACGAGCTGCTGCGCGAGCAGCGCCTCCACGACACGGAGCACTCGCTGGAGTTCCAGGCCCTGTTCATCGCGTTCAACCACGCCCGGCACGGGCTCCCCATGCCGCGCATCCTGCCCCTGCTGTGCGGCTCGCTCTATCGCTGGGTGGTCCGCGGCACCCGCCCGGCCACCGACCCCGCCTTTGACCGGTTCATCCACACGCTCGGCGACCAGCTCGACGCGTGGCCGGGCCGCGTCTGCGTCGTCGGCGGGGTCGACCTGGCCCACCTCGGGCCACAGTTCGGCCACGACCGCGGCCTCGACCCCCTGGACCGCCACGGGCTGCGCCAGCGCGACCTCGGCACCTTGCGCCACGTGTGCGACCTCGACCCCGAGGGCTTCTGGGACGACGTGACGGTGGACAAGAACGCCCGGAACATCTGCGGCCTCGGCCCGACCTACGCGATGCTCCACCTCATCCGGTCTCGCGTCTCTGGAGGCCGGCTGTTGCACTACGACCAGGCGGTCGACGCGGTGGGCAACGTCGTCAGCTTCGGCGCCGCGGGGTTCTATCGCGCCACCTGACCCCTGCTCACCGCGAACCCTGGTTGTTCTCGAACCCATCGAAGTCGATCAGCACCGCCGACGCCTGCACCAGCGCCCGCTCTCGCACCGTCCACACGTGCTTGCCAAAGTCGATCTGGAGCCTCCCCCGCGTCCAGCCGCCCCCCCAGGAACGCCACCTGCCCCTGATGCGTGTTCAACGTCGCCGTCCGCCGTTCAACACCAGCCGCGGTGGCCCCCGTCATCCACGATCGGCACCAGGATCGTTGCCCGCCGCGGCCGTGTCAGCGGCCGTCGCTCAAAGCGGCGAAGGGCCTCGGTCAGTGCGTCAAACATCCGCCTCATCAGGTCATGGCCAGCTCCGACGGCGCGTCCACGCCTCCACCGCTTGAAGCCACGGCTTGAGCTGTCCCGCCAGGCGATGGTCCGCCTGGCCGACTTCGCCCCCTGCGTCGATCCCGACCTCACAAGCATCCACACGCGCGAGGACTGGGAGCGCTTCCTGACCACGCCCAACCCGGTCTACGTCTGCCGGGACGACACCGCAAAGCCCTGACCGCAACCGTTGCCGCGTCCCCCCGCGCCCCCCTCCGCGTCCAGCGGAGCGTGCCGTGGCGGCAACGCCAACCGCGGACACGTCGTGCTCGACCTGCGGCGTCACGACCTTGCGATCACCCTGCAAACCGCACCGATTGAGCTTGACCGCCTCCCGCGCGGCGAGTTACAGGCGAAGACCTGAACCTTACAGCAGGTGGATACATGCATTCAGTCCAGGTTCGTCACGACAGCTTCCACAAGGCCATGGTCCTGCAGGCCACCGCACCGTTCGGCAAGGGCGAGGCCGAGCACCCGATCGATCGCGGGGTCTACTTCGCCGACATCTGGTTCGAGCCCCTCGACCGCCCCGCCACGATCCGACCCCACCTCTCCTTCTGGAGCGAGATCGCCCGCACGGCGGCCATCGTGGAGAGCTGCCGCTCCACGCCCACGCCCGTCCGCCTCGCGGACATCGTCGCAAGGACGCTCAACAAAGAACGTGCCCTGCGCCACCATCCCGACAAGCTGGCGCCGATGCGAACCTGGGTCATCACCCACGGCCGCCCACGCTCCGCCCTTGAAGCCTGGGGCGCACGTCCCCATACTGAACCAGACTGGCCCGAGCAAGGCATCTGGAGGCTCGCCACGCTCGTCCCGATCTTCGTCATCGTCTGCCGCGAGCTCCCCGAGACACCCCAGACCCTGCTCCTCCGCCTCATGGGCGCACGCAACACGCTCCGACGAGCCCTCAACGAGCTCAAGGCCTGCGATGAGCCCTGGACCCATCCCTACAAAGACCTCCTGGTCAGGAGACACGTCATGGTCGCACAGCCCCACTACCCTCGCACCAAGGACGACGACGACTTCCTGCAACAGTTCGCCGACGTCGCTGACCAGTTCGTCACCAACCTTCGACAGGAAGGACGACAGGACCTCCTCCGACGCCTCTTCGGCCTCCGCCTTCAGCGCCCGCTCACCGACGCCGAGGCCGACCTCCTCCGCCAGCGGGAAGACGAGCTCGGCACGGACCCCCTCAACGAACTCGTCCTGACCGCCACTGCCGAGGAGATCGAGGCCTGGCTGGCCCAGGCCTGAACGCAGCCAGCTCCGACGGCGCGTCCACGCCTCCACCGCTTGAAGCCACGGCTTGAGCTGGTCCGCGGCACCCGCCCGGCCACCGACCCCGCCTTTGACCGGTTCATCCACACGCTCGGCGACCAGCTCGACGCCTGGCCCGGCCGCGTCTGCGTCGTCGGCGGGGTCGATCTGGCCCACCTCGGGCCGCAGTTCGGCCACGACCGCGGCCTCGACCCCCTGGACCGCCACGGGCTGCGCCAGCGTGACCTCGGCACCTTGCGCCACGTGTGCGACCTCGACCCCGAGGGCTTCTGGGACGACGTGACGGCGGACAAGAACGCGCGGAACATCTGCGGCCTCGGCCCGACCTACGCGATGCTCCACCTCATCCGGTCTCGCGTCTCCGGAGGCCGGCTGTTGCACTACGACCAGGCGGTCGACGCGGTGGGCAACGTCGTCAGCTTCGGCGCCGCGGGGTTCTACCGGTAGCGCTGGACACCGCCGGGTCACAGCCAGAGGATGAGGATGTTCAAGCCGTCGTGAACCTCGTGGTCGATCTGTCCGCGCTGGTCCACAGGGGGCGCGTCGGTCCTTCGGTCGAAGATGATCAAGGTGCCTTGATCGAGCCCGAGTCGCCTCAGATAGCCTGCGAGCTGGTCGAGCCCTTCACCAAGGGGGTTCTTCCTGTCAGTGCGGACCTTGAGCTCGAAGGCGAGGCGCTGCTGGCCGTCCTTGTGGGGCCATCGGATGCACAGGTCGAGGCGCCCGCTGCCCACGGTGTACTCGCGGTCGATGAAGCCACCGCCGTTGACGATGCGCTGCATGAACGCCATCAGCACCAGGTGGGGGGCGGCCTCGGGGTAGGGTTGGTGCGCCAGCAGGAACTCCCCGTGCTGCAGCCAGAACGCCACGAAGCCCTTCAGCAGCACGTCTTCCAGCAGACGGCCGTCCGCGCTGATGAACGGCGCTCGCGGCACAGGGATCGTGTCCTGGGTCATCCACGCCAGCGCGCGCGGGATCACCTCCTGATAGATCGGGTTGGCGATCTCAAGACCCGACTCACCCGACCGCACCAGCCCAAGGTCCTTCACGAACGCGATGTCGTCGTCGTAGATGTTCGGCGCGATCAGCTCACCCACCAGCATCGGACCGATCACCCGACGCACCCGGTCCTCACGAAGGCGCTCGATCAGGCTGTCCAGGTGCGTGTCGCGCCGAGCGATCAGCACCTCTTTGGCCTGGTTCATGTGCGCGGCCGTGATCGTGGTCGTCAGGTCGGGGACGAGGTCGCGGACAAGCGTGTCTGCGAGGGCGTTGACGAGCCAGGGCTGGCCGTTTGTCAGCTCAAACGCCAGCGCGAGGGCTTCGGGCGTGAAGGTCTGGCCGGTCTCGGCCGTGTGCTGGCCGTACAGCTCGCCCACCTCCGCCTCCTCGAAGTTCCGGATCGTCAGCGACCGCACCTTGATGTTGAACGGCGACGATGTGCCCAGCGTCGCGCCGTCCGGGCGCAGCGACGCCTTGTAGTCGCGCACGTCGCGAAGGCCGATCAGGGCCACGGACTGGGGGAAGTGGCTGGGGCGTCGCACATAGCCCGCGCGGAGCTGGCGCAGGACGCTGATGAGCACGTCGTCAAACAGGGCGTCGATCTCGTCGAAGAAGACCACCAGCGGCAGCGGACAGCGGTCGGCCCAGGCGCTCAGAAATACGTAGAGGCGGCTCTCGGGACCGGCTTCCAGGTTGGGAGGCAGCGGCTTGTGCGGGTCGGACAAGGCGCTGAGCTGATCGGCGGCCTCTCCCACCAGGTTGGCGAGCACCGCTGAGACCCCCGCCTCCACATCCCCCCGCGCTGGCTGTCCCATCTCACAGCTGGCGTGGACGGCCACGTACTTGCCCGAGGCCGTCAGGCTCTGGGCCAGCGTGCGGAAGCAGGTGGTCTTGCCGACCTGGCGAGGGGCGTGGATCACGAAGTAGAACTCGCCGTCGATCAGGTCGCGGACGCCGGGCAGGCGGCGCTCGGGGGGCAAGGTGTAGTGCTTGAGCGGGTTGCAGGGGCCAGCGGTGTTGAAGCAGCGGGGCATGGCAGGTCTCCAGGCAGGACGGGGAATGTCCGTCGCGCCCACTCAGAGTGCGGGCTGTGTCTGGGGATTGTCAAACGCCGCGTCGACGGTGCCGAGGTCGTTCGCTGCACCCCACGCAGCTGCTGCTGCCCTCTCCGGCCGCTGCACCAACGCGCCCTCGCGGCGTACGATCATCCGCCCGCGGCTGGCTTGCGATCCCGATGCCTCGGCGAGTCCCCCGGCGATGGGAACGAAGCCGCCGAGCCTTGTGGGGCTTCTGAGCGCGCCCCGCGGCTTGCGTCCGCAGGACCGGTGTGATCTCCTGTTGGGCACAACAGGGACACGCGCCAGGCCGCGTCTCGGGCTGCCTCGCTGCGGTCCACTCTCCTCAAACCCACACGAGCTTGCATGACCTTCACCGCCACAAGCACCCAACGCCGCGCCTCCATCGATTGGATCGCTCTGATGGTCGCCCTGCTCGGCGCCGCCGCAGCGTGCAGCGATGCGCCCTCCACACCCGCCACGGTCGGGTGCAGGCTCCACAGCGACTGTGCCCAGGACCAGCGCTGCCTCGACGGTGCCTGCGTCGACCGCGCGGCGTGCGAGGGGCCGTGCCCGTGTGCAGGCGCCGAAGACTGCGCGTTCGGTGAGCGTTGCGCGGAGGCGCAGTGCGTCCCCGCGACGTGTGTGCGGACGCTGGACTGCGGACTGGGCGAGGCGTGCGAGCAGGGCGAGTGCGTGGCCGACCTCGAGGCCGATCGGGATCGCGATGGCGTGCCAGACGGCTCGGCCAGCCAGCCCCGAGATAACTGTCCCTCCACCCCGAACCCCGGCCAGGACGACCTCGACGCGGATGGCGCTGGCGACGACTGCGACGAGGACGACGATGGAGACGGCGTCGCCGACCACGTCGACAACTGCCCGCGCCTGAGCAACCCAGGGCAGTTCGACGCCGATGGAAACGGCGACGGCAACGCGTGCGACGAGAATTGGCAGGGGGCGACGGTGCGGGGGCGGCTGGTCGCCACCGGCGACCTCGTGCCCGACTTCACGGCCTCGCGCGTTCGCCTCTCGGGCCTCAACGCCCCGGCCACACCCGACAGCCAGGGCGCCTTCGTCTTCGCCGACGCGCTCGACGCCGCCGGCGTCTTCGCGGTCGACTTCGAGTGCCCCGGCTTCCTGCCGGGCCGTGTGACCTTCGCTTTCAGCCCACAGAGCGACGAGCTCGACCTCGGCGACCTCGCCATCACCGCCCGCGAGGTCGCGCTGCGCGGGCATGTGAGGCTGGATGGACAGCAGGAGCACGCCGACGTCATCGTCCGGTCCCGGCGTGACGGGGTGCTCGTGCAGACCACCGTCTCGGACGCCGACGGCACCTTCGTGGGCCGGCTGCTCCCGCTGCCCCACGTCCTGACCCTCTCCGCCACCGGCTACCGCGAGCGCACACTCGCCGTTCAGTTCGACGAGGTCACCGACGGCGGCACCTTCACCCTCGACGGCGAACCCCTCGACGCCACCCCGATCGTGCTGCTGCGCGACGCGGTCGCTGACCGCGACGCCGACGGCGTCATCGACGCCCAGGACACCTGCCCCGACGTCGCCGATCCCCTCCAGATCGACCTCGACGGTGACGGCAGAGGCGATCTGTGCGACGCGGACCTCGACGGCGACGGCATCGCCAACGGCGTCGACAACTGCCCCAACGCCTTCAACCCCTCCCAGGAAGATCCCGACGGCGACGGCCTCGGCGTCACCTGCCACGACGGCTCGTGGGAGCTGCCCTTCGACGCCGGCTGCGGCGTCACACGCCAGCACGTCGACACGCGACGCAGGGTCGACCGCGTGCACAGCGCCTGCGGTGGCGCAGGCGCACCGGAGATCGTCTACGGCGTCAACCTCGCCGAGGGCGATGTCCTCGAGATCCGCGTCGAGTCCACCTTCGTGCCCGTCGTCTCCCTCTTCGACGAAGACGGCGACGAGGTGACCTGCGACACCGGTGGACACCACACCCTTGAGGGCCTGCCGGCCGGGGCGTACCGCCTCGTCGTCGATGGCTTCTCCGGCCCGCTCTTCGCCGGCCCGCTCGCCGTGACCCTCCGCAACGACCACTGCGCCCTCCGCTTCGACCCGCCCTCGCCGCTCAGCCTGCCGCTCGACGGCGCCCCCGACAGCGTCGCCAGCGCCGACTTCAACAACGACGGCCGCCTCGACATCGCCACGACCTTGCCGGACGAAGACCTCGTCAGCATCTCGCAGGGCCAGGGGGGCAGCGACGGACTGTTCCGGCCGCCCGTGACGGTCGCGGTCGGCGATACGCCCCGCGGCATCGCCGCGGGCGACGTAGACAACGACGGGAACGCCGACCTCGTCACCGCCGACCTGCGCGACGGCGCCGTCTCGGTGCTCTGGGGCGACGGCGCCACGGCCTTCCAGCGCGACGCCGTGGCCGTCGGCGCGAACAGCCCCGAGGACGTCGCGCTGGCCGACCTCAACGGCGATGGCCGCCTCGACATCGTGACCGCGAACCGCACCGACCGAAGCCTGTCCGTGCTGCTGTCGGGCCCGCTTCCGCGCCGGTTCTTCCCGCCTCGCCTCATCGCCACCACCGGCTTCCCCGTCGGCGTCTTCGCCGGCCTCGTCGGCGACGACGACCTCCCCGACGTGCTCGCCGTCTACGGCAACACCAACCAGGTCGCCGTCTTCGATGGCGACGGCCAGGGCGGACTGGCCGCCCCGCGCCTTTACACCGTCGCCGGCACCCCCCAGAGCGCCACCGCCGCCGACGTCAACGGCGACGGCCGCCCCGATCTGCTCGTCGCTGGCAACCTCGCGGACGCCGTCTTTGTGCTGCTCGCCAACCCCTCCGGTGACTTCGACCCGGCCGTCGTCGTGCCGGCCGGCAACGACCCCGTGGAGCTCGCCGTGGTCGACTTCGATGAGGACGGCCTGCCCGACATCCTGAGCTGCAACCACTTCTCGGACGACGTCAGCTTCCTGCGCGGGGACGGTGCAGGCGGCTTCGCCGTCGCACAGCAGGCGCTCGTGGGCGGGCGACCGCTTGGGCTGGTCGTGGATGACCTCGACAACCAACCAGGGCTCGACGTCGTCACGATCGACTCATCCGCCAACACCCTGACCGTCCTGCCGAGCCCCCGCCCCGGCCAGCTCGCCGGGGCGGCGCGCCACGCCTACCAGCCCGGCATCGATGCCGAGTTCGCCGCCCACGGCGATGTCAACGGCGACGGCCTCGCCGACGTCGTCACCCTGTCCAGCCGCAAGGACACCGTCGTGGTGCTGTTCGGCACCCCCACGCCCGGCCTCGTGCCTGGCCCCGCTTTGCCCATCGCCGCTGGCCCGATCCAGCTCGCCCTCGCCCACCTCGACGACGACGATCACCTCGACCTCGCCGTCACCACCGCAGACGACAAGGTCGAGCTCTGGCGAGGCGACGGAGCCGGCGGCTTCGAGCTGACCACCACCGTCGCCACCGACGGCACCGCCCGCTGGCTGACCGTCGCCGACCTCGACAACGACGGTGACAACGACCTCGTCGCCGCGTGTCCCGCCGAGGGCACGATGACCCTCATCACCCTCGACGGCCACGGCGGCGTCTCCGAGAGCCGCCAGCTCGTCCCCGGCGATCGCATGGGCGCGCCGCGCGTCGACGACCTCGACGGCGACGGCCAGCCCGACCTCGTCCTCCCGCTCGCCAACGCCAGCGCCATCGTCGTGCTGTTCGGCGACGGCCTGTCCTTCGTGCAGACCGTCCTGACCGACATCGCCATCACCACGCCAACCCGGCTGGAGCTCACCGATACCAACCAGGACGGCTACCCCGACATCCTCTTCGCCAACAGCGACAGCGACGCCGTCACCGTGGCCCTCAGCCACCCCAGCCGCGCCTTCGTCCTCCACCGCGTCGGGACACAGCCCTCCTTCACCGACCTCGCCGTGGCCGACCTCAACGCCGATAGCCTCCCGGACGTCATCCTGAGCACCACGTCACCGACCGAGCCGTTCGGCGTCTTCGGCGGAGACGGCCTGGGCCGCTTTGCCCCCTTGACGCCCCCGCGCGTCGACTTCCTCGCCGACAGCCTCTGGTTCGACGACCTCAACCGGGACGCCCAGCTCGACCTGTTCGGCATCGATCGCGGCCACAGCGACGTGCACGTCCTCCCGGCCACCACCGACTCCCTCCTCCTCCCGGTGACCCGGGTCGCGCCGATCCAGGACGCCCTCGACGTAGTCGCGCTCGACCTCCCGGCGCCGAGCCCGCCCACCTGGCTCGTCGCGGCCGGCGGGCGCAACACCCTCGACCGGATCGAGCTGGTGACGCTGCCCAACGGCACCATCGCCGGCACGTCACGCCGCCTGGCAGAATACAACGATAACTCTGTGGACTTCGTACTGAAGGGACGACTCGCCCCCGGACGCTGTCACGATGTGCTGATCTTCGGCGGACCGGTACACGCCCAGCTCCGCCGCCTGCTGTGCGACGACCTCATCGCCGGTGCCGCGCCTGTCCTCCTGGACGAGGTCGACCTCAGCTTCCCCCCGCTGTCCATCGCCGACCAGTCCGTCGTATGGGCCGACCTCAACGGCGACGGCTACGACGACCTCGCCAGCGCCGACGGCGCGATCAGGATCTGGCTCAACGACGGCACCGGACACTTCCTGCCGCCCCGCACCCTCGCCACCCCCTCCTCCGTCCAGCTCCTCGCCGCCGCCGACAGCGACCACGACGGCGACCTTGACCTCGTCGCCGTCGCAGCCAACGCCCACCGCCTCCTCGCCTTCCAGAACACCGGAGACGGCACCTTCGCCGCGGCCCCGACCGCCGACCTCGCCATCGGAGCGGCCGTCGGGCGGATCGACGCCGGTGACCTCGACCTCGATGGAGACGACGACGTCGTCCTTACCACGCTCAGCGGCTCCCGCGTGTCGATCGCCCTCAGCGACGGCGACGGCGGCTACACCGCCGCCGAGCCCCTCCAGCTCGGCGCAATCGCCGACACCACGACACTCGCCGATGTCAACGCCGACGGCCTCCTCGACCTCCTGGTGGCCGCAGCCGCCGAGCCGCCCGCCCTGATCGTGCTGCTCAACGAGCGCACCGGCTTCGGCCCCGCACACACCTTGACGACCGCCGCCGAGGTCGCCCACGTCCGCACCGACGACCTCAACGCCGACGGCCGCCCCGACCTCCTGATTGCCGGACTCAGCGGGGTCTACAGCCTCCGCAGTCGCTTCAACCTGCGCGCTGGCACCCACGCCCTCGACACCCCCCTGCCCCCCTGCGCCCCCATCACCCTCCCCGCCACCCGACTCACCCCCACCGGCGCCACCTGGTCCATCACCGACACCGCGCCCTGCCGCGTCGACCGCCTCGCGCTCCTCCTCGACGCCGACGCCCCCCTCGACCTGCTCGACCTCCGCTCGCCCCGCCACACCGAACCCATCCACCTCAACCCCGCGGCCGACCCCACGCGCTGGACCCCCGAGCACGCCCCGGCCCTGGCCCGCTTCGAGGGCCACCCCCTCCTCAACGGCCTCTGGTCCCTCCAGTCCCCCTCGCCCCTCCGCGCCGCCGCGCTCCAGATCAACACCCTCCCCGCCGACCCCTTCGCCACCCCCTCCACCCCCGCCTGCGACGCCGCCACCGACCAGGCGGACCTCCACGGCCCCCCCTGCATCCTCCCGGCCGCCACCCCCTTGCCCGCCTCCGCCGCCTCCCCCACCGACGCCGACGCCTTCCTCCTCGACGGCCCGCTCGCCGGCGCCCTCCTGGCCGGAGACCTCGTCACCCTCACCCTCACCGCCCCGGACGCCGCCGCCTTCGACCTCGACCTCCTCCCCTACAACGCCCTCCAGCCCGTCACCGCCGAGGTCGCCGACGTCGCCCCCGACACCCGCGTCCTGGCCTGGCGCGTCCCTGCCACTTTCGACCGCCGCGCCTTCCTCGCCCGCGTCACCCCCCACACCCCGGGCGCCTACACCCTCCAGTTCGACGCCGGCCCCGACGCCGAGGCCGCCTGCACCACCTGGCCCGGCCTCCTCACCGCCTGCGCCGAGTAGGGACCGTCCTGGAGCGCCGTGAGCACCCGTCTGCCTCGCGACGCAGGCCCCTCCGTGAGCTGTCGCTCTCGGAGCTCCCTGCGCTGCGTGGCAGACGAGTGCTCAGGCTCGCCTACCGCTTCGACCCCTGGTTGTTCTCGAACCAATCGAAGTCGATCAGCACCGCCGACGCCAGCACCAGCGCCCGCTCCTGCGCCGTCCACGCGTGCTTGCCAAAGTCGATCTGGAAGTTGTCCGCGTCCGTGAAGTACTCCTGGGCGAACCCCGCCCACTTCTTCGAGATCTGCCCCATCGTCTGCCCGTGCGCATCCAACACCGGGAACGTCCACAGCCGCCAGATGGGGCTCTTGATCCGCGCCACCACCCGCCCCCGCTCATCCTCGAGGTCGTACACCCGCCACAGCAGCCCGAACCGACGCCGGATGTGCCCCAGCGGCCGCCCCTGCCCCGACTCCACCCGCACCGTCGAGAAGAAGAACGAGAACCGCCGGCTCAGCGTCAGCGCCACCTCCCGATGCAGGTTCGTCACGTACACATCAGGCCGCCCAAGAAAAATAAGTCGTCGCTTGGGTCTTAACCATCGTTACATGAACAAAAATACAGATGTAGGCAGCGCCTTGCCGTTCAGGTTCCGAAGCGACGGT
>Ga0100377_1001843_pt1 | contig 18066 bp, 14 predicted proteins | sample CryGeymeta201501_FD_83664 | JGI IMG/M metagenome (GOLD analysis project Ga0100377, IMG submission 83664) | Groundwater microbial communities from Crystal Geyser aquifers in Utah, USA - Crystal Geyser metaG 2015-01 | ecosystem: Environmental > Aquatic > Deep subsurface > Groundwater | place: USA...
TCCCAACATCAGGGATGTCTTTTATTGTTTTTTTAAGAGAACTAATGCGCTCCTCTTCTAAGGTACAATGACCCTGAATGGTCGTAGATTCCATTTTTAACTTTTGGATTTCGTCCCACTGCTTGTCTATTCCGCCATTGATGTGATCAAGCCTCTTGTTGATGCCATCGATCTTCTCATTCAAAACTTCTAATGTAACCGACATAGTTGTCCTTCCCTGTTAATATCTTAAAATTATTATTGTCCCCAAATACTCTTTTTACTCTTTTGTTTTTCCTCTTCCGTCTTTCCACCCTTAGAAACAGGCATCCCAAAGAATGGGAACAACACGGCCTTACCACTTTTCTTTTTCTGTGTCCATTGTATAAGTTGCTCTCCGGTAATAGGCACCGCAACATCCCTGATAATTTTACCACCAACATCTACAGGGCTGCCATTCCTATAACCATTGATATTAAATATAATATCTGCTAATGTGCTTACCCAAGGGGATAACTTATAAGAGAATTTATCAATAGGCTTTACGGCTGTTTCTGCAATTTCAAAAATACTTTTCAATGGTCTTATATAAGCCGGGCCACCCTTAATAGTTTTTTTCTTTCCATTTTTATCTGTAATTGTATAATCAGGTTCATCCCACCAAGATCTTACAGCGAAACCCTTGCCTGATGGATTCTGCCATAGATGCTTGCCCTTACCATCCATCTGTTGTGTTGAAAGATAATTCCACATATCGACAGCTCCAACAATAGCAATAGCCCGATAAGCATATCTGCGATATTCGGCCTGCATCGCAGGATGTTTTACCTCTAACTTCATCTTTTTAACTAACTTATCAGGCAAGAAAGAGCTTAAAACATTCTTGCCTACAAGTAAATGTTCTCTCTGCCAAGTAGGAGAAAGCATAGCCAACTGCCATGCTTTACGAGCTTCGGGAGAGAAATAAGCCCTCACCATAAATCTGTTGGTTTCAAGTAGTGATCTCTTATAATGCTCACCAGAAAAATGGCCATCTGCTTTTTGGACAACCTCTCTTGCACATGTCTTAGCCTCTTTAGGAATAGGGTCACCTTTCATATATGCCTCAGCAACCATTTCTGGCGTCCATCCTGTCCCTTTAAGATATTTAGGTAAGAGTTTATTAAATTTATCAAAAGCAAAAGATGTTTTCATCCCCGGCTGAACAACATTGAATATAAAGTTTCTTGTCCATTCAATAGGCTTTGTTATGGTATTCCCTATTCTCTGAGCTTTAGTAAGTCCTTCAAAAAATTTATTCTGAGCGCCAGTATCTTCATAACCCTTGAATAACTCAAGTCCTTGCTGATGTAATAACCTTGTTTCCCAACCAAGTTCTTTTTTGAGTTGTAATCCTCGATAGATATTTTTATACGGCATTCGTCCTAATGTGAATTCCTGCACAGCGAGGGCATTGACGTGGAATAAGCTAACACCAAGCTTTAGGCTTTTAGCCACAAAATTTAACTTAGAAAGAGTACCATAGGTTGGAGAATTAAGATAAGCATCTACAAAAGGATATAGATTTTTATGAACCCCAGTAGCTCCTTTTAGCATAACCGTCTGCCCGTTCTTACCCTTAAACACATAAGGTTTATCTAATGCCCAATGATCCATCCGAATATAATCTTCAGTTAATCCTTGATTTACAAGGTCAGTCCACTTTTCAACCATACCAATACGGCGTTCCCGACCTCTGATTTTTATCTTAACGTTTGGATCTCCGGTAATGTCATATAACCCCCTAAACATAGATCTCGCCTGATGTGCCCGCATAACAGATTCCCAATTTTTACCAATCAACTCACCAAGATTAGTCGATGCAGGTTCATATCCCGCCTTTATTCCACTCTCATAAGTTTCTATTACTCTTTGTTTCTCTTGTGGCAATGACTTGCTTAATTTACTATATTTATCTTTAAATGGTTCCCCCGTATTAGGATTTTTCCACCAATGGAATACGTGATTAAACTTATCTTCTGGCAATAAATCAACAATCTTATTTTCTTTAATAAAACTATTAAGCCTGCTCTTTTCCTGTGCTAACAATCTAACAACGCCCTTCTCTATTTTATTCAAATTATCCCAATAGCTACCCTTCATTTTATTTTCATAGGCGTGAACCATAAGCATCTGGCGTTTTTTATCGGGGACAATATCATTCACTGTTTGTTTAAGTAATTGAGACAAAGACTCCTTATTGCGAATCATCTCATCATGTTGGATCATTAAGTCAATGCCTTCTTTAGTTGATCTGGCTATTTTTGCTTTTCTAACAGAATCCCTGATATTATTTACATAATCTCCTGATTTTTTTCTTGAAAAAGCTAAGGCCGATAATACCCCCCCTGTAGCTAACTTTTTCTTAAAGTCCTCTTTTTCTTCCCTTACATTTTTTATTAGTTCAGGCAAAGGCTTAACCGATTCGGGTAATGAATTTCTATTTTCTTTAATCTTCATCTTTAGTTTATCCTGAGCATCAGGAAGCATAAAATCACCACTATAATGGTTAACATCAGGTTTTTTAACTTTGATAACATCTTTCAGTTTTAATCTACCCTTAACACCCCCAAGAGCAATTTGCATAGCAAATGCAGGATCAACACCAGCAGACTCATACATTGCTCTAATTGCATCATCAGTATATTGCAGTGGCTCTTTACCTGATAGTTTAGCCAACAAATCAGTGCCAGGCATTTGTTTGGGTAATATATCCCTTAATATTCCAAGTTTTCTCACTTGGTCATATACCTGAGGGGGAGCATTTAAAAACATATCTTTTAGGCCAGATAACATTTCATCAGTAGCACCCTCTGTTGTTCCGGGTTTACCTTGTGTATATCCTGACGACTTATTAGGATCGCCACCCGGCAAACGGCCGGGGTTAATAAACTTATCAGGCAAAGAGGCTGTAAATGACCCTATTCCACCACCATATTCGCCTGCCGTTGCCCCAACCTGTGATAGAAATTTCATCGCAGGGTTAAGATTATCATACTGTTCGGCTATAAATCTATTATCATCTGTCCTGTATTCAGGGGGAATATATCTTGGTATTTGCCTGACAGCCTGCATCCCTTCTTGTGCTCTATCCCCAAGAAAAGCAGCGCCTTGACGTATTAACGGGCCGACAATATTCCAATTACCCGGATTAAAATTGAATTCCGGATTTTGTTGTTCAGGTAATTGACCTATCCCAAAGGCATCAGAATATGTCCGTTCCGGCATGGTCTGATTATATCCTTCGTTAATATTTTCTTCGGTCTGTCCCGGCCATGCTATAGGTTTATTTTGTCCACGAAAGACCGAATCACCGGTTGGAGTATATTTATCAAGGGCATTAACATCTGCATCAAGGTCTCGTTTAGGGGAAGATGCTAATGATTGTAAGTCTGCATCAAGATCCCGCTTAGGTGAAGATGCTAATGATTGTAAGTCTGCATCAAGGTCTCTCATTACTGATTCCGAAATTTATTAAATAATGCTTTTTTCGTTTCAAGTGGAATTTCTTTCCATCTTTCTCTATACTGGCTTAAACCCCAAGCCTCCATGTCTGATCCAAGAGATTGTAGTTGTCTTAGATAATTAGAATCAACGCCAGCCATTTCATTATTAAGATTGTATAAACTTGAGTCTGGTTGTGATACCCCCTGACCAAACCAAGGGTTAGTCTTATAGTTAGCCGTAGAATTAGCGGCCTGTGATAACGATTCTCTTGAGTTTATTGGGTTGGTAATCCCATATTTAGGGTCTAATCCGCCTGCTGTAGTTGTGGCTCTATTAAAAATATCATTAACCTGAGCATTGCGTAACTTCTCAAGATAACTTACCTTCTGTCCCGGAGTCATGGTTTTTTCTTGCCCCTTTGATGCTGTTTTCATCCACATCCATAAATCTATTTCTTCTTTAGTCGCCTGACCACTGGCTATTTTTTCTTCAAGGGTTCTGTACCTTTCAGGCATATTTTGGGCTTGTTTAGTTCTCTCTAAATTATTCATCATGTCAAACATACGAATCTTGTTAGCCTCTAAATCCTGTCCCCGTTTATATTCAGTTGCATCGGCATTGGCCTTTATATTGTACATATCCTTAAGGGTATTACGCTCATCTGTTATCATAGAAAGATCTCTATCCAAGGCATTCCGTTGTTTATTTTCATAACTTCTGTTTTTTGCTCCGGATATTCCAAGAAGTCCCCCGACAGCACTCCCCATAGCCCGATCAACGCCTTTACCATTAGAAAGAATGGCAATTAAAGAGGCAAGGCCAATCCCAGCCGGTATGCCATATTTTTCAAGGTTCCCTTTTTCTCTTGGAACCGAGGCGTTCTCTCTTGCTTTAGCCTCCCTCTCGGCTAATTCCGTGAGTTGATCTAAATACTTCTTATAGTCGGGATCTTTCGTATTAGACTTAATTGATCCCGATTCAAGGCTTGATTTTAATTGTTGAATCACCATCTCCGGTGTAATTTGGGATTTATATCGAGGGGATGATCCTAAATTAGCACTGTTAAATCCTTGTCCTAACATTACTCCATCCTCCTTATTAAGCTAATGCGGCTATGCTTGCGGCGTTCATTAATCCCGTCATAAAACTATCCCAACCACTTCCTTTATTGGCTTCATCAAGAGCTTTTTGTAGCCTAAATTTTAATTCTATCTCACTCATATTATACTCATGAGCCAATGCCGCTAATTGGGCATTTACCCACCCTGTCTGCTGTGGTGTCCATCCGTATTTATTAGACATCGTAGAATCCCAGATACGTTGACCCTGCAAGTTGGCACTGACAACAATATCGTTTCTCAGAGCATCAGAGAACCCAGCCTTAGACTTCATGTTCATTATGTCTATATCCTGCTGTTGAGCAGTAAGGTCATCTTTAGCTCCCCACTGGTTCTGAAGAATTGTGGCAATGTCCTCTCCCTGTTTCTGATAGACTGGAGCAGTTACCTGATCGCCAATCATTTTTGCCATTTGTCCCGACTGGCCACGAGCACCAAGGGCTTCTGCCAACCCTTGTGACCCCAAAGTCTTTGCAAGTCCGGCCTGTCTGTTGGTAATTCCAAGCAGGTTATTGGTCATATCATCAATAGTTTGCCGTCTTGGATCAAAGTAAGTCTGGTTAAGTCTCATCTGAGCGGCGGGATTTATAATACCATGATTCATACCCGTCATGTCAAAATTCATTAAGCCTTCTAAAGCCGGAGCTAAACTACTAAGGTTCCTTTGCCAGTCTGCGGTAATAGGCATAGAAGGATCAGGATATTCATTTCCAAAAGGGTTAGGTATATCTTCTGGCTTTTCACGAACGGTCTTTTCTTTTAGGAGAATTTCTCCACCCCCGGCATTCACCCTACGAGGTTCGCCATACTCATTACGTGTCCCAAAATACCACCCGTTACCAACCGGATTTCCATTATCATTTATCCCTGTAAAATCATCAATATCCTTATCACTTACTTGCCTACCATCAACACCATACGTACCAGCGCTTAAATTTTTTAAATCTTTTGAATTATTCCCTGTATTGGGGGAAACTCCCCCACCACACCTATCAGTAGTACATCCAGGGGGATTCCCCGTAGAGTCTGTATCATCGTCTGTAGTTGAACCCGCAACAGAGGCCGAACCTTGATATGGATATGTTAATGGGCCTTGATTAACAAAGTCAGGGCCAAACTGTTGTAAATAGTTATTTTTCGTTATACCACCTAATCCTTGTGACCAGTCAACTCCAACTCCGGGCATTGAAAAGTATCCAATAGATTCATTTTCTAACCGTTTAGCCTCAGCAGATCCAAGACCGCCAACGGCTGAATTATATGCTGCTAAAGCTTCTTGGTATTTAGCCATATCATCATTATATGCATCAAGTTCTGATTTACTTGGGGATATTTCTCCGTTATTATTGATGTGTCTACTCGGATATCTACCCCCATTACCAAGAATAATTCCAGACTCCTCAGAATTAGGGTCATAACCTCTATTAACATAATCTGATAAATTAGGTTCTACCGGCTTTCTGGCCGCCGCACCCTTCCATACGGCTTGAGCGTCTGCTCCTGTTATGATATTAGGCATTACCTGTAAAGCCTGATTGTCCGTCAAGGTTCCGCCCTGATTGTAGTTTGGAAATATAAACCTTGCATCATAAGCCAGTTTATTAGCCATCCCTTTTTGGGATTGAGGTACTGAGCCTGCATCCCAAGGCATAGTTTGAATATCCTGATTATTACGTTTCATCCAGCTTTCATCGGCGTATGGTGGATAAAAACTTAAAGGGTTATTCTTATATAGGAAGGGGTTTTTATTATACCAGTCCTTCCAGTAACCGGGTTTGTTATTGCCAAGACCATACTGATTGAATCGATTTAACCAACTTGGCAGTTTCCACTCGTCCTGTTGATTAAATCCCGGCATATTTCGGTATGGCCATCGGTGAACATTTGTCCAAGGCATATTTTGTCCCCTTTATTTCATTAACATTGTTACGTAAACCCATGTATTATCAAGGGTGTCCGATGATGTTATTTTTACATATTCATTATCTTTTAAAGCAACTACTGATCCCCGATAAGTATATTTTACTGAATCGGCTTCTTTCCCTGTCACCAATATAATTGGCTCTTGTCCTTGTGATGGAGCAGTAATTTTATATCTCATATCTCTACGATTTAATCTTATGTGAGCGATTCCATCGTCCATCTGAACTAAAGTATCAACTCTGAAAGGATCTCGGCGGCCTTGATTATTCCTCTGGATAGACTGCCCCCCCGGATCATAAACCTCATCCTTTGGTTCTGTCCCCCATGAATTTTTTTCTGGTTGCATTTTAAACTTATTTGGCTTAAAGTCTTTACCGTAAATATTTCCAAGACCAGTATTTATATGTACTGGTTCACCCCCTGATGCTGATAATATAGGCCAATTTTCTTTCCCCTCATTATATTGGCGTATCACGCTACCACCAAAAAATCTGTCTTTATAATTTTTATAATCCAAGGAATCAAAGGCATGATCTTTCAGGCCAAATTGTGCCGTCTGCCCATGACCACAAACAGTACATAATAATAATATTGATAATATTTTAATTAACACTACCCCTCCCCATGTTTCTTATAAATAACCGCATATCAAGTATCTTTATGTCGTTTCCCAATCCGCCCGATGCAGATGGATTGGTATATATTCTTACTGACAAATATTTTGCAATATTATAACCAATATCAATTACCTGATCGGCTCCGGGGTTAGCCAGTACAATAGGCGGGCCAATCATTGATAAATCCCCGCAATAAATACTATCACTTACCAAGAGAGCATTCTCCCCATCATATACGGCATATCTTAACCAAATTCTCCTTAATGATCTTACTGTCAACTGCATTCTCTCAAGAGACCAAAAGTTTTTTCCGTCTCCAAAAAACGCTGTCTGGAAAGCTGTGGCATGAGCCGTATCGTCAAAGTCGTAAGTTGTCGTGTCGCTTTCAACCCTTAATGGAACAGCATCATCAGAAAATAACACCGATGTGTTATAATTGGCTACTTTACCGGTTCCTGACGAATCATACCCAAAAGACCCTAATGGGATATAAGATGAGTCATCACCATAAGATTCCAACGACCACAACCCCCTATTAGTGTTAAATGATAAGCCTACCCCTGAAGCAGTATCAAAAAACTTAATTGACTGTCCTAATCTAAACAATCTGCAATTAGTTGAGGCGGTTGTTTCGTTCGTAAATAAAGAGTCAACCCAATTTGCGACAGGATCAGAAATATCCGTAACATTAGACCCATATAAAGCATATACCCGCATATTGGGAGCCAGAAAATAAACTGTTTTACCATACTTCACGACCGATTGCCTTGAAACGGCTCCTATATTAGATTCAACCATTTCAACGGTTCCATTTTCAATATCAACAAGATAGATAGTACTATGCGTGAAAACATACAAAGCATCCCGGCCAAATCCCTCGGCTCTTTCAATGGCAATTAACGGGCTGGTTCCCCCCTCGTTTATGTCCAGATAATTAAAATAAGGCCAATTAAAGACATTAGTAAACCATGAGTTTCTTTCAGAATAATATAGCCGTTCCGGCGTGATTGGATCGCCTATGCCAACCAGTCTGTTTGAAACATATTCCATATCGGAAAAAGAGACTTGATTATCATATATATAGGGGGGCCGCAGAACTACATCACCAAGAATTGTTCTGAAAAAGTGATAAGGATAATCATTATTACCTGAGACATCAGAGGAATCTAACCCATTAGCCAGCGTAGTATCAGCCCATCTCATAGGGAAAGATCTAATTTTCTGAACGCCTACCGCACTTGTGTCTAACATAGAGGGATAGCGAACCTGCATTACTCCATACCATACAGTGGTATCTTTAGCCCCGACAACAACAGTATTTACTACTGTTTGATAAATTCTAATCCAGGAAAATCCCTGAGCTTCGTTATATGGAATATAGAGTGTATCTGAAATTCCCATAATAGAGGAGTCATATCTCATTTGTACCGGAGGACTAAGAGGCGATTCAAGTTTTGTTATTGGATCGTAGTATGAATAGGCTACCTGGCAGTAAACATTATCTGTATCTGTTATATTTGTATCTATCGCCTGTCCGGGAATAATTCCACCAGACTTAGTCCAGTCATACCAAAGGGCAGAAGAATAATAATAACTAACAGAATCCCATTTAGGAACTATTGAATCTATACATGGACTTGCTAAACTGGCATCGTACATACGTCTATAGTCAATGTCATGTCTCTTATAGTCATATGTCTTAGCAAGCCATTCACTTATAGAATAAATAGAATCACATTTATCATGGTATCCCATCCCAACAATAGCACTATCATAGCAAATGAAATCAGTATCACAAGGATTTTTGTAACACCAAAAGCCTGTGTCATAATAACAATTGCTTGTTCCTGTTGAATCAGCTCTGAAAGACCTATAATGTTGTCCATACCCATTTGTATCTGTATGAGAATAAGTATAGGTGGTCTCGGCTCCAAATCCAAAACTTAAAGATGCCGGGAGATAGGTATGTGACGGGTATATATTATCTACAGGGTATGGGCAATATTCCGGATAAAAACCAATGTTATATCTTGTAGTGCCTATCTTAAAATAATAACCTTCAGTTTGATAATTTTGCCACTCTGAGGAAGTAAAGCCGCTATCCTCATTGCATTGTTCCCATATCGTGGCATCACCTGTTACAGAATCAACGACAAAACCACTTCCAAGTATCCACCTGTCAGTGTCATTTACAAGGATATATTTCTGGCCACGGTGTTTCCCCCAGAACAAGATGTTTCCACAAGTATCACAAGAGGTAATAGTTTCCCCTCCTTTATACCAGGTAGTATCCCAACCCCACTGTCCCCCTTCTTCGATTCGGGGTAAAGTATCTATATAAAACTGTGGGACGGAGTCTTCATGTAGAGAGTCTATGGCATACCATCCCCCGCTTATATTATCCCCACGATTAAATTCTTCAGGGATAATACTTTGCCTTAAAATAAAAAGATAACGAGAGGTGTCTGATCCGGTTATGCCATGTTTTATAAAAGGAAAATGAGAAAGTAATACCGCCTGATTGTGTATCTTTATTGGAGCGGACTGAATTCCCGGTGATCCCCCATAACTGAAAGCATAAGTAAATACCCCCCTCATTTGTGTCGTTGATTCATTATAAACACTGACTCTCGGTTGGCCGGGGGCTTCAGCACCAAAAGACATAATCTTGGGAGAGAATCTGCTTTTATCCGCAATCGCAAGACGTTCTTTAAAATTAGATTCCCCTACAAACACGAACGGAAGATTTTTCCCGTCAGCATGAATAATCTTACTATCAAATAAAACCCAATCATGATAACTATCTTTATAAGGATAAATCTCAGATATAAATATTGAATGGTTTAAAGATGTGCCAAAGGTGTCGCTATAACAGAACACGCCCCGATAAGGGTCTGCCGTATCGCCTTTTACTCCAACTATAAGATTATATCCATATTCACTATTATTATAAGCAAAAGCACCATATAAAGCCTCAGAATTTGCACCGTAGTTGATTATCCCCGGCCTCCGCCTGATTTCACCTGGGGTGGTTGTCACGTCAATATTATAAGCATAATACAATTGATCCAGTGATAAGGTGTGGATGCCGTAATTAGACTGCATCCCGCCTGATCCGGGGTTAACAATGTATATCTCGGTAACCTGAGCCTCTGACATTCCGCCAAAAAGCATTAGAAGACACAATATGATGCCTGTTATTTTCATTCGATAATCCCTTTTACATCCGACTGTTTCATTAACGACTGTCCAAACAGATTAAAATAGGTAACCGCCAGTTCATCAAGGCCAATCATCTGGTATCTCACGCCTATGGCATAGTAAATAATAGCCATCCGGTATTTAGGCAATACCTTAGTGCTGTCAGTTCCGGATGCCAACTTAACATCATTAGCATAGTAATTAACAAGCAGAGTATCCCCAACTTTTGAGGAAATATATTTAGGCAGAGTATGCAACCTGCCGTTATGGGCATAACATATATTAGGAGAAGCCTTATTAGTTTTATCATGGGCAAATTCATCTTTGCTTGTTTTCATCAACAGAGTATCGACGTCGTTGGTATTTATAATTTGTAAAGGCACAAGGGTATCGTTGGTCATTCTAAAAACCGAGGCCAGCCGGTTAAAATCACTATTCAAAGCATTAGACGTTGCAATCAACAAGGTATCAATCTTCTCAATAGCCGGAGCAACATCACAAACCGCCTGTATGCCGGCATTGATACTGAAATACCTTCTCGCCTGAGACATCTGGTCAGTGCTGGATCCGGTGGTATTCCAAAACAAAGAGGCATAGTTATCAAGACTATCCAGTTGAGCCGGGATATTATCAGCGGCAAAGACTGTTATAGGCAATAATAAAATAAATAAATACTTAATCATTTTTTTTTGCTTTTCTTGTTAATAAATGGAGGCAAAAGAGAAGTTGTTAAATGTTTTTTTGAAAGATTCACCTTCTCTTTTACTTCAGGGATTATATCAGGCTTCTCTACCGCCGAAGATAAAAAATATCCATTAGGCTGTTTAACAACGATAAAGACAGAACCCGCAGGAGACTGATTGAGGATATATTCGATTGATTTGTCCTTTGCATCCCCGATGCTTATCCTATTGCATTTAAAACTATTGATTACTTCTAAGTTCACTTTACCATCCTCCTAATCCATTTCTGTATGTATTTCCGGCTTTTGTCTCCGGGTTTAATTTAATCGGGAAAAATTCATTTCCTCCAAGCTCATAGTTATGAATCATGCGTTCAAGATCAAACCTGAATAAGGGCAAATAGCCTGGGAATATATTCTTTAATGTTCCTGAAATCACAACATTTATATAATCATCGGGGATCTGGTCTATGCCTATATTTTTTTTATAATAAATATAAGTAATGGTTTCTCCTGAAGTGGGAGTCCCAACAAGAACAACCTTTGGCATTTTTGCTGTATCTCGACCGCTTTTATACCAATATTTTACGCTGTCAAAATCACGGTTGACGTGGTAATCCCACATATCATAGATAGTTTTCTCCTCTAAAGTACTGTCATTTAATCCGCCATCACCATATTTAATTTTAACGACATGATTACAATCGGTATTTTTACCTCGGAGAACATATTCGGACTGGCCTACCACTGCCGTTTCGGTAGTAACATCAATAGCAAAGTCCCAGGGATAAGACCTTATTATCTCTCCCACTGCAACATCAATGTTAGCTCGCAGAGATTCTTTTTTCTGGTCTATAAGTATAGTTGATTCATAGATTTGAGGATGTGTAAGCATTATGCTTACGACGCTGTCTTTCGTCACTTCTACCTCTCTTTACTGACGGGATCAATCTGTACTGATTCTGTATTCACGATAGTTAAAGACTTCCCCGCTCTGCGAACGGCCTTCAGTGAATTAGCCTGCTCTATATTTAGGCACTCAATTATTCGCCCCGCTTTAAGAGCTTCGTGGGTACGAATAAAGTTAATCTCTTCGGGATTAGAAGTAATCAGCATATTATCGTGGAAATTTAAAGATTTCTCAGATTTAATTATTCTTCCGGCATCTCTCAGCTCCGGCCTGAATCCAGCAAGTTGCAAAGATGAAGCACGAGAATAAAATATTGCCGAACTGTTTTCTACCTGTTCTTTTTTTCCTTCTACTTTAGGCATAAATCCTCCGTTTAAAACAGGGGGGATTTCTCTCCCCCCCTGTTATTGTTAATAACCTTTGGACGTTATCAAATACCTGCCATCTTCGACAATAGTTTTGCCGTTAATGAGAAATAATGTTTGAGCGTTAATTGAAGTTGCGGCGGCAACTTTAACAATCAACTGTCTGCCTCTTGCAGACTTAAGCCAAGGAACGTCTGGTGTTTGATAAAGTCCTAATTGTTTCAATAACGTTGAGGTTAAAGTCTCCTGATGGATAAGAGCATCGCCTTCAAGAGAATTTTGTCCTGACGAATAAATGTAAAGAGTTAAGGCTCCGGTAGCGGTGAGAGTAATCTCTCCATAACAGAGCCAGTTTTCGCAATTAGTTTCCTTTCTGTGTCCGTTAATGCCATTGTTGACAAACTGTTCGCCTGAAATGGCAACGTAGTTAGCCTTACCTACAGAAGTGTCAATATAAAAAGTTAAACCATTTGCAACATCACAAAACGATGCTGATTTTGTCAGCACATGAGCCATTGGGGTTGCATACGGAACCTTTCTGATGGCTCTATAAGCAGGGTGTCCATTAACATAATCACCGAATTCACCGACAGTATTAAAGCTGGCAGCAGAAGTATCTATTACCCCCGCAGTGCCGATCCCGTCAAGCGTAGCTCCAGAGTTGCCAACCACCGTATCTCCGGCAGTTCCAGTTGTAAACGTAAAGTTTCCTCCTTGTGTAAAAGCAGCTTTAGCTCTATAATCCTCGCTAACGCCTTTTTTAGGAACATACTGGACAACAAGAGCAGCGCAGGTATCATCGGCTGTGATATTGTGAGGCACAATAGAGGCAAGATCTCTTGCCTGTAATATAGTTTGATAATTCATTATAACCCGCCTTCTCAATCATCTCTCAACAAGAGATCGAATCTAACATTATAAGTTGGGACTGAGGACATACTCGTTACGGTATCCGAGATATATACCACAGCCTTTAGTTTTTCGGTAAAAAAGTTTGTCAAAGATGAATCATTGACAGACAAGGTGCATGGCACGGACGCAAAGGTGTCGGCTTTTAATATGGAAAAAGTTTCATTATTAAAAACCGTTACAAGTCGTATCCATGCTGAGTCAGACTTTCCAAATCCGCCAGCGGTATCCGATGAGGCATTGATTACTACCCGTCCATATATCGAATTAAATGACATATCCTTTTGGACAAGCTGCATAATATCCAGCGTATCCTGAATAAAAGTAGTGTCCCCGACATGGATATATACCGCTGTCGTTTTATGAACGGAATAACCTCCGCCGGCAATAGCCAGACCGCACAAAAGAACGAGCAGAATGGCAATCACCCCGGCCTTCATTTAAACAGCCCCAACCATCATGGCATGGCAGGATTCATTGGCTATAAGCATTGAAGTTAATTCACGATAAATATCGTAAATAACTTCAGATTCCCCAACACTCTTAGCATCAGGGAAATAGGTCAAAGGCTGAACTTCTTTGAGCATGATGCTTTCCCAGTCAATAATGAATCCCCAGCCGGAAGTAACCTTATCGACAAGTAACGGATGTCTGATAAGATCAATGTCAAGCGGGCCATTAAAATACTGCATGATATTCAGGCCAAATCTCTGGGCATTGGGAGAAATACGAATTTTATCCTTCAACCAATAATTGATTTGTCTCAGAACGTTAGGGGCACCAATAAAAGACACTCTTTTCTTGTCTGGATTCAAGTCGGCATAAGAACCAAGCCAATTGTCAAAACCTGATTCTGTAAATCCTGCACTGAAGTCCATAAAAAGAGTTCCATCGTACAAGACAGATGTTAATCCACCCATAGTTCTTGTCGTTGCTGGAGCCGTACCACTGGTTGACCGAGCGCCAACGATTCTCATCATTTCGCTCTTTTTCAAATATTCCTCAAACTTCTGTCTTTTTAATTGTGCTCGCTTAGATCCCGGCCCGCCAAAATGAGATGACATCGCATTCGCTGTACGGGATATATTGAACTGCAATTTGCAAAGTTGAGTATAGTTATAAACATTGGTATCCTGTACTGATGCACCTCTTGTCAAGTCTTCATCAATTTCAGATACTGCCGGCAGAGTAACAATAAGAGGATCGCCAGCATACCAGATTGCTCCGGTAGTTCCGCAGGCAGATTTCGTAATCGTTACCGTATTGGTAGTTGGAGTTGAATCGACTGTTGCAGCGTCCATTGATCTTGGATTAGTTAAAACCGTTCCCTTAACAAGGGACATCCCATAATTTGGGACAACTAAAGTAGTTCCATCGGCTGCGACATCAACCGCAACTTCAACCGTTATCGGCATAGCATGCTCTTCCTGTAAATCAACCCTGAAATTATGAGCCGGATCTTTGCTCAATCGTGAAGATATTGCCGTCAGGGGAATAACATAAGGTATTGCGCTATATTTCTTTTTACTCATATCTACGGGGAGTTCGTTGGTAGTCGGTAGATTACCGGAACCCCCAGTACCTATGATAGTAGGTATTGGCATTTAAGTCTCCTTTATAAACATACTATTTTGGTATGTCTGGATCATCAGGATATATATCGTCAGCCATCCTGTCATTATCCGATTTTTCTACTTTGCCTGTTCCGCCTGGTGTCGTCCCTGGTTGAGAAACAGAAGCTAAAGCCGCAGCGTTGGCCTTAGCTGCTTCAGCAGCTGTAAATGATGCAGAATTATTAGCTCTGTCAGCCATCAGAAATTTTATTTCTTTTTGTAAAGCCAGAACGTGCCGGCTGGGCTGTTTGGGTTGTATGTATGGCTGCCCATTAGGAGCAAACTCAATGGGAAATAATTTAATGGCCTCTATTTCTGCCTGACGCAGAATATCTTCAGGAACATCCTTTATGATCCTTTCTCTTATAGCAATAGCATCTCTTAATTCAGAATTAAAACTTGCCGCAACTGATCTCTTTTGAGCTTCTATTTCTTTTGCGGAAAGTTTATAATCAATCATTGACTCCTGTGCTTTCAGTAAATTAAGCATCTGGCCATAAGTTAAAGGTTCATCGGGATCAATATTCTGTCCTAAATTATTTGCCGGCATTGGTATTTGCGCCGGTGGAGCATAGTTGCGATCTTCGAGATATTGGGCAAGTTCGGCCTCTATTTCTTTTCGTTTCTCAACTTCTTCCTGATATTTAGTCTGGAAGGTTTTTTCAGCCTTTTCTTTATCCCAATTTTGTTTGTCTCCCGTCAGCTCTCCCTCTTTTGGGGCTTCAGTCGAGAGATTATTATTTTCTAACTGTCCCGTCAGCTCTCCCTCTTTTGGGGCTTCAGTCGGGGTCAGATTTTGATCGTTCGGCATCATTTCTCCTTTTGCATTTCACTTTGACGATATAATAAATCCTGTTTTTGGTTTATTACTTCTTTTATATATTCAAAAAAATTAACTATCCAGTCGCTATAAGCTATAAGATAAAGAATATCAAGTTCATTTTTAGCCGGATGGCGGCACAACCCTTTAATTTTATTATCTATTATACTAACTTCGCCCGCAGCCCATTTTTCAAGACTCTTCCATCCCGGGGCATCAATTAAGGTTTCAAGGTTCTCTATGTTTTTTAAAGAGACTAAAAGATCCTGCCGTAATTTAGCCTCGACAGACATCCTCTTTTTTTCTTTATATTCATTGATATTTTTCAATGTCTCAGTAAATATATTTTTTATCTGCATTATTTACCTTCTTTTGCTACAGCAACTGAACGTTCTGTGTTGGGGGATTTTTCAGACAATCCCTGGGCTTCCTGTTTTGCGGTTCCAGATCCCATTATCTTCTGTTGATGTTTTTGCCCCTCAAGATTACTTTTAACTTTTGCTTCAAAAGAAGCTAATTGCATTTGTCTTTCAAAGTTTAACTGTTCTTCCTGTTGTCTGTCCTGCTGTGCCATTTGTTCAAGACGCTGCTGTTCTTCCATTATATCTACAATTATATGTTCCGGGGTATCAAGCATACTTAAGATATGCCTCATAATAGCCGGATTCTGTATCTGCAGCAACATAGGCAGGGTTTCTTTAAGGTCTCTTACTATAACTTGTTTATGGGCTGCCCGTTGTGAACCTATAAAAGTAAAGTTCCAGCCGCCGGGGATTTCATCTGGATGAGTATATAACATCTTGCCGGTATCTTCCGGTCCAAGAACTTCAACATAATCAAGAGGAAGGGCAAACTGAGAAATATTCCAAAGTATTTTTTTTCCAAAATCCTGTAAGAAATACTCTGAATCGCTTATTTCAAGGCCGTGTTGTACCTGTCCGGCTTTTTCACGCATAGAGAACTCATAGGCGGTAGTACCGGAACTATCTGATCCCTCGCCTCTCTGGACATCATAAACTTTAATTCTTTGATCTGCGTAATAGGAATACTTATCGGCGAGGAGGTAATGATCTCTTGACAGATTTGTAGTTTGAGCATCCTGAACATAATGGTCAAGAGGCTTATCTTCCTGTGAATCAATAGGGATTCTATTACCAACAACCCTGACTAACAAATTGGGGTTAACGGCATTTTTCTTATAATAGGTGACTGGTTGTAAAGTAATTTGGGAAGCATTAAGAGTTAAACTTTCAACATCATTAAGATGACTCTGCATTGGTTCGAGAGCTTTAATATCTCCTAATCCCCAGAAAGAGTTCTGATTATGAATATCTATATCCTGACAATCACGGGAAACGTTTATTTGTCCGTGTTTATAGGGATTAGGCTGATCCCTTAAAATAACTTCTCCATTAAAGGTATCAATATATCTCGATGGACTTTGATACCTCACATAAAGTCCTACATCACTTTCATGTTCAGGTAAGGGCAAACCTATATCTTCAAGTATTTTTTTACCCAGAAAATCACTTTTCTCTATATTTCCGCCTTTATACATGTCAGCAAAGGCTTCAACATTAAAGTCCGGATAGCCCTGTGGGTTTTTCATATAGTTTTCAATGATTTGTCTTGGGGTTGTCATTTCAACAATAATTATATATCGGCAATCATTTTTACTTTCAAGCCCAGTAGCAAAAGGATCGGCATAAACCTGCCAGGGAGCATACGTTTTAATATTAAACCTTAATAATGGTTTCTTAAATTCCTCTACGTGCTGTTGTCCATAATTATCAATAATAACCCGTTTACCTGGTAAGGTTTCACGATAGGGGATAGCTTCTCTAAAGGATGTCCCGTAAGCTATCTTAAGTTTAGAACTTAATCTGTAATGATGGTAAAAATTACCAGTTTTAAGATAATAAGTCAACATCCTGTTAAGACAACCGGAATTCCATCTGAATTCTTCCCTCTCTGCTTCAAAGGGTATCCATGGTTCTCGTCCAATTGTTCCATAAAGGTTAAGCGCCGTTTTAGTATTTACTGCCACTGGTGTTTTGGGTACAAAAACATAAGCCCAATCAGAACTATTGTATCCTGGCGAAATACAATGATAGCTTTTATAGTCTTTCAGATATTGATTATTCCTTGGTGTTTGGGCATCTGACGCCATTTTATAAGCATTGTAAATAAGTTTTTTAACTTCATTATTATCAGCCGGATTGGCATCAAAATCTAAATATGGTTGATTATTTATACCCATAGTTTATTAAATTTCCAACTTTTTTATAATTTTGAGGCAACACTTGAATAATTTTATCACTATCAAAGCGATTTATATTCCTTTTGGCGTTATACATACATTCTGTCATCGCATATACAAAAGAATCAACTAAATCGTCATGGACGTTTTTCCCTTTTTTGGGAAATATCATCATTTCGTGAA
>Ga0100377_1001846_pt1 | contig 18029 bp, 13 predicted proteins | sample CryGeymeta201501_FD_83664 | JGI IMG/M metagenome (GOLD analysis project Ga0100377, IMG submission 83664) | Groundwater microbial communities from Crystal Geyser aquifers in Utah, USA - Crystal Geyser metaG 2015-01 | ecosystem: Environmental > Aquatic > Deep subsurface > Groundwater | place: USA...
AGTTCCAAATATTAAAGAACTGTCTCCTTGACAAATAGTATCATAGTTATTATTAAAATAGGTTGGATTTACTGTTAAAGTGGTAGCAAGAATACTGTCGCAGCCATTTACTGTTTGTAAACTATCATAGTAAGTTCCTGATGTATTTTGGTAAGTTCCAAATATTAAAGAACTGTCTCCTTGGCAGATTGTTAATGTATCATGCATTTGTATATTGTTATTGTTAATCAACAATGTACCTGTAGAGGCGGGAAGCATACCACACATATCCTGAGTAATAATGTCATTCGAATAACCCACTACAACCGAAAAAGTTGAATTATTTGGTATGCCTGAAAATTCATAAACCAACCAATCGTTATATGTATCAGCAGAGCCAGGGCAAGTACCAAAAGTTGTTGGTGTTGATAAACAGTTTGGCAGTGCATTTTTTGGCACATTGAAAATAGAGTCAACAGGAAGTTTGGTTACTGTGCTAGTAACAGTTCCATAAGTTACATTAAATGTTATTGCTGAATTTAGTAATGGCTCTGAAGCAGAATGCCAATGTTCAACAAAAACTTTTACTGTTCCTGAGCAATCAACACAATACACAACTTGTACCGAATGACCATAAACACTTTTAAAGGTTATAATCAAAAAAAATATCATTAACAGGTGTTTTAACTTCTTCATACCTAAATAAATTAATGTGAGTGGCAAATATACAACAATTTATTTTCTATCAATATAAAAACTATTTGCTTGAGCCAACGAAGTTACTATCAAATCATTAATACATAAATTATCGGGAAGCGTTGTGGTATAGTAAATAATAGAGGCAATATCTTGTGCCGTCATGGGTTGATAGCCTTCATATACTTTTTTTGCTTTTTCTTTATCTCCATGAAAACGCACTTCAGAAAATTCGGTTTCGGCAGCTCCAGGGTTAATTTGGGTAACTTTTATTCCGTGTTCTAATAATTCTATGCGCATGGCTTTAGAGATAGCATCAACAGCGTGCTTACTTGCACAATATACATTTCCATTCAAATAAACTTCCTTTGCTGCAGTTGAACCAATATTAATAATGTGTCCTTTTTTTTGTGCTATCATTAGTGGCATAATAGCTCTTGATACGTACAACAATCCTTTCACATTGGTATCTATCATTTTATCCCAATCGGCAATGTCCCCATCCTGAATTTTACTAAAACCACTTGCTAAGCCTGCATTGTTTACTAATACATCAATTTTTTTCCAATTTTCGGGTAGTGATGCAATTGCATTTGCAGTTTCTTCAGCATTTCTAACATCAAAGCACAAAGGCAATGACCTTACATTATATCTATCTATTAGCTTATCTGCTAAATCAATTAATTTATCTTTTCTCCTTCCTGTAACAATTATGTGGCAGCCATTTTGTGCAAATAATTTAGCGGTTGCTTTTCCGAAGCCAGAAGTTGCTCCTGTTATTAAAACTATTTTATTCATTTGATGTTTTTTTAATTCAAATTAGAATGTAAAGTTAGTATATAAATACTAAAATTCTCCTGATTAAAGTCCGTCTTTAATGTGTGGCAGATTCAAGTCTACAATTTTGAGTCAACAATTGGTAAAAAATGTAACGCTTTGCAGCAGTCTTTGCTAGCTGAAAATTGAGAACTGTGGACTATTCAGACTGACACTAATTAGTAGGTCGTTCTCTAGGTGTGTTTGTAATTATATTTTTCAAAATCCCAACAAAAAACAAAGTAATTCCAAGTAATAAAAAACAACTAAAAAGCAAAAGAAGTAAATGATAATATGGAATTTGATGAAATTGAAAATAAAACATTCCTCCTTGAATAAAAAGCAAAAATTCTGTTCCTAAAAATCCAATGAAGAATATATTTATGCCCCAAGGTATGAGTTTATTTTCTGAAAACCATTTGCTTTGAAGTAGAAACAATAATAAAAAACCTGAAACAACGCCCAACATGGTTAAATGAATAAATCCGATAACTAAATGTTTGATTTGGAAAGAAATAGAAGCAATTTCTGGAAAGAGAGATGTTGTTTGTAAAAGAATTTTTAGACCAATGCTTGCACAAGTAAATACCATTATTTTTTTTATAATTGTTGTTGCGTTTTTCCAAATTAAACTAAAATTGGGAAGAATAATTTTAATTAAAAACCAAAAAGAAACTAGTTGTAGAAATATTCCTAGAACATTTATCCAGAAAAGAGCAGGATGAGAAACATACCAACTAACAGGTAACGCATAGGTAAAAAGAGTTGCAAAAATGAGTGAACTATAAAATTTATTGAATAATTTTAAATTTATTACTGCTTTTAAGTTGTTTAGGTATTTAAAAAAGAGAGCAAACACAGCCAACAGAAACCAACCATTAAATTGAAAATGTAAGAAAAATTGAATAGCTAAATGATAAAAAACAGATTGTTTGCCAGCTAAAGCAACTGCAGGACCCAAACACCAAATGCCAACAGTCGATAAAAGCATAAACACTAAGGCTGATTTAAGTAATAATTTTTCTGGCAATGTGTTGTTTTCTTGATTTTTCCATACCAAAAAGGCAAAATAATAGCTACAAAAAATATGTAACGCAGAAAAAGTGATGGAAATTGCTGCATATCCTTGCAAAGGAAAGCTTATCATCATTCCAACAACAGCCAATTGGGTTGCCCAAAATAAATAAGTGAAAATCTGTTTTTTTTGAGGAATAAATTGATGAACAATAAATGTATATAACATTAAATAAACCCAGCCCAACATGGCTATATGCGAATGACCATGTGTTAGGTGTTTAAAATTGAATGGGATATTACTCACAAAACCATAACGAAGAATTGTGCCCATTAAGGCTGCTATGAAAAAATTGAAAAGACAAACAGTAATCCAATATTTTTGCAATTGCGAGAGGGTTTTATTCATTAAATGAAAATGGTAATTCTTAAAAATGGGTTTAGTAAAAAAAAATGAAAATCATTATTTCACTTCTTTCAAGGCATTATCAATTAAGGTAACCAAGTGCATTTTATGTGCTTTTGAACTTACATTACCAGCTTGGTTGGAAGCCATTTTTTTAATAGCGTTCAAATTATAAATAACCAACGATTGTGAAACAAAAAGGTATTTTTTACTAGCTGTTTCGGATAGTATTTCAATTAACTTTTTAGTGTAAGCAATTTGTAGGTTTTGACGAAATGAATTTACATTTCCAGCAATATCAGCTGCAAAAATAGCATTGTTTAAATCGGTCATCATTGTAGGTAAGGTATATTTATTCCCATACAATTCTGAATCAACAATACGTTGCATGGTGTTGTAATGTAGTAAATGAGTTAGCACATTTGTTTGAATGTTTAAAATTAGGCTGTGAATTTTTGGGTCTTCTGATGCAGAGAAAAATCCAAACCCTCTGCGTTGCATTTGTAAATAATTGTATAAATGAGTTGAAGTCGAAAAAGCATTTGGTGCAAAAACATATTTACTTAATGTGCTCATTGCCAATTTTTGTTTTTCCAATTCAACAGGGATGAAGGGTTTTGTTGCTCCCTGCTGACCTATCATTGCTCGGTCAACATAAACGCCACCAATGTATCTCGAAATGGTAGTTGCTGAAGCATTTTGTTGTCCCATTAAAACCATAAATGAGGTGCGGATAAAATGGTGCGATTCTCCAGTGTTTTCAAGGTTTTTATCTACTAATTTGTTAGTTAACTCTTGAGCCAAATCAATTCGTTGAATCGCATAACCAATGGCATCACTGGTTAAATCGCCCACATTTACAAGTGGATCAATGGCTTTTCCAGGGCTTCGCATATCATCAGCATCATTGCCAAAAGAAAGTTCAGGAAGTGTTGATTTTGCCAATAAATCTTCCGATTCTTTTGCTGTTCTTCCTTGTTGGTAAGCAAACTGAATTGCCCAAAGGTCGTAAGGGCCAGGTGTTTTTGAATAATAATTTCCTTGTTTTGTTCTATCTTTAGAAATATTTACGGAAGGGTAATCCATTACCGAACCAATTAATCCCATTTTTTCAGTTATTGAAGTGTTGTGTATGTCTTTTATTGGGTGCAATTGACTGGCTTTCATATTGTGATTTAATCCCAATGTATGTCCCATTTCGTGCAACACTAAATAGTGCAAGAATTCATTTATCATTTTGCTTTTTTCCATTTCTGGCTCATCCAATACATTAATCATAATGGAAGCAAACATATTGTTGAATTGAGAAAACGAACCAACCTGACAGGTGTGTTCTTCTTTTTCACCATGATATTCATCCGCTTCGGTTAAACCAAAATTAAAAATGGATTCTGTTCTCAAATTATTCGTCAAAGAGATGTATTCAAACATAATATCGGCACCTAAAATTTGACCTGTTTTAGGATTTACAAAACTAGGTCCATACCCACCAAAAGGAGGTTGAGGAGAGGAAGTCCAGCGTAATACATTATAGCGAATATCTCCAGCGTCCCATTCGGCATCATCGGGTTGTTGTTTAATTACTACTGCATTTTTAAATCCTGCTTTTTCAAAAGCCAAATTCCATTTTTCGCCAGCGGCTTTAATTATAGGTCGAAGTTCTTTTGGTGTGGAGTTTTCCATCCACCAAACAATGGGTTCAACAGGTTCAGAAATGGATGCATTAGGGTCTTTTTTTACTAAATTCCAACGGTGAACAAAATCTCGGTAAGGGGTTGAACTGGTTGAAGTCATATCATTTACTTGTGTGGTAAAATAGCCAACACGAGGATCATCAAAAATAGGTTGATAATTGTTTTTGGGCATTTTAATTAAGCTATGAAAAACTTTGATACTCACGTTTCTGCCATCGGTAACGGCTTGCGAACCTCCATTAAGAATAGATTCCGTAGAATAGACATATTCAATAGCTAAATCGGTGTTTTCAGGATAACTTCTAACACCCAACACCTTTGTTTTTTCTTTATCTAAATTTCCTAAGGAAAAAGCAGTAGGTGATGCTTTTGGATGTTTTGCAGGTTTGATTTGAGAAAATGTTTCTTTTAAAAAAAGCTGATCTGCGTCAATTAAAAATAGTCCGTTTAGGCTATCTATTCCTTCAATTTTAAGGCTAGCCAAAATACTTTCGCTAATATTTGCCTTTGATGATTTTGAAATTTCATTGTTAGGGTCGAAATAAAAAGAAGTATTTTGAGAAACAAATTCAATTTTATTGAAATATTTTTTGATTTTAAAAACCTTTGAACCTCTATAAGAGCCTCTGAAAGCACCAGCATCTAAAACACCATCAGAAATTTGACTGAAATAGATAAATTCTTTTTCCAACTGATTTTTTGAAATAATCATCTTTAACGCTCCTGAAGTGGTGTCTTGATAAAAAGTAAACAAGCCTTCTATTTTTTTTGATTTTTTAGTTAGCTCACTGATTTTTTTTGGAGCTTCTTCACCTGCTTTAGAGGTTTCTTTTTTTGATGCATCTTTTTTGTTGGAGTTCTTTTTTTGTGCGTAAGCGTTAGAAATAAGCATACATAACACAAAAAGTAAAGAAATGAATTTAACAGGAGCGAAATGTTTCATAGATGTAATTTTAAAAGTCAGATGGGTAAAGATATGAAAAATAAAATTTTATGAATGGGTTTATTTCTTAAAAATAAAATAAACAGCCAATACTAAGAACACAAAACCAATAATGTGGTTAACTCGAAAAGTTTCGTTTTTAAAAATGAGCAAGGAAAACACAACAAAAACAATTAATGTAATCACTTCCTGAATTACTTTGAGTTCTATCAACGAAAAAGGGCCTCCATTTTCTTTGTAGCCAATTCTGTTGGCAGGAACTTGAAAAAAATACTCAAACAAAGCAATTCCCCAGCTTATCAAAACAATAGAAATAAACCCCAATTTATTGAACCATTTCCATTCGCTAAATTTTAAATGCCCATATCATGCCAACGTCATAAAGGTGTTGGATAAAATTAATAGAAAAATGGTTAGGAATGGTTTCATAAAATTGCAAAAAAAGTAATAGTACAACTTTACTATTTTAATCAAAAAACAACATTTTTTTTATTATGTGATGTAAGTTACAAAATATTAATTTAATGATTACTTTTGTTGTATAAACCTTAAAAAACTCAATTATGAAAAAAAACATGGGAAGTGCTGATAAAATTATCCGTTTGATAATTGCAGCAATAATAGTTACTCTATTTTTTACAAATGTAATCTCTGGTACATTAGGTATTGTGTTGCTTATTTTATCTGGTGTTTTTGTGCTAACAAGTTTTATAAGCTTTTGCCCACTTTATACTATCTTTAAATTTAATACTTGTCCTAAAAAATAAGTATTAAATTCAAAAGAAATGGCTTTTTTAAAACATTGACCATACGTTTAATAACTTCCTAGTGATAACAAAACCAAGGTACAAGATTCTTCGGTTGCGATACCTTTTTCGTTAGCGAGTTTTACTAACTCAGCATTTTCAGCTCCAGGATTAAAAACAATACGTTTTGGTTTTAGTTGATTTAAAATATAATCGTAATACACCAGTTGATTTTTAGCTCCTACATACATAGTAACTGTATCTATCCCTTCAACAACGGGCATATTAGTAAGAATTTGATGAGTTCCAATTTGTCCTTCTCTTAAGCCAACAGGCACTACTTCATGCCCGTGTTGGGCTAATTTTAGTGTTGCTTTGTAGGAATATCTTTCGGGATTAGAAGATGCTCCAAGTATTATCGTTTTTTTCATGTGTTTTTTTTACTAAATTAGGAATAGAATCTAGATAAGTAACTTTCCTAATGGAATTTTTAAAAATTTTTGAAATATACATTGGTATTACTTATATCGTAGAAAATTTGTGAACCGAGCTTGCGAGTTCAACGAAGTTAATTTTCTGGGTTAAAATGGTATAACTCCTTTTCCCTACCACAGGAGAACACAGAGATGCTTAACTCCTAAGTACTCAAGGCACTCCTAATACTCCTAAGTACTCTATTCCACCAACTCAAAATCCAATTGTTTCTTAATAAGATCGGCACGTTTCACTTTTATCATCACTTCATCGCCCATTTTGTATTCTTGCCCTGTTTTGCGTCCTCTTGCACAATAATTTTCTTTGTCGAAGGTATAAAAATCTCCATCAATATCTTGCAACCGAACCATGCCTTCGCACATATTTTCAATAATTTCTACATAAATACCCCATTCGCTCACACCAGAAATTATACCTGCGAAAATTTGACCTATTTTATCTTCTAAAAATTCTACTTGTTTGTATTTAATAGATTTTCGTTCTGCTTCACTAGCAAGTTGCTCCATGTCGGATGAATGTTTGCATTGTGCTTCCAATTCGGTTTGACTTACAGAACTTCCCCCATCCAAATAATGTTGCAATAACCGGTGTACCATCACATCAGGATACCTACGAATAGGAGAGGTAAAATGCGAATAGTGTGAAAAACTCAATCCATAATGCCCAATGTTTTTGGTAGAATAAATGGCTTTTGCCATGGTTCTTATGGTTAATTGTTCTATCATATTTTCTTCGGCTTTCCCTTTCACTTCCTCTAATAAATTATTGATGGAAGAAGCGACTTCTTTGCCTCCAGTTGCTAGGCTATAGCCAAACTTTTTCACAAAAGAAGAAAGTGTTAACAGTTTTTCTTGGTTAGGTTCATCATGAATTCGATAGACAAATGTTTTTGGGGTTTCTTTTTTGTTTTCAGGTTTTCCTACAAACTCAGCCACCTTTTTGTTGGCAAGCAACATAAATTCTTCTATTAATTTATTGGCATCTTTACTTTCTTTAAAGAAAACACCTAAAGGCTTACCGTTTTCATCAATATTAAATTTCACTTCGAGCCTATCAAAAGAAATCGCTCCTTGTTTAAAGCGTTCTTTGCGGAGTTTTTTTGCCAATCCATCAAGTATTAATAATTCATTAGCAAAATCACCTTGTTTGCTTTCTATACGTTCTTGGGCTTCTTCGTAAGAAAATCTTCTATCCGAAAAAATTACGGTTCGTCCAAACCATTCATTCAATACTTTTGCCTCTTCATTGAGTTCAAAAACAGCAGAAAAACACAATTTTGTTTCTTGAGGTCGGAGTGAACAAACACCATTGGAAAGCATTTCGGGAAGCATGGGAACTACCCTGTCAACCAAATAAATAGAGGTGGCTCGTTGATAGGCTTCTTTGTCTAAAATACTGTCTTTTTGAATGTAATGCGAAACATCGGCAATGTGTATTCCGATTTCCCAATTTCCATTTTCTAATTTTTTTATTGAGAGTGCATCGTCAAAGTCTTTTGCATCGGCTGGGTCAATGGTAAATGTGGTAATGGCTCTAAAATCTCTACGTTTTTTAATTTCTTGAGCAGAAATTTCAATGGGTAAGTTTTTGGCTTCGCTTTCAACTTTTGGAGGAAAAACATAAGGCAAACCATATTCTGCTAAAATAGCATGCATTTCGGTGTTGTTTTCGCCAGGTCTTCCCAACACATCAACCACAACACCGTAAGGATTTTTTTTATTATCGGGCCATTCAGTAATTCGAGCAACTGCTTTGTCGCCATCTTTTGCTCCTTTTAGGTTTTCATTGGCAATAAAAATATCTACAGGCATTCGCAAATCATCCACAGCTAAAAAAGCAAAATTTTGAGATTTTTGTATGATACCCACAAAATTAGTTTTGGCTCTTTTTAGCACCTCAACAATTTCTCCTTCAATTTTATTGCTGCCTTTGTTTGAAATAACATTCACTTTTACAATATCACCATGCAACGCATTTTTAGTGTTTTTAGGATGAATATAAATATCAGTATCCGCATCTTCAACTATAACATAAGCTGCACCACGCTGAGTCATATCAACTTTTCCTTCAATAAAATTTGAGGATGATTTTCGTTTGTAAGAACCTCTTTGATGCTCAAAAAGTTTTCCTTGATCGGCAAGTTCTTCTAAAATAATTCCAACCAATTTTCGGTTAGAAAAATCTTTCAGTCCGAGTGCATTGCTGATTTTTTTATAATTAAACGATTGTGTAGGATTTTTATCAAAAATAGTGATGATTTGTTGAAGTAAATCATTTTTAAAACCTCCAGCAGTTTTGCTTTTTTTTTGTTTTTTTGACATTGTTGGTGTGTAAGTGTAAAGATGCTATTTTCAGCAAAGTTACGGTTTATGTTGGAAATTATATAACTAACTTCAGGAATGAAATAATTGGGTTATTAATTAACTATAAAAATAAAATAGAGTATGTTTTTTATTTAATTTCGTTTTTATGAAATTAAAATGGATGACTATTATTTTGATTGGAATTTATGGGTGTACAGACAATGAGAAAAGCTCTGAAATCAGTCAAAAAACAATAAATATAGTTGAAGGAGATTGGTTAATGACCTTTCAACTTACTGCTGAGGAAACCCTACCTGTTAGGTTTTTAGTAACTAAAAAAGATAGTTTATATACTATTGAATTTGCTAATGCGTCTGAAAAAATTAAAATAGAAAACATAGCTATTGAAAATAATCGTTTAAAATTTGATGATCCTGTTTTTAATTCGTGGTATGAATTTGAAATAATTAGCTCCTCAAAAATGAAAGGATTTTGGTTTAAAGACAACCAAGAATATAAAATCAGTTTTGAAGCAGAACACGGAGAACAAAATCGATTTAAAAAGCCTAAAAAAATAGTTGCCAATGAGCAAATTGATGTTACAGGGAAATGGAAAGTAGAATTTAGCCCAAAAAATCAAGAAAATTATTATCCTGCCATTGGACTTTTTGAGCAACAAGGAGAATATTTATCAGGGACTTTTTTAACCGAAACAGGAGATTATCGTTTTTTGGAAGGTAATGTTTATGGAAATGAATTTTTTCTTTCTTGTTTTGATGGTTCTCATGCATTTTTGTTTAAAGCTATTTTAAAAAATGATTCTTTGATTGGTTCTTTTTGGTCTGGTTCTCATTGGGAAGAACCATGGGTGGCTATTCGTGATGATAAATTTGAGTTGACCAATCCTGATTCGCTCACGTTTTTAAATGACGGATATAGTAAAATTGACTTTGCTTTTAAAAATACAGATGATGAGTTGGTATCTCTCAACGATGAAAAATTTAAAGGAAAAGTAGTTATTGTTAATATTATGGGCCCTTGGTGTCCAAATTGCAAAGACGAAACAGCATTTTTATCTGATTTGTATTCCAAAAAAAAGAAAGATGGTCTAGAAATTATTGCTTTATCTTTTGATAGAACCGATGATGTTGATATAGCTAAAAAGAATATTGAAAAGCTCAAAAATCATTTTAACATCGAATATGAATTTTTATTGGCTGGAAAAGCAAGCAAAATTGAAGCAGGAAAAGCATTGCCTATGCTCAATCATATTATGTCCTATCCAACTACTATTTTTATAGATAAAAAAGGAAATGTTCGTAAAATAAGAACAGGATTTTATGGACCAGGAACAGGAAATTATTATAAACGCTATGCAGAAAGCATAACTAATTTTGTAGATAAACTATTAAAGGAGTGATTTTTAACAAATAACTTCTGCTTCAAAAAGTGCTGCGAAGTGTTTTTTTAGTTTTTCTTTTACTTCTTCCATGTTTACTTCTCTGCCTAATTCTTTTTGTAAGGAAGTAACTTGTTTATCATCAATTCCACAAGGAATAATATTTCCAAAATAAGACAAATCAGCATTAACATTAAAAGCAAAACCGTGCATGGTAACCCATCTGCTGCAACGAACGCCCATAGCACAAATTTTTCGTGCTTTTCTTGGGTCGTCAGCATCTAACCAAACACCTGTGTAGCCCTCATATCTTCCTGCTGCTATACCGAATTCGGCTAAAGTTCTGATAATTATTTCTTCCAAAAAACGCAGGTATTTGTGAATGTCTGTAAAAAACAGGTCTAAATCTAAAATGGGGTAGCCAACAATTTGTCCAGGACCATGGTAGGTAATATCGCCACCACGATTAATTTTGTAATAAGTTGCACCTTTTTGTTTTAGCATGGCTTCCGAAAGCAACAGATGAGCTTCTTTTCCACTTTTTCCAAGTGTATAAACGTGTGGATGTTCGCAAAAAAGTAAATGGTGCTGAGTGGGAATGTTGGTATCGTCTTTTCTGTTTTGAATTTTAATATCTATGGTTTCCTTAAAAAGTTGTTCTTGAAAATCCCACGCTTCTTTGTAGTCGATTAATCCTAAATCTTTAACTTTTATTTGTTGCATAATTTTTAACTTACTGTTTTGTATTGTTTTTGCTCGACCTAAGTAACATCCCTCATTGCCCTCGCAAAACTTAGTTGAAGAACCATGAAATTTGCTAAAAGCAAACTCTATTGAAATTTTTTCTGGCCTTCTTCAATAAATTTTGCTAACTCTTTTTCACTTGGTAATGCTAATTTGTATTTCGATACGAACAATTGATTTTCTGCTGTTGTTGCATATTTCACCAATGATTGCCCTTTATTGGTACACAAAATAATACCAATAGGAGGATTGTCGTTTTCCATTTTTTCGTGTTCTTTGTAATAGTTTAAATATGCCGTCATTTGCCCTGCATCTGCATGATTAAACTTTCCTGTTTTTAAGTCAATCAGTATATGACATTTAAGTATTCGGTGGTAAAAAACTAAATCGATACGATAATAATCATCATCAATCAGTATGCGTTTTTGACGATACTCAAAGCAGAAACCTTTGCCTAACTCTAATAAAAATTGTTGTAAATGACCGAGTAGTTTTTCTTCTAGTTCACTTTCCTGTAAAACTTCTTGCTCTTTTAATCCAAGGAACTCAAAAATATAGGGGTCTCTAATTATGTTTTGTGGGGTTAATTGTAATGCTTTGTCGTTGGTTAACTCTATCAGTTTATCTTTGTTCTTCGATAATCCTGTTCGTTCATATAACAAGCTCCCCATCTGTCTTTGTAATTCTTTAACCGACCAGTTGCCTTTAATTGCCTGTATTTCATAAAATGTCCGCTTTATGTCTTCTTCCTCTTTTATGAGTTCTACTATATGGGTAAAAGATAATCTATTAATAAGCAGTTCTGTTGTAACTTCTATGGGTGTTGATTTTTCTTTATTTTCTGATTTTGCAGTCAGCAACTGCAAAATTGGTTTTGGTAAAAATTCGTCATGCAGTGAGTGACCAACTTGAGGATATACTTGATAAAATAATCTGCAATGAGCCAAATTTCTTTCTGCTAAGCCTTTCATGCCTTTTTGTTTCAAAATTTCTGCTATGGATGCTAATAATTTTCCTCCATATTGTGCTCGGTCTTTTCCTTTTTGTTCGTATTCTACAACATAGAGTCCAATCAACCAATTACGCATTGTTAATGATTGATTAACGGCTGATACGGCTTTTTGCTGTAAGTAATGATGTGTTTCGCTAATGGCTTGTACTAGTTGTTCAAAATTCATTTGTATTGGTTTTGTTTTTTTTAGCCATATTTTCAGAAGATTTAGAGGTGGTCGCATTTTGCGACCACCTCACAAAATTAGTTTTTTATTTATTGTTTTCGATATTCCAATTTGGAACATCAATCCCCCTGTAAACACTAAGCTGAAGACCCATTTGCTACTGCGAGTTTTTAACTCGTGGTAAAATTATTACGAGTTACTCTTCGTTAAACTAGTGACAGCGGTGAGTTGGCAATAGTTTTTTATTAAAATTCATTTATTATTTTTTTCAATTATATTTCCATTGTCAGGGCAACATAAAAAAATATAATTAAGAAAAATAAAGTGAGAATTGAGTTTCCAATTAATCCAATCAGAGGTTTATTTTCTTTTTCTTTACGTTCTTTAAATCCAACAAAAACACCGCCCGCACTAATTCCAAAAATTATAAATCCGACTAAAGCGAAATATATATTTTCCGAATCCGTAAGTCCTAATTCAGTCCAAAATTTGTCTGCAATTAAAGCAAGAACAAACAAAATTATGTTTGTCAAAAAAAGTTTGTTTGTAGTGCTTTTTATCATTTTTTAAATTATTGCCAATAGTATATATGTGAAACAAAGTAGCCCTTCCCGCTGCAGTAAGCATCCCGCTTGTGGTTTCAATTATTTTTAAATCAGGCATAAATTTAGTAAACCTTTTTCATTACAAAAATTTTAACTTACTGCTCTAAGGCAAAATCAATATACGTAAAAAATTCTTGAGGATGATAATTGGGTAAATTTTTTCCTCTTTCGTGTCCCAAACGAACAATTACCAATTGTTTTTGGGGAATGAAAATAATATATTGTCCTTTTATGCCACGAGCATAAAATACATTCATGCTTTTGTAATAGGCTGCCCAAAGATGATAGCCATAAAAATCAACTATTTTTCCATTATCATCTTTTAATTGATAGGTAAGTGTTGTAGCATCATTAATATATTTTTCGGTAACAATGGTTTGTCCGTTCCATTTGCCTTTGTTTAGAAACAACTGACCAATTCGGGCAAAATCCTGAGCATTGGAATAAAAACAACAGTAGGCTTTTTCTCTTCCGTCTTTGTGGTCTAAGTTCCATAATGCATTGTTTTTAGCACCTATTGGCTTCCAAACCTTTTCACTCATATAATCTGAAATGGTTGTGCCTGTTGCTTTTTCCAAAATAAAAGATAGTATTAACGTATTTCCTCCTAAGTATCGCCAAGTTTTGCCAGGTGCTTCAGTAACCTCATAATTTTCATTTAATTTTTTTAGGTCTGTTCCATAATAGGCTTTTGCCATGTGTCCGAAGGGACTTTTATAACTTTCATCAAAATTTATTCCTGAACTCATGGTGAGTAAGTGTTTTATTTTTAGTTCAGGGTGGTCTTTGTATTCTGGCAAGTAATCGCCAACAGCATCATCAACACTGTTAATTTTTCCTTCATCAATGGCAATTCCAATAAGCAATGCAGTGAATGTTTTTGCAACGGAAAAAGAATTGGTTAAGGAGTTTTCATCATACTTGTCCCAATATTTTTCATAAACAATTTCATTTTGTTTTACTACTAAAAAAGCGGAGGGATTATAATGTTCAATGTGTTTTAATAATTCCTTATTTTCAGTTTTATTATAGTTGCTACTGATTTTCCATGGTTGGTATTCTCCTGCGGCAACAGTTCTATTTTCGAAAATTGCATATTCATCAATGCTTGGACCAGTTTTTCCAACCAAATAAGTTGTGGAAACTGCCTTAAACAGATGTTGATTTCCTGTTACAACTGCAAGTAAAGAAGCTGTTGCCAAAATAATAACTACACCTAATAGGACTCGTTTTAATAATTTCATCTTAATGCTTTTTGTTCTCCAAAATTAAGATTTATAGTGCTTATTTTTTAAATAATACTAAAAGAAATAGTATTAACGCTAAATTGTTAATTGTTTCATTTATACTACGTTTATTTGAGTGTTAATGTAGTTAATTTTGTTGTTTTCAACTTGTATTTGTAAAAAAGTTATGACCAAAAAAATTTTAATAGGTATTTTTATTTTACTGATGGGAGCGGTAGGAATAGTTGGGTATAATTTTTATAAAAACATTAAAAAACCCATAAATACAAATATGCTCATAGCTGTTCCGCAAAATGCAGCAATCCTATTACGAGAACAAAATATAAATGCATTAGTTAAGAAAATAACATCTACAAATCTTATTTGGGAAGAGTTAGTAAGCAATACAACATCATTTTCAACACTTAGCAATCAACTAAGAGCATTAGACTCAATCGTTCAAACCCCTCAATTAGCTCCATTTTTAGCCGACAAATCATTGTTGACATCTGTTCATTTATCTGGTGCAAATAGCTATGATTTCGTGTTTTATTTTACTACTTTGCTTGGCACATCAGAAAAAGAAGTACTGAATGGTTTAAAAAACCAGTTAAAAGTTAATCCTACAACGAGAACTTATGATGGTCAAACTATTTATACTGTTGGATTGGCTAATCAAAAACTTTCGTTTACCTATAAAAAAAACATTTTTGCTTTTAGTTTTAGCACCATTTTAATAGAAGATGTGATAAGGCAAATGAAAGCAGATAATTCATTATTAGATAATACTGAATTTGCTCAAATTCTTTCAACCACAGGAGAAATACCTGATGGAAATATTTTTATCAATCATCAAAAACTTCCTATTTTATTGGCTCAGCTTGTTACTAATTCTATGAAAGAGGATGTTTTAGGGTTAAAATCTTATGCTTCGTGGAGTGCATTAGATATTACACTGAAATCAAACTCTATTATGCTTAATGGGTTTACGTTAGCTCCTGAACAAGCAGCATATTTTGCATCACTTTTTAAAAATCAATCCAAAAGTTTAGGCAATCAAAAAATAAAAATAACGGAAGTTACTCCGAGAAATACTGCCTTTTTATATTATTATAGTTTTAGCAATTCTAAACAATTTTTTAGCGATAGAAAAGCATGGTTGAAACAACAAAATAAGTTTTTTGAGTATGCTCAATTTGTAGAAAAGTTAGCCACAGATTATGGATTAGACATTGAGGAGGAGTTTTTATCTACCATAGGAAATGAGCTAGCTTTTATTATTACTGAACCTGTTTCGGAAGATGTAATTAATTACCAATACGTTATATTTCAAACTAAAGACAGCGAACAAACAAAAATTAATTTGAGAGCAATTGAAGAAAAGATAAATTCAGGTGTTGTTGAAAACGTGTTGGTTAATGAATTTTCCATTTCTCAACTTCACCTAAACAATTTATTTCCAAAATTATTCGGAAAACCTTTTGTAAATAGCAAAAATCCTTATTATACCCTTATTGACGATTATGTGGTGTTTGGAGCAAGTGAATCTGCAATAAAAACTTTTATTACTGATTATGTTGCAGGAAGAACACTGAAAAATGATGAAAATTTTCAGTCATTTAGCGACCAATTATCTGCTAATGCTTCCATTTTTATTTATAACAACATAGCTCGTTCTGTTAATTTATATAAAATTTATGCCGATGAAAAATTTATAGCTGATATTGATGAAAAAACTACTTTTTTAAGGAAGTTTGAAGCTGTTGCTTTTCAAGTAAATCCATCCAAAAACGGTTTGTTTTACAACAACATTTATTTTAAATACAATCCCGTTTATAAACAAGATACCCGAACGCTTTGGGAAACAATTTTAGATACACTTATTGCATCTCCACCTCAATTAGTAATGAATCATATTACCAACACCAAAGAGGTTTTTGTTCAGGACATCGCCCACAAAATTTATTTAATTAGTACGAATGGGAAAATTTTATGGTCAAAGCAATTGCAAGAGCCATTAGTAGGTCAAGTGCAGCAAATAGATATATTTAAAAACGGGAAACTACAGCTACTTTTTAATACAAAAAACAACATTTATTTATTGGACAGGAATGGAAAAAATGTTGGTAATTTCCCAACTCTGTTAAAAGCAGAAGCAACTACAAGCGTAGCTCCATTGGATTATGATAAAAATAGAAATTATAGGCTTTTAATAGGATGTAACAACAATCAACTCTATAATTACACACTGGAAGGAAACTTGGTTGATGGATGGGAATATACTCCATCCAAAAGCGCTCCCAGCGGATTAATCAAACATTTTATCATGGGAAACAAAGATTACATTGTTGTTACAACCGAAAATGGTAAGGTAAAAGTGGTTCAGCGCAATGGGAAAGACAGGTTGGAATTGAAAAACAGTATTACTAATACTATTAATAATCAGTATTTGGTGGTAGGAAACGACTTAGCTAATACTTTTTTAACCTCTATGGATACCTCAGGAAATGTGATTAAGTTGTTTTTTAACGATAAATTGGAGCAAATTAAACCAATAGACAATCAAATTTCTGATTTTTATTTCTTTAGTCCGATAAGTGTTACTCCAACAGTAAATGGAGCAACTTATTTTTATTGTTATGAAAATACGTTAGTTGCTAATGATGCCAGCCAAAATAAGTTGTTTAGTTTAGAATTTAGTAGTAAAATAACACATAAACCACAAATTTTCACAATGCCTGATAAAACGAAAAGAATAGGTGTTGTAACAAATTCAGGAATTTATTTACTTAATGATGCTGGGGTGATAGAACAAGATTTTCCATTAGCTGGTTCAACACCGTTTATGATAGAAGACATCAATAACGACAATGTTCTCAACTTAGTAGTAGGAGAAAAGAATTTGGTGTATATGTATAATTTGAAGTGAAGTTTTTAAATTTCCCAATTTTTGCTTGTGCGGTAAACAGTGCCTTTAAAAGCCCCCACCAACACCCCATTTTGGTTTGTTACAGGAATAGTATAAATGCCTATTTTGTTAGATAAATTTACTTCTGTAGCTTCTGCAAATAAAGTATCACCAACATTTACCGGATTAGGATAAGAAATAGAACATTCCAAAGCAACACTCAATCCGCCATGAGCATTAGAAGCGAAAGCCAACGCACTATCGGCTAGTGAAAAAGTTACGCCACCATGTATAATACCAAATCCATTACACATTTCTGGTCTTACCGACATTTTTAGTTGGCAATACCCTTCTTTTGATTCAATTACTTCGATGCCCAACCATTGGCTAAGAGCATCGGTTTTCATCATTTTGGTTACTATTTTATGTGTTTTTTTCATGGTTGCTAGTTATTGAATAGGGTTTGTCCAGAATGTCCGTTTTATTCGTAAGCACTAAGCTGAAGCGAAAGCATTTTAGCAGAGGATTAGTGCTATGATTCTTAAAATTCATAAATCAAAAATACTAATTTTTTAACGTATTGTGTTTGCTCGGACTAAGTAACCGCCCTCTTTGCCCTCGCAATCCAACTCAGGCGGACTTACGGGGGATTAAATATTACCGATTGTGATTTTAAATGTCGCATATACCGATGCTGTTTTGATTTATAAAATAAAGTATCGGTATAACTGGTTCTAAGTAGCTTTGTTATTGCAAAACCACTAAGAATCAGTATAAATGCTCCTTAAAATCTACATCGGCATTATACTTTAAGGAAATACCTTTGCGGCATTAAGAAGTTAAAATGGTATAATTTGTGCAAAATATTCGTTTTAAA
>Ga0100377_1001851_pt1 | contig 17972 bp, 23 predicted proteins | sample CryGeymeta201501_FD_83664 | JGI IMG/M metagenome (GOLD analysis project Ga0100377, IMG submission 83664) | Groundwater microbial communities from Crystal Geyser aquifers in Utah, USA - Crystal Geyser metaG 2015-01 | ecosystem: Environmental > Aquatic > Deep subsurface > Groundwater | place: USA...
CGGGTGCGCAACAGCAGCGCGCGCGCCTGGGGGATGTCGAACATCGGGGACTCCGGGTTGGGGAGTCCACAACGTGCTCACCCGCGGTGGGGGCGGAGATGGGGGCTTGGCGAGGACGTACGCCACAGCCGCACGCCCAGGAGCAATAGGCGCGCTTGCCCTTGAAGTAGACGAGCAGCGGCAGCCCGACGAGGCTGCCGAACACGAACCACACCGCAACGGCGACCGGCATCGAGGAGAGGGTGGACGGGAACAGGATGTCGTACTTCAACGGGAAGAAGTACGTCAGGTAGAAAGACGGGCGCCCGGCGATGTCGAGCGCGAGCGGCAACAGGAAGGCCAGGATGGCCTGCACCGTGACCAGCGTGAGGGTGCGGAGGCGGCGGTACCGGCTGTTCCCGTGCTTCTTCAGCATGAACCAGCCGCCCACCATCATCCCGAGGGTGTACAGCAGCCCGTACAGGGTCCACTTGCTGGGGAGGTGGAGCGCCGAGGCCACGGGAGTCAGGTGCTCGAAGAAGTAGAGGTCGACGTAGAAGGCGACCAGCAGGGCGCTGATGGCCCATGCGAAAATGCCGCGGTTTCGAACGGGAGAACGGTAGATCTCGAGCAAGCCGGCCTGCATGTCAGACTCCTGGGGTCAGGGTTGCGGAAGGGAGGACGCGGAAGCGAGGCATGAACTCCTCGTCGAAGCGGGCGTCATCCATGTGGTCGAGCACGTAGGCGAGCGGCCTCCGCTCGTGGATCCAGCGCAGCCACACGCCGTGGTCCCAGCGTGACCCCAGCGCGTTGAAGCCCTTGACCACGCCGTCTCGGCACACGATGCGCTGGCTCACCGCCGCGCCTGGCGCGCACTGGAACCATGTCTCCCACCCGGGGCGGGCGTCCGAGCCTGCGGGTGGGATCCAGCCCGCCGTGGTGTACTCCACGTCGAAGAACTTCGCCGAGTTGTACCAGGTGCCTCGCCGATACGCGACCTCGTCCCCGAGCATCGTCCGACCTGCTGCGCGCCCCTGGTCCCGGGCGGTGTACCAGAGCTGCTCAGGGCGGCGCGAGCCGTCGGCCCAGGCGACGTTTGCGCAGTCCCCGGCGGCGAACACGCCCGGCGCAGTGGTGGACTCGAGGTTGTCGCGGGTGTCGATCGCACCCGAGCGCGCGTCGAGCGCCACGTCGCTCTCGGCGAGGAAGCCCGTGTTGGGGACAACCCCGAGCGCGGCGACGACGAGGTCGACGTCGAGCTCGTCGTTGATGCGGAAGCCCTCGCCACGTCGATCGAAGCTGTCGACCGGGTAGTTGGTTCGGCAGTCCACGCCGTGGTGGCGGATGTGAACCGCGACGATCTCAGCTTCCTGTGCGTCCAGCGCCACGGGGAAGTACCAGGGTTCGCGGATGAGGAAGTGGGTTCGGAGCCCTCGCAGGTGGAGCACCTCGGCCGCCTCGACGCCGATCAGCCCGCCCCCGATCACGGCGACGGTCATTCCCGGGCGGGCGGCCCGGTCGAGCGCCTCCAGGTCGGGCAGCGTCACGAACGGGTAGACGCCGGGTCCCTCTGCCGCGGCGGGCCATGGCGGCCGGCCGCGCCCGGCTCCCCACCGCGAAGAGCAGGCGGTCGTAGCCGATGGTCGCGCCCCGCTCGAGGCGGAGCGTACGGGCGCCGCCATCGACGGCCACGACCCGATCCCGGACGCGGTCGAAGCGCATCCGAGCGTACAGGTCGCGGTCGTAGAACTCGGTGTCGCGCAGGCTGAGCTGCCCACACAAGACATACATGAGCGAAACGCGGGCGAACGGGTGGTCGTGCTCGTAGGAGACGACGGCGATCTTCGCAGTCGCGTCGCGGTTGCGGATGGTGATCGCCGCTTCGACCCCCGCGATGCTGTTGCCGATGATGACGTGGTGCATGAGGCTCCGGTGAGGTTCAGTCCTTCCAACAGACGCAGCGCCGGCACTCGGGGCGATCCGACTGCCGAATCCCCCTGCGGAGCGCCCTGAAGGCGGGGGCATCCAACGCGGCGAGCCCCGTGCGGGCCGAGGCCTGAACGGGCAGGAAGAAGCAAGGCCGCGCGCCGCCGTTCGGCTCGATCACCGCGGTGGTCCAGGGGGCGGCGCAGCGTGGCGCTCCCGCTTCTCTCCCTCCGCCGAGAGGCGCAAGGCTCGCTGCAGAGCCGCCGGGCTGTCGACGAGCCTGCCGGGAAACGCCGCCTGCGCGGCATGCAGCTCCCGATCCAGGGCCGCTAGATGCTCGAGGTCGGGTCGAAGGTGCGCCGCGTTGTTGCGGCCATCGCGTCCGAATGCGTCCGGGTGGGCGCTGTCGACGGCGAGGAACGAGACGGAGGTGCACCCGAGCGAGAGCAGGCTCTCCACCTGCGCGTTCACGTTGCCGACCAGGTGGCGGCTGAGGAGCACCCCGGGCCCGGACCGGCACTCGCGGCGCCTCTCGCTGGAGCTTCGCCACGCCGTTCCGGGCGCGGTCCCAGCCGTCGACGCCGCGAGCGCGCCGGTAGCTGTCGCGGTCCCAGCCGTCGATGCTCACGTATACAGCGGTGCAGGTCCGACCGACGAGGCGGGCGTGCTCCACGAGGGTCAGCGCGTTGGTGTGCAGCGCCACGCGCGCGCCGCTCAGCGCGAACGCAGGGAGGAGACGCCCGATGGAGGGGTGCTGGAGAGGCTCGCCGCCGGTGACCAGCAGGTCGCGCGCGCCGCGGGCAACGGCCTCCTCGGCGATGCGCACCCAGGCCGCGTCCGCGAGCTCGTCGGCGCCCGCCGCGCGGCAGCCGCACGACGGACAGCGGCTGTCGCATGCATGCGTCAGCACCAGGACGACGGTCTCGAGCGCGACCCGGCCGGTGAGACGGCTGCCGAAGCGCCGGAGCCCGCGGTAGATCGCCGCGCCCCTCAACACGCTCCTCGAGACGCCGACCACACCCCGGCGAAGAGGAGACCGGATCCGAGCAGGCGCGGGTAGGCGGCCACGGCCCACCAGCCATCGGCGAGGGCGGGCGCCTGAAAGTCCCACGCGGGGAGCAGCAGCGCGAGGGCACCAACGGAGAGGCCGCGGGCGAGCAATGAGGGGCTGCCAAGCACGACTCCGGCGGGGATCGCGGCGAGGACGAAGTGGTATTCCTGCGTGAACGGGGAGAGCAGGAGCTCGACGCAGGTGAGCGCCGCAACGTTGTGGGCGGGGTACCGGCACGTGCGCACGAGGCGCCACGCGAACAGTCCGATGGCGATGCTGATCGCTGCCACCAGAGGGCGCGCCAACCAGGGAGCCGAGAGGGCGGAAGTGCCGGCCCACGGACCCTCTGTCGTCAGGTGGAGCCCGAGGCTCCGCACCGTCTGGTACCCGGTGGCGCCGGCCCACGGGTTGGCCGACATCTGCTCCAGGTGCTTCATCGCGAAGTACATCCAGGCGTCGATGCCGACCCACGGGACGCTGGCGAGAACGAGGACTCCAGCGCCGACGACGCCTGCAACCGCCGCACGCCACCGCCCGGACGCGGCCCATCCGGCGACGAGCGGGAGGCCGTACCAGCCCCGCATCGCCATCATCGGCGCCACGGACAACCCCGCGATCGCGGACTCGCCCCGCTCGACCCCGCGCAGCGCGAGGAGGTGGAGGAGCAGGAACACCGGGTAGACCTGCCCCACAAGCAGGTTCTCGGTCGCCGGCGCTGAGAGAAGGAAAACGGTCGCGACCAGCGGGGCGACGCGCGGTCCGGCGCGGCGACCCGCGAACGCGAACCCCACCGCAAGCGCGGGCAGGCAGACACCCCAGAGCCAGACCCGGCGCGCCACCTCGTACGGGAGCGCCGCCAGGGGCACGAGGGTCAGCGTGAGCGAAGGGGGGCCGATCATCTCGTCGGTGAGCCCGATGCCTTCGGCCTGCATCCGGGTGTGGAGCACGGCGCTGTCGTAGAGGTCGATCACCGGGATGTGGTCCAGCACCGCGCGGGCCACGACCCAGTACCCGCCGAACGAGGTCGTCACCCAGTCCTGGACGGGCCACACGCGCGCCCAGCCGACCCAGGCGACGACGAGCGCATACGCGGCCCACGCGATCCGCGTCACGAGCGGCGCCAGGTTGAGAAGGCTGCTTCGACGACCTCATCGAGGCGGCCGGTGAGGGCCACCCTCGCCAGCGCAGCCCGCACGTCCGGGTGCGGGAGCGTGGTCGCCAGACGCAGGATGAACGGCACGTTTTGCCGGTGCAGGTAGTTCCTTACGAAGTGCCGGTTCTGGAGGCGCGCCCGGGTCCGCGCCACGAGCACCGGATCGAGCCCGCCGTGGGGCAGAGGCGTCGGGCCAACGCGGTTGTTCCACCACTCGCCAAACGCGGGCCAGGTCGGTCCGAACCGCGATTCCGACCGCTCGTAGAGCTCGGTGCCCGGGTACGGCGTGGAGAAGAAGAAAATCGTCCAGTCGCTGTCGATGCGTCGAGCGAGCTCGGCCGTGGCGGACAGATCCTCGTGTGTCTCGCCGGGGGAGCCGAGGATGAACGAGGCGCCCGTGCGCAGGCCTGCGCCACGCGCGAGGGAGAACGCCTGCTCCACGTCGGTCGGCGTGATTGCCTTGTGCATCGACTTGAGCACCGCCGCCGAACCGGACTCGACCCCGAAGTCCACCTGCACGCACCCGGCGGCGCGCATGGCGGCGAGCAGCGCGCCGTCGACCGCGGTGACCCGAGACTGGCAGGCCCAGTGCAGGCGGTAGGGCCGTACGCGCAGCGCCTCACAAAATGCGAGCACCCAGGCACGATCATGGGTGAACACGTCGTCTACCCAGTACATCCCGCGGATCCGGTCGCGGCGCACGAGCTCGTCGAGCTCCGCGAGCACGTTGGCGACACTCCGCATCCGCACCTTGGTGCCCATCTGGCGGTGGCTCTCGCAGAACGCGCAGGCGAACGGGCAGCCGCGCCCGGCCAGCATCGACGCGATCCGGCTCGACGCCCATCCGCGGATGAGCCCCGGCGGCCGGAGGTAGGGCTCGTGTCCCAGCAGATCGCGCGCTGGGAAGGGGAGACTGTCCAGGCCCGCGACGAACGGCCGGGCCGGGCCGGCGCCGATCGCCGTGACAACGCCGGGCGTACCGTCTCAGGGCTCCCCCCGCGCGAGCCGACGGACGAGGTCAACCGCCGTTTCTTCGCCCTCGCCCACCACCACCGCATCGACCGGGAACGCCCGAAGCGTGCCTGCGGGGTCGGCCGTCGCATGGGCGCCGCCCGCGATCAGCCTCGCCCCCGGCAGCAGCGCTCGCACCTGTCCGACCAGCCGCAGTGCGCGCTCCCAGGTCATCGTTAGGAACGAGAACCCGACGATATCCGGGTTCACCCAAGCGATCTCGGCCGCGAGCTTCGGTCGTACCACCGGATCGCCGTCGTAAACATGCACGTCGTGACCGGCGGCCCGAAGCGCAGCCGCGACGTACAGGATCCCCAGCGGAGGGAACACGTTGTTCCCCTCGTGGAACTGGACGTTGGCGAGCGCAACACGCATGGGAGCTCCGGAAGACGGCTGGTCTCGCATCGGCGAGGTTCGTTACGGCTCAGCGCCCGTTCAGGCCCCAGTCGTAGTCCATGTACTCGACCTTCCAACCCTCGCGCGCCGCCTGCGCGAGCGCGGGCGTCCCGTACTTCTGCACGAACGCGCTCACCCCCCCGGTGGCCTCGAAGTCCTTCCCGTACCAGTCGAAGATACTGGAGATGCGCAGCACCTTCCGCTCCGCGTCCACCGTGTTGCGGGTCGGATCGGCGAGGAACGCGCGGGCCTGGTCGTCGAGCTGCGCCTCGACCTTTCCGGCCACATACGCCTCGGCCCGGAGCGAGGGGCAGGAGATGCTCGCACATACCACTGCGACGTGGATGCGTGGGTCCGCGAAGCGCGGGCGGATGACGCCATGCTCGATGTCGTCGAGCGAGATTGTCTCGGCCCCGCCGGTGGCCCGCATCGGGATGAAGGACAGCTTCCAGGGCGAGGTCACCGTGGTGATCTTTTTGATGCTCGTCACGCCCGGGTGGTCGACGATCAGCTTCACGGTCCAGGCGTTGTAGGCGTCGATCCAGAAGGCCAGGGCCTCCTCCCGCGACCACGACGACGTCGTGGTCACGGAGCTGAGCTCGCCGAGGTACGCGTCAAGCTCCGCTCGCCCGGCGCCGCGCAGGCCCGTGTAGTCGACGGCGCCGGCGCGGACGTACTGGTGGAGCACATGATCCCACCGCGCGTGGGTCGAGTCGTAAGTGCCAGCGGGGACGGCTGCGACTGTCGTGGTGCAGCCGAGGAGGAGGAGGGCGGTCGTGAACATCGTCGCTCCTACCGATCCACGATGTCGATGAGGACGTCGGCGTTCATCGCCGGCTCCACCGTGACGCCGAGGTAGCTCGGCACCTCGATCCCATGCCGGCTGATGTCGAAGGGGAACGTCGCGCGGATGTTCCAGCCCGCCTTGCTCTTACGGACGGTGTAGTCGACCTTGACGGTCTCCGAGGTTCCGTGCGCCGTGAAGGGCGCCTGGAGCGTGCCCGTCTCGGCCTTCCCCAGCTCCGTCGGCCACTTTACGCCATCGCGCGACACGACGAGGTCGGCCGTCGGGAAGCGATCGGTCTGGTGGAACTTGGACTTCATGTGCTCATCTCGAAGCTCGATCCCGGTCGTGACCGTGTCGAGCCAGACTGTGAAGCGAAGGCTGGTGCCGTCGTCGGTCACCGCGACGTCGCTCGTCGCGCCCTCGATGTCGAGGAAGCTGGGGCTCCCGGTGGCATTGAACACGATCTTGGCGGGCCCGGCCGCCTCGAACGCCGCGAAGGCCGGTGGGGCGACCAACAGGACGGCGAGGGCAACGGAGGCGGCGAAAAGGCGAATCGGGAGGAGGTGCACGATGGGTTCTCCTGCACCGGGAGTCCCCCATGACCAGCTCTCGTTACGCATCGGGGCGTGGAGGATCTTGTTCGATCGAGGTGTAACGAACGGGCGGTCGCGGGGACTGCGCGCGAGCCCCCATTGCGACCACCCCGCTTGCTCCCGCCCGCGATCCGGGCGATGAGGAGAACATGAACCTGCCGGCCACCGAAGACGCCCTCGTCGATCGCCTCGCCGCGGGGGATGAGCGCGCGTTCCTCGAGCTTGTCGGCCGCCATCAGCGGGCCATGCTCGCCGTGGCCTCCACGTTCACGGGCAACCGCGCCCTCGCCGAGGAGATCGTCCAGGAGACGTGGATGGCGGTGGTGACCGGGCTCGACCGGTTCGAGCGGCGGTCCTCGCTCAAGACCTGGATCTTCCGCATCCTGGCGAACCGGGCCCGCACCCGCGCGACCCGCGAAGCCCGGACAGTTCCCTTCTCGGCGTTCGACGAGGCCGAAGATGGTGGGCCAGCCGTGCCGACGTCCCGCTTCGACGGGCGAGGCATGTGGGCCGAGCCACCGCAGCGGTGGGCGGACACCAGCGCCGCCGGGCTCCTGGAGCGCGCGGAGGTGCGGCGGGAGATCGACGCCGCAATTGAGAGGCTGCCCCCACGACAGCGGGCGATCCTCGTGTTGCGTGACGTGGAGGGCGTCGAGGCGGCCGAGGCGGCCGAGGTGCTCGGCATCTCGGCGGTCAATCAGCGCGTGCTCCTGCATCGCGCGCGCGCCGCCGTCCGCCTGGCCCTCGAACCCCTTCTTGGAGGCGCGTGATGCTCACCTGCCGTGAGTTGACCGAGCTCGTCGACGACTTCATCGACGGGAGGCTCTCGTTCTGGGAGCGCGCGAAATTCCAGATGCACGTCGGGATGTGCACGGACTGCCGCGATTACCTGGCCCAACTCCGGGCTACGCGGCAGGCCCTCGGCTCGCTTCCCGAGCCGCCGATGTCCGACGATGTGCGCGAGGAGCTGCTGGAACGTTTCCGGACGTGGAAGCGCGCGACGCCGTGCAGCGGGTCGGAGCCTGGCGGCGAGCCTGGGCCGGACGGCGCGACCGAAACCTGAGGGGGCCGTAACGAACGGGCGACACGGGAGACGGAGCGGAACGGCACCCCGCTGCAACCCGGAGTTTCCATGCGTCTCGCCTCCTTCTTCCTGCTTCTCCCCCTTGCATTCGGCGGCTGCGCCACTGCCCCCACCGACGACGAACTCGCGGCCGACCTCTGGTCCGAGATAGACGGCTACGATGCCTGGAGCATCCCCGAGGGTTGGACCGACACCCCCACGTTGAGCGGGAGCCACTCGGGCGCATACGTCGTCACCTACCTTGGCGACTCGCTCGCGGCGTGGGACGGGGGTGGCACCGCGCCAGAAGGTGCGGTGGCCGTGAAGGAGAGCTACGACGACGAGGCCGGGACCACCCTCACGGGGCTCACGGTGATGAAGAAGATCGCCGGGTACGACGAGGCCACGAGCGACTGGTTCTGGGCCTCCTACTCGGCGGATGGTACGGTCGGCTCCGCCGGGAAGGTCGAGATGTGTTCGGGCTGCCACGCCTCGGCGACCTCCGACTACGTGTACGCGGACGCGCCCGCGGGGGAATGATCCCTCGGGGCCTGAGCGTGCCCTGGCGACGGCTGGCGCGTGGTTTTTCGGATGGCCGCGTAACAGTCCGACGGGGAGCTGGACGAGACATGCACCGCGCTGCATGTTTCCATCCACCGCGCCCGGAGCCCCGTGACCCTGCTCATCCTCCTCGCTTGCTCCCCCGCGCCCAACGCAACTCGGGCTGACCCTATCCGCCTCACCCTGGCGGGCTCCAGCACCGTCCAGCCCGTCGCCGAGATCGCGGGCCAGGCCTTCGAGGCCCTCCACCCAGGCGCGCACGTCGACGTCCAGGGCGGCGGCTCCTCGGTCGGCATCTCGTCAGCGCGCTCCGGCCTCGCCGACATCGGGACGGTCAGCCGGGGGCTCAAGCCCGACGAGGCTGATCTGACGGCCACCACGATCGGGCTCGACGGGATCGCGCTGATCGTGCACGCGGAGAACCCGATGACCGCGATCAGCCGGGAGCAGGTCGTCTCCATCTACACCGGAGCGGCCACGTCCTGGAGCTCGTTCGGCGGGGCGGACCACGCGATCACCGTCGTCAACAAGGAGGCGGGCCGCTCCACCCTCGAGCTGTTCGAGGGCTTCTTCGGGTTGAAGGACAAGATACTCCCGAGCGCGGTGGTGATCGGGCCGAACGGTCAGGCGATCACCATCGTCGCCGGCAACCCCTACGCGATCGCCTACGTCTCGATCGGCTCCGCCGCGGTGGCCGAGGAGCAGGGTACGCCGATCCACCGGCTCTCGCTCGATGGCATCGCGGCGACCGTCGAGAACGTCGGCAACGCGAGCTACCCGCTGATGCGGCCGCTCAACCTGGTCACGAAGGGCGCACCCACTGGCTTGGCCAAGGCATTCGTGGACTTCGTGCGCTCCCCCGAGGGCCAGGCCATCGTCGCGAAAGAGGACTTCGTCCCGGTCGGCAGTGCGCTTGCGGCTCGGTGACGCCCACGTCGCCTGGGCGCTGCGGCCGTTCGCGTGGCTCGCGGTGGTACTTCCTGCGCTGATCGTGGTCTTCATCGCTGCGGAGGCGGCGCCCGTGCTCCAACTGGAAGGCGCCCTGGCGTTCCTCACCGATGCGCGATGGGCGCCCACCTCGGGCGTCTACGGGCTCGGCCCGATGATCGCCGGGACCCTCCTCTCCGGCGCCCTCGCGCTCGCCCTCGCCGCGCCGTGGGCGATCGCCTTCGGGCTGCACGTGAACCTCTTCGCCCCGCGGTGGCTCGCCATCGGCGGGCGGGCCGCGATGCGGCTGCTGGCCGGTGTTCCCAGCGTCGTCTTCGGCCTCCTCGCGCTCACCCGGCTCGTGCCGCTGCTCGTCGCCCGCCATCCGCCGGGCCTCGGCGTGGTGGTGAGCGCCGTGACGCTGGCGGTGATGATCCTGCCCACCGCCGCGCTCGCGGTCGACGCCGCGGTGGCGCAAGTGCCGCGGGAGGGGCCCGTCGCCGTGCGGGCGCTCGGTCTCGGGACCTGGGACGGCGTCCGCGCGGTGATTCTCCCCCAGGCCGCGGCGAACATCCGCGCCGGGCTGCTCCTGGCCCTCGGCCGCGCGGCCGGGGAGACGATGGCGGTGCTGATGGTGGCAGGCAACACCGTCCAGTACCCGACGGGCCCGTTCAGCTCGTTCCGCACCCTGACCGGCAACATCGCGGTCGAGATGTCCTATGCCACCGGGTTGCACCGCTCCGCACTCTTCGTGTCGGCGCTGTTCCTGTTGGCGATGGTGCTGGCGCTTGCGGTGTTCGACGGGCGGCGCACGTGACGCCGGCCGGCCGAGACCGCCTTGCCGGGGTGCTCCTCGGTGTCGCGCCCGTGGCGGCCCTGATGCTCGTGGCGCTGGTGGTCGTCGGGGTGGGACTGGACGGTGCACCCGAGGTGCACGCGGCGTTCCTGACCGAGGCCCCCACCCAGGCGGGCCGCTCCGGGGGCATCGCGCCGATGCTCGCTGCGACGGCCTGGGTGCTCGTGATCGGCATCGGCACGGCGCTCCCGCCTGGGCTCGCCGCGGCGGTCTACCTCGCGGAGTTCGCGCAGGGCGGAACGCGCATGGTGCGGGTCGCGCTCGACGTCCTCGCTGCGCTACCCTCCGTGGTCTACGGCCTGTTCGGCATGGCGTTCTTCTGTGAGCTGCTGGGGTTCGGCTGGTCGGTGCTCGCGGGGGGCCTCACGGTCGCCATCATGATCCTGCCCCTCTTCGTGCGCCTCTGCGAGGCCGCGCTTGTCGCGGTGCCGGCGGACTACCGCGCTGCCGGCGCGGCGCTGGGCCTCCCCCGCTGGCGGCTGCTCGGACGAGTGCTGCTCCCCGCGGCGTCGCCCTCCATCGCAGCGGCGCTCGTGCTCGCCTCCGGCCGCGTACTCGCGGAGTCTGCGGTCTTCCTCTTCACCGCAGGTGCCTCCACGCGGACTCCGCACGGGCTCCTGGAGCCGGGTCGAGTGCTCGCCGTCCACATCTACCAACTGGCGGTGGAGGTGCCCGGCGGCGGGGCGCGCGCGGCCGCGACCGCGCTCGTCCTCCTCGTCGGTATCGTCGCCACTACATCCGGCGCGGCGCTGCTCCCCCAGCTCCTCCTCCGGCGGACCGCGGCATGAGCGCCGGACCTTCCGCGGTCGAGCTCCGCGCGGTCAGCGTGCGCTACGGCGATCATGTGGCGGTAGACCGCGCCGACCTGGTCGCCCCTGCCGGTGTCATCACGGCGCTGGTCGGCCCGTCCGGGAGCGGCAAGAGCTCGCTCCTGTTCGCGGTGAACCGGCTCCACGACCTCGACCGGAGCGTGACGGTGACCGGCGATCTCCGGCTCGGCGCCCTTGACCTCGCGAAGGCACCGGGCGACGCGCTTCGCACGCGCATCGGACTGGTGTTCCAACGTCCGGCTCCGTTCCCGATGTCGATCCTCGAGAACGTCACCTTCGCCCTGCGCGCGCACGGAGCGCCGCGGTCAGAGCTGCCCGGACGGGCCGAGCACGCGCTTCGCCGCGCGGCCCTCTGGGACGAGGTCCAGGATCGGCTGACGCGCCCGGCCGCGAGCTTGTCGGGGGGCCAGCAGCAGCGCCTCTGCCTCGCTCGGGCGTTGGCCTTGGAGCCCGAGGCGCTCTTGCTTGACGAGCCCTGCTCGGCGCTGGATCCCCGTTCGACGGCGCTGATCGAGGACACGCTGCTCGGCCTCCGCGGGTCCACCACCGTCCTGCTGGTGACCCACAACCTGGCGCAGGCGCGCCGTGTCGCCTCCCGCTGCGTCTGCCTATGGCCCGCGCCGGGCGGGGGGCGCGTCACCGACGCGGGCCCCATCGACCGAGTGTTCGAGGCACCGGCGACGCGGGAGCTCGCCGACTACTTCCGCGGTGCGACCGGGTGATGGCTATCGGACCGTGAGGCGGCAGCAGCCGAGCTCGAGGGCACACGCATCGTCCAGCCGGAGGTCGGCAGCGAGGCGGTAGAGGACCCGGCGCCCCTGCGGCTCACGCTCCACGAGCCCGATAGCCAGCAGCGCGGCGAGATGGCGGGACGCCTGGTACTGGCGGAGTCCCAGCGCCAGTTCGAGTTCGCCCACGGCGCGTGGCCCGTCCCGGAGCGCGGCGAGGAGCCGGAGCCGCGCGGGCTCGGACACGACGCGAAGCACCGCGCCACACTCCTCCGCGGTGAGCACAGGCCGCACGATCAACGCGCACTCCGTGCCTGAGTGAACAGGGCCCGCAGCGCCTCCGAGGACGTCTCGTCGAGCGGCAGCTCGCGCAGGCCGGCCAGCGAAGCCCGGGTCAGGGCGATCTGGCGCACATACTCGCGGCAGTCGCCGCACATCGCGCGGTGGAGGTGGAACTGGAACGCGTCCGCGAGGACGAGCCGCCCCTCGAGGTGCGCGCTGACAAGTTCCGTGAGCTCCTGACAAGTGAGCATGGTCCGTTCCTGAGCCGGGCGGCTGACGACCCGGTCGTGGGATGGTCTGCCAACCCCCGCAGACGTTACACCGCGTCGACCCTGGGGGCACCGTAACGATCGCGCCCGTCGGAGGACGAGGCGGCTGATGCACCTGCCCGCCATTCTCTTCTCCGACGTGCTGTCCACCGCGATGGCCGGCTGCGTCGGCCTCGCCGCGCTCCACGGCCTGCACCGCCTTGGCCTGCTCGGGACGTGGCTGCGGCGGAGCATCCCGTCTCCTCCCGAGACGCTGTCGGGAACGGCGCCGTTCGTCACCGTCCAGCTCCCGCTCTACAACGAACGAGACGTCGCAAGGCGGCTGATCGAGGCCTGCGCGCGGCTCGACTGGCCCCGAGACCGTTTCGATCTCCAGGTGCTGGACGACTCCACCGACGACACGCGTGCGGTGGTCGACCAGGCCGCAGCCGCAGTGCGCCACGCGGGAGTCCATGTCGAGGTCGTGCGCCGTTCGACGCGGACGGGCTTCAAGGCGGGCGCGCTCGCGGCTGGGCTGCTGCGCGCGCGTGGTGACCTGATCGCCGTGTTCGACGCTGACTTCGTTCCCGACCCCACCTTCCTCTCGCGCGTGATCCCCACCTTCGCCGATCCGCGGGTGGGGATGGTGCAGGCGCGCTGGGGGCATCTCAACGCAGACGAGTCCTGGCTCACCCGGGCGCAGGCGTCCCTCCTCGACGGGCACTTTGTCATCGAGCACGCCGCGCGCCAGGCCGCGGGGTGCTGGTTCAACTTCAACGGGACGGCAGGCGTGTGGCGACGCGCGTGCATCGACGGCGCGGGCGGCTGGGAGGGCGACACCCTCACCGAGGACCTCGACCTGTCCTACCGCGCCCAGCTGGCCGGGTGGTCCTTCGCCTACCGGCCCGACGTGACGGTCCCCGCCGAACTCCCGCCGTCGATCGCGGCGTTCCGGGTGCAGCAGCGCCGGTGGGCGATGGGCTCCATTCAGGTGGCGCAGAAGCTCGGGCGACGCATTTTCGACGCCGAGGTTCCCCGGAGGGTGCGGGCGGAGGCGCTGGCGCACCTGTGGGCGAACCTCGCGTGGCTGCCCGCTTTGGGACTGATCGTGGGGCTGCCGTGGACGGTCCTGGCCCGGGTCGGCGAGCCGCCTCCGGCCGTTGGCCTTGTCTCGCTCGCGCTGTGCACACTCCCCAACGTCGTGTTCTACCGGCTCGCGTCGGGCTCCTTCCGCGACGTGGTCCCTGCCTTGCTCCTCGCCATCGGGCTCGCCCCTGCGCAGGCCCGCGCAGTGGTGGAGGCGCTCGTCGGGCGGCGCCCCGGCTTCGCGCGCACGCCGAAGCGCGGGGAAGGCGGCCGATCAAGCTACGAGCCGGACCGCACGCGCGGATGGCTGGAGCTCGGCCTCGTCGTGCCTCACCTCGCTGCGGCAGCTCTCGCGATCGCCCGGGGGCACGCATCGGCGGCTCCGTTCCTGCTCTTCTTCGCCGCGGGGCTCGCGTGGGTGGGCTCTGGCGCCGTCGGAGCCCGTTCGGCGGCTCGGGGCGAACATCAAAAGGGAAGCGCGCTGCGCGGCGCCGCATAGCGCGGTGTTGACCTTTCTACGTCGGATGGCGTAACGCCGCGCGCACGCGAGAGACTCGCATCCACCCCGGAGACCGAATGCGCCGCGTTCGTCTGACGCTCTTGTCCCCCGTGCTCTCGCTGCTCGCCTGCGGAGCGCCTCAGGAACCGCTCTCCTCGGACCCGGGCGAAGCCGATACGGCGGACACCATCGACAGCGGGCCGGTCGACGACTCGCTCCCGCTTGGAGACAACCTTGTCGCGCGTGGCGTGTCGGATGTCGAGTTCCTCGAGCCGACCGCGACCGCCTGGCTCGGGAGCGATCGCGTGCTGCTCTGCTCCGGCACCAACGGCCTCGGGCTGTACGACGTGTCGGACCTGGATGCTCCGAGCCGCACGGGTGGGGTGAGCCTGGGTCCCCCCGCGGGGTTCCGCTGCCAACACCTCGCGCTCTCCGGCGAGGGGGCGGTCATCGCCACCCACCACGGCGACGAGACGGGGGACGGGTGGATCGCGCTGATCGACGCCTCGGACCCGACTGCTCCCGTCGCGGTCGCCTCGTGGAACCAGCCGGGCGTGGAGCCGGAGGGTGTCGCCTTCGATGGGGACATGGCGCTCGTGGCTGCACATGAGTCTGGGCTGCTGCGCTTCGACGTGAGCGCCGGCGCGCTCGGGTCACCCACGACGCTCGCCGACGACATCGGCAACGCCTACTCCGTCGCGGTCGACGCCATCGGGCGGATCGCGGTCGGGACCGTAGAAGGCGAGGTCCTGCTGCTCGACTCGGCGGGGACGACACTCGGGTCGATCGCCGTGTCCGGTCCGGTCCGGGACGTGGAGTGGCTGGCGGACGGCTCTGTCGTCGCGATCTGCGGGAGCTCGGGCCTCGACCGTATCGACCTCCAAGCCGGGACGGTCGAGGCCCACGCCGACGTATACGGCTCGGCGCTCGACGCCGTCGAGATGGAGGACGGCAGCATCGTCGTGGCCGACTGGAACGACCTGCGCATGTTCGACGGCGAGACGCTGGATCTCCTTGGCACCGAGGCGCCAGGTGCCAGCGGTGGCCCCGCGGTCGCGCTGCTCGGCATCGACCGCTACGAGGACACCGTCTTCGTGGCCGAGTGGCAGGGGCTTCGAACCTTCACCTGGGATCCGATGGTCTCGGCGCCCGACATACGTGCGGACGTCGCCAGCATCGACCTCGGCACGCTCGCGTCGGGCGAGCCGGCCGCGTGGTCGCTCGTGTTGCGGAACGAGGGGCCGAAGCCGCTGACGATCTCCAGCATCACGAGCTCCGACGCCGCGGTGTCGCTGAGCGCGTCGTCGATGGAGATCGCCGCCGGTGGTGCCGACTTCGTGGAGGTTGCATGGGTCTCGACCGGCGGAACGCTCAGCGCGAGGGTGACGCTTCGCTCGGACGACCCCGACGAGCCCGAGATCGTGGTTCCGGTGGACGCCAACCAGCCGACGACCGGAGTCGGGGACCTGGTGCCGGACTTCAGCTACGTCGCAGTCAACGGCACGGAGACCTGGCGGTCACGGGACCTCGGGGGGCCGGCGCTGTTGACGTACTTCGCCACCTTCTGACCGCTCTGCAGTCTGGAGGTTCCAGACATCCAAGCAGAGTTCTACGACGTGTACGGCCCGCAGGGCCTCGTGGTGCTGGCCCTGTCGTCCGGCGGGATGGCCGACGCCGCGGACCTGGAGACGTTCATCGCCTCCACCGGGGTCACGTTCCCCGTGCTCGTGGACACAACCAACACCTACAGCGAGTACGACAATGACGGCGCCATCTCGCCCTACCCCATCGACCTCGTCCTCGACGCCGACGGCACCATCGTCTACCTGTCTCGCACCTACGAGCCCGACGCGCTCCGGGCCGCGGTGGAGAGCGTGCTTCGGTAGCCTCCTCCTCGCGGCCTGCCAGGGCGCCCCGACGACGGACACCGCGCCGCCGCCGGATTCAGCCCCCGCCGTGACGGCGTGGGCGGGCCCCACCCTGACGCTGGATGACTGCGCCGGCGAGCCGCGGAGCTTCGAGGATCTCGCCGGAGCGCGCGGTGTGCTCGTGGCAATCGGCGCTGCGTGGTGCGGCCCCTGTCAGGACGACGCTCCGCTTCTTGATGCCTACAGCGTCGCGAATGCAGACGTGGGGGTCGTACAGGTACTGGTCCAGGGCGCAGACGGCGCGCCCGCGACCTCACTCGCGTGTCAGCAGTGGACCGATGCGTTCTCGCTCACCCATCCCGTGCTCATCGACCCGGTCTTCGTCACCGAGCCGATCGCCGGCGACGAGGGGTTCCCGATCCACGTGGTCTACTCGGCCGCAGGCGCACAGCTCTACTGGGCCGCCGGCGCGTTCGACGCCGAGGAGGTGGATGCGGCGTTCGCGGACGCGAGCCCGTAACGATCAGGCGCGGTCCCGGACGATGCGGATGTCCCTGCACCGCCGCCACCTCGGAGGACCTCGATGCGCCGCTTCTCCCTCATGGCCTCTGTTGCTGCGCTGCTTCCATCCAACGCGCACGCCGGTACCGGGCCGTGGACGCTCTCGGCGGATGACGCGTCCGTCTACGCAGGCAGTGAATACCGGACCTTCAGCCACATCGTCGGCGGCGCCGGGAGCCTCGACGGCGCGTCCACAGCGCTGCCGAGCCCCATCCGGTTCGCGACCGCGCAGGCCGTCGTGACCTATGGTCTGCTCGATCCGCTCGAGTTGGAGATCGCCGTTCCGTGGGTCCTCGGAACTGCTGCGCGCAACGACGCCACCGGGTGCTCGGACCTCGGGCAGCGAGCCTGCGACACCACGTCCGGACTGGGGAGCGTGCAGGCGAGGGCGAAGCTGCGCATCCTCGACGAGGTCGGGCGCTCTCCAGTGTCCGTCGCAGTCGGGCCCCACGTCCGGGTCGGCGACGCCGCCCACGATGTGCGGGCGCGCCTGACGACGCCGACCGAGGGTCAGTCCGACCTCGGCGGCTTCGTGGTGGTCGGCCGGTCTGGCTCGTTCGCATCGAGTCCCGTGAGCTACAGCGCCTGGGCGCAGGGCGGGTACCTCCACAGGCTCCCCAACACCTCGGCGGGCCAGAAGGGGCTCCCGGGTGACGAGTGGAACGCTGCGGCGGAGCTGCTCATCGGGCTCGGGTCATCCGTGAGCGTGGGGCCGGACATCCTGTTCTCCACTCGCTCGGGTCTCGACCTCGACGCGGCGGACCTGACCGATCCTGATCGGTTCGCGGCCCTCGCTGTGACGACCGTGGCCGTCGGAGGGAAGCTCCTGGTCCGCTCAGATCACCTGTGGACGTTCGTTGTCGGTGCGGCGGGAACGGTGTACGCGGAGAACAACCCGCCCGACAGCGCGTCCGTGTCCCTCGGTATCAATCGGCAGTTCCTTGGCGGAGCGACCCGATGACCGGGGCGCCGGCCGTCAGCCTCGGGGACGGTCGCTTCCGCGTCCTCTCGGTGCTGGGTGAGGGCGCCACCGCCATCGTGTTCCGCGTGATGGACACGCGCCTGGAGGCCGAGCGGGCGATCAAGGTCCTGTTGCCCAATCGCGCGATGGTCGCCGACAGCCGCCGTCGGCTTCAGTCGGAGGCGCGGCTGATGGCGCAGCTCGCGCACCCGGGGATCGTCGCCGTCCACGACGTGATCGAGGACGGCGAGCGGCTGTTCCTGGTGATGGAGTACGCGCGTGGGGGTACCATCGCTGGGTGGCTCGCCCGTCACGGGCCGATGCCCGCGCGTCGGGCGGTGGAGGTTGTCGTCGCCATCCTGCCCGCGCTCCAGGCGGCCCACGACGCCGGGGTCATCCATCGCGACCTGAAGCCCCAGAATCTCCTGCTCACCGCGCGGGGCGAGGTGAAAATGGGTGGAGATCGTCCTCGACGACGATTGAAAGTAGTAAAATCAACAACTTACAACTGTTTGACGCTAGACAAGGGACAACCCACCGGGTAGATTCTCTGTACTCACACATGGAATCCCCGGAGAGCAGCCCATGCCAGCCTACCTCGAAGAC
>Ga0100377_1001854_pt1 | contig 17967 bp, 14 predicted proteins | sample CryGeymeta201501_FD_83664 | JGI IMG/M metagenome (GOLD analysis project Ga0100377, IMG submission 83664) | Groundwater microbial communities from Crystal Geyser aquifers in Utah, USA - Crystal Geyser metaG 2015-01 | ecosystem: Environmental > Aquatic > Deep subsurface > Groundwater | place: USA...
ATCCGGCCAGCCGCTTGTGGTACATCTTCTCCAGCATGGGGACATGGATGTCGATGTAGTCATAAATTCGGACCTCCCGCTTGTTTTCACAGAGCCGGTGAAGTCTGCCCGCGTATTGTTGGAGCGTTCCCTTCCAGGAGATGGGCATGGTCAGAAACAGCGTGTCCAGGCGGGGCTCGTCAAATCCCTCGCCGATGTATCTCCCGGTCGCGATCAGCGTCAACGGCCTGTCGGCGGGCGTCGCGGATACTCTGGCCAACGCTTCCCGCGTCTCTTTCGCCCCTTTTCCGCCGGTCAGGGAAATCACGTCGGGGATACTTTCACGCAACTTCGCGGCCAGCAACGCCACATGCGCGGTTCTTTCGGTGAGCACCAGGGCATTGCCGCCGTTTTGATAGCACCGGAGAACGTCCTCGGCAATCCGCTGATTTCTCGGCTCGTTCTCGGCAATTGCGGTGTAGAGTTGCTGGATCGACGGTTCCTTCCCTTCCGCTTCCAGCGGCGCCCTGAAACTGGTCAAGCGGGGAATGACAAAATGGTCGAAGGGCCTCTTTTCCGCCTGCTTTCTCGCGTTCACCCGGTACCGGATCGGCCCGCATTGCATGAAGATGATCGGATGACGGCTATCCTGCCGCGTCGGGGTGGCCGTCAAACCATATACATATTTTGCGTGAACGCCCTTGAGGATATGTTCAAAGCTGAACGCCGGAACATGATGGCATTCATCGACGATCACCATTCCGTAATTCTTGACCCACTCCTTGACCTCATCGCCGTTGTTCAAGGACTGCATGATCGCAACGTCGATGATGCCGCTCGGCCTGGCCTTGCCCGCCCCGATCTGGCCAATCAGGCTTTGCTTCCTTTTTCGCCCCCTCTTTTTCTCCAAAACAGGCAGCGCTTCATCGATCTCCAGAAACTCGGTCAGTTTTGCCGTCCACTGCGAAAGCAACTGCCGTCGATGCGTCAAGACCAGCGTGCTGACCTTTCGTTCGGCAATCAGCTTCGCGGCAATGACTGTTTTGCCGAAGGCCGTGGTTGCCGAAAGGACGCCGGTATCGTGTTTCAGCATCTCTTCGGCAGCGGGAATCTGTTCATCTCTCAGATTTCCGTTGAATGCAACATTGATGCGCCTTCCCGGACAGGTATGGTCCGTCCATGCAGCCTTGACGCCGGCCTCGTCTAACAGACCCGCGACGTCCGCTTCGCACCCCCTGGGCAGGCAAAGGTAGGCCAGGGTCTCCTCCGAACACGAGAGAATCGGCGGCTTGCCATAGGTCGGCCGACGCTGCGCCTGGGCCTTGAAAAACTCCGGGTTTCTGAACGCAGCAAGCCTTTTAAGCGCATTCAACCCCCGCTGGGGAATCCCCGCTTTTTCGACGTAAAGCATGTTAGCCTTGACTATCCTTACCTCTTCCGGAAAATCGTTTCCGGACCATCGTATCCGTTCCGTCTCCCACGGTTTTTCGGCTTCTTCGTCGTCCTTCCGGAGCGCTCCCAGTTCGCTTCCGGGGCTTAACCTCGGGATCAATCCCGCAATCCCGACTTCGGACAATTTTTCGATATTGGCCAGGAATTTCCACTGGTCTTGACAGGGCTCGAAGTTCTCATCGAGAAAGACGCTGTTGCCCTGTTCCCGGGCCGCCTTCTGAAGCGGAAGGGCGATCAGGTTTCCGAAGCCGCCCTTCGGCAGGGTGTCCTGACTGGGGAAGAAGCGGTCGTAGGATTTGAAGGTCAATTCATGTCTTCGGCTCATCGCGCAGGTCAGCAAGGCGAAACCGAACTTCCGCGCCAGGCTCGCGGGGATCGGTTCTTCAAAGAAAAACCAGGCATGCGCCCCGTTTCCGGAACGGGAACGCTCCAGGGCCACGGGAACGTCGAAAGCGACGCAGACCTCCCTTAGAGTGCCGCAGTCCTGTTGCCAGCCTTCATCGTCCAAATCAATGGCCAGAAAGTGGCACGTCTCATCCCGGCGCAGGGGGTAGAGGCCGGCGACGATATTTCCCCGCAAATGCGCCTCGATGACCTTCTCGTCCAAAGCATCGTAGGACTGATGCCGGCAGGCAAAACAATTGACCGCCGGTTTCCGACAGAGGCCCGATTTCCATTCATTCCGGCAAACCGGCGCATACCCCGCAATGCCTTCCCGGTTCTGCCATCTCTTGGCGTAAACATCCTCCCGCCCCTTGAACAACGACATGAACAGCCGAATTTTCTCCGCAGGATCGGATTGGCCGGGGATTCGTGGAGGCCGGTTTTCCGCAGGTGATTCGTGAATAAAAAACGATAGCGGCAAGTCGCTTTGGGAATCATGATGTGGATTCAAGCTCGATGGCTCGGTGATCCCCAATCTTTGCTTCAGGATCTCATTCTCTCTCCGCAGTGCCGTGTTTTCGGCGAGCAATGTCCGGCATTTTTCAAGCAGCTCATTGACATTCACAACAGCGGCCCTTCTTCTACCGGTTCATGAACCCCGAGAGCAACTGGCCGAGACCGGAGACGATCCGGTTCATCGCCTCCGCCTCCGGCAGAGGGATCTTCAGGTAGGTCTTTCCCGTGGCCTCATCCCGGCCGAGCACCCCCTGCAGGGCTTTCTGAAGGGATGGAGCGCCGTCGGCTACGGCGGATGGACCGCCGCCTGCGGCATTGTCATCCTGCACCCTGGCCGGCTGGGCAATCGCTTTGCTCAGGCTCATCAGGAACTGCGCGCCGCTCACCAGCAGGGTGTTCAGGGCCTCCGCCCCGTTGCCCGCGCCGCCTCCCGCCGTGCCGTCGCCCCCGGCTTCGACTCCGGCCCCCGCGACCGCCGCCGGCACATCTTCGGCGCGTTCCTTCAACTCGGCGGCCTGTTCATCCGCTGCGACCTCGATCCGCTCCTGCCGCTCTTGCTCGGGATCGGGCGTTGCCAGCGGCACGACGGCCTCTTCCACGGATTGCATGAACTTACCCATCCCGGCGTCGCCTACCATCACCACGTCGGCGCCGTCTTCGTCCAGCGCCCCGGCGAAGAGCGACCTTTTGAAGCGCAGCAGATCCAGGATGCGTTCTTCGATGGACGCGCGGCTGATGAAGTTGACCACCCGCACCATCCGGTCCTGACCCAGCCGGTGGACGCGGCCGATCCGCTGCTCCAGGACGGCCGGGTTCCAGGGGATGTCCATGTTGACGACCACAGAGCCACTCTGGAGGTTGAGGCCGACGCCGCCCGCGTCGGTGGAGAGGAAGACCTTGCAGGCTGGCTCCTCCTTGAATTGCTTCATCAACCCGCCCCGTTTTTTGGACGGAACGCTGCCGTTCAGATGGACGTAGCCGATGCCGTTTTTCTCGAGCATGTTTTCAATCAGTTCGGTCATCCGCAGCCACTGGCTAAAGACCACCGCCTTTTCGCCCCCCTCGACCACCAGTTCCTTCAGGAGGATCTCCAGCTCTTCAAGCTTCGGCCCATGCACTGTTTCATGGTCAACAAGATAGGTGTTGTCCGCGGCCATGCGCATCATGGCCAGGGCGATCTGCATCCGCCGCTGGTCCGCCTCGCACAGAAACCGGTAGCGTCGCCACTTGGCAACGAGCTTCGCCACGATTTCCTTGTACTCGTCGTGCATCGCCTGCTGCTGTGGGGTCAGGGGGACCAGGAAATTCTGGTCGATGCGCGCCGGCAGTTGCTTAAGGACCTCGCTCTTTTTCCGCCGGATCATGACGCCGTGGAGGGAATGGCGGACCTTCTCCAGATCCCGGTAGCCAACGACCTTCCCGGCCGCGTCCGTGACACGGTGGTTGTGGACGAAGCGGTAGAGCGGCCCCAGGTGGTGACGGTCAACGAACTCCATCAGGGAGTGCAGCTCCTCGATCCGGTTTTCGATGGGGGTGCCGGTCAAGACCAGGGCGAAGGTCGATTCCAGTTCCTTGACCGTTTTGGCGGTACGGGTCTTCCAATTTTTGATCCGTTGCGCCTCGTCCAGGATGATCAGATCCGGCGACCATTCCCGGATCCGATCCAGGTCTCTGGCCACCAGCTCGTAGTTGATCAGCTTGTAAAAGGAGTCGCTCCGGTAGAAGGCCCGCCGCTGCAGATTCAACCCTTCGACGACCTGGGCCGTCCGGTTGCAGAACTTCTCGATTTCCGTCTTCCACTGGTACTTCAGGGAGGTGGGAGAAATAATCAAAACTTTCCCAATGTGGAACATTTCCGCCATCAGTTCGACGGCGGCGATCGCCTGGACGGTCTTTCCCAGCCCCATGTCGTCGCCGAGCAGGCAGCGCCCCGCCCGGACGGCGAAGAGCGCCCCTTCCCGCTGGTAGGGGTACAGGTCGGTCTTTAGCAGGGCGTCGAAGAGTGGACTCTCAATGCCTTCCGGCAGCCGCGCATTCACGACGGCCCGCCGGTGGGCGGCGTCCTGGCATTCGGCGACATAGGCCATCACGTCGTCGTAGCAGCGGACCTCGTGACCGTTGCGGCGCGGGATGGCTTCCAGAAACGTATGAAAATCGAGCAGACGATCCTCCCGCAGAACCCCGCGGCCGTCGAAATATTTCTCCGACAGGGCGGAGAGTTCCGCGGGGGCGTCCTGTCCCGCCCTGAACATGATCTCCCTCTTCAGGCCGTAGCTCAGCCAGATTTCGGACCAAATCGGGGCGTACCCCTCCCGCAGCCGCTTTTCCGCCCCGGGCTGCTGCGACAACTTCGCGAGGGTGAATTCGATATGCTTGCAGGTGCCCAGGTTGTTGATGCGGTAATCGGGGCAGGAGCAGTAATTCATCCCCGGCGCCTCGCCGCGGATCGCGATTTTGTAAGTCTTCCCCGACTCCGGATTGGTCAGGGCGAACTCGGAAAAGAGAGGATGGCCGCCGACATTTTTCAGGACGAAGGGCTGCTGCTCGCCGAACTGCCGGCGCAGGGCGCGCTGCCAATCCTCCAGCGCGATGTCGTCCGGTTTGTGGGTTCGGGAAAGCTTTGGCGGCGACGGGGCTGTTTTTGCCTTTTGGGAGGCTTCCGGCCAGGCTGCGGGTTTCTTCCCGTCCGTTTCCCCCCGGGGTAGCGATTTCATTCTGGATACGAGTTTGATCGTGTTATTGAATTTCATGCGGCGCCATCCTCAGTTTAGTAGAAATTCTTCCCGTAGAGCTTTCGGCTCAGACCGATGAGGTCGGCCCACTTCATCGGGCCGCCCTTGTCGGCGGGGAAGCCGAGCCCCCAGATGATCCCCACGTCGATCATCCGGACGTCGTCAACGACCTTCCGGTCGAGGATGTCTTTCCCCACTTGGACCATCGCGGTGAGTAGCCCTATCGGGATCTCCTCTTCGCTTCGTTCCCGGGGCGGGCGCTTCGCGATCAGCGGCAGCACCCCCGGATCGACGCTCCCGTCCTTCAGGAAGAACCCCTTGCCCGATTTCTTCAGCCCGAGGCGCCCCGCCTCGACCACGTTCTTCACCGTCTCCTGCTTGATCCCCATCCCGACAAAGATCTTGTAGGGGATGTCGATTCCCACCTCATCGGTGAGCCGGATGGGGCCCACGGGCATGCCGAAACGGGTCATCGCCCGGTCCACCTTTTCGATCGGATTCCCCTCCTCGATATATTCCATCGCGTTGACGAGGTAGGGGAAGAGCATCGCATTGACGACGAAGCCGGCGTTATCCCGGCAGACGATGGGCCGCTTCCGGATGAGCCCCGCAAAATTGAGCAGGTTGTCGATCGTCTCCTGGGCGGTCTGCCCGCCCCGGATCACCTCCACGAGCTGCATCAGCCAGACGGGCGAAAAGAAGTGGATCCCGCCGAACCGCGCCGGCTTCGCCACAAAGGGGGCCATCGAGGTGATCGGGATGGAAGAGGTGTTGCTCGCGATGATGCAGTCCTCCCGAACCACGCGGCCGAGTTCCCCATAGACCTGTTTCTTCACGCCGATCTCCTCGAAGACCGCCTCGATGACGAGGTCCATCTCCCGGAAGGCGTCGATGTAGTCCGACGTGACCGTCAGACGCGCCATGATCGCATCCACGGGCTCCTTCAGCCGTTTCTTCTCGGCCATCCCGTCCAGGATTTTCCGGACGAAGGCCTTTCCCGGCTCCAGCGCCTCGGGGACGTCCTTGACAAGGACGGGAAACTGCGTGTTCCGGAGGGTGTCGATGACGATCCCCCGACCCATCGTCCCAAAGCCCAAGACGGCCACCTTCTTCAGCGGTTTGGGGACGAACCCTTTGGTCATCATCGTCTGCGGCTTGTCCGTCATCCCCTTGATGAAGAAGGTGTTGATGCTCCCCTTGGCCTCCTTCGTCAGGACGACCTCGATGAAGTTCTTCTTTTCGATCTCGATCCCCTCCGCAAGCGGCACCTTCAGCCCCTCGTGCATCGATTTGAGGGCCAGCATCGGGGCGGGGATTTCCCTCCCCTTGGTCGCCTTGAGGATCCCCGCCTTCGCCATCTCGGCGACGACATCGATCTGGGTGAAGTCCTGGACGGGCCGCTTCAGGTTCGCCGTGCCGGCGATGACCTCTTCAAGAAGGGTCTTCGCCGACGCAAGGAGGTCGCCATCCGCGGGAATCAGCCGGTCGATGATCCCCATTTCATAGGCCTTCGCCGCCGGAAGCATCGTCCCCTTCAGGATCAGTTCCAACGCCGGATAGCCGATCAGCCGCGGCAGCCGCTGCGTCCCGCCGCCGCCGGGGAAGAGGCCCACATTGCACTCCGGAAGACCGATGAGGGTGCTCTTGCCCTCCTTCGCAATTCGGGCCGTGCAGGCCAGCGAGAATTCCAGGCCGCCGCCGAGGCAGTGGCCGTGGATCGCCGCAACCGCGGGGAACGCCAGCGCCTCGAGGCGGGCAAACGATCCGTGGAAGAGATCCAGCATCTGTCGCACCCCCTCGGCGCTCTCGATCTGGGAGATCAGTTTCAGATTGGCGCCGGCGAGGAAGTTTTCCGGCTTCCCCGAGATGAAGATGACCCCGCGGACCCCTTTGGAGGTCTCCAGTTCCCGCATGACATGATCAAAGCCGGTAAAGGCCTCCTCCGTCCATGTGTTCATTTTATCGCCGACCACATCGAAGGTGACGATCCCCACCCCCGACCCATCCACCACCAAGTTGAATACCTTAGCCATGTTCTACCTCCTCCTCATCGGTTCGGTTGAAGTTATGATGCTCTCTAATAAGTCCAAGCATCCACTTTTTTGTCATTCCTGTGAAAACGGGAATCTAGTATTTTTAGCTATTTTCATGTTCCATGGATTCCCGCCGGAGTTTACCCTCGTGAAGACGGGGGCGGGAATGACAACTTTTTTCGGAGTCGTCAGTTATCGATTTGCATGCACTTTTTACCGAGCCGTCATCCGGAGTGATCCGTCGAGGCGGATGCACTCGCCGTTCAACATCGGATTTTCAAGGATGTGCCGAACAAGCGCGGCATATTCCGCAGGCCTGCCGAGGCGTTTCGGGAAGGGTACGGTCTGCGCCAGCATCACCCGGACGCTTTCGGGAAGACCCGCCATCATCGGGGTGTCGAAGAGCCCCGGCGCGATGGCCATAACACGGATCCCGTAATCCGCGCACTCCCGCGCGATCGGCAGCGTCATCCCCGCAACCCCCGCCTTGGAGGCGCTGTAAGCCGCCTGGCCGATCTGCCCGTCGAAAGCGGCCGCAGAGGCGGTGTTGATGATGACCCCCTTCTCCCCTTCCCCGTTCGGTTCGTTCTTGACCATCTGCTCGACGGCAAGGCGGATGATGTTCAGCGTACCGACAAGGTTGATCTGGATGACCCGGTTGAAAAATGCTAACGATATCGGTCCCTTCTTTGAAAGCACCTTCCCGGGATCCCCCACGCCGGCGCAGTTGATCGCCGCATGAATCGTCCCGAAAGCAGCCACCGCTTTCCCAATGGCCGTCCGACCGCTCTCGTCGCTGGTCACATCGACATGGACGAAAATGACGTTCGGCCCCAGCTCGAAAGCCAGCTTCTCGCCCCGCTCCGCAGCGACATCGAAGATCGCCACCTTTGCGCCCAGCGCGGAGAGGCTTCGGACGCAGGCCTCGCCCAACCCAGAGGCGCCCCCGGTGATAACCACAATGGAATCCTTGATCTGCATGCAATTCCTCCCTTCGTGATATATTGATAAATGGATGTAAGCACGAAAGCCGGCGAAGAAAGCCCCGTTCAAAACCGCGGGCACAAGAATATCCGCTGCACATCGAGACTCTTCATGCCAGAATTTGGATAATTTTTCAAGGTAAAATCCGGTTGCGACTCCGACCTCGGTGTGAGCCGCTCTCTTCTTTGGCCGCCGTCTTGAACGTCACCTCTGACGATCAAGCGGCAATCCCCGGGGAATCCCGCTATTCGGGCATGAGGTCAATCACCGTGATCTCCGGCGGCGAGAGGAAACGGACGGGCGGTCCCCAGGTTCCCGTCCCCCGGCTGACGTGGAGCAGGGCGCCGCTCGCCAGGCGGTAGTTCCCGGCGTGGAACGGAAAGATCAGGCAGGTCATCAGGCTGAAGGGGAAGATTTGCCCCTTGTGGGTGTGGCCCGAGAGTTGTAGATCAAAAGCGCCGGGGGACTCTTTTTCCACCAGAGGCTGGTGCTTGAGGAGGATCGTGAAACGGCCGCCGCTTGCCCGGGCGAGAACCTCGCGGTCGGAAGGGCGCCCTTGAAACCCCGAACGATGAATCCCCGGATCGTCCACACCGACAAGATCGACCGCCCCGGCGACGGTCGCGACCTTGCCCCGCAGCGGGATGAATCCGGCATTTTCAGTAAATTCCATCGCCTCGTCGATCCCCGCGTAAAACTCGTGGTTCCCGGTCACGGCGAATTTCCCGTAGCGGGGGCGGATCTCCCGGAACTGGGCCGCGGCTTCGGAGAGGTCGTTCCCCTGCCCGTCCACAAGGTCTCCCGTGGAGACGAGGATGTCCGGCGCCGCCTCCCGGACCCTCCGGAGGATCTCCGCAAGGTAACGCCCCCGGATCAGGACGCCTACATGGACATCGGAGATCTGGACGATCCGGATCCGGCCCGCCTCCTTCGGGATTTTCGCCGAATGGATGACTAAGGGTTCGCTACGGATCGCTCGGGCCTCGAAGAAGCCGTAGAAGACCATCCCCAGTGCGGCAAGCGCGGGAATGAGAAAGAGCGTCCGTGCCGACGGCAGAAGCGCGCCGACATCGTTCCGGAGAACCGGACCGACCAGATAGACCAAGAGGCGGTAGAGCTCTAACAGAAGGGAGGCGGAGAAGAAGAGCAGAATCACCGCCATCCAGAGGTACCCGGTCCAGGCCATCAGCCGGGCAAGAACCTCGAACCCGTAACGCTCCGAGAGGCGGACGATGACCGGCGCCATCAGGCCGAGGAGCAGCAGCGCGACGAGCAGGATCTGGGCAGCGCCCCCGGGGGCAAACGCCGCCCGGATCTTCAGGAAAAAGTAGAGATGAAAACCGCCGTAGATCAGGAAAAAACTCAGCAAAAACAGCCCCACGTCAAATTCCCCCTCTGGATTCGCATCGAGTCCTTTGCGCAATCTGGAAATCTGATCCCGCAAGTGCGCATTGATGCCGCACTGAAAGAGTGGGTTGCCCAGCATCGCCAAAGCAGCGAAAGGCAGGGTTTGATTTTTTTCGGGGTCGCGGCAATCTTCTCATTTCACCAGTAGAATATTCTGTGTAAGTGCTATCTGTAATGCCTTCCGACTCATTTTGCCATCCAAGGTTGCAAAATCCTTCACTTCCCAACTGGACGCGAGGTGAAGCGCATCGGCAAAATCCATCCCGTTTTCATACCAGTTGATGGCCTGCGCAACTTGAACCGCGTCCTCCGCATCTATGGTTGGAAGGCCCATAATATGACGTAATCGTTCAGTAACAACTTTTCGGGTGAGATTATAACCAGATGAAGATGACAGAACCCAAACCAGTTCAAGTATGACGGATTTCAGGACGTGACACTCATTATCAGCGATGAAACTGGTTGCCAATGCCGTCTGGCGCTTGTCATCCTTGACCGCATAGCGGACCAGTATATTGGTATCAACGGCAATCATCGCTGTTTCCCGGCCTCTGCTTCAATTGCCCGGTCCATCTCCTCAATTGTCAAAGGCTTGCCGGTATAGACGGATGGAGTGTCAGAGGGTTCAAGCCGGCTCGCGGCAAAGGGCCTGGCAGCCGTTATGACTACTTCCGAATCCCGTTCCAATATCACCAGCTCGGTTCCTGGCCCCCAGTGATGAAAATCGCGGATCGATTTGGGAAGAACGAATTGCCCCTTACTTGATAACCTGACCGTTTCCATGGTGTACCTCCGGGTAAGAATCTGGTAGGATTTATATCGCAAGAGTTGGGTAGGTGCAAGGGAAAACAGGAACATTGAATTGCAGCACAATAATGGACGGGCAGGCGCGTAGCCTTTCCCGCCGCTGAGGGGTCATTTATCCCAATGTATCGGCAGGACAACTCTTCTGTATACGCGTCTCTCTATTATTTTTGTGTGAATACCTTTGACATTTTCCTATAATGGGATACAATGTCGACCATTAGAAGGGAGGATAATATCATGTCTGAAAACGTTGTCGTACGAACCCGTATCGACGGACATATCAAGAAAGAGGCAGCTTCAGTACTTGATTCTATGGGTTTGACCGTGTCTGAAGCCTTTCGCATCTTTCTGACTCGGGTAGCAGCGGACAAAGCCCTTCCTTTTTCACCGCTTGATCCTAACAATGAGACCATTGAAGCCATGACGGAGTCCCGGAGCGGCAATTTAAAGTCCTTTGACAGCATCACGGCTCTTATGGAAGGCCTGAATGCGAAGGATTGAACACACGAAAGCATTCAAACGCGATTATAAGCGTGTGAAGTCCACATCAAGACATAAGAACATAGATAAAATTCTACCGGAAATCCTCTGCTTGTTAGCCGAAGATGTTGCCTTGCCGCTGAAATATTTTGACCATTTCCTTTCAGGCGACTGGAAAGACCATCGCGATTGCTACATCAAACCGGATCTCATATTGATTTACCGCAAACCGAGTAAAGAGGTACTGCAGCTTGTTCGCCTCGGCTCGCACAGTGAGCTTTGTTTGTGAATAACCCCTCGCCGAGGCCTTTCAATTCCGCCAACACGCTTCTGGCGGCGATGGTCTCCTTGAGGATCGTCCTGGTTTCAACATCCACCTCGGGCGGGAGCGGCGGGAGATCGTTATAGGGAACCTTTGCATTAAACGTCATAGCCGATCTCCTCCAAGCAGTCCTGTGTTCATGGAACAGTTTACTTAATGCTCAGCATTATTTTTCGCAATAATTATGTATGCTGTCCCCGGAATTTCCGGGGGCGGATCTCCCGGAACTGGGCCGCGGCTTCGGAAAGGTTGTTCCCCTGTCCGTCCACAAGGTCTCCCGTGGAAACGATGAGGTCCGGCGCCGCCGCCCGGATCTTCAGGAAAAAGTAGAGATGAAAACCGCCGTAGATCAGGAAAAAACTCAGCAAAAACAGCCCCACGTCAAATTCCCCCTCAGGATTCGCACCCTCCCGCTGCCTTTCCGGAACCGATGGCCCGGAAAGGGTCCGGCCCCCGCCCGGCCTTGAACCGGTCCCGGAAGCGCGCCGCCATTGTGCGCAGGACTTCTATCATTTCGTCCCCGGTTATGCAACCTTGCATTCACACCGGCGCAACGAACAACCTCCTTTTTCGGTGCATCAAGATATGTGATGCTCCCCCAAAGAGTCCTCCAAACGGTCATGCCGGCGAAAGCCGGTATCCAGAGCTACTTGACAACACTGGATTCCGGGTCAAGCCCGGAATGACAAAAGAGGCAATGATGACTTGTTACGAGGTCGGCGCGATTTGACATCGGCGGGTTCATCGCTACATTACCCATCACGAACGAACACCGAATTCAGGGAGAATGAGATGAAAAGAATTCTTGTCTATATCGCGGCGTTCTTTTTTATGCTGGTATCCGCAACGGGGCAGGCCGCGCAGCAGGAGGTAAAAAAAATGGACCAGATCAATGCAAAAAACCGGATCGCCACCCTTGCCGGCGGCTGTTTCTGGTGTGTGGAATCCGATCTTGAAAAGGCGCCCGGGGTTCTCAAGGTCGTCTCCGGCTATACGGGCGGCTCGGGAGAGAACCCGACCTATGAGAATTACGGAAAGAAGGGGCACGTCGAGGCGGTGCAGGTCTTCTACGATCCATCGAAAATCACATACGAAACGCTTCTCGACCTCTTCTGGAGGCACATCGACCCGACGGACGCCGGCGGACAATTCGGGGATCGGGGGCCCTATTACCGGAGCGTGATCTTCTATCATGACGAGGAGCAGAAGCGGGTCGCGGAGAAATCCCGGGAGGCCCTCGGAAAATCGGGGCGGTTCGACAAACCGATAGCCACGGAGATTCGGGAATTCACCAGATTCTACGACGCGGAAGAGTACCATCAGGATTATTACAAAAAGAATCCGCTCCGGTACAAGTATTACCGGCATGGGTCGGGGCGCGACCAGTTCCTGGAAAAGATATGGAAAAACGGTCAACGTTCCGGAACGCCAACCGCCGGTAAGGTTTACGTGAAGCCCGATGAACAGACCCTGCGGAAGAAACTGACGCCGCTTCAATACGAGGTCACGCAGAAGGAAGGCACCGAACCGGCCTTCCGGAACGAGTACTGGAACAGCAAAAAAGAGGGGATCTACGTGGACATCGCCTCGGGCGAACCCCTCTTCAGTTCGCTGGACAAATACGATTCCGGCACGGGCTGGCCCAGTTTCACCCGGCCGCTCGCTCCGGGATTAGTCGTGGAAAAGAAGGACAACCGCCTCTTCACACAGCGGACAGAGGTGAAAAGCCGCTACGGGGGCTCCCATCTCGGACACGTGTTTCCGGATGGCCCCGCGCCGACCGGGCTCCGCTACTGCATGAACTCCGCGGCGCTCCGCTTCATTCCCAAAGAGGAGCTTGAAAAGCAAGGCTACGGACAATATGTACATCTCTTTGAAAAAAAGTAGATCGGATACGGAGACCTTGGATCTTAGCCGGTCATTTCAATGATTTTGGCCCTTGCTTCCGCGGTCAGAAATCCCCACAGGCCGATTTGCTTCAGCGTTTCCGGGGTCGGAACGCCGGAGCTGTCCCATCCCCGCGCGCGGTAATAGACCTGGATCAGCTCCCGTAACTGTTCCTTTCTTCTTTTCATGAGCATTTCCCGCTTTTCCGCCGTCGGCGCGCCCTCTGCATCCGCGAGGGGCTTCCCCAGAAACTTGGCCAGTTCCCGGTCGTTGTAATCCTTCTCGGCATCATAGAGCCGATCATCCGTCGGCCCGACGGCCCTATCCGGAATCCGGTCCTGCCGGGCCGTTTCCTTTCCATAGACCATGACGTTCATCACCCGCTGCAGGTTGATGTCCCGATCGGTCTGCGCGAAGATCTGCTGCCAGGTCATCTCCGTCCCCAGCATCCCGTTGTAGAAATCCGCGTAGATCTCCTGGGACGCCGGATTGATGTAGATGTCCGTATCTTTCATCTTTCCGGACGCGGGATTGAAGACATCCACCCACGGCAGCTTGCAGAGGCCGAGGTTGTCGTTGCCGAGACGGACCCGCGGATAGGTGATCAGCGCCCTGGCCTTCTCTTCCATAGAGGGGAACGCGCCCAGCAGGTCGCTCTTGATCAGCCATGCCGCCGCATGATGCGCCCCGATGTCGCTGGCGGCGGCATAGGAGGCCTGCATGGAGAGCGACCGGTGGGTCCGGTAGAGGGAAAAGGGCAGCCCCTTGGTCTGCATCGCAAAACGCAGCAGCTCCTCCCGCGGATGCTTTGCCGGTCCGCCAGACATATCTTCCGGAGATCCAGGCGACGAGTTCCAGCATCCCTTTCCCGGCCTGCCGGAAAAACTCCGTCTCCCCGGCGGCGAGCTCATGGATGAACCCCAGGACCGCCTTTTCGTTGCCCCAGGTCAAATCCAACCCGTCCGTATCTTCCCGGGTCAGGTAGCCCCGCTGGAAGCATTCCATCAGAAAGGCGACCGTGACCGACAGTGTGATCGTGTCGATCCCGTAGTTATCGCAATGCCAGTTGGCCTCCATGATGAATTCGGGATTCCAGATGCCCAGGTTGGAACCGAAACCGGCGGCCGTTTCATACTCGGGACCATCCACCCAGACCCGGCGGCCCTTCTGTGCGCCGGAGGTCAGCGTGACCCAGCCGCCCTTGGTGCAGCGCAGATTGCAGCCGGGGAAGCAGCCGTCCATCCCCCGGTGATCGAACAGGTGGTCCGCGTAGAATTTCCCGCTGATATTTTCCGCCCGCGGATCGGACCCGAACTGGTAGTTCTGCACGGGAAGGGATTTGTATTCCTCCTTGTTCATGAAATTGATCAGCCCCGCAGAGCCCTTGCGGTACATCTTGAGCGATTGCGGATCGACTTCCCGGACCACCTCGCCCAGCTTTGCCCCCGCCCGCTTCACCTTCTCCCAATCGGCGGCGCCGTACGGATTCTCCCCATGCGGATATTTCGCGAGAATGACGATGGCGCGGATCTTCTTGTCGTGCATGACGGTGCCCAAGCCCGTCCGGCCGGCCTGCTTGGTCCGAAAAAGCCCCTTGGTTCCGTCCACAGGCTTGGCCGGATCGAAATAGTGGCTGTTGATGCAGCCGAAGGTCGTCCGGGAGGCGCCGACGCCTGTCGTCAAGAAAACAATCTCTTTTTTATCATGGCCCTCGCGGACAAAGCGATCGACGATCTCTCGCGCCAGGTCGAAGACATGATCAATGGCGGGCGCATCCGTCAGGGAGACTTCCCCGCGGAAACCGTCGATGACGATCATCACGTCCCGGCCGGATTTCCCGGTGAGCTCCAGCGCGTCGAAACCGGCGTATTTGAGATAGGCGCCGAAGTGGCCGCCGAAATTCGAGACGCCCGGAATGCCCGTCAGCGGCGACAGGGATACGGCCATGCACTTGCTCGTTCCCGGAAATTGGGGAATGCCTCCCAGCGGGCCCGGAGCGAAGATCAGCGGATTTTCCGAATCGCCGGGCGCCGTTCGGGGTTGGATTCCCTGGTGAAGGAGATAGAGCCCGAGGGCCCGACCGCCGATAAAATAGTCCCTGATCCCGGGGTCGATGTCGGGAATCCGGATCTCTCCGCTTCCCAGGTCGATGGAGAGGACGCGATTCGTATATCCGTGGTTGAGTCGTCTTGGTAAGTACTGCATGATCCTCCTTCTTTTGCCGCCGCGCCGGCGGCAGTTATCGTTTTTCAAACGGGCGTACATAGAATGAAGTGGTTTCCGTTGTCAATGAATTATCGGATCCCAAGAAACAGGCATGGCATCGAGAAATGCAAGATCATTCGGTGTGGTCATCGGTTCATTCCCCTTCGGCAGGTTAACCCCCGGCCAACGATTTTTCGTCAGGGGTTCATTAATTTGCTGGATCAGCTTGACAGACAAACTCCATTCATTTAGATATCCATCTCAAACCAAGTCGCTCTTGCTTCCGAAACTACAGAAAGAATGGGGGGTTGTCAATGGCCGAAAAGAGCTATCATCCTGGAGAAAATTACCGGTACCCGCTCATCATCAAAAAACTTTTAGCCACGCCGCTGCGGGATTCGCCGGATCGCGAAATTGTTTACAGCGACCGACATCGCTACACGTATAAGGATTTTGAAAAGCGCATCGCCATGCTGGCCAACGGTCTGACAACGCTGGGGTTGAGGCCGGGGGAGACGGTCGCGGTGTTTGATTATGACAGCCACCGTTATCTGGAGTGTTTTTTTGCCGTTCCGATGATGGGCGCCGTTTTGCAGACCGTGAACTGGCGGTTGTCGGCCGATCAGATTCGCTACGCCCTCAACCATGCCGAAGCCAAAATGGTCATCATCCATGCCGATTTCCTTCCCATTCTGGAAACCATCATCGATCACCTGGAAACGGTCAAAACCTACGTGGTCACCGCCGAAAACAACCCCCCGGATACAAAGCTGAATTTTGCTGCCGAGTACGAAGAACTGCTGCAATCGGCGGCTTCGCATTATCCATTTCCGGACCTGGACGAAAACACCAAGGCCACGACCTTTTACACCACCGGCACCACCGGCAATCCCAAGGGGGTCTATTTTTCCCACCGTCAACTGGTGCTTCACACCTTTTCGGTTGCGCTCGCATCCGGCGCCTACGACACCCTCGCCCGTTTCCGGTCGAACGATGTTTACATGCCATTGACCCCGATGTTTCACGTTCACGCCTGGGGATTTCCGTATGTAGCCACCCTGCTGGGCGCCAAACAGGTTTATCCGGGGCCATATGAACCGCAAAAACTCCTGCAACTGATTCAGCGGGAAAAAGTCACCTATTCGCACTGTGTGCCCACCATTTTGCAGATGCTCCTGAACTGCCCGACCGTCAACACGGTGGACCTCTCCCACTGGAAGGTGACGATCGGCGGCGCCCGGCTCCCCAAAGGTCTGGCCAAGGCGGCCCGGAAACTCGGCGTCACGATTCATGCCGGCTACGGGATGTCGGAAACCTGTCCGGTCATGTGCGCGGCCACCCCCAAGGAACGGATGCTGGATTGGCCGGAAGAGCGGCTGCTGGATGTGATCATCAAGACCGGGAAATCGATCCCGCTGGCGGAGATCGAAGTCGTGGACGCGAAGGACAACCTGCTGCCCCATGACGGACAATCCACCGGCGAGGTGGTGATGCGATCTCCCTGGCTGACGGCAGGTTATTTCAAGGAACCGGAAAAATCGAAGGAGCTGTGGCGCAACGGCTGGCTGCACAGCGGTGATGTGGGTTACATCGATGCCGAGGGATACCTGCAGATCACCGATCGGATCAAGGATGTGATCAAAAGCGGCGGGGAGTGGGTCTCTTCGCTGGATCTCGAAAATGTGATGAGTCAGCATGAAGCGGTCCTCGAATCCGCCGCGATCGGCGTGCCGGACGAAAAATGGGGCGAACGGCCCTTGATGATCGTGACCCTGAAACCGGATTTTCAGGGCAAGGTCAGCCCGGAGGAGCTGAAGGCGTTTATGAAAAAATTTGCCGATGAAGGGAAGCTGCCCAAGTACGGCGTTCCCGATCGCTATGTTTTTATGGACCATATTCCCAAAACAAGCGTCGGCAAACTGGATAAAAAGGTGCTGCGAACATCGGTGCAATAGCGGTCAATAGCGTTGCGCCGCTTGGAGACCGGACAGCGAAATAAACTACCTCGCGGCAAGGAGCGGGGTATTGGGTGTCATTCCGTGCCTGACACGGAAGCCAGTTTCCCTTCCTGGGTTCCCGCTTTCGCGGGAATGACGTGAGCGAGGCAAGCCTCGGGGAATTGATCTAAAGAGATTCACCAGCGGGAGGTATGGGGATGTCCAACTCAGTAAAATCGGTTTCAGGAACGATCGGCCCGGTAGGCGTGATCGGGCTGGGCAACATGGGGTTGGCGATGGCGGTGAACCTGGTCGGATCGGGGTTCGAGGTCGTCGGAACGGATCTGATCGCCGAATCCCGCAATGCGTTGAACAAGGCGGGCGGAACGGCGGTTGCCGACGCAGGCGAAGTCGGAAAGCGCTGTCGCCACATCATCCTGTCGCTGCCGTCCGAGGCCGCGCTGCATGCGGTCTGCGCCGACCTTTCCGCAAACGGTGCGCGGGAAACGATCGTCATCGAGACCGGAACGTTGCCGCTGACAGCCAAGCGGAAGGCGTGCGACTTTCTTGCCGGTTACGGGATAACTGTGCTCGACTGCCCGCTCTCGGGAACCGGGGCACAGGCCAAAAATCGGGATCTCGCGGTCTATGCGAGCGGGGATGCGAAGGCGATCCGGAAATGCCGTCCGATCATCGACGGCTTTGCCCGCGTCTGTTATAACCTCGGCGAATTCGGCAACGGAATGAAGATGAAATTGGTTGCCAACCTTCTCGTGGCGATCCATAACGTGGCGGCGGCCGAAGGAATTCTGCTCGGGGTGCGCTCCGGGCTCGACCCCGCA
>Ga0100377_1001856_pt1 | contig 17966 bp, 16 predicted proteins | sample CryGeymeta201501_FD_83664 | JGI IMG/M metagenome (GOLD analysis project Ga0100377, IMG submission 83664) | Groundwater microbial communities from Crystal Geyser aquifers in Utah, USA - Crystal Geyser metaG 2015-01 | ecosystem: Environmental > Aquatic > Deep subsurface > Groundwater | place: USA...
GATGTGTCGAAGCTGGTGGACGGGCAGGTGCAGTATTCCGCCCTGCTGAACGAGCAGGGCACATTCATCGACGATATCACCACCTACCGTATCGCTGAGGGAAAATACTATCTGTGCATCAATGCCGCCAACCGCCACAAGGATGTCGCGCATCTGCTGAAGGAGGCTGCGGCCTTCGATGTGACCGTGCAGGATGAGTCCGACGACACCACGCTGCTGGCGCTGCAGGGTGCTGCTTCCGGCAAGCTTTTGCAGGCGCTGTGCGATATCGATCTGCAGGGTGTCGGCTATTACCGCTTCGCCGAATGCAAGCTTTCGGGAACCCCGGCCATCGTGTCGCGCACCGGCTATACCGGCGAGGACGGCTTCGAGCTTTACCTGCCCAATGCTGCGGCAGGCGTTATCTGGGGAGCGTTGCTTGAGGCGGGAGCCGTGCCGATCGGTCTGGCGGCGCGCGATATGCTGCGCACCGAAATGGGCTATGCCCTGTACGGGCACGAGATTTCCGATGCTGTGACTCCTGTTGAAGCCAGGCTGATGTGGATCACCAGACTGGATAAGGGCGAGTTCATCGGTAAGGCGGCGGTTGCCGCGCGCAAGGCGGAAGGACCCCGGCAGGTGCTGATCGCCCTGAAGCTGATCGAGCGCGGCATTCCGCGCGAGCACTATCCGGTGCTGGTGGATGGCGAGCTGAGCGGCGAAGTGACCTCCGGTATGCATTCGCCGATGGCCTGCGGGGTTGCGCTGGCCTATGTGAAGCCGGAGCATGCAGACAATGGCACACTGGCCGTGGAGATTCGCGGCAAGGCCGTGGCCGCAGAGCGCACAAAGACACCGTTCGTACGCAGTAACGTCCGGAAATAGGGGATAAGGGCCTTACGCCCGAAAATTGGAGATAGTGATGACGATTCCTGTTGATTTGAAGTACACGAAAGAGCACGAGTGGGTGCGTATCGAGGGCGATATCGCGACCTTCGGTATCAGCGACCATGCTCAGGAAGCACTTGGCGATATCGTATTTGTCGAGCTGCCGGAGATCGGCCGTGAACTTGCACCCGGCGATGCCTTCGCGGTGGTCGAGTCGGTCAAGGCAGTGTCCGATGTGTATGCCCCGGTGGGCGGCGAGGTTGTCGATGTGAACGAGGTGCTCGAGGGCGAGCCCGAGAAGATTAACTCCGACCCGTATGGAGCCGGCTGGATCGCCAAAGTGAAGATCAGCGGCGGCAGCATCGAGCTGCTGGATGCCGACGCCTACACCACCTTTCTCGAAGAATAAATGAAGTGACCGGGGGCGGTGCGGGCAGAAATCTGCCTGCATCGTCTCCTCCGGCCCACAGGATGCGATGTGAGATTTCTACCCCATACCGATGCCGATCGTCAGTCCATGCTCGCCAGCATGGGGCGAACGGATATCCGCGAACTGTTCGCCGATATCCCTTCTGAATTCCATCTCAAGCCGGGCTCGCTCGACCTGCCCGACTCGCTTGCCGAGGCGGATATCGTGCGCAAGTTCACCCGTGCGGCCGAGGCCAACCGGCATGCCGGTTCCACGCGCTGCTTTCTCGGCGGGGGCCCCTACCATCAAATCGTGCCGGCGGTGGTGGATTACATCATCTCGCGCGGTGAGGTACTGACCGCCTACACCCCGTACCAGCCGGAGATTGCGCAGGGCACGTTGCAGACCCTGTTCGAGTTCCAGACCATGGTCGCCCGCCTGCTCGGCATGGAGGTGGCCAATGCCTCGATGTATGACGCGGCAACATCGGTTGCCGAAGCCGCCCTGATGGCCAGGCGCATCACGCGCAAATCACGCATCGTGATGGCGGCCTCGGTGAACCCGGCCTACCGTGAGGTCACCCGCAATTACCTCTCGCAGCAGGATTTCGAGTACGCGGAAGTCGCCTGTGCAGGTTTCTCCACCGATATCGCGGCTCTGGCTGCGGCTGTGGATGGCGATACCGCCGCGGTGGTCGTGCAGTACCCGGATTTCTTCGGCTCGGTGCATGATCTCGCCCCGCTGCGTGCGGCCTGCGATGCCAACAAGGCGCTGCTGGCGGTTTGTTTCTCCGATGCCTCCGCCTTCGGGCTGATCGAACCGCCGGGTGGCTATGGTGCGGACATCGTCTGCGGCTCCGGACAGGCGCTGGGGATTCCGATGGGATACGGGGGGCCGCATATCGGCCTGTTCGCCTGCCGCGAAAAGTATGTGCGCCAGATGCCGGGACGGCTCTGCGGCATGACCGGCGATGCCGACTGCAAGCGCGGTTTCGTACTCACCCTGTCCACCCGCGAGCAGCATATCCGCCGCGAGAAGGCGACTTCCAACATCTGTTCCAATCAGGGCCTGATGTGCACGGCCAATGCCTGCTACATGACGCTGCTCGGCGATGCCGGGCTGAAACAGGTGGCACGCCGCTCGGCGGCTGCACGGCAAGCACTTGTCTCTTCTCTGCCTGACGGAGTGTCGGCGGCAAGCGGCGCGCATTACAATGAAACCGTACTTTCCTTTGTCGATCATGCGGCGCGTGACCGGGTGCTGGCTGCGGCTCGCGCCAGAGACATCTTCGCCGGCATCCCGCTGGAGCAGATGGATGCCGCTTATGGCAGCAATCACCTGCTGGTGGCCACCACGGAGATGATCGGGGCGCAGGATATTGCCGATTATGTCGCAGTTCTGGAGGACGCCCGATGAACCAGACCACCATGAACCACTCCAAATACTCCGCCACCTCCGGTCTGCAACATGAGGAGCCGCTGCTTTTCGAGCATGCCCATGAAGAAGCCACTTCGATTGCCCTGCCGGGCGTGGATGCAGAGGGCTGCCCTGAACTTGCAGCCTTCACCCGTCGCACGCCTGCCCTGATCCCCGGGCTTTCCGAGCCGGAGGCGGTGCGCCATTTCGTGCGCTTGAGCCAGTGGAACCACGGCATCGAAACCGGCTTCTATCCGCTGGGTTCGTGCACCATGAAATACAACCCGCGCGTCAATGAGCAGGTGGTCCGCCTGCCGGGTCTGGCCGGCCTGCACCCCGAGCAGCCGGACGATACGGTGCAGGGTGTGCTCGGCCTGCTCTATGAACTGCAGCAGTGGCTGGGCGAGATCTCCGGCCTGCCGCACGTGACCCTGCAGCCGGCTGCAGGTGCGCATGGCGAACTGGCCGGTATGATGGTCATCCGTGCCTACCACGATGCGCGCGGCGACACGACCCGGCGCAAGGTGCTGGTGCCGGATTCGGCGCACGGGACCAATCCGGCTTCGGCCGTGCTGGCCGGTCTGGAGACCGTGGAGATCAAGTCGGGGGCCGACGGGCGCATCGATCTGGAGGTGCTCAAGGCGCATCTGAATGACGATATCGCCGCCCTGATGCTGACCAACCCGAACACCACCGGGATGTTTGAATCCGACATCGCCGAGATCTGCGCGCTGGTGCATGCGGCCGGCGGCATGGTGTACGGCGATGGTGCGAATCTCAATGCGCTGGTCGGGCTGGCCCGTCCCGGCGATATGGGCATCGACTGTCTGCATATCAATGTGCATAAAACCTTCTCCACGCCGCACGGCGGCGGCGGGCCGGGTGCAGGCCCGGTGGCTGTCAGCGATGCGCTGGCCCCCTTTCTGCCTGTACCGCGCATCGAGAAGCAGGGCGATGCCTATCGCGTGGTGCGCAAGGATGCACAGAGTATCGGCGCGGTGTTCGGTTCCATCGGTCAGGTGGGCGTGCTGTTGCGTGCGGCTGCCTATATCGCCGCCTTCGGTCGCAATCATCTGAACAAGATCGCCGAGGATGCGGTGCTCAATGCCAATTACGTGCTGTACCGCCTGAAAGATGCCTATCACGTGCCCTTCCCCGGTCTGTGCAAGCACGAATGTCTGCTCACCGACGAGTTGCAGGAGAGGCACGGCGTGAAGACGCTGGATATCGCCAAGCGCCTGATCGATCTGGGCATGCATCCGATGACGGTGTATTTCCCGCTGATCGTGCATGGCGCGATGCTCATCGAGCCGACGGAAACCGAGTCGCGTGAAACCCTCGATACCTTCTGCGATGCCATGCTGGAGATCGCTGCGGCTTGCGAGGCCGGGGATACGGAGGCCATGCATGCCGCACCGCTGGTGCCTTTCCGTCGGCGTCTGGATGAAACCCAGGCGGCGCGCAAACCGGTGCTGGTCTGGCCTTTGCAGGGAGCGGTCTAAGCGCTTGTCGGCCGCCTCGCGTCGGTGAACAGCTAGTCGAGCAGGTCCTTTTTTTCGAGCAGTTCGCCCAGCATCTGGCGGAGCGTGACCGAATGCAGGGGTTTGCTTAAAGCGGCGACACTCTGCATGCCTTCAACACCGCGCAGCACATGGTCGCGGTCGTAGCCGGTGGCGAAGATCACCGGGATGTCCGGGCGGATCTCGCGCATGCGATGCGCGGCATCCATGCCACCCATGCGCGGCATCACCACATCCAGGATGACAGCATCATAGGTCTCCGGCTTCTCGGAGAATTGCTCCACGGCATCCTGACCGTCTATCGCGACATCCACGACAAAGCCATCGATGCGCAGCATCTCGCTGATGGTCTCACGGATGATCGGCTCATCGTCGGCCAGCAACAGGCGCTCGCCATGGCCGGTCCAGTTCGATGGCTCTTCGGGCGACGGGTTTTCACGTTGCTCTGACAGCGGAAAATACAGCTTGAAGATGCTTCCCCGGTCCTGTTCGCTTTGCAGTTCGATCACGCCGCGATGACTTTTCATCGCACCGAACAGCATGGAAAGTCCCAGTCCGGAGCCCTGACCGACACCCTTGGTGGTGAAAAAAGGTTCAAAGATGCGATCACGCAGGTTTTCAGGGATGCCGCAGCCATTGTCCTCGACACAGAGCATGGCATAGGCAGAGGCATTCGCATCGGGATATTCCTGCAGGAATTGTCTGTCAGGTTCGAAGCGAGCCAGAGAAAGGACGATTTCCGGATCGTCCTTACCCTGTACTGCATCCCGCGCATTGGTCAGCAGGTTCATCAGCATCTGTTGCAGCTGCGTTGCGTCACATTCGACAGGTAATGGATCAGCAGCGATGTCGGATGAGCACAGGATGTTTTCAGGGATCGCCACGCGCGACAGCTTGAACGCCTCCTTGATGAAAGGCACCAGATCGATGGACTTGAACTGCACCATGTCCTTGCGCGCGAAGGCCAGCAGCTGCTTGATCATATCGGCAGCGCGGAAGCTGAGTTTTTCGACCCGCGCCAGTTTCTCGGTGATTTCCGGCATGTCCTTGGCGCGATTGCGGGCCATGTAGAGATTGCCGACCATGCCGGCCAGCATGTTGTTGAAATCGTGGGCGATGCCGCCGACCAGCGTGCCGAGGGATTCCATTTTCTGGGCCTGCAGCAGCTGCATTTCGATCTTCTGCTGCTCGCTGACATCCTCCTGCACACTGACGTAGTGACTGACTTTTCCACCGCCGTCGAGCAGCGGGGCAATTGATACCTTGGCAAGGTAGAGCAATCCGCTCTTCTTGCGATCTGTCATGCGACCCTTCCATACCTTGCCGCTGGAGATGCGACCCCAAAGCGCCTGATAAAACTCCTTCGGGTGCTTGCCGCTTTTCAGGATGCGTGGATTCTGTCCCACGGCTTCTTCCTGCGAATAACCCGTGATGCGGGTAAACGCGCTGTTCACGTACTCGATGGTGCCGCCGGCATCGGTGATCAGCACGCCTTCACTCATGTGTTCCACGGCCCGGCTGAGTTGTTGCAGGCGAACATTTTCATTGCCGAGATGCTCGGTCATGGCATCGAAGGCGGCCCCGATCTGTGCAAGTTCATCGCGTCCGGTCAAGCCCGCCCGCACACTGAAATTACCCCGGCCGACCTGCTTGGCGGTGGCGATCAGCCTGTTCATACGACGCGTGATGGCATGGCGGGTAAGCAGCCATAAAAGCATTGCGCTGATCAACACCAGAACGGCAAACAGCATCACCCATTCTTCGATGCGATGCATGGATGCCTGCTTCCTGCCGGACAGGTCGAATTTGGCGATGAGCAGGCCGAAACGATCCGAGCGGATCGAGCCATGCGCAGCCGGATATTGCAGCGGAAACCGGGCCCATACCGTCATGCGATCATCGCTCAGATGGATATCGCCGCTGCGGCTGTGCGAATCGTCTGCGATCTGCGGCAGCAGCCCAGCTTCGCCCAGTTCTCCGGCCTTGCGACCTACCCAGGCCAGACGTGTTGCTGCCGAGATGCTGCCTTCCGGATTCTGTAACAGCGCATATTGCAGACCCGGTTCGCTGCTGAAATCGCCGAGTAGCAACTGGATTTCGGTTTCATCGGCATGCTTCAGGGAAAGCTGCAATTGAACCGTCAGACGATGCATATCCTGCATCAGTTCGTGTGTGGTCGATTGTTCGATGTCGCTGATCGAGCGCTGCGCCTCGAACCACCAGAAGCCGCCGATCACCGCTCCGCTGACTGTGATAAGCAGCAGGGGAAGCATCCAGCGCATCGGCAACCAGGGAAAGGCGCTGAGGACTTTCAAGGCGTGGTCCCGGTGGATTTGTATGATGCATGACCGGCGAACAGACGATTCACATCCACATCCCTGCGCAGGAGCTGTTGTCTGCGCATCACCTGCATCATCAGCGTGGCATTATTGACAGATGCCGAGGCGGCATCGTCAAAGAACGCATCATTCTCCCGGCGATCCCCCATGTGGACGCCGGCGAATTGCTCAAGAACCCTGTCGGCAGGCAAGCGCAGGCGAGCCTGCATGCGCCGGGCGGCATCGGCAGGTTCACGCTGTACATAATCCAGCGCATGGAACCAAAGCTCCGCCAATGTGTTCAGTGATTCCGGATGATCCGCGAGTATGGCCGCGCGCACCACCAGTACATCCACCACCTCGCCCGGAATCATCGATGAATCGAAAACGATTTTTCCGCCTTGCTCCAGCAGGCGGCTTTTCACCGGTTCGAAGGTGACCACGGCATCCACCCGATTTTCAATAAATGCTTGCTCGTGCTCATCAAGCATCAACGGGATGATATGCACATCTTCCTGCTTCAGCCCGGCTTTATCCAGCACACGGCTGAGCATATAGCCGCCAAGCGCCGAGGATTCGGCACCGATCGTTCTGCCCCGTAAATCCTCCATGCTCTCGATGCCCGGTCGGGCAATCACCGCATCCGCGCCATCTGATACATCAAGCAGCAACACAATGCGCAGATCGATACCGTCCTGTGCCAGGGTAAGGACTTCATCCAGGGTCAGGGCACCGGCCTCGATGCCGCCGTGACGCAGGGCGCGCATGGTTTCCGTGGATGATGGATATTCGATCAGGCTGATACCGGTGCCCTTGAGCAGACCCAGCGAGCGGGCCAGATAAAGCGGCTCATAGCCCGGCCAGATATTGGTGCCGATGCGCAGTTCCGGTTTCGGGGCTGGGGTGCAGGCCGTTAGCGGCAGGGCCAGCAGGGCCAACAGCAGGATGGCCGGCAGGATTCTGCAGTCGGCAAAACCAAATCCGGCGAGGGATTCAATGCGCAATGCATGTCTAATTTCCAGCAATCTCCGGCTCCTTCCGTGCTTTCGCCTGACCGTTAAGCACGGGTAGGTATCAGCAAGAACAATACCAATTCAGGTGGCCGGAAGGACTCAGAAAGGCCGGATCACCACCATGATCACTGCACCCATCAGTGCCAGCACCGGCACCTCGTTGAACCAGCGGTAGAACACATGGCTGCGGGTGTTTTCACCTGCGGCGAACATGCGCACCAACCGGCCGCAATACAGATGATAGCCTATCAGCAGGGCCACGATGGCCATTTTCAGCCAGAACCAGGTTTCATCGTAGAGGAAATCCCATTCCAGCCAGACCAGCCACAGACCGGTGAACAGGGTCAGCCACATGATCGGGGTGACGAAGCGATACAGCTTGCCCTCCATCATGGACAGCCGTTCATGCACCGGCCCATCGGAGAATTGCGCGTGGTTCACAAAGATGCGCGGCAGATAGAAAAGACCTGCGAACCACGACACCATCATGATAATGTGAAAAGACTTGATCCAGAGCATGCGGCTGATTGTAGGAGATTGCTTCGCCGGTGACCACCCAGTGCGACTGCATATGCGACATTGTACGTTCAACCTCTTATCCTTCCGCGATGCGACGAATCGACCTGATCGAACCCTTCCGGGTGATGCAATTACTGGAGCGCGCCCGGCAGCTTGAGGCGCAGGGGCGGCACATCGTGCACATGGAGATCGGCGAGCCGGATTTTCCTACGCCGGCGCCTGTTGTTGAAGCTGCGCGACAGCGGCTGGATACAGGGCGGAATTTCTATACACCATCGACCGGCGCGCCGGAACTGCAGCGGGCGCTGAGCGACTGGTATGCCAGGACCCAAGGACTGGATATCGATCCGGATCGCATTGTCATCACCCCCGGCACCTCCGGGGCCTTCAGTCTGATCTATGCCGTGCTGCTGGAGGCGGGCGAGTCGGTGCTGCTGTCCGACCCCGGCTATCCCTGCCAGCGCAATTTTATCCGTCTGGCGGGCGGTGAGCCCCTGAATATCCCGGTGGGGCCGGATACCCGCTACCACCTGTCGGCCGACCTGCTGGCAGCGAACTGGCGGCAGGACACGCGCGCCGCCGTGGTGATCAACCCGTCCAACCCGACCGGTACGCTGATCGACCCCGAAGAGCTTGCCCTGATCGGCAGGGCTTGCGCCGAGATGGATGGCTATCTCATTTCCGACGAGATCTATCACGGGCTGACCTACGGGGTGAATCCCCCCTGCGCGCTGCAATGTTCGGATGCTGCGCACACCATCGTGGTCAACGGCTTCTCCAAGCGCTGGGCGATGACCGGCTGGCGCGTCGGCTGGGTGGTGCTGCCCGAGCAGCTGCTCGATGCGGCGCGCCGAGTGATGCAGAATATCTTTATTGCCGCGCCCACGCTGTCGCAGTATGCCGCCGTCGCGGCCCTTGAAGCCGATGGGCAGGTGGAGGTCATGCGGCAAGCCTATGACGAGCGCCGGCGTTATCTGCTGGAGGCGCTTCCGGGGCTTGGCTTCGATATCGTTGTGGAACCGCAGGGGGCCTTCTATATCTATGCCGATGTGAGCAGGCTGACCGGTGATTCGCGCAGCTTCTGTTGGGATCTGCTGGAGCATGCCGGCGTGGCCATCACGCCCGGAGAGGACTTCGGTGCTTACCGCTCTGCTCAGCATGTTCGCTTTTCCTATGCCACAAGCCTGAGCGAGTTGCGCGAGGGCATAAGCAGAATAGGGTTGGCACTTGCCGCACGCAGACACTAAACTCGCTATGACTTACCGGGGGATAGCCAACTGAAGTATTCATCAATGATCTTTCTGAACGAGGGTGAGGCGGCCCGGCTGGCCGTGTTACGCGATGCCGATGAGCCGAAATTCCGTGAGCAGTTACGCAAGGATATGCTCAAGGGGCGGCTTCTGGACGCGGCACGCAGCTTTGCAGCGCTTGCCATGCAAGACGATCAGGATGTCGATTTCCCGCTGCGCGCTGCGCGCAATTATCAGAAGCTCGATCTCAGGGCTGATGCCGGGCGATGGTTTCTGGAAGCCGCGCGGCGCTATGCCACGCGCAACTATCCGGCTCAGGCCATGGCCACGCTCAGGCTGTATCGCGAGATGATGCCCGGTGACCATGCCGGTCCACGCGAGATTTTTCTTTTCTGCCGCGGACAGGATGGTATGCGCAAGGATTTCGTCGAGATGCTGTCCGACCGCGACAGGGTCGGCTATCGCATGCGTGGTGATGAGTTGTTCGGTGCGATGGACGATGCCGTTTTCGATGACCTGCTGGATCAGATGAGTTTTCATGCCGTTGCCAAAGGCGAGACGTTTTTGAAGATGGGAGATGAAGCCACCTCTCTGTTTCTGCTGGCCAGGGGCACGATGCATTGCTTTATGGATTCGGGCGGTCAGCGGCACGAGCTTGGCAGCTTGCAGGCCGGCGAGATCTACGGCGAAGTCGCCTATTTTACCGGTGGTCGGCGAACTGCGGGGGTGGTGGCGGACAGCGATTGCGAGGTGCTGGAACTACCCTTTGCCGCACTCGACAAGGTGCAGGAACAGGCGCCAGCCTTGCAGGCCCGCATCGAGACGCTTTACCGGCAGCGCATGCTGGGCAAGCAACTGGCCCTTGCGCCGCTGTTCGGCACCCTCAGCGTCGGGCTGCGCGAGCGACTGGCCGCCGGCATGCAGCCGGTTTCCCGTAAGGCCGGAGCCGTCCTGTTCCGCGAGCATGATACCAGCTCCGATGTGTACCTGCTCAGGCAGGGTAGTATCAGCCTGAATATGCAAATCAATGGTGTCGAACAGCAGTTGAAGCTGGTCGAAACCGGTGCGCTGGTCGGCGAAATGGCCGTGCTGGTCGGCTGGCGTACGGCCACCGCACGCCTGATGACCGATTGCAGGCTGATGCGGCTGGACGGCAAGCTGTATGGTGAATTGTATGATACTTCGCCCGAGTTGCGCGCGGCGCTGCAGTCCATGAAGGATGGTCAGGTGGATGAAACCCGCCGCTTCATTCAGGAAGCGGACAGGGAAGAGGACGAATACGGCGACCGCCTGATGCGCGCCATCTGGGGTGGTTGATCCCTGTAAATCACCGGCTTGACGGTGCAGATATTGCTGTTTTGTCGCATACCCCCATGCATGTTAGCGTGCGCCGCCTGATTCAACCGCGCCGCACAGGAGCAAGTGCCACATGTTCGATTTTCTGACCAAATTGTTTGGCAGCCGCAACGAGCGGATTCTCAAACAGATGTATCCCGTTGTGGAACAGATCAATGCCATGGAAAGCCGCATGCAGCTGCTTTCCGATGATGAATTGAAGGCCAAGACCGCCGAGTTCAAGGCCCGTCTGGCCGACGGGGAAACCGTGGATGCGCTGCTTCCCGAGGCCTTTGCCGTGGCCCGCTAGGCCAGTGTGCGCTGTCTCGGCATGCGGCATTTCGATGTGCAGCTGATCGGCGGCATGATCCTCAACAACGGCATGATCTCCGAAATGAAGACCGGTGAAGGCAAGACACTGATGGCCACCCTGCCGGTGTATCTCAATGCGCTGACCGGTCGCGGCGTGCATGTGGTGACGGTTAACGATTACCTGGCCAAACGCGATGCGGAATGGATGGGAAGATTGTATGCCTTCCTGGGCCTTTCCACCGGTGTGATCGTGCACGGTATCAGCAGCGAAGAGCGCAAGAATGCCTATGCCAGCGATATCACCTACGGCACCAATAACGAATTCGGCTTCGATTATCTGCGCGACAATATGGCCTTTGCCCGCGAAGATCTGGTGCAGCGCGAGCAGCACTACGCCATCGTCGATGAGGTGGACTCCATCCTGATCGATGAGGCGCGCACCCCGCTGATCATCTCCGGTCCTGCCGAGAAGGCCGGTGATCTTTACATGAAGGCCGATGCCATCATCAAGCAGCTCGATGCGGCGGATTATGAGAAGGATGAAAAAGACAAGGCCGTGTCCCTCACCGAGGAAGGCATGGAGCATGTCGAGACTCTGCTGCGCGAGGGCGGTCTGATGCCCACGGGCAATCTGTACGATACGGAAAACGTCAATCTGATGCATGCCATCACGCAATGCCTGCGTGCCAACACCCTGTTCACCCGCGAGGTGGACTACATCGTGCGCAACGACGAGGTCATCATCATCGACGAGTTCACCGGCCGCATGATGCCCGGACGCCGCTATTCCGACGGCCAGCATCAGGCGCTGGAGGCCAAGGAAGGCGTGACAGTGCAGCCGGAGAACCAGACGCTGGCTTCGGTGACCTTCCAGAACTACTTCCGTATGTACGAAAAGCTGGCCGGCATGACCGGCACGGCCGATACCGAGGCCGAGGAATTCGAGAAGATCTACAAGCTCGAAGTGGTCATCGTGCCGACCAACAATCCGATGATCCGCGACGACAAGGCCGATCTGATCTTCGGCGACCAGGAAGACAAGTATATCGCCGTGATCGAGGATATCGTTTCCTCGCACAAATCCGGTCAGCCTATTCTGGTCGGCACGACCTCCATCGAGAAATCCGAGTTTCTGTCCGGCGTGCTGACCAAGCGCGGCATCAAGCATGAGGTGCTCAACGCCAAGCAGCACGAGCGTGAAGCCGAGATCGTGGCACAGGCCGGTCGCAAGGGTGCGGTGACCATCGCCACCAATATGGCCGGTCGCGGTACCGACATCATGCTCGGCGGCAATCCGGACATGCTCATCAGCCAGCTCCCCGGCAAGCTTTCGGAGGACGAACGCAAGGAGAAGATCGCCGAAATCAAGGCGCAGTGTGCGGCCGAGCATATTGAAGTCGTGGCGGCGGGCGGCCTGCATATCGTGGGCACCGAACGCCATGAATCGCGGCGCATCGACAACCAGTTGCGCGGCCGTGCCGGTCGTCAGGGCGATCCGGGCTCGACGCGTTTCTATCTGTCGCTGCAGGACGATCTGATGCGCATCTTCGGCGGCGAGAAGATGCAGGCCATGCTGACCAAGATGGGCTTCAACAAGGGAGAGTCCATCGAGCATCCGTGGGTGACCAAGGCCATCGAGAATTCGCAGAAGAAGGTGGAAGGACGCAACTTCGATATCCGCAAACAGCTGCTCGAATACGACGACGTGATGAACCAGCAGCGCGATGTGGTGTATTCGCAGCGCCGCGAGTTGCTTGAGGCCGATGATGTGCGCGATGTCATCGAGGACATGCGCCGCGATTTCGTCGCCACCATGGTGGACAGGCACATGCCGGCTCACGCCTATGCCGACGACTGGGCGCTGGATGCGCTGCACGATGAGCTGCAGCAGCAGCTGACGCTGGACGCACCGGTGAAGAGCTGGGTGGAGAGCGACGAGGTGCAGGATGCCGGTGTCATGGTGGAGCGCATCTGCTCGGCGCTGGCGGAGATGATGCAGACCAAGGAAGAGCGGGTCGGTGTCGAGGCCATGCACAATTTCGAGAAGTATCTGGTGTTGCAGATGCTCGATCACCACTGGAAGGATCACCTGCTGGCCATGGATCACCTGCGCCAGAGTGTGGGTCTGCGCGGCTATGCGCAGAAGCAGCCGTTGCAGGAGTACAAGCGCGAGTCGTTTGAACTGTTCGCCGCCATGCTCGGTCGGGTGCGTATGGAAACCATGCTGGCCCTGCATCAGGTGCGTGTGGAACAGCCGGTGCCGGTGGAAGAGCCGAAAAAGCAGGAAGCTCCGGTGCAGTACAGTCACGGAGCCGAACCGGTGGATGATGCGGACCATGATACTTTCAAGCGCGACCATCCGAAGGTCGGGCGCAACGACCCCTGCCCCTGCGGTTCGGGCAAAAAATACAAGCAGTGCCACGGCGCGCGCTAAGTTCGATGACAAGGATACGGATATGAGTACGGAACAGGAACTGCGTACCCGCGCGGGTGACGCATGCGAGCTTTGCTCGGCGAATGACGATCTGGCGGTCTTCGGGGTCGAACCCTCCGACGGCAGTGCCGATCAGAGCATCCTCGTCTGTGCCACCTGTTTTGAGCAGATCGCGGACGAGAGTAAAACCGACGCCAACCACTGGCGCTGTCTGAATGATTCGATGTGGTCTCAGGTGCCTGCGGTGCAGGTGGTGGCCTGGCGCCTGCTGAACCGCCTGAAGGCCGAGGGCTGGCCGCAGGATCTGCTGGATATGATGTATCTGGACGATGACGTGCGTGCATGGGCCGAGGCCGGTGTAGCGCGCGAGGACGAGGTGAAGCACATCGATTCCAACGGCGTGGTGTTGCAGGCCGGTGATACGGTGGTGCTGATCAAGGATCTGGATGTGAAGGGCTCAAGCCTGACCGCCAAGCGGGGTACGGCGGTGCGCAATATTCGACTGGTGCACGACAATGCCGAGCACATCGAAGGCCGCGTGGAAGGTCAGCAGATCGTCATTCTCACCAAGTTTGTTAAGAAGTCCGGCTGATTCATTGTAAGAAATCATGTGGAACTCTGCGGCGGGCTTGTCCCGCCGCTTTTGTTTTGCGCTTTGTTGATCGCGCAATCAGGGTTTTCGGCTGAAAGGGAGGGTTCAGAGGTCAGCTTGTCCCTGCAATTCGTCTGACTGGTAGAAGCTCCAGGCGATGCCGACGGCGCCGGACAGGTAGTGCGGGGTTTTGACCAGCGGGCTGGCGTTGACCACGCCTGAACTCAGATTGCGGTAGCGCAGTGTGCCGAACAGGCGAATCCGGTCACTCATCTTCCAGAACACGGCGCCGTTCAGCGACAGCGAATGCAGGCCGGCCCCGGCCTGATAGGCGGGTCGGGTGGCCGTCGCATAGGCGGTATCGACGTTGTAATAGGTGGTGTTGAACCTGCGCGAGGCGAACAGCGCGCCGGCGCTTAACTGCATGCCGATATCTTGCGAAAGCTGGTAGCGCATGCGCAGATCAGGCTCCGACACGAGGCCCAGAAAATGCCCCTTTATATCCATCACGCCGCGACCGGGCAGGCGGATGGTCCAGTCGCCCCTGTCACCGGCATACACACGCCAGTTCAGGCGCGGGCCTGCCTGCAGGCTGAAATACAGATGCGGCATACCGGCGCGGGCGCGGTTGCTGTTGCGCACGGGAAGACCCACGCCGAGGCTGGCATCCAGCGATACATCCCGGTTGCCGAACAGCTCGGCGCGCAGCCCGTCGCGATCCAGATTCAGGCGTTCGCCGCGGTAAATCACGAAAGGTACGGGGATGGCGAAGGTGTAGCGCTCGTCGCTGCCCATGTATTGCGGCAGAGAGGCCGCGCCTGCGGCGATTCCGGCCTCCCAGCGGGGCAGCGTATCTGCCGCGTGGGCGTTGCTTATCCAGCAGCTCAGCAGGATGGTGGAGAGACTAAGGGCGCGAATGTTCAAGCGCGGATATTATTTTCAAACTTGGGATGCTTCGACCCTTCATGACGCATGGGTTGTGTTATGCAAAGGCAGCGGCTTGCAGCAAGCCCCTCGCAGCCTCAGTCTTGCCCCGTTTCGCATTCCGCGTTGAAAGGACTCATCATCATGGCCGTGAACCCTCCCGAACTCAATCCCCCTCTGCCCGTCCCCGGCTTCCGCGTCGGCACGGCATCATGCGGGGTGAAATCGCCGGCCCTGAAAGGTAAACGGCAGGATGTGACGCTGATCGTCGGCGATGTGGATTGTCATGCGGCAGGTGTGTTCACCAGCAATCGCTTCCGCGCCGCCTGCGTGCGCCGGGGCGAGAAGACGCTGGCCACGCATGCACAGAAGGTACGCGCCATCGTGGCCAATGCCGGCAATGCCAATGCCGGGCTCGGCGAGATGGAGACCACATGGGCGCGTCAGCTGATTGAATCGGGTGCTGCGGCCGCCGGGGTGAACGCCGATGCCGTGCTGTCCGCCTCGACCGGCGTGATCGGCACGCCGTTCCCGATCGACCGCATCAGGGACGGCATGCATGAGGCCGCCGATTCGCTGGCAGCCGACAACTGGGAAGCCTCCGCGCACGCCATCCGTACCACCGATACCTTCGCCAAATGGGCTTCGGCTCAGGTCGAGGTGGATGGTGCGACCTACACCCTGACCGGCATCTGCAAGGGTAGCGGTATGATCCATCCGAACATGGCGACCATGCTCGGCTTTGTCGCCACCGATGCACCGATTGCCGCGCAGGATTTGCAGGCCATGTTGCGCCGCGTCGCGGACCGCTCGTTCAACTGTATCTCGGTGGATGGCGATACCTCGACCAACGATACGCTTTATGTGCTGTCATCCGGCATCGGTCTGGGGTATGCCCCGCTGCGTGATGCCACGCTGTTCGAGCAGGCGCTGACCGAGCTGTGCATCGATCTGGCGCAGTTGATCGTGCGCGATGGCGAGGGCGTATCGAAGTTCGTCACCATTGAAGTGAATGGCGCGGCGAGCGAGCAGGATGCGCGTACCGTGGGTCGTGCCGTGGCTGTGTCGCCGCTGGTGAAGACGGCCTTTGCCGGTTCGGATGCCAACTGGGGTCGTATCCTTTCCGCAGTCGGCAATTCCGGCGTGGCCATCGATACCAACCGCATCACGCTGTCCGCCGACGATGTGCTGATGTTCGAGAAGGGAAACCTGCATCCGGATTACCGGGATGCCGATGGCATGGCGGTGTTCCGCGAGCCGGAATTCACCATCCGGCTTGATCTCGGCATGGGAATGGAAAGCTCGACTGTGTGGACCGGCGATCTGACGCACGATTACATCACCATCAATGCCGAATACCGGACCTGACAGTGTTCAGGTCATCTCGCTGGTCGCGGCCTTCAACCGGTGCGGCGAGGTGCTGCTGCTCAGGCGTCCCGATGCCGTGCACTGCGGCGGCCTGTGGTCCTTTCCCGGCGGCAAGCCCGAAGGGGATGAGATGCCCTTGCAGGCGGCTGTGCGGGAATTGAAAGAGGAAACCGGACTTAAAGGGATGCACTGGCGCCATCTAGGCAAGGCCTCGCACAACTATGCGGATCGTTCACTGCGCTTCCTGCTGTTCGTTTGCCAGTGCCCGGACATATCCCCGTTGCGATGCGAGTCGGAACATGGCTGGGTTGCGCGCGGTGAGCTGGCCGGCATGCCGATGCCGCAAGCCAATGCGAAATTGCTGCCGATGTTGCTGCTTCCTGAAGTGGATGAATTTCTTGATACGTTTGCGGGCTGTTAGGGTCTGTTGACCCTAAATCAGCTGACACCGATTCATTGCCTGTTCATCATGCACCCATAAATTCACCGGCCTCGCCATCATTCAGGAGGTTGGGCATGCCATTGAAATCAACGCTGGGAATGCTTCTGCTATGTGCAGCGGGGACGGTTTCGCTCTCTGATGCGAGTGCTGCGAATGTGCAGAAGGCCACCTTTGCCGGCGGATGTTTCTGGTGTATCGAGCATCCCTACGATCGCCATGCAGGCGTGCTATCTGCGGTTTCGGGATACACAGGCGGACTGCAACCCAATCCCACCTACGAGCAGGTTTCAGCCGGCGGCACAGGCCATGTCGAAGCGGTAGAGATCACCTTCGATGCAGGGGAGACCAGCTATGCCGAATTGCTCGATACCTTCTGGAAGCGGATCGACCCGACCGATGCCGGCGGGCAGTTCGCCGACCGCGGCAGTCAGTACCGGCCGGTGATCTTCTACCACAGTGAAGAGCAGAAGCGACTGGCCGAGGCTTCGCGCGATGCTCTGGTCGCATCAGGCCGGTTCAAGGGGCCGATCGTTGTTGATATCGTGCCGGCTTCCGAGTTCTATGCTGCAGAGGACTATCATCAGGACTATGCGGAAAAGAATCCGCTGCGCTACAGCTACTACCGCTTCGGCTCCGGTCGCGATCAGTTTCTGCAACGTATATGGGGCGATCAGTAAGCCTTTTTGACGCATCCGCTTTACTTCCTGCAAACATTGTCTACAACACAGATGCACCTCGCATGCGCGGGGGATCGGATGGGCGCTCGCTATATGCACAGCCGCTTGGATCGATGATGGACGTATAAGGAGGAACAAATGACGATAATTTTAAGGGTAATGATGTTTGCCATGCTGGCTCTGGCCCTGCCGTTGACCGGATGGGCTGCGGAAGGGCAAACCAGCGAGGGCACCAAGCTCGGCAAGCTCGAGTGCAAACCGTGGAGGGCTCCGGCAGCAATCTGCTGATCCATTCAACAGTGGATGTGACATGCACATTCAGCTCCACAGCAGGTGAGGTGGAAAAATACAAGGGTGAAACCGGTATCGGTTTCGGTGTTGATCTTACCTTCGACAAACAATCCAGTTTTGTATTTGCCGTGATGGCGGCCGATTTCAAACCGGGTGAGTACAAGTTCGCAGGCAAGTACTACGGTGCGGGCGGCGATGCCACCATCGGACGCGGCATCGGAGCCGGTGTGCTGGTCGGCGGCAGCAAGAAGAGTGTTTCGCTGGAGCCGATCGGCCTGA
>Ga0100377_1001858_pt1 | contig 17959 bp, 20 predicted proteins | sample CryGeymeta201501_FD_83664 | JGI IMG/M metagenome (GOLD analysis project Ga0100377, IMG submission 83664) | Groundwater microbial communities from Crystal Geyser aquifers in Utah, USA - Crystal Geyser metaG 2015-01 | ecosystem: Environmental > Aquatic > Deep subsurface > Groundwater | place: USA...
AACAGACTTTAGAATGGCTCAAAACTATTTCTTAGGTGAAACTGGTACACAAATCAATGCTTTTATGGCTGCAACTGCTTGGAATTTGAAAAAAATGATGGAAATTTTAAAAGAAAATTTCTTATATCATTTTTTCTTTAATTTTTTTTAATGGAATTTTGACCAAAATAGATGCAAAATCAACCAAAATTAGCTTTTATAAGGAGCGACTAGTTAAAAATCAGTTAGAATTAGAAAAGATAGAATCCTCCCCAACCCCGAAATAAATTCGGGACTACGTAGAGGAACGAAAGAAAAAGTAAATTAAAAATAAATGTTAAGGAAAAAACTTATAAATATCATTCCTTTTGGCAACAACGATCAAAATAATGGAGTTTTCATCGGTTTGTTCAAATCCAATTCTATAATCGCCAAAACGATATCGGTAATAATTTTTAAATCCTTGAATTTTTTTAACGCTATGTATATCTCGAATAGATTCCACCGTTTTTACAGACTCAATAAATTTAAGAATGGCCTGTTTAATTTTTTTATCTTTTATTTTCTCAACACTTTTGGTAAAAGATTTATCAAAAAAAAACATTCATCACTCAGATAGTTTTTTAAGAACAATAGTTTCATCCTCTAGTTCATTAGTCCTTACTTCATTCATCAATTGTCCAAGTTTAATATCTTCTAGTTCAGAAGCATCTAAAACACTCATTTTTAAACCAAGTTTTTTAGCTAAGTCTATCAATAATTTAATAGTTGATTCCGATTTTCCTTCTAATAGAATTGTTGCCATAAGTTGCCGTTTAAAAAACAAATTTAAGAAAAAATGTCAGAAACTACCGAAATAACAAAAGAAACAACCCCCTCTCCAAAGGAGATGGCTGGGGAGAGGATGGATTTGAGCGATGGCGATTCTCCCCCTTCGGGGGAGTTAGAGTGGGCTTCGGAGCTGGTGGGGGCTTCTATCCGTTCGGACGAAGTTCAAGAAATTATTTCTGCTGTTCCCAATTGGATGATACGCTGGGGGATTACCTTGATTTTTGGATTAATTGTTATGCTTATTGGGTTGTCGTGGTTTATTAAATACCCTGATATTCTTTTTGGAAATACAACATTGACAACCATAGAACCTCCTGTAAAATTAGTAGTGAAAAGTTTGGGGAAATTAACCAATATTATACTTGCAGATGGTTCAAGAGTTGAGAAAAACCAAGTCATAGCCGAAATGGAAAACCCTGTGACGAAAGACGGAATTGAGTTTTTAAAAGAATATGTAGTAGAAATTAGAAATTATTTATCCGACAAAAATTCCGTATTGACTCCTACAAACGAAAACTTTGTTTTTGGTACAATGCAAACCAATTTTAATGACTTACAGAAAAACCTCAAAAATTTATAAGACCTAAAACAAAACAATTTTTCCATTCAAAAAATCAATAACCTGAAAAGCAAAATTTTTCAATATAAAAAGTTAGTGCAAATTTCATCTATTCAACTTGAACTTTTAAAACAAGAGTTGAAAAATGCAGAAGATAAATACAAATCCAACCAACAACTGTACGAAAAAGGAGTAATCGCAAAAATGGATTTTTATAAAGAAGAATCTGCTTTTCGTCAAAAACAAATGGATTTGGAAAGCTTAAAGAAATCTGCAACCGAACAACAAATAGCATTAATTAATTTGCAACAAGAGTTAAACGATGCTGAATTTCAACAAAGTGAAAATGAAAGAATTTTAACCAACAATATTCAAGCGAACTTATTAGAAATAGAGAACGGAATAGAAAATTGGCAACAAAATTATTCGTTTACTGCTCCTGTTTCGGGCAAGTTAGTTTGGTTAGAGAAAATACATCAAAACCAATTCATTGAAGCAGGAAAAAATCTTTTTGCAATTACTACCAACAACGAAAAATTCATTGCTTTAGCAACCATTCCTGCTGCTGGTTTCGGTAAAATACAAATAGGCCAAAAAGCAAGAATAAAACCCAATAATTATCCACCTTATGAGTTCGGGCATTTAGAAGGAATTGTTTCTAAAATGACTGAAATTCCTAACGAAAGCACCTATCAATTAGAAATAACTTTAAGTAATGGTATGACTAGTTCGTACAACAAATTATTGAGTTTTACGCCCGAAATGACTGGTACAGCAGAAATTGTTACCCAAGATTTGAGGGTAATGCAGCGTATTTTTAACCAATTCAATAAACTTTTTGATAGAAGTCCAACTATTCCCAATTCAGAAAGTAAAAAAAACCACTCATCTTTTTAACAAACCTTTGTGCATTTCTATAATCTTACAATTTCTTTAAGGAAGCCTGTTACAGTAAATTTGTAGCTTATGCTTGAAAGTGGTAATTCGTTGGAAAACATGGGGGTAAATCAATTTAATGATAACTCAACTTCTCATAAATGGTTGGAGGGTTTAAGGCTTGTTTATTTTTTAGGTATTGGAGGAATTGGCATGAGTGCTTTAGCTCGGTATTTTTTAGCACAAGGTTGTAAAGTGGTTGGTTATGATAAAACAAAAACCACATTAACCGAACAGTTAGAAAATGAAGGGATGATTATTCATTATCAAGAAGATATCAATCAAATTCCAGAATCAATAAAAAAGTTAGAAGAAGGAACATTAGTGGTATTCACTCCTGCTATTCCAACTGATAACAAAGAATTCCAATTTTTTAAAAAAAAAGGAATTCGATTGCACAAAAGAGCTGAGGTGTTGGGGTTAATTAGTCAGAACTATTTTACCATTGCCATAGCTGGAACTCATGGAAAAACAACAACTTCTTCAATGATAGCACATGTTTTAAATGAGAGTGGTGTTGATTGCAATGCTTTTTTAGGCGGAATTAGTATCAATTTTAATTCTAACTTACTGCTCAATGATAAAGCAAAAATAATGGTGGTTGAAGCCGATGAGTATGACCGTTCTTTCTTAACACTTTCGCCAGATATTGCGTTAGTAACTTCCTTAGATGCCGATCATTTGGATATTTATGGTGATAAAAATCAAATGGTTGCTACTTACGCTGCTTTTGTGGATAAGATAAAACCAGCAGGGACACTAATTTCAAAAAAACAACAATTAACCCATTTAAACAAACGTACAGATATCAACTATTTAAGTTATTCCGTTGCTGAATCGACTGATTTTTTTGCATCAAAAACTGAAATTGCAGCAGGTAATTATATAGTTGATATCAATAACCAAACATCAATAACCAAATCAGTAAAATTAGGTTTTCCAGGAATACACAATGTGGAAAATGCTATCGGTGCTTTTGCCATTGCAGACGTAATGGGAATTGATAAACAAAAAATTAAATCTGCTCTAGAGAGTTACCAAGGAGTTAAAAGAAGGTTTGAAACTCATATTAAAACCAAAAATTTAGTTTATATTGATGATTATGCACATCATCCATCAGAACTAGCAATGTGTATTAAATCAGTTAAGGAACTCTATCCTAATAAGAAAATTACAGGTATATTTCAACCGCATTTATTCAGTAGAACTAGAGATTTTTTAGAAGGTTTTGCACAAAGTCTTTCTTTATTGGATGAGTTAATTTTATTGGATATTTATCCCGCTAGAGAACTTCCAATAACAGGAATTACATCTCAATTAATTGCTGATAAAGCAACGATAGCCAATAAATGTGTGGTGAAAAAAGAACAATTGTTAACCTACTTGTCGGATAAAAAAATTGAAGTATTATTAACTCTTGGTGCTGGAGATATTGATGTTTTTGTGCAACCTATCACTGAATTATTATCAAAAAGAGTAAAAGTAGAATGAAGAAATTTTTTCAAATAGCAAGTTGGATAATTGTTACTGTTTCAACAATTGTTGCCCTTGGGTTTGTCAACAAATCACAACAACAAGCCACTTTTACAAACCCAATTATCACTATCGATTACGAAACTGAAAATAGATTTGTTGATGAGAGCGATGTTTTAACGCAAGTATTTACAAAAAAAGACACAGGAATTTTATTATTAAATCGTTTTGATGTGAATAGATTAGAAGAAAAACTATCGAATAATTTTTCAATAAAAGATGCCCAGGTTTATAAAACCATAGACGGAAAATTGATGATAACTATCAAACAACGCCGACCAATTGTCAGAATATTTTCTAATAACGAAAGTTATTACATAGATGAAGGAGGCGTTTTAATGCCTTTATCAACAAAATATACATCAAGAACTTTGGTGGTAAGTGGCAATCTTAACGAACCTTTTGGAAAAAGATATCGATTTAATTATGAACAGTTAAACGACACCTTGGTTGATAAAACAATCTTGGATGACATTTATAAAATTGCAAACTATATTGATAAGTCTGAATTTTGGAGAGCTCAAATTGAACAAATACATGTTAATAAAGAATATGACTTTGAACTCATACCAAAGGTAGGAAATCATAAAATTGTATTCGGAGGAATAGAAAATTTTGAAGGCAAGTTTAATAAGTTGATGATTTTTTATCAAAAAGGGTTAAGCAAAACAGGTTGGAACGAATATTCAACCATTAACCTAAAATATAAAAATCAAGTAGTTTGCACAAAAAGGTATAATTAAAAATGGAAGCCAAAACAGCATCAGAAATAATAGTAGGATTAGATATTGGAACAACTAAAATTGTCGCCATTGTTGGTCGTAAAAACGAAAATGGTAAGTTAGAAATTTTAGGAATGGGTCGTTCCGAATCCATTGGAGTTTCTCGTGGAGTGGTTTCTAATATCGACAAAACAGTTCAATCCATTAAAGATGCCGTAGCAGATGCAGAAACAAAATCTGGTGTTGACATCAAAGTGGTTAATGTTGGTATTGCTGGTCAACACATCAAAAGTTTACAACACCGAGGAATTAAAGTGAGGAATAATACCGAAGACGAAATTAATCAAAACGACATCAACGCTTTAATTGAAGATATGTACAAACTGGTAATGTTACCAGGCGAAGAAATCATACATGTGCTGCCTCAAGAATATATTATCGATAACGAACAAGGGATAAAAGATCCAATCGGAATGGCTGGAGTTCGTTTAGAAGCTAACTTTCATATTATTACCGGACAAATTGCTGCGGCTAAAAATATTTACAAATGTGTGCATAAAGCTGGTTTAGAAGTCAACGATTTGATTTTAGAACCACTGGCTTCTTCCGAAGCAGTATTAAGTGCAGAAGAAAAAGAAGCTGGTGTTGCTTTAGTGGATATTGGAGGAGGAACAACAGATATTGCTATTTTTCAAGATGGAATAATTCGACACACCGCTGTAATTCCTTTCGGAGGAAATGCCATTACCGAAGATATTAAAGAAGGTTGTGGAATTATTAAAAATCAAGCAGAATTATTAAAATTAAAATTTGGTTCTGCATTAGCTACCGAAAGCAAAGAAAACGAAATTGTTTCAATACCTGGTTTAAGAGGAAGAGACCCTAAAGAAATATCATTAAAAACATTGGCTCAAATCATTCAAGCCCGAATGGAAGAGATTATTGAGAACATTTATTATGAGATTAAAAATTCTGGCTATGAAAACAAACTGATTTGCGGAATTGTTATCACTGGTGGAGGTGCTCAGTTAAAACATATTTCTCAACTAATAGAGTATGTAACAGGCATGGATACCCGAATTGGTTATCCTAACGAACATTTAGCAAAAGGAAATTCAGAAGAAATGACCAGTCCAATGTTTGCAACAGGAGTAGGGTTGGTTTTAAAAGGATTTAGTAACATAGAACCTAAAAAAACAACAGATACTGGAGAAGTTGTTGGACACTCTAAAAAAAGTAAGGGTGGTTTTTTTGAGAAAATTATGAAAGTTGGAGAAAAATTTTTCGACGACAGTGAGAATTGATGCGTAAATGTGCAGATTTTTGATTTACGATTTGGGATTTGAAAACTGTGAACTGAAAATAATAAACTATAAAAAATAAACTATGAAATTCGATTTACCAAAAGATCAGGCATCAATCATTAAAGTTTTTGGTGTTGGTGGTGGTGGTAGCAATGCTGTAAACCACATGTACAACCAAGGAATTACAGGCGTAGATTTTGTTATTTGCAATACCGATGCTCAGGCATTAAATCTAAGTCCTGTTCCTAATAAAATTCAGTTAGGTACAACATTAACCGAAGGCTTAGGTGCTGGTGCAAATCCTGAAGTTGGTAAAAATGCAGCAATCGAAGACATCGAAAACATCAAAGCAATTTTAGAGAAAAATACCAAAATGGTATTTATTACTGCGGGCATGGGTGGCGGAACAGGTTCTGGTGCAGCTCCAATTATTGCTGAAGCAGCAAGAGATTTAGGGATTTTAACAGTTGGTATTGTTACCATTCCATTTTCTTTTGAAGGTCGTAGAAGAAAACAACAAGCCGATGAAGGATTGGCAGAATTAAAAAAACATGTGGATACCTTGTTGGTTATCAATAACGATAAGTTAAGAATGATGCACGGTAACCTAAAAATGGGAGAAGCATTTTCTAAAGCTGATGATATTTTAACCATTGCTGCAAAAGGAATTGCAGAAATTATTACGGTTGCTGGTTACATCAATGTCGATTTTGAAGATGTAAGAACAGTCATGAAAAATGGTGGAACAGCTATTATGGGCTCTGCTGAAGCTGAAGGAGAAAATAGAGCGATGGAAGCTGTTACTAAAGCGTTGGCTTCTCCTCTGTTGAACGATAACGAAATAAAAGGAGCTAATTTCATTTTATTAAATGTAACTTCTGGTGATAATGAAATTACCATGGATGAAATTGATGAAATAACTGATTACATCCAAAACGAAGCTGGTTATACCGCCGAATTAATTTGGGGTAATGGAACTGATTTGTCGTTAGGAAATAAGGTTTCTGTTACCGTTATTGCTACAGGTTTTGGAGTAAACAATACGGATAACTTTGAGTTTGGAAAAAAAGTAGAAAAAAAAGTGTTCGACTTAAATACCGATGTTCCAACAACTATCACCCAGCTTATTGACGATGGTAGTGTTGAGAAAAAGATTACTGAAGTGACTAGTCATATTGAAGAGCCAACATTAAAAGAACAAGCTGAAGAACAACCAACTTTAAATTTTGAAACTCCTACGCAACAAGTAGTGGAAGAAGAAAAAGTAGTTTTTAATCTGAATGAAGATATTGAAGAAGAAGATTTTGTTGCCGAAAATGAAGATACTTCATGGAATTGGAATAAAGTGAATGTTGCCGAAACAGAAGAAAGTGATGAAGAAGATGAATTCGTTTTTAGCGAAAAATCTCCTGAAGATACTATTGAAGAAGAAAAAATTGAATTAGAAAGCAATACCATAGTTTGGAATTTACATGATGACTCTTCTGAAGAAATTAAAGCATCCTCCTCTGATTCTACCAATCAGCTATACGACAAAGAAGAAGAGAAAATTACTCCAGTTTACACTAATAAAATCCCAAACGAAGAACAACTAAAACGTTCGCAAGAACGAATTAATAAAATTAAAGAGTTGGGCATGAAAATGAAAACTCCTTCAGGCATCAACGATTTAGAAAATGAACCAGCTTATAAAAGAAGAAAAATCAACTTAGGAGAAATTCCTCATTCTTCCGAAAACCAAATTTCAAGGTTTACTTTATCTGAAGACAAAGATGGAATAGCTCGATTAAATGATGATAATTCTTTTTTACACGATAATGTAGATTAATAGAAAAGGGTAAGTTAATTTGTTTTAATTTAAAAGTCGCTTCTTATTTTAGGAGCGACTTTTTTTATTCCTCCTAAAAGTTTTAAAAAATTGTAAGTTTTTTTAAAAAGAAGAATACTACTTTTGAAACAACAACTAAAAAGCCAACACATGAGTTTAACAGAACAAATCAATACCGACATCAAAAAGGCAATGCTTGCCCGAGAAAAAGAAAAATTAGAAGCCTTAAGAGCTGTAAAAGCAGCTTTATTAATTGAAGCTACTAAAGATAGCAGTGGTGAAATTTCGGATGCAGTAGGGATGGATATTATTCAAAAATTGGTGAAACAACGAAAAGATGCTTCTACGATTTACAAAGAACAAGGACGAGAAGATTTAGCAAAAGTGGAAGATTTTCAAATCGGAATATTAAACATTTATTTGCCAGCTCAATTGAGTGAGGATGAGGTAAGAAAAGTAGTGAAAGAAACCATTGCTCAGGTTGGAGCAACTGGCCCACAAGATATGGGAAAAGTAATGGGACCTGTTATGGCAAAATTAAAAGGAAAGGCTGATGGACAATTAATTTCTGCTTTGGTAAAAGAAGAACTTTCGAAATAAACATTCTTCATCGGATGACTTCAAGTCATCCGATGAAGAATGAATAGGACAATCAATGTTGTACTATCAGTTTTCCGGCTTGATATTGATTAGATTCATTTGTTAAACTGTAATAATAAATTCCATTGGTAAAGTTTTGTACCGAAAAGGTAAATGTAGGAGTTGTAATCATCTTATTCTCCAAAATTACCTGCCCCATATTGTTATACAAGTTAAAACTGTAGTTGTCGTTACTAAAATCAGTTAATGAAACAGTAACATTATTCGAACTTGGGTTAGGAAAAATAGTAGCATTAATTGCTGTAGTTGAATAATCAACCATGCTAGTCAATAAATCATTGATATAAATACTATCGTTACATCCAGAAGCATCAACATTTCCATTAAAAGCATAATAATTTATTTTTGCATTGCCAGTAATATGAATTGGTAACGTGTTTAAATTAATGTTGTAATTAAATAAACCATTTAAAATGGGAATAGTGTCATAAAAAATAACTTTTCGTCTATCATAAAAAACGAAAGGACTTCCACCATCATTTGCTAAAGTTGAAATGGTGTCTTTACTGCCTTGTATCAACACAATTAAGTTTCCTGTAAACCACGATTGTAAAACGCCATTATCATCTTCTATTTGACCAGTGATGGTATTAACACTGCTATTTTGTAACGTATCAGGGTGAACAGCATTGACAACCAATTCTGGAAAATTTAAAGTAAGTGCTGGGTCTCCTAATAACGTAAAATTTCTATTGTTTTGGTCATTAGCATTCAGATTTTTTACTTCTTTAAAAACTTCGCCAATGGTTTTGTATTGACCATTTGCTTTATTAAAAATAGTATTGTAAGTGGTTTGATTTAATGTGAAATTAGGGGATGAAAAAACCAACCTTGTTGTTGAAAATGAAGCAATACTTCCTGCATTTGGTTTTAATAAAAATTGTTCTCCAAATGAGGTAAAAGAAGGGTTATCGTATCGACTACTTTCGGAAGTAGCTAAAATCATTAAAGGGTAATTGTTGTTGTTGAGTGTGTCTAAAGAATTAGTGTCTAAAATATTTTCAAGTGCTAAACCAGCAGTGCCTCCGTATCCTGTGTAATTCATGATGATAGAGCCTCTTCTAAATGCGTTCACTATTTTCTGTTCTACTTCTGGATAACTTTGTTGATTCCCATTAACAACTTGGACATATTCATCCAAATAAATTTTTTCTATAATGTGTTCACAACTAATTGTTTCAACTAAGTCGGAAAGAGCATTTGCTTGTGTCATGTGGGTATTTCCATCTTCGTCATCCCCAATAAAAGTGATGGTTTTTCGCCAATTATCAAATGATGTTACATTTGTTTTATAGTAAATAATTTTGTTTACTATATCGTTGGCTTCTTGATTATTTTTTACTGGCAATCTTCCTATTGCTATATCCATATATTCTATTCCAACCCAAGCACCTTCAGTAGAATCTAACAAACCAAAATAATCATCAGAAGTTAAAGAACCAATTGGGTCAATGGAGTTTTCTGATTGATAAGTTGGAACAAAGTTGGTGTTGGGAGTAATTCTATTTTTATAATCGTAAGAACCATCTCCAAATAACAATAAATATTTTAAAGGTGAACTTGGCTGGTTATACAGGTATTCCATCAGATTATTAATAGCAGTAATGTCTTGAGCTCCTGATGAAAATTCATTATAAACTTCTTCGGTAGTTACTACTTCGGCAGTTATACCATCATTAGAAAGATGAAAATTAGCTAGGGTAGTTGCCTCATTAACGAAATTTGGAGGAGTAACAATTATCATTTCTGGCGAAGTAATTCCATGTAAATTTTGGTTGGGAACTTGATTTACAAATGTTGGAGTTAATAAATTCGTTAAATCAAAAACAATAAATTCCCTTAACGAGTCTGTACTGAGCGTAAATTCTGTTACACCTGTGGTAAATGTTTTATTTTGTTCTACCACATTGTTGTGATTGGTAATTTCCCAAACAAAATCAGAAGATATGGTATTACTAACTTGAAACTTTGTTGTATTCCCAACTCCAATGTTGGTTTTATCCATAAATAATAATTGGTTAGTATTTTTTGATAAATTATTTCGAGTAATCAATTCAAAATAATTGAGCCAAGCGATAGAACCAGTATCTGGTTTGTTGTATGTGAATGTGATTGAAATGGCTGCTGAGCTTGGTGTAAAGTTCATGGATGAAGTTGCTAAGTTGGCATACCTAGCAACATACGAAGCCGTGTTTACTTGAGTGATAGGAATTGTTGAAATATTTCCATCGGCATTAACTTCCACTTGACTACTTATAGGAGACCGAGCAGCAACAGCAGTGTTTATTTTAGCAGATGAACTTAAATCTAAATTAGAAAGATTAAAATTAAAGGTATAACTCAGTTGAGTGTCAAAATTTTCTCCGAACCATAATCGCCCAGATTTAATTAAGTTAATGCTGTCTAACTCATGAAAAATCAAATTATCATATTTATTAGAAGTATTTGTTATTGCTGAAACAGAAGAATTTTGAGCGGCTATTCTTTTTCCATTCGTGCTACCAATGGTTATAAAATAATAAGCAAAATCGCTGTAAAGATTTTTTTCGTGCGAGAATGTTTGAGAGCTGTAATTATAATTCCATTTATCAGGAGCTTGTCCATAAAATAAAACATAATCAGTAGCATTAAAAACACCATCTCCTTCTCCAATAACTTTTATTGCAATTTCTTGTAAATCGTTAATTTTTGGAGCATTGTTGGCTTGTGTTAACATTCCACCACCATTTCCAAAAATCTTTAATTTTCTTGGGTCAATAGTGCTTGGATTTATCCCATAAGCTTGTAAATCGGTGTAAGTTATTTTGTAAATTCCATCAGTAGAGGTGCTTATCTTATACCAATTTCCAGAAGATAAAACTGAATTTTGTGCCATAGAAAATGGAGACACAATTAACGTGCAAAATGTAAGTAAAAGAAAATTTTTCATTGAAGTTAGTTTCGCATAAAAACGGAAACAAAAATAGAATATTGTGTTTTGAAATTTCAACCTTCATCGGATGACTTCAAGTCATCCGATGAAGGAAGTTTTTGGTTGGTTTCTAATTAACTGTAAATCAAAAGCCATACAAACATTACGATAACCAACGCATTTAGCAATCGTATATGTTGGGTGTAGTGGTTTTATTACATAACAGCAATTATTTTTTCAATCTATGCTTTAGGTCAGGCAAGTCATTTTTAATGATTTCCCAAACTAAACTTGAGTCAACTCCAAAATATTCATGAATAAAAACATTCCTCATTCCAACTATTTGAGACCATTCAATTGTTGAAAAATTTAAATTTATTATCATCAGAAATATGGTTACTTGCTTCTCCAATAATCTCCATTTGTTTGATACAAGCGAATCTCATCATGGAATTTTCCATGAAATCAGAGAATTCCTTTTTAACGAGATATGATTCTATTTCAAGAATTGCATCATAAATGTGCTGAAATCTAATCTTATCACCCAATTTACCTCGCATAGATGAGTAGTTTTTCATCATCAACCATGGGTTTTATATATTTTGATAATCCATTTGAAGAAACCAAATCTACTTTGGTATTCAACAATTTCTCTAGGTCAATCTTCATTTGAATGAATTGTAAACCAATTCTTTGTGAGTAATCTAAGTCAACAAGTATGTCTATGTCGCTTTGGTCATCAGCCTCGTTACGAGCAAATGAGCCAAATAAATAGGCTTTCAAAACAGGTCGTTTTTCGAAGTATCTTTTAATAGTTTCAATTCTTTTGGCATCTAGTTTCATAAAACAAATGTACAAAAATTTCTTGGAGGTGAAGAATTTGAAAACCTTAAATCGTCATCGAAAAAATACGAGTTTTTGGTTGGTTTCTAATTAACTGTAAATCAAAAGCCATACAAACATTTCGAACAAAAGGACGTGCTTTTTCGGGAAGTGTTAATCCATTTTTATGAAAAACTACTAAACCATCTTGCTCCATTTCTTTTAAGCGTTCAATACACTCATTTATTTCTGGAAACTTGAGTTCGTCGGCTTCCCACGAAGTTTCAAAATTGCACATGATGTTTAAAATGTGTCTTCTAATAATTAAATCTTCTTTACTTAACAAATGACCTCTAAATATGGGAATAATACCTTTGTTTACTACTTCGGTGTATTCTTCAATAGTTTTTTCATTTTGAGCAAAACTGTACCACGAATCGCTAATAGAACTCATGCCTAAACCAATCATTAGTTGAGTTTTGCTGGCAGTATAGCCCATAAAATTTCGATGTAATTTTTTGGTGGCAATGGCTTTAAACATCGAATCGGTTTTTAAAGCAAAATGATCCATTCCTATTTCTACATAACCCAATTCGCCCAACATTTTTTTGCCTGTTTCATACAATTCACGTTTTTCTTCGGCACTTGGCAAATCGTTCTCATCGAAACCTCTTTGTCCAACACCTTTAATCCAAGGCACATGAGCATAACTATAAAATGCAATTCGATCGGGTTTTAGTTGTTTGGTTTTTTGTATGGTATCGATAATACTTTTTTTTGTTTGATGTGGTAATCCAAACACTAAATCCTGACTTACCGATGTATAGCCAATTTCTCTACTCCAGTCGGTTACTTTTTTTACGGTTTCAAAGGGTTGAATTCGATTGATAGTTTTTTGTACTTTAGGGTCATAATCCTGTACGCCAAAACTATTTCTTCGAAAACCTAACTCATATAAAGTTTGTAAATGTTCTTTAGTGGTGTTGTTGGGATGAGCTTCAAAACTAAACTCATAACCTTTGGCAATTGTCGCTTTAGAAAGTATTCCTTTTATTAATTTTTCTAAGTTTTTTGGGCTAAAAAAAGTAGGAGTTCCACCGCCTAAATGTATTTCTTTGATGGAAGGTTTTTCAGAAAATAAGTTACAATACAACTCCCATTCTTTTAATACAGTTTCGATGTAAGGCTGCTCCACATTGTGTTGTTTGGTAATCCTTTTGTGGCAACCACAAAAAGTACACAAGCTTTCACAGTATGGTAAATGAATATAAATGCTAATTCCTTCGGTTCTATTGCTTTCATTAAAAGCTTTTTTTGCTGTTGATATCCAGTCGTTGTAGGCTATTCCTTTTTCGTTCCAGAATGGAACTGTTGGATAACTGGTGTAACGTGGACCAGCAATGTTGTATTTTTGAAGAAGTGAATTTTTCATTTATCTAATTCTATTTTTAAAATAATATCCTAACACAAACGCAACACAACCAGGTTTAGTGTCGTTTACAATTTCGTAAGATACCATTAATTTTTTTTGAGGAAATTCTAGGGTTATTTCATAGGTATCATCTTTTGTTTTTTCGGCAGTTTCGGAGCTAAAAACCAATTCATATTTTCCAACACCTCTTTTATTGCCAATGTCGTGTAAATTTATTACAACACCTTCAGGCATTTTAGAAACATCAAAAACTAATTTATAAACGACTCCTTTAAAAAGGTCAATTTGGTATTCTTCTTTTGACGTGTTTTCTGAGGTTGTTATTTCTGAAACCCTAGCGTTATCATACTCTGCGGCACCCAATAGTTGATAAATCCGTTTGTTGGTTAATCGTTCACATTGAGCAAAAGTGTTTGAGCAACTTAAAACAACTACTAACAAAAATAATATGGAATGTTTTTTACTAGTCATTTTTATTTATTGGTGTTGACTAACATTTTTTCTCCAATCATCTTTCCAAATTCTCTCATTTCGTTGGCAATTTCCGAATCATTGGTGGCTCTTTCGTAAGTATCCGACATAGTTATCAACGACTGAAAAAAGAAATGTTTCATTTCAGAAAGCATCATGTCTTTGGTCCATAAATCAAAACGTAATGTATTATTTTCTGTAGCATCCCACAAGCTGATAATCATTGCCTTTGCCTCTTTTAACCCTTCTATTCCTGCATCCGTTGCATCCCATTCTATTTTTTCTGGAATATGGTTTTCGTCGAGCGTAACTTTAAAATTGATTTCAGATTTGTTTTTCATTTTTTTATATTATTCATTAATCAATAACCAATAATCATTCATTTATGGTTTATACTTAGATTCGTTTAATATTTTTTGTGCATCATTTTCTTTCATTAACTGTTCCAAACTGATGGATGGATTTTTTTTCATGTATGCTTTCACAATTTGCCAGCCAACCCAATGTCCAACTCTTCCTGGGCTACCTTCTGGAAACCCTTGAATAAATGGAGACTCGCCCATGTATTTCATTATTTCAGGAGTCTCTTTTACATACAATAAATTATTGTCAATTAGGTAAAACCAAATGGGTTGCTCATTGTCTTCACACCATTTAATTTGAGCTGAAGTGTAGCTAATTTTTGTAGTACTCGGTTCACCTGGAATTAGTGCATCCAACAAGTACAACAATTTACCTTGATGAATCATTTCTGTTAATAGGTTGGCGTTACTTTCTTTGAGTTCAAATTCAGTAGTTATCCAACCCAAAATTGCTCCTGAAACTAAACTTTCTTTATTCATGAAAGAGGTTTTATAATTGGGCAAACCAAGTTGTGCATAAGCAGCATATTTTTCTCCTAGAAACATATCCAAACCAATACCTAAATAGGTTTTATTGTCGGTAGTAATGGCGTAATTAAATCCAGAAATAAAAGTGATGATTTCGGGAATGGGTTTGTTAGGAAAATAATAATGATAATGCTTAAAGGCATTTTCTAATTGATTTTGATAAGGAGAAAAATTGGTATAAATTTTAGCTACATCTGTTTTAATTTCTTTAATGTACGAGTCGGTTATAAAAGAATTCAATTGTAAATTGATGTTAGGATTTTCAATGGAACCAATGTTAATCACGCTTTCGGTATAATCGTGAAAAAATAATTGGTATTTTTTAGACAAACTTTCAACATCAGTTGGTGTTATAGCCGATTGATAAGCAAATAAATCTTGGTCGAAACGTTTTACTTTTAAGTCAATTTTTACATCGGCAACATCAATAGTTAAGGGGTTGTTTTCACACGACAAAAAAAGCACACAAAGTACTAAAGTTATCAAGGTTTGAGGTGTTGAAAAATTGACTTTCATTAACAGCTTTTAAGAATTTTTTATGGCTAAATTTGTAAAGATTTATTAATAATTTATGTTACAAAAAACAAAAGTACTCACTTTAATACTATTTGGCTTATTATTTTTAAACCTTTCTGCTCAGGAAGATAATTTTAGCAATGACCCTGAAGCAAAACTACCTGATAGTGAACGAAAATATAGGTTTGGTTTACAGTTTAGTCCAAACATCGCATGGTTTAAATCCAATACTACTGGATATAAAAATGAAAGAATGAATATTGGCTTTAGCTATGGTTTATCTTTTGAATACTTTATGACACAAAATTATATGATTTCAACTGGAATTATTATGCTTAACTCTGGAGGGGAATTATCTTATAAAGGAACTATATATAGTTATCAAGCAGATATTATTAGTTCCTATGATTTAAGCTATGTTGAAATTCCTTTGGTTTTAAAATTACGCACCAACGAAATTGGATACCTTACCTATTTCGGACAATTTGGATTGAAAACAGGTCTTTTTTATGGCTCCAAAGTAGAACATTCTTATACTTACAATGATTTACAATCACCAATTCCTTTAAGTTATTCAAAAAAGATAAATAATGTATCTGGTGATATCAATTTTATCAATGTCTATTTAGTTTTAGGAGGTGGAATAGAATACAACATTTCTGGTAACACCATCTTAATGTTAGGGTTAACTTTTAATAATGGTTTTGTTAATCAATTAGACAAGAAAATTCCTGTGTTCGATACCAATGGTAATGTTGTGCTAGACCAATATGAAAATACTTTATATTCGGACAAAAAAGCGAGTGCCAATTTAAATTACGTTGCACTAAACTTTGGAATTTATTTTTAATCAGCTATGAACGCTAAAAATGTAAAAACACATATCGTTAACTGGTTGCTGGATTATACAAAACAAGCTGGCATCAAAGGGTTCGTTATTGGAATTTCAGGAGGCATAGACTCTGCCGTTACTTCAGCATTAGGTGCCGAAACGGGGTTGCCTTTATTGTGCGTAGAAATGCCCATTTATCAAGATAATAAACAAGTTGAAAGAGCAAAAAAACATATTAATTTTTTGGAAAAAAAATACCCCAATGTAAGTAGGGTGGAAGTTGAATTAACACACATTTACGATTCTTTTTTAGCCGCATTACCTGTAGTGAAGGAAGATGAAAAATGGCAATTGAGTTTGATTAATTCCAGAGCTCGTTTACGTATGACTACATTGTATTATTTTGCTGCACTTCATACTTATTTGGTGTTGGGAACTGGCAATAAAGTAGAGGATTTTGGTGTTGGTTTTTTTACCAAATATGGCGATGGTGGAGTAGATTTAAGCCCAATTGCCGACTTGGTAAAATCGGAAGTTTATGAATTGGGTAGTGAGTTGGGTATTATCACAGAAATTATGAAAGCTCCACCAACAGACGGACTTTGGGGTGACGACAGAACCGATGAAGACCAAATCGGAGCATCTTATCCTGAGTTAGAATGGGCAATGGATATTTTGGCTAATGGAATTATTGATTTTAACACTTTTACCGAAAGACAAAAGGAAGTGTTAGCTATTTATACTCGAATGAATAGAGCCAATCAACATAAAATGAACCCCATACCAACTTGTGTAATTCCTAAAGAAATAAAGTGATGCTTATAACTCTCCTGTTTTTATCAGAATTTCTTTTTTGAGTTTTTCACTAATCCAAACATCCTTTTTAGTCAACTCATTCAACAAAGGTTTCAGTTCGTTAATCAGTCCACTTGTTTTTGCTTTAAGTAAAATGCCAATTGTTCCTGTTACTTTTAAATCAGCATGTTTCGCGTGGGAATCGACCAAGTTTCTCATCAAGAATAATCAAATCAGCGTTTAATTCAGTTGCTAAAACAATCGCCTCTGCTTCTCCTGAATCAAGGTCTAAAAAGTATTTAACAGCCTGTTTGTCTTGAATTTCAACAATCTTTTTTTGATAAATCTTTGTAAAATTCTTTGGCTTTACCAGCTTCAATTTCGTAATAAACAGCTACAGGAATATAAATCTGAGTATAAAGTTGCTTTAATAAATCAAGTCGATTTAGTTTTAATAAGGATATTTTGAAACAACTTTAGGCATTTGAGATATCTTCGTTTAAATCATTTATATCGTAAGCACCAAAAACTGAAACATTGTATTTTGCAAGCAATTCCAAAAAATCAACTCTGGTTAATCCTAAAACTCGTGCAGCAACACCTGATGAAACTTTGCCTAATTCAAAAAGTTTAACTAATGAACTTGATTTCATTTCGTGTTCAAAATCCTTTCCGCTAAATGTATTAGCTAAAGATTCAGGGTATTCTATTTTTATCATTCCTTTCATTTTTTTGCTTTTTTACAAAGATAATGAAATCACTCAAGATTCGATTGTTACGCTGTGTTCCTTTTTTGCTAACGGGATTCGAATTTCTGAAGTACAAATTTGTATTTCTCAAATTTGATGTTATCGGCTGTCCCGCAGGGCAGACGATATACTTCAGAAATTCGAATCCCGTTAATCGGCAATCGTTTGTGAGCCTAGTGGGGCGGGATT
>Ga0100377_1001860_pt1 | contig 17947 bp, 12 predicted proteins | sample CryGeymeta201501_FD_83664 | JGI IMG/M metagenome (GOLD analysis project Ga0100377, IMG submission 83664) | Groundwater microbial communities from Crystal Geyser aquifers in Utah, USA - Crystal Geyser metaG 2015-01 | ecosystem: Environmental > Aquatic > Deep subsurface > Groundwater | place: USA...
ATGACGGGAGAGGGGGAGGCCCTCACCCCCCAGCCCCCTCTCCCGTATGACGGGAGAGGGGGAGGCCCTCACCCCCCAGCCCCCTCTCCCCTCGACGGGTAGAGGGGGGGTAGAACAGGGTTTCTACTTATACAGCAACAGGTTACTGTCCGGCTCCCCCTCTCCCGTCATACGGGAGAGGGGGTTGGGGGGTGAGGGCCTCCCGCGAAGGCCGGCGGAACGAGCGGAGCGAGTTGCGCAGGACGGGCGAGCGGAGCGAGAACGGCCGTAGGCCGGAGCGTTGTAATAGCCGAGGGGGTTGGGGGGTGAGGGCCGGGAATGCCTTGAACCTCCCGTCCGTCGCATGGTATCGAACCGCCACACGGCGAAGGCGTCCGGGATCGCGGCAGCCCTTGTCTCCACCCTGTCCACCGCAATCGGAGCAGAAGACGATGCACTTTAGAGAGCGGCTCGAGCAGCTCAGAGGGCTGATCCTGGAGGTCACGGCCGAGGAGGTCGAGGAGAAGCTGATGAGCGGCGCGGACGTGGTCGTGGTCGACTGTCGTCAGCGGGACGAGATCGCGGAGGGACGGATCGAGGAGGCGTATCCGATCCCGTTCGGGCTGCTGGAGATGGAGCTGCCGTTGGTCGTGGAGCAGCGGGATCAGGAGGTCATCCTGGTCTGCGCGGGGGGGACGCGGTCGTTGTACGCGGCGCAGAACCTGAGGGAGATCGGGTTCACGAACGTGGCGTCGATGGCGGGTGGGTTCGGGCGTTGGAAGCAGATGGGGGCGCAATTCCGGGTGTTCCCGTTGGAGCCGCTGCCGGAGGACCCGGAGGCCGAGGCCGAGGCGGTGAGCACGGTGCCAACGATCACGGCGGCCGAGCTCGCGGGGCGGCTCGAGGGGGAGGAGAAGCCGCTGGTGGTCGATGTGCGGGAGGACGACGAGACGGTGCGGGGGTTCGTGCCGGGGGCGGTGACATGTGTGCGTGGGCGCTTCATCATGCGGCTGGAGAGCTTCACGGAGGACCGGAAGCGGCCGATCGTGGTGGTGTCGAGCCGGGGCGTGCGGGCCGCGTACGCGGCGCCAGAGGCGCTCGCGCTGGGGTACGAGGACGTGGTGGTGCTGGAGGGCGGGCTGAAGGCGTGGCAGGAGGCGGGCTATGCGCTGGAGGTTCCGCGCGCGCTGACGCCGCAGGCGAAGATGCGGTACAGCCGGCACCTGCTGATCCCGGAGATCGGGGAGGAGGGGCAGTACAGGCTGCTGCAGAGCCGGGTGCTGCTGATGGGGGCCGGGGGGCTGGGGTCGCCGGCGGCGTACTACCTGGCGGCGGCCGGCGTGGGGACGCTGGGGATCATCGACAGCGACGTGGTGGACCGGTCGAACCTGCAGCGGCAGATCCTGCACAACGATCAGCGGGTGGGCATGCCGAAGGTGGAGTCGGCGCGGCAGACGCTGCACGCGCTCAACCCGGACGTGAAGATCAAGACGTGGAACACGTGGCTGACCCGTGAGAACGTCGACGGGATCTTCGGCGAGGGCTGGGACGTGGTGGTGGACGGGGGGGACAACTTCCCGACGCGGTATCTGATCAACGATGCGTGTGTGCACCACAACATCCCCTGCGTGCATGGCTCGGTGTACCGGTTCGAGGGGCAGGTGACGGTGTTCAAGCCGCACGCCGGGCCGTGCTACCGGTGCCTGTATCCGGAGCCGCCGCCGCCGGAGCTGGCGCCGTCGTGCGCCGAGGCGGGGGTGCTGGGGGTGTTGCCGGGGATCATCGGGATGATGCAGGCGACCGAGGCGATCAAGGTGCTGCTCGGTGTGGGGGAGGACCTGACGGGGCGGCTCATCCATGTCGACGCGCTGCAGATGAAGTTCAGGGAGCTGAAGGTGCAGCGTGACCCGGCGTGTCCGGTGTGCGCCGAGGGCGTGGTCTGGCCAGGGTACGTGGACTATCAGCGGTTCTGTGGGGTGCGCTGAGGGCCTGGTGGACGAGGTGACGCGCGTGCGGGCTTGCATCTGGCGCGGACCTCGGCCAATCTAGCGCCACCGGATTGCGGCGCGAGCGGGAGAGCCTGTCGGACGCTCCGGTTTGTCGTCCCCTTCACCCACGGAAGACGCCATGGCTTTTGACTGGATGCACGCCACCATCCCCCCGCGCCCGGACCGCTCTGAGGAGCAGTTCCTGCGTGGCTGTCGCGAGCGGGCTCAGCTCCTTCGCAACCTGCACTTCACCGAGGCCCAGGCCGTCGCGCGGATCCAGGCGAACCTGCGGTGGGAGTTCGACGTGCCGTCGACGCCACTGCCTTCGTTCTTCGAGAGCGTTCCCGCGATGGTGGCCGAGGTCTACCATCGGCGGTCGAGCGTGGCGTAGCGCCTCTCGTGCGAGAGTGAGTGTCTGGAGGTGGGCGCGCTGAATGCACGCACCGATCGGTGTGCCGGACGGCGGTACACGCCGGCCAGCCCGCTGAGAGACCTCCGTCGCCCGTCGTCCAGCTCATGCCTCCCCTTGGTGACGAGCTTCATGCATGCCTGACGCCCTGGCGAGGCGCCCTCTCGCGGTGACGCTTCGACCGGCGGCTGGCAGGCTGTCGAATACAGAAGCAGATTGGCCTTGCGACTGTCTGGAGGCCGATGATAGGTTCTGCGCCACGTCAGCCGTACTGGCGCAAGCCCGCGGGGCCGTAATCACATCAGCCTGCTGGAGCAGCCATGCGAAGAATCATCATCCTGATATCCACACTATCCCTCATGGCAGTCGCATTGGGCTGTTCAGGGTCTGACGGCAACAACGGGGCCGATGGCTCCGATGGGACCAACGGCAGCGACGGTGCGAACGGCTCCGACGGAGCTGCCGGTCCTGCCGGTCCTGCCGGTCCTGCCGGAGTGGATGGCGCGGACGGCGCGGACGGCGCGGACGGCGCGGACGGCGCGGACGGCGCGGACGGCGCACAGGGCCCCGAGGGTCCCCGGGGACCGTCTGGGCTCCTCGAGATCGACCTCGAGCCCACGGGCCTCGTGGGTCTCGTCACCGACGGCACGCATGGAGCGGTCACCGGTGGCAAGGTGACGCTGGTGCCCGCCGCGGACGTCGCGACGATGGCGGCCACGGACATCGACCTGTCGCTCAGCCCCGCGGCGACGGCAGCGCTGACGGTCGATGAGCCTCTCGAAGATCTCCTCGACACCAACGGCGCGACCTACGCGTCTGCAGACGTCGGCGAAGATGGTGTCTACCGCTTCGCGACGGTGGCCGACGGCCGCTACTTCGTGGTGTGGACGCCCGAGGCCGACGACGCCTACCACCTGCCTGGCGGCGCGGGCTGCCGCGTCTCCAGGGCGAGCGCGGACCTGGTCGGCACGCAGCTGGACATCAAGGTCAGCGGTCGTCCGGGTATGGACGCGACGTACGTCGGCTCGTCGGCGTGCTTGAACTGCCACGGCAACCATCGCTCGATGCGCACGGCGCACCGCGTTGGCCTCGGCCAGCCCGGCGTCCGCGGCAACCTGCAGGACACGGAGTTCTGGCCTGGCTTTGACGACGTCGCCGAGGCGTTCGAGGCTGGCGTGGTGCTCTATTTCTTCAGCTGCAATGGCGCCGCGAGCGGCTTCTCGAAGTGCAAGATCTCCGAGACGGATCCTTCGCTCGCGGACGCGACCAAGGTCGTGAGCTTCGAGGTTCACCTCAACCGCGACTGGTCGGTCAACCGCCGCGAGTTCGGCGCGTACTCCATGGACCTTGTCAACCGGATCAACGCTGAGCCGGACGTGCATCTGGAGGTCGCGTTGACCTACGGCGGCGCGGTGTACAAGCAGCGCCTGGTGACCCGAGTGCTGAACGCCAACGGGTCGTACTCCTACCAGCCCTTGATGCTCCAGTACAACACGAACGGCGACCCGACCTACCCCTCCAGCAACAGCTGGCTGTGGCGTGATTACCACTCCGACTACTGGTACAATCACACCACGCAGATGTTCACCGAGCCCGGGCTGAACCGCGCTTTCGACCAGAACTGCGCCGGCTGTCACTTCAATGGCTTCAAGCTCAAGGGCAACGCGACGGACGGGTGGAACGCCACGTCGGTGGCCGATCCGAACGGCGCGTACGACTACGACGACGACGGCCGCCAGGACGAGATCAACACGGGCTGTGAGAACTGCCACGGTCCGGGCTCGCAGCACATCGAGGCCAGCACGCGCGGCTCCCGCATCGTGTCGCCGGAGCTGCTCACCCCCGAGCGTGAGACGCAGATGTGTGGCCGTTGCCACTCCCGCCCAAAGGGTGTGGGCGGCGGCGTGACGGACGCTCCTCTGAACGCCGCTGGCGAGATGCCGTGGGCGGGCCTTCGCCGGGCGGAGTTCGCCGCGGGCTACGTGTCGCGCGTCGACGGCGCCGCGAGCGACTTCCACGCTTCTGGCGATTCGAAGTCGCACCATCAGCAGTACTCGGACTTCATCCGGTCCAGCATGTACCGCAACGGTGACACGCTGATGACCTGCTCCAATTGCCACGACGCGCACGGGAACGACACGAACGAGCACCAGCTCCGGGCCGATCCGACCAACAACAGCGGCTGCACCACGTGCCACAACCAGGCCGAGTTCACGACCGTGGCGACGCACGTGCAGACCAAGACTGGTACGGATCACAGCGGTGTGGCTGACGGGCTCCTCTGCACCAGGTGCCACATGGTCGGGACGGCGACGTCCGGCGCGCAGTTCCCACAGCTGGTCGACGCGCTGCCCGCCAGCGCTGCGGCGGTGAACTACTTCCACGGCGACATCGCCAGCCATCGCTTCAAAGTGCCTCTGCGCGATGTGGCGGCGGTGCAGCCGGCTGCGAGTTCGGTGGAGTGCGGTTTGTGCCATGCGTCCTTCCTGCCCAACCCGTAAGGTGCGGCCCCCGGTCGTCGGCTGAGCCCTGAGCATCGCGCCAGGGCTCGCCGACGCGGGTTGGAGGCGTCGGTCCGAGAGGATCGACGCCTCTTGCGTTTCTTGTCACGGGACGTGTTTGACCTACTGTGACGTTGTCTCAGGCAGAGACCCACCCCACGAGAGTGACAGATCGTTCGCCATGGACAAGGCCACCCACACGACGCTCCTGCTCCCGCTCCTCGCCGCGCTGATGATCGGTCCGCTGTCAGGGTGCGCCGAGACCTCGGACGCCAGCACGGCGAACGCCGCCCAGCTCCCGGTGCCTGGCAGCGTGGACGGCCCGCGCGTGGCCTCGGCGCCAGCGGCGCAAGGGGGGCCTGGGCCGGTCGCTGCGGACCGGTGCGAGCACGGCGCGCTGCGCTGCGCCAGCACACGGGTGGGGCAGGTGTGCGAGGGCGGGATCTGGCGCAACCTGCCGTGCGACGCCGAGACCTCCTGTCCGACGGAGCTGGGCGAGCACCCGGCGGCCATGTGTCGGCCGCTGTGCGGCCCGGAGCGGCCGGGGTGTGCGTTCGGCGGGGACGCGTGGGTGACGGGGGGGAGCGGCCTGGTCAATCGGTGGAGGATGGCCGGGCCGTACAGCCGCAAGGCGATCAAGCGTTTCGACGACACGGACGAGCTGCTGGCGGAGGCGAACCGAACGGACGCGTTCGGGCTGGAGCTGTTCGCCGATCCGCTGATGGAGCTGGAGGGGCGTCGGACGTGGAAGGACAAGAAGGAGCCGAGCTACCTGCTGGAGGCGCTGGTGTACGCGCCGGAGGACACGTGGGTGCGGTTGCGGCCCTCGATTACCGGTGATATGGAGCTGCGGGTCAACGGCAAGGCGGTGCTCGAGGACACGGCGGAGCGGTGGCTGCTGCCGGACGACCATCGAGTGGATGTCAAGCTGAAGCGTGGCGTGAATACGGTGCTGATGCGAGTGCAGCAGGCGCGACCTCGAGCGCTGCGAGCTGCTCTGCGCGTCCAGAGCCAGAGGAACGGGCCGCCACCTCCGCTGCTGTGGTCGGTCAGGAATACAGCCTCCACCGCAGGGGCGACCGGGATGTGCGGGGCGCTGAGCTTCACAACAAAGCAGCGGCCGACGGAGGAGGGCTGGAGCCTGGACGTGATGGTCGAGGCGCGGGGGCTGGTGCCTGCGACGCGTCCCGACGAGGGCGCGCCACGGTTCGAGCTGGTGGCGACCGGGAGCCGAGGGCTCGAGGGCAGCCCGCTGGCGATCAAGGCGATGGACACCGAGGCGCTGGCCGAAGGCCCGCTGCGCGTGTCGGCCGCGATCCCGGTCAGCCGTGACGGCAACCAGAGCCTCGAGCTGCGACTGAACGGCGAGCCCTGCATGAGCCTGACGGTGCTGAGCCGACGCGCGCTGAACCAGCGGGTGCTGTCGCTGGCCGAGCGGCTCCGACCGCTGTTCGACTTCGAGGAGCTGCCCGAGGCGTCGCGGCAGAGCCTGGAGCATCACCTCGGCCGCCTCTTTGAGCTGCTGGGCGCGAACGCCCCCGACACACGGTACGTGGAGCGGATGACGGGCGAGCTGGAGCGGCTGGTGGCGCGGGCGCAGGCGGGGGAGGACCCCTACGCGACCGCGACGGGGCTGGTGACGCGGGCCTATCGCTCAGAGATGGACGGGCAGCTCCAGCCGTACGTCGTCTACGTCCCGCCGAGCTACAAGCGCCGGAGCCACGACACCTTTCCGCTCATCGTCACCTTCCATGGCCTCAATGGCTCGCCGGACGAGATGATCCGGATCACCGGGGGTATCGAGCGTGAACGGGGGGTCACACGGGAGGCGTTCGCGCGGCTGCCGGTGGAGCTGGAGGACCGCGGGGCGATCCTCGTGGCGCCGTGGGGGTTTGGGAACGTGGGGCAGCGGCCTCCGGGGGAGCTGGACGTGATGCGCGTGGTGGAGGCGATGAAGTCGGCCTACCGCATCGACCCGCGTCGCGTGAGCATCACAGGGGCGTCGCTGGGCGGGACGGTGGCGTTCGTGGTGCCGCTGCATTACCCCGACCAGTTCTCCATGGCCGCGCCGCTGTGCGGATATCCGAACCTGAGCTCGTACAGCTCGGTCAAGCAAGCGACGCTGAGGCCGTGGGAGACCTGGCTGATCGACCAGCGCGGGATCGCCAACGTCGCCGAGAACGGCCTCCACCTGCCGATGCACATCGTGCACGGCACGCTCGATGACCCGGACCGGGCTCAGCTCGTGGTGGACCGCTACCGGGCGCTGGGCAACGACGTGAAGTTCGATACGCCTGAGCTCGGCCACAACGTCTGGGACTACGCCTATGCGCCGAAGGAGAAGCTGCTGCGCAAGATGGCGTGGCGGAAGATCCCCGAGCGTCCCCGGCGCGTGCGGCTGCGCACCGGCCACTACCGCTACACGCGCAGCCACTGGCTGACCATCGACCGCTTCGTGGACGACCTGGCGTTCGGCGGGCTGGACGCCGAGCGCACCAAGCAGACCGTGGCGGTCGAGACCCGGAACGTCGCCGCGTTCACGATCGACGGTCCCGGCGTGCTGGCCGAGCCGACGACGCTCAAGATCGAGGTGAACGGCAAGGCGGTGGGGACGGCGACCTCAGCGGGCCCGATCCACCTCGTGCGGGAGGGCGGCGTGTGGACGATCACCGAGCAGGCGGGCGTGCTGGAGGGCCAGAAGCGACCGGGGCTGTCCGGGCCGATGGACGACATCTGGCTGGCGCCCTTCGTGATCGTGTACGGCACCGCGGACCCCGTGCAGACCGACGCCAATCGACGGGTGGCCGAGTTCGCGCGCAACTACAACCTGCGCTCGGAGCTGGCGATGCCGATGATGGCGGACACGGAGGTCACCGAGGACGACCTGCGCGGCCGCAGCGTGGTCTTGATCGGCAACCCACGCTCAAACCCGTGGACCGCGAGGGCGCTGGAGCCGCTGCCGGTGCGGTTTGGGGGGGATGGGGTGAGCTTCTTCGACCGGCGGTATGAGGGGGAGCAGGTGGGGTTGTCGTTCATCTACCCGTCGACCTTCGATCCGGGCTACACGATGGTGGTTCACGCGGGGGTGACCGAGGAGGGCACGTTGTCGTCGCGGCACCTCCCGGAGTTCACACCGGACTACCTCATCTACGACGAGCGCGTCAGGGCCGACTTCGGTGGCCCGGTGTTGGACCGTCGCGAGGTCATCGACGGCGGCTTCTTCAGCCCGACATGGCAACGCAGGCCGGAATGACGGGGGTCGAGGGGGTGTAGCCGAGCGTTCACACCGCAGAGTGTGAATGCGGGCAGACACCTTCGGGCGGCCGGCGGAGGTCGGGGCGCCACGACGGGGGCACAAAAAAATCCGTCGGGTGGCACGCCCCTCGCACTAGCAAGTCTCCGACAGCGGGGCTTCGCAAGAAGCATGGAGCTCGAACACCCAGGCCCCGTACGTGCCCCACCTGCTGTTGCCTGAGATTCACGGAGCGCCCGGGATCACCCACCCGAATCAGCCTTCCTGGTCCGTCTGCTCGCAGATTTACCTTGAGGCTGGTTCCCGTGGGCGATCTTCAGGGCGCCACCGGTGCCTCCGGCTACTCGCGCTCGAAAAGGGTTGGTCATGGTCCTGACCCAGCCTGAGTCTCAGTCCGACCCGCAGGGCAGGGAGCCGTGCGAGCAACAGCTCGCAGGGGGCCCTGCATCGCGGGACGGACTCAGACTCACGGCGGTACAAGGACCAGACCAGCCCTTTTCTCTTTCTTGTCTGCCTCCGGCGGCCAGGGGGCAGTGCCCCCTGGACCCCATACTTTCCGGCGGTCAGGGGCAGTCGAAGGCCTGGAGCAGCGTCGTCGCGACGGCGTTGACGTCCACGGCGGTCGGGTCGGTCTTCGCCCACTCGGCGGCCAGGGCGGTGGCGGCCGCTGCGTCACGGACGCGCAGCTCGCGGTCGAGCACGGGCCCCATGATCTTCAGCCACGCCAGATCGGCCTGCTGCGCCGCGCCCGAGGCGCCCATCATGTGCTCGGCGCGATCGATGATCAGGCGGCTGAGGCCGTACAGGAGGGCACGGTCCAGCTGCGCCAGCGCCTGGTCACGCAGGGCGGTGTCGGTGGCCACCTCGGCGCTGTCGAGGTCACGCCAGCAGCGAAAGGCCAGGATGCCGTCCCAGACGCGGGCGTTGGCCGCAGGCGAGGCGGCCCGGATGGCCGCGGCGAGCCCGATCGCCTCGTCAGGGCCGAAGTCGCCCGTGTAGTAGGCGTAGCTCGAGTCGCAGTCGGCGGCCTTGCTGGTGCAGGTGGTCGCCTCCTTGAAGACCGAGACGTAGAAGAACCACAGGAGCGTGGCCTCGATGCGGGCGGCGTTGATCTCGGGGTCGTCGCCCATGGCGCCCTGCTGGAAGGCGTCGTTGAGGATGGGCAGCATGAGCGCTGGCCCTACGCAACGCTCCGGTCCCATGGCCGGGACGCCAGCGTCGCTACAGGAGAGGGTCCCGCCGGCGCCGTCGGAGACCTTCGGGTAGTGCTCGTCTTCGCGGCGCTGCAACCGCGAGTCGATGCCCTCGTCCACGGCGTAGATCTCGCGGGCATCGAGGAAGTCGTTGGCGCTCGGGGCGCCGTTGCGCCACAGGAGGTCTGCGATCTCCTCGAAGGCTGCCGTGCGGCCCGCCGAGGAGATGCTCATGCCGAAGGCGTGGTACGCGCCATCGTCCGAGACGCAGGCGTCCCAGGTGTCCTCGACGCCGGGGCTGTAGTCGGTCGGCAAGATGCACTCGGCCGGCACGACGTCCTCGGTGCCGTTGTTGGTGCCGTTGTTCGTGCCGTTGTTGCCACTGTTAGTATCATCATTCCCACCATTATTACTAATGGGCGTGGCCTCGGGATCGTCCTCGCCGCAGCCGGCGAGCGCGGAGAGGGCGAGCAGACCAGCGAGGACGAGCAAGCCGAGCGAAGGACGAAAGGGGCGATGGCGACGCATGGGTGCTCCAGTCAGGAAGCGGCCGAACCTAGTGGTCGACCACTAGAAGCCGACCTCGAGTTGAACGTTCAATCCACGGCCAGGGCCGTTGACGCTGGATCCGTGGTTTCGGTACGCCTCGTCGGTGACGTTCTCGAGGACGAGGGACAGGAGGGTCCACGGCTGGATGCGGTAGCCCGTGCGCACGTCGATCACGGCGTAGCCGGGCGTACCGCCGAGGGGGATGCGCTCGTCGCTGACGTCGGCGAGCGCGAGGCGATCTTGAAGGGTCGCCCACCGGAGCCCGGCGCCCGCCCAGACGCCGCGGCGACGCCAGATCAGCTCGACCGTGCCGTTCAGCGGGGGGATGCGGGACAGGGCGACGCGCTCCTGGTAGCGCAGCGTGGGGTCCGCGGGCCGATCCTGGGGGTTCGGCCCATCGCCCCAGGCGTAGCTGAGCGTGCTGCGGAGCGACAGACCGTAGGGCAGCTTGAGCCGCGCCGTACCCTCAGCGCCCCAGATGACCGCCTGTCCGTCGAGGTTGACGAGCTGGTAGCGGTTCCAGGAGTTCTGGCACTGGCGCGTCTCGGGCGGGCAGTCGACGTCGTTGCGCGGGGCGCGCGCGATGCTGCTGGTGAGGTTCGACCCGTAGAGCCAGGCGTCGAGTTCGAAGGCGGGGGTGACGATGTGACCGCCCAGCTCCAGGGTCAGCGCGCGCTCGGGGTTGAGGTCGGCGTTCTCGAACTGGAAGCCGGGGCCGGTCTGCTGGCGGCTGGTCAGGTCGTCGAGGTTCGGGGCGCGGAAGCCCTGGTCGGCCCCCACCTCGAGGGTGAGCCAGGGGGTCGTCCACCACTCCACCGCGGCGTTGCCCACCCACGCCGTCCACAGCTGGTCGATGGGGAGCGTGCCGCTGGCGGCGTCGCCGTCGGCGCTGGCCGTGACCGCCGCGTAGCGACCACCCGCCCGGACCACCACGGCGTCGTAGAGCTGTACCTCGGCCTCGGACCAGGCGCCGCCCCAGCCATAGGTCGCCCCGTCGATGTACTGGCCGCGGCTGCGCAGGCGGGTGATGTCGAGGTCGTCGAAGATCAGCCACGCCGTCGAGGCCACGGTGTCGTGGTAGACGTCGGCGCCGTAGCTCACGCGCAGCGTGGCAGGCTCGGCCAGCTCGATCGGCGCGGTCGTGGCGCGGGCCAGCGCGCCGACGGTGTCGACGTCGTCGCGGCCGCCGTTGATGATGTAGGAGCTCGGGCGCTCGCTGGTCCGGCGCTCGTGCTGGTGCTGGTAGGACAGGAGCAGGCGGCCGGTCTCGGCCGCCTGCCCGAGGTGCACATCGGCCGACAGGTAGGCGACCTCGCGGAACTGCTCGTCGTACTTGAGGCACTCGTCGTGGGGCGCATACGCGGGCGGACACTGATCGGTGCGGGGCGCGTCGAACTGACGGTAGTCGTACCAGGCGGCGGTGAGGGTGAGGCTGTCGCTGGCCTTGTAGACCACGCGCGCATCGTTGGTCAGCTCGTCGAAGCCTGTGCCGAGCTGGGTGCGGCCGTCGGTGTCGAAGCGCGGCACCTTCGGCAGCTCGCCGTCCTGCGGGTTGAAGATGGGGCCGCCGCTCTGGAGCATCCCCACCGTGCGGCCGCCCACGCCGCCGATGAAGCCGAGATCCCCCCAGGCCGCGTCGAGCTGCAGGCGCCCCCCGACCTCCTTGTCGGCGGTGTTGTGTCGCGCGATCAGACGCGGGCTCAGGTGGACCTCGCCGGGCTTCTGAAGCGTCGGCTCCAGGGGACGAGCCTCGATGACACCGGCGATCGCGTCGGTGCCGTAGCGCGTCGAAGCGCTTCCGCGCACGACCTCGACCGACTGAATGGTGTGGGAGTCGATGGTGAAGAAATACTGGTTCGGCCCCTGGCGGAACAGGCTGTTGTTCAGGCGCACCTCGTCGAACAGGAGCACCGTCTGTTGACCGGTGCGGCCGCGGATGAAGGCCGAGCCCTGGGAGTGGGCGGTCTGCTGCACGTAGACGCCTGGCTCGTAGCGGAGCGTGTCGGGTGCCGAGCGGGGCAGGCGGATCTCCAGGTCGTCGCGGGTGACCATCGTGGTCGCGCGGCCGGGGTTGCGGGGCTTGACGCTGCGGACGTAGATGTCGCCCCCCTCGGCCACGCCGTAGGGAGACGACTCCTCGACGGCGTCGGGGACGGTCTCGGGCAGGCTGTCGGGCTCCACGGCGCCTTCCATCAAGGGATCTCCTGGCTCCTCGGCGGTGGGTGGCTGCGCAGGGTCAACGGTCTCCTGCGTCGCATCGGGCTGCGGCTGCTCCACCGAGGTTGGCGGGTCGGTGGACTGGGCGGACGCGGGCGAGGGCACCCACCAGAGCACGCACAGCGCGTACAACGTGGAGAGGGTCCGCGCGGGGCGCATCAGCCAGGGAAGTGCCAGGCGAGCTGGGTTTCGGGTCACGTCGTGCCTCGTTGGAACAGCCAAGAGCAGCGTATCGGGTCTGGAAGGAGCGCGTTAGAGGCGGATGCACCCAAGATCGGCGGGACATTGTCCCAACGCCTCGAGTTTTCCTGGGGGGGGGAGGTGCGGCGAGCGGCGGGCGGCGGTGGAGCATCATGTGGCGATGCCGTGGCGGAGGGCGTAGCGGACGAGGCCTGCGGTGGTGTGGATGCTGAGCTTGTCCATGATGGCAGTCCGGTAGTTCCGCACGGTCTTGGGACGAAGTCCGGTGCGCTCGGCGATCTCGTCGCTGGTGTAGCCCTCGGCGACGAGCTGGAGCACCTCGCGCTCGCGTTCGGTCAGGGGATCCTGCTCCGGGTTGGCCCCGCTCAGGTACCCCTGCACCACATAGTCCGACACCTCGGGGCTCAGATACACCTCACCGCGGTGCACCGTCCGGATGGCTTCACACAGGGTCTCCACGCCGCGGCCCTTCATCACGAAGCCGCGCGCGCCGGCTCGGAGGGCGCGGTCGACGGTCGTGGCGTCGTCGTGCATGGTGAGGATGACCACGCGGATGTCCGGCCGCGTGCGCTGCAGCCGACGTGAGGCCTCGATCCCGTTGAGGCCCGGCAGGCCGACGTCCATGACGACGACGTCTGGCCCCTTCGCCTCGGCCAGCTCGATGGCCTCCTGGCCGTCGGAGGCCTCGGCGACGACGCGCATGTCGTCTTGATCGGCGAGCAGGCGACAGAGACCCTCACGGACCACGCGGTGATCCTCGGCCAACAGGACGCGGATGGGACGTTCGACCATGGAGGCTCCTCGGGCGGCGACGGTTGGGCGTAGGGAGGCGGTCGGCCGGTTCAGTCGACGCCGCGCCGGCTGCCGAACGTGACCGTGACCCGTGTGCTCTCACCGACCGCGGTCCGCACGGCGATCTGGCCCCCGAGGTAGTGTACCCGCTCCCGCATGCTGCGCAACCCCAGCCCGCCAGCGACCGCGTCAGCGTCAAAGCCGATCCCGTCGTCGCGGATGACCATCTCCACCAGGCCGTCCTCGACGCGCGTGCGCACGCCCACCTCCTCGGCCTGCGCGTGACGGCGGACGTTGTTGAGCGCCTCCTGCAGCACGCGCAGCAGGCACTTGGCCACGCGGGCGTCCTCCACCTCGGGGCCGCTGTGATGGTAGGAGGTGCCAACGCCGGTGCGCAGCTCAAAGCGCTCGCAGGTGCCATGCAGGACCTCGGACAGCGGCGCCGTCTCCAGCTCGAGCGGCTCAAGATCGCGGACGGCCCGACGGAGCTCCTCGAGCACAAGGTCGCACAGGTCGCGCGCCTCGGCCAGCCGCACCGCCTCGGGGCTCTCCCGCTCGACGAGCTGAAGCTCGATGCGCAGCGCGGCGACGAGCTGACCGAGGCCGTCGTGGAGCTCTCGGGCCAGACGGGTGCGCTCCTCCTCCTGGGTGGAGATGACCCGCTCGGACAGCCCTCGGGCCTCGGCGATCGCCTCGGCGACCCGCTGCTGCAGGTCGACGTTGGCTTCGCGCAGCCGCGCCTTGGTCTCGCGGAGCTGGGCGATCATGTCCCGCATCGCGTCAGCCTGGCGGCGCACGACGCCCACCGGCCACAGAAACAAGAGCAGCCCCACCACGAGGCCGAGCACGACCGAGACGACGCCGATCTCCATGGTGCGCCCGATGGCCGGCCGCGCGTCCATCCGCACGTGCACCCACGCCACCAGCCGGCCCTCGACGACGATAGGCGCCCACGCGCTCGGCCCGCCCGTGCGTCCCGTGCCCAGGCCGAGCGACTCGCTGGTCATGAGGCTGCAACCGTCGCAGTTGGCGATGCGCACCGTCCCGACAGACTCCACTGTGCGATAGCCCTCGGTCGCCTGCAGCACCTTCGGGACGTTGTAGCGCCAGAGCCAGGGCTGGCGCGCCGCCACGCCCTGGACGGCCTCGGCCATGCGCGAGGCGGCGCTGTCGGCCGCCGCCGACATCTCGGACCAGCTCGCCCACCAATGGGTGATCGGGGGCAGCACGGCCATCAGCAGCGCCACCATCACGGCGATCGGCGCCATGCGCGCGGCGAACTGGCGCGCCAGATCCCCTGGATCGACCGCGTCCGATGCGGCCGGGCGGTCACTCATCCCGGCCTCCACCGGTCAACACGTAGCCGGAGCTCTGGATGAACCGCCGCGCCGGTGGTGTGTTGGTCCACGCAACGAACCGGGCCACCTCCCCCGTCGGCGGACCAAAGGTCAGGAAATACAGGGGTTTGCGCGCACGCCAGCTCACCCCGTCGCCGTCCCCGAGGTCCGGCAGCGCGCCATCGACCGCCACAGGCGTCAGGCGCGGCGCATCCAGACGCATGATGCCGAGGTCGATCACGCCGACCGCACCCGCGATCGACGAGAGCGCGTCGGCCATCTCCTGATCGGTGTGAAAGACGAGCGCGCCTGGTGTGCGACGGGCGCCCTCCATCGCCTCGGCGACCTCGGGCCAGGCCTCGGCCGCGGCCTTGATGCTGCTGTCACCCGGCTCGCGCAGCAGCGGCACGATCGGATGCCCGTCCGGCCAGACCCGACGCTCGCCATGGTAGACCGCGGCGAGCTCGGCGCGGGAAAGGCTCGCCCCCTGGTGCTCCGCCGCCCCGAACACCACGACCGAGATCGCCAGCGGCGTCGCGACCAGGCCGCGCGCCTCCTCGGCCGACGTGAGCGGCCGGGACGCCAGCCCCACGTCCACGGCGCGGTCGAGCACGGCGTTGACCGCCCCCGAGGTGCCGATGCTCTCCGGCACGTGCATCGTCACGTCGTGGTTCTCGGCATAGAGGTCGGCCAGCGCCCGCACCAACGGCAGGTTCGAGCCCGAACCGGCCAGCACCAGCCCCGGCATGCGCTCCGGCCCGGCGGCGCACTCGCCAAGGCCCACAGGCGTCGCAGGAGGCGCGGCCTGATCGACGCAGCCAGCGAGCAGCGCGACACCTGCCGCCCACCCGAGTCCGAAAGACCGCGCGCTGAGCCGACGCCCACGGCGCCTCATGGCCTCCCCGACCGGCGGCAATCGAACACGCTCCATGGGCAGGCGCCTCACGCCGGCTCGAACCCCTCGAAGGCCGCAGGCGCCATGTCGGGGTCGGTGATGCTCTGCGCCAGCTCGAAGCCGCCGCGCACGAAGAACCCCCGCAGCGCGAGCACCTCCCGCCGGGCCGCGGGACGCAAGAGGTGGAACTCACACCGCTCTTGATCGGCGAGCAGCACAACGACCGAGCTCCAACGCCGAAGCGTGCCCGCGCGATTGTCCCCGATCACCGTCACCTCGTCGAGCTCTCCAGGGTACTTGACCTGGAACACCGCGCCGCCACGTCGCCCCATCAGGATGTGGAGCTCGGCCAGGACGACCTCGACGTCCTCGACCATGACCCATTTGCGGGTGTCGCCGTCCAGGTCGTGCTGCTCGACCCAGGCGTCCACCGAGGCCGGATCGAGCCTCAGCCCGTCGCCCTCCCCCGAGCCCACCACCTGCCCCGACTCGACCAGTCGGCGCACCGCGCCCGGCGACACGCTCATCCGTGCGCCGCCCTCATCGACGGTCATCGTGTGCGCCGGGTCGGCCTTCGGAGGCAGGACGGCGCGCGCCTCCAGTGTGCCCACCTGGACCCACTTCTGCTCGAGCAGGTCCAACATGACGCCGAAGGCCGGCTGCTGCTTGGTGCCAGGCGTCACCATGCCCCGGTCGGCGAAGACGGTCTGATCGAGCAGCGGGTTGTCTCGCCCGTAGAGCAGCTCGGTGAAGGCAGACTCGGTCACGTCGGGATCGTGGGCCGCGTCGACCACCCGCGCCAGAAACACCGCCAGCGCCCCCGTGGGACGCTCGTACACGATCACCTCGCCCGACAGCGCGCGATATTGTTCCATCGTCCCCCCGTGCCCGTCCGCTACGGCCCCGGCTCGAACTTCGCGCACGCCTCATTCGTGCGGTTCGAGCGGTCCGGCACGATCTCGGCGACGATCGGAGGCGCGAACGTGTTGTCGATGAACGCCGTGAAGGCCTGATCCGTCGCGCCGCACAGGCCGTCGCGGTTGGTGTCGAAGAAGAAGTGCAACAGGTAGCCAAAGTACGTCGGCTCGAACACCCGCGACCAGGAGAACTCGAACGCGTCCCCCTCGACCCGGCTGTCGTCCGTCACCACCAACTCGCCGGTCACCCGGTCCTCCAGCGCCACGAAGATCGGCTTGCGATCGGCGCCTGCCCAGCCGCTCCCCCGCAGGAGCAGGTCCCAGCGCTCTGGCGAGGTCCCATTGTTCGTGATGGTCCCGTTGTTTGTGGTGGTCCCGTTGTTCGTCGCCACACCGTTGTTCGTCGTGACGCCGTTGTTCGTGGTGTTGTCGCTCCCACCGTTGTTCGTGGCGCCGTCGGTGCCGTTGTTCGTGGCGCCGTCGGTCCCGTTGTTCGTCGTGTCCCCATTGTTGCCGACCGCCGCGCCGCTCCCGGCGACCTCTTCCTCACCGCACGCCGGCACGAGGGCGCAGAGCGCCGCTGCGACGACCCAACCGTTGATCCTGCTCAGCCTCGCGTCCATCGCTCCCTCTCGCCGCGCGATCGCGGCCTGCGCTCCAGGCTCAAAGCTCGCACAACCGCCCCACCAGTTCGACCGCGCTGCCCTCCAGCCTCAAGATCGTCGCCCCGATCGGGCCGCTGTGGAGGCTGACCGGCGAGCAGGCCATCGCGGTGGTCTTGGCGACGTTCATCGCCGCGTCCCAGGCGACGTCGCGCACCGCGTTCAGCACGACCGTGTCGATGTGCGAGGGGTGGGCGATGGGCTCGGCCAGATACCCGCGCGACGGGCCAAACACCGCCTCCCAGGCCGCGTACAGCGCCGCGCGGCGGACCGCGTCGTCGGCGAGCTGACGCGCCTCACGCCCCCGAAGCCCGCGCACCACGCCGTGCGAGCTGCGCCAGACGCGGTCCCGAAGGTCGCGGGCAAAGCCGCCGAGCTCCTCGCTGCTGTGGAGCTCGAGCGGCGGAAGATCGCGCAGCGACGCCACCTCCGAGACCAGGTCGTCCCGGAGCGCCAGCCAGACCGGAGACCACTCCCGCACCAGCCAATCCAGGATCATCCATTGCCGCTGGACCTCCAGCCGGCGCTCCCCGCGCGTCCCGAGCACCTCGCCGGCCAGCGGCTCCAGCGCGCTCGCCGCCCGCTCGCTGTCGCGGCACCAGCTCGACCAGAACACCCGGATCGTCGGAGATATCGCGTGCACCACCTCGACATACTCGCGCACCACCGGGTCGCGGTGGCCGCCGTAGTCGAGCGCCAGCGCCCAGTCGCCGCGGTAGAGCGCGTCGCGAAGGGTCTCGATCGGGTGCACAAGCTGAAGGGATGCGCTCGACATGACGACGACACAGACAGGGCAACGGCGCCCGGTGACGGCAGGGCACGCGACGACCGCCGGTCGGCGGCACGCGTCTCCGCGCTTGAACTTCCTCGCCAGTGTGACGCGACCACCCCGCGATGGCAAACCGAAAGTGTGACCGGGCCCTGGCCGCGCGCTTCTCAGAAGTTGTGCATCGGCCGCAGCCGACCCTGATGCATGAAGCAGATGGCTGTTCCCAGCGTCTGCGGCTTGACGTAGGATCGGGGTGCGGCGGGAACGAGGTCGGTTTATGCTTGG
>Ga0100377_1001864_pt1 | contig 17917 bp, 5 predicted proteins | sample CryGeymeta201501_FD_83664 | JGI IMG/M metagenome (GOLD analysis project Ga0100377, IMG submission 83664) | Groundwater microbial communities from Crystal Geyser aquifers in Utah, USA - Crystal Geyser metaG 2015-01 | ecosystem: Environmental > Aquatic > Deep subsurface > Groundwater | place: USA...
CACCACCCTCGTCACGGCTCGCCGTCCGCGGCGAGCCGTCGACGGCGATTGGCCGACCGAAGCCGGTCCGTCAGGACATGGATCACCGCCTGGCAGAGCGCCGGATAGACGTGCAGCAGCCGCTCGAAGGTGTAGCTGTCGATGGCGAGCAGCGTGGTCGGCATCCGCGCGACGGCCGAGTCGATGCGTGGCGCGTTGTCCAGCACCGAGAGCTCTCCGAGGAAGTCGCGCTTGCTCAGCAACGCGATCTCACGCCCCTCGCGCAGCAGCGTCACCTCGCCCTCGATGATGACGAACAGGTGTTGTCCCGGCTCGCCCTCCCGGTAGATGACCTCCCACGCCGCGAAGCTGACCTCGCGGGACACCTCGGCGACCGGCACGAGCTCCTCCGCCGACAGCGCCGAGAAGATCGGCACGCCGAGCAGCAGAAAGACGTTCCGGATGCCCGACTGCGAGATGTTCCTGTTCTGGGGTTGGAGCTTGTCGGCCACGTCGGGTGCTGGTCGGGTTGCTCGGGATGCGCAGCGCGCGAGCCCGAGATGGAGCGGGCGATGAGGCGCGGTGCGCCCCTCACGTCCCGCAGACTACCATATCGCCGAAAAAAAACAGACCCATTGCACGGCGGCGCCTGCCTCAGGCCGGCCTAGCGCTCTGGGTCGCTGTGGCGCGCAGCCGCTGGGAGAGGATGCGGATGATGCGGGTGGCGAAGGAGGGATGCAGCTCGAGCATATTCATGAACAGGTCGCGCGGGAGCGCCAGCAACGTCGTGGCCTCCGCCGCGCGGACCGAGGCGCTGCGCGGCGCGTCGTCCAGCAGCGCCAGCTCGCCGAAGTACTCGCCATCCCCCAACGTTGCCAGCGTGTCCTGCCCCATCACGACCTCGACGCGTCCGACCAGGATCATGTACATCTCCAGCCCCTCCTCACCCTCCCGGCAGATGTACTGACCCGGCCCGTACGTGCGGGGCTCCACGGCCCCGACGACCGACCGCAGCTCGCTCCCTCCGATGCCGGCGAAGATCGGGAACTTCTTGAGCCAGAACACACGGCCGACCGGGTCGTTCATGTCCACGCTGGCCGAGTCCCGGTCCCGCCGGTGCATCCAGCTCCAGATGTGCACCAGCCAGGGGTCGTCCTCGGCCAGGCGGTCCTCGATCTCCGGGTACAGGATGGCCGGCAGCAGGTCCGCGCTCCGACGCGCCGTGCCCACCCGGCGCTCGATCAGCGCGACGATGACCTTCAGCGCCGGGTCCACCACGTGCTGATCCAGCAGCTCGATGGCGTTGGAGCGCTGCCGCGCGTTCGGGCTCTTGTAGTTCAGGTAGGCCCGGTGGATCGCGTTGCGATCGTACAGCAGGGCGAGCAGCCGGAAGGTGCGGTCCTCGGAGGCCTCCCGCAGGATGGACACCTCCTCGATGAGGAAGTCGTGGGCGCGGTCCAGCGGCTCGACGACCTTGTCCAGCCAGGCGTAGCGCTTGAGTCGCTCGATCTCGACCAGGACGCGGCGGCGGAGCCAGACGGCGTCGATCGGGAGCTCGTGGGCGTCGGTGACGCGCCAGAGGGCGAGCACGGCCGTGTTCGCCACGCTGGAGTGGTCGTCCTCGGCCTGCTCGAGCAGCAGCCGCAGGGCCTCGGGCTCGCGGCGCTGCTCGAGCACCTTGATCAGCCCGGCGCGGGACGGGCTCGGCAGGTCGGGGCGACCGAGCTGGGCGGCGATCTGCTGCAGCAGGCCCCCGTCGTATTGGACGAGCGCCTCGATGGCCGTCGGGCGCAGGTCCGGGCGCTCCAGACAGTCGAACAGGGGGTGCACGTGGTCGTCGAGCCGGAGCTGGCCCATGGCCTCGACCGCCTCGCGGCGTTTGTCCGGCGAGGGCGAGTCGAGCATGGCGACGAGCTCGGCGACGTAGCGGAGGGAGGCGAGGTCGAGCTTGGGCTGGGTGCGGTTGACGAAGGTCTCCAGATCCTGGCTCTGCCCGAACAGGTGGGGCCCCGGCTCACCCTGGACGCTGACCAGACCGGCGAGCGCAGCCACGCGAGGGTCCTCGTGCACGACGAGGGGCTCGACGACCTCGGTGAGGCTGTGGTTGGGGTGCTGCGAGAGGTACGCCAGGGCCTCGCGCAGGGCCTGCGGCGGTCGCTCGGGCGCGAGGATCTGCCGCCAGACCACGGCGCCCAGCTCCATCTTGCGCTGCAACGCCACGTCGAGCGCCGCCGCGGCGACATCCCCGTCCGGGTCGGTCAGCAGGGGCAGCACGCCGCGCACGTCCAGCTCCAGATCGAGGTCGCGGATGAGCTCGATGGCGTAGAGCCGGGTCTCGGCGTCGTCGCTGCGCAGGCGATGGCGCAGATCGTCGATGGCGCGGGGGCCGAGGCTGCGCCGGAAATAGCGCCCCATGCCGCTCTCCCCCTCGGAGCTGCGAAGCGCCTTGTAGAGGGCGGTGCGATAGTGAGGGGCGATGAGCAGGCCGACAGCCGCCGCCACGGCGCAGCCGAGCACGATCGCGGGCGAGATCAGGTGCAGATCGGCCACCGCGGGCGTGAAGATGAGCAGCGGCACGGCGGCAAGCACGGTGGCGAGGCGGTAGATCACGCCGTCGATCAGGGTCTTGGCGCGCTCGGTCTTGCGAGACTCCAGCGGCGAGACGAGCATCTGCACGCCGCTGCGGGTCAGCGCGTACTGCCCCACCCGCTCGGTGAACGCCATGCCCAGCAGGATCACGAACGCCCCGTCGAAGCCGACCAGCCCGGCGACGAAGTAGCCGCCGCCGCCCACCACCATCAGTAGCGACGTCGCCGTGATCGTCAGCCCGATCCCCATCCACTGCACGAGCCGGTTGGTGCCGAACAGCGCCAACACGAAGATCATCCCGTTGGCGATCCAGTAATACATCCCCAGGAACGAGGCGAGCTCGTCGCGACCGAGTCGGGCCTGAAGCTCCCCGCTGAACTGGTAATCCACCAGCACGCTGACGGCCTGTATCAAGAAGACGAACAGCGCCAGCCGCCACAGGATCGGCATGGCCACGATGCTCTTGAGCCCGTCCACCACCTCCGAGAGCAGCCCGGACGGCTCGACCTCGACCGGCGCCGGCTTGACCGAGGGGCGCGCCTCGGGCTCGACGACCGCCACGTCGAGCCGCCGGAGCAGCCACGGCACGGACGCCATCGGCCAGATCAGCAGCAGCGCGGCCAGCAGCAGCAGGTCCTCCGAGGACAGCACGGTCAGCAGCAGCGGCACCACCGCCCCGCCCACGCAACCCCCAAGCGTCCCGATCCCGGCCAGCACGGGAATCAGCCGCTTGCTCTGACGTGTCGGCAGCATGGTCGCGACGATGTTCCAGGCCTGGACCGCGATCAGATAGCCGATCGCCGGACACCAGATGATCACCGCCCAGCTCATCGCCTCCGGCGCGAGGTTGAACGTCAGGCCGATCACGACGAACGACGCCACGGCGAGCACCAGCAGCGTGATGTAGCGCGACTGGACGCCCCAGCGCTTCATCGCCGCGACGTACGCCAGGCTCAGCCCGGCCGTGAACAGCCCCGTGAGCAGGAACACCCACGGCAGCACCGAGAGCGGCCACGTCGACAGAAACAGCGCCTTGGACGCCGACGCCACCACGATGGCCGAGGCCGTCGTGGCCGCGAACAGCGACCCGAGGTCAAAGACCCGGGCGCGGTCGCCGGGCTCGAGCCCGAAGATTGAGAGCATGCGGTCCATCATGAAACGTGCGCGATCCCTGCCTCCGCCGACGCCCACGGCGTGCGAGGTCGTGCGACGCCCGTCGCCCGCCCCTCGCCCCGCGCCCGCCGCGACTCCGGTGCAGTGCCCCGGCGCTTGCAGCGCACGATCACCGCACGAGAGAATCCGCCCACACGATGCGCGACCACGCTCGGTGCGTCAAACCCCCTGTCGTCCCTTCTTTGGTCGTTCAGCCGGGTCATACGACACCGCTTTTGCCTCTGCATCGCGGAGTCACTATGCTGCCGACACGACGTGACGACCTCCGCTCGTCAGACCTCTGAGGAGACCCCCATGACCCGCTGGACCCCCTGGTTCATTGCCCTCTGCTTCGTGCTCGCCGCTTGCAGCCCCGACCGGGCCCAGAACAGCGACCGAAACAACTCTATATTCAACAACGCGACCAACAACAACACCAACAACGCCACCAACAACGCCACCAACAACGGTCAGGAGGACGCAGGCAACAACGGCCAGGAGGACGTCGGCAACAACGACCCGCCCGACACCGACCTGCCCGACGACGCGGCGGACGCCGATGACCCGCCCGACCTCGGCCCCCTCGACACCGACCTGCCCGACACCGATCCCCCGGACACCGACCTGCCGGACACCGATCCTCCGGACAGCGATCCCCCCGACCTCGGCCCACCCGACGTCGGCCCCCCGGACACCGACCTGCCCGACGTCGATCCCACCACAGACGACGATGACGACGGGATCCTCAACGGCGACGACAACTGCCCGCAGGACCCCAACAACGGCCAGAGCGACCGCGACAACGACGGCGTGGGCGATGCCTGCGACAACTGTCCGGCCCACCTCAACACCAACCAGTCCGACACCGACGGCGACGGCATCGGCGACGTCTGCGACGACGATGACCGCGACGGCGTGCTCAACGTCAACGACAACTGCCCCGGCGCTTCCAACCCCGGTCAGCGCGACACCGACGACGACGGCATCGGCGACGTCTGCGACAACTGCCGGATGACGGCCAACTTCAGCCAGCTCGACACCGACGGCGACGGCATCGGCGACGCCTGTGAGCTCCCCGGCGACGACGACGGCGACACCGTCGCCGACGCCGACGACAACTGCGCCGCCGTCCCGAACTTCAGCCAGTCCGACATCGACCAGGACGGCATCGGCGACAGCTGCGACAACTGCCCGCGCACCGCCAACTTCAGCCAGCGCGACACCAACGGCGACGGCGTCGGCGATGCCTGCCAGAGCGACCAGGACGGCGACGGCTTCACGTCGAACGACAACTGCCCCGCCATCTTCAACCCCCAGCAGGGCGACCGGGACAGTGACACCGTCGGCGACGCTTGCGACAACTGCCCCGCCACCCCGAACGCCGACCAGGCCGATGGCAACGGTGACGGACGGGGCGACGCGTGCACGGCCGTCGACACGCCCGTGCCGGTGACCCTGTCGCTGGCCTGGCCGGGCGCCAACCGTGATCTCGACCTCCACCTCGTGCACCCGAACGGCACCTGGTTCGACGAGATCTGGTCGGTGTACTGGCTCAACCAGACCCCGATCTGGGCGACGCCCGGTCTGGTCGACGTAACGGCCGGCGGCGACGCCCCCGAGCAGATCATCGCGCAGGCGCTGCCCCCCGGCCGGTACATGGTCGGCGTGGCGTACTACCGCAACAGCGAGACCACAGCGGCGGTGACGCCGACCCTGACCGTCACCTGCGACGGGCAGACCCAGACCGTCGCAGGCCCGACCCTCACCAACCCGACGCAGGGCAACGCAGACCCGAACCCGAATACAGCCGACCTGTGGCACGCAGTCTGGCTCGATGTGCCCTCGTGCACCTTGACCACGGCCAACGCGACCCCCACGCCCATGACCTGCGTTGGAGGAAACAACTGCACCTGCCCGACGTGTGACGATGGAGTCTGTTTCCAGAACACATGCGAGAATCAGTGCAACCCCTCCTCCGGTGAGTGTGTGGACCTCTGCAGCAGCGCGAACTGCGGGGCGAACGCCGCCTGCAACCCCGCCGATGGCATCTGCTACACGGCCAACCTCTCCCTGTGCGAGCCCTGCGAGTTCGACGGCCAGTGCACCGGCGGCCTCTGCCTCGACAACCCCAACGTCCCCGGCGAGCGCACCTGCTCCCGCCCCTGCGGCACGCCAAACACCACGTGCCCGGCCGACTACACCTGCGTGGGCGTCGGGTCGGCCGCGCACTGCGAGCCCGACCTCGGGACCTGCGTCGACCGCTGCGCGGCGGTCACCTGCACCGGCGAGGACGTCTGCGACCCGTTCACCGGCCAGTGCCGCCCGGAGGTCTGCCAGCTCAACACCCAGTGCGGCGCCAACAACTACTGCGATCGCCAGGATGGCATGTGCTACACCACCGGCGGCGGTATGCTGCCGCTCGGCTCGACCTGCCAGGCCGACGCCGACTGCTCCGTCGGCGCCATCTGCGCCGGCCTCACACCGACCTGCCGCAGCATCTGCGACACCAACGCCGACTGCCCGATGAACGTGGTGTGCTCCCAGGATCTCTTCTTCCAGGGGCGGCTGTCCTGCGGCGGGGGCTCCTGAGCGAGGCGTCGGGCTCGGACACGAGCCCGACGCACACTCCTTTCCCCTCCCACCACTCGCCGCGCTCTGCTATCGTGTCGGCCTCACGTCGAACCTGCCCGCGATGCCCCGAACGACCGGACGGCTCCGGGCGTCGACCGCCCACCGAGGTCCCATGGCTCACCCGCTCGAAGACATCATCCGCAACGCCGACGGCTTCATCGTCATCGGCGACTCCTCCGAGGATCGGTTCCCCGCCCAGTCGTTCCATAGCTACACCGCGGTCAACAAGAAGGTGTACTGCCTGGACCTCGGGGGCCTGACCGAGTCCCGCGGCGGCAGCAAGGGCAAGAAGGTCTACACCACCGTCGCGGACCTCCCCGCCGATCACGACGACCTCGCCGTGATCTGGGTCAAGCCCCACAGCGCCTCCCGCGCCGTGGACATCGCCCACGAAGCCGGCTGCAAGCGCGTCTGGTTCAGCTTCCAGACCGGGCACAAGGACGCGGTGGCGCGAGCGAAGGAGCTCGGGATGGAGGTCGTGGAGATCGGCCGCTGCCCGGTGCACTACATGGACGAGATGGTCGGGGCCTGCAAGGCGCACACGGCCATCCTCAAGGTGTCGGGCAGCTACAACAGGCCGCCCCAGCTCGACCCGGACGCCAAGCGCCGCGAGCTCTGGTAGCATGAAGGCCCAACAAACTCCTTTTGTGACAGAGCAATAGCATCCTCGCTGAGCGTTCGGCGACCATCGGTGGACGACGCAGGATGCTGCCGCTGCCGGGGCCCGTGCAGCCCACCGGTGACATTGTCGCGAAGACAGTCGAGCCGCCGGCTCCCCCGAGCTCACGGTGCAGGCGGGAGCTCGACCGCCCCGAGCGGTGACGCCGGCAGGCGCTGCGCCTCGCCGGCGCGCTGGCCCTTGGCCGGACAGGGGCCGAACACCACCGCGACGATATGGTCACGCTGGTCGTTGATGAGCATCAGCGTGCCGCCGGGCTGCGGTCGCCCGTCGAGGGTCACCTCGCTCGGGCCACGGTGTGCCGGAGCCTGAGTCAGCTCGATGTGGTAGAAGGTCTGGTAGTAGCGATAGTGCAGCTTGAAGCGGGTCCATGAGGTCGGGACCCGTGGGGTGAACCGCAGCGCGTCGGCTTCGCGCTCGATGCCGAAGATGACCTCGTGCATCAGCCGGTAGAGCCAGGCCGCCGAGCCGGTGTACCAGGTCCATCCGCCGCGGCCGGTGTGGGGGGGGCGGGTGTAGATGTCGGCGGCCAGGACGTACGGCTCGACCTTGTAGTGGTCGACCGCCGCCGGGTTCAGGGCGTGGATGATCGGGTTGAGCAGCGAGACGACCGAGGCGACCTCGTCGCTGCGACCAGCCAGCGCGAGCGCCCACGCCGCCCAGACCGCTGCGTGGGAGTAGTGGCCGCCGTTCTCGCGGACGCCGGGCGGATAGCCCTTGATGTAGCCGGGGTCGAGGCCGGTGTGGTCGAACGGCGGCACAAAGAGCGGCATCACCTGATGCTCCAGGGAGACGAGCTGGTCCCACATCGCGTCAAGCGCAAGCTCGCGGCGGTCGGATGCACCCACGCCCGAGATCGTCGCCCAGCTCTGCGGCAGGGAGTCGATCTGGCACACGTCGTTGTCCGCCGAGCCCAGCGGCTTGCCGTCGTCGAACCACGCGCGGCGGTACCACTGACCGTCCCAGGCGTGCTCCTCGATATGCGCCTCAAGCGCCGCGACCTGCGCGGCGCACCGCGCAGCCAACGCCCCATCCCCTCGGCGCTCGGCCACCACCGCGAAGCGTGTCAGGACGTGGTGAAGGAAGAAGCCGAGCCAGACGCTCTCACCGCGTCCCTCGTGGCCGACGCGGTTCATCCCGTCGTTCCAGTCGCCGCCGCCCATCAGCGGCAGGCCGTGCACGCCGACCCTGGCGCTGTGCTCAATCGCCCGTGTGCAGTGCTCATACAGGCTCCCGCGCTCATCCGACTGGCCGGGCAGGTCGTAGTAGCTCTCCTCGCCCTCATCGAGCGCTCGGCCCGTAAGGTAGGGGAGCGACTCGTCGAGCACGCCCGTGTCTCCCGTGAAGGTCACGTACCGGGCGACCGCGTACGGCAGCCACAGGTAGTCGTCCGAGCAGAGGGTGCGAACGCCGCGCCCACCGGGCGGATGCCACCAATGCTGCACGTCGCCCTCGACGAACTGCCGCCCCGCGCAGCGCAAGAGATGCTCGCGCGCCACCTCGGGTGCCTCGTGGAGCAGGGCCACACAGTCCTGGAGCTGGTCACGGAAGCCGTAGGCCCCGCCCGACTGATAGAACCCGGTGCGCCCCCACAGCCGCGCCGAAAGCGCCTGATACGGCAGCCAGCCGTTCACCATGATGTCCATGGCGGGGTCAGGCGTCTCGGCGTGCAACACGCCGAGCTTGTCGTTCCAGAACCTCCAGACCTCCTCCAACGCCACGTGCGCGGCGGCCACCGTCCGATGGCGTTGGATCAGCGCGACCGCCTCCGCCGTGCCCTGCGCCGCGCCGAGGATGAAGACGAGCTCACGCGTGGCGCCTGCGGCCACGTCCACCTGCGCCATGATCGCCGCGCACGGGTCCAGCCCCGGCCCCAGTCGGCCCGAGAGCTGTCGAAGCCGCAGCGCCGCCGGGCTCGACGGGTCGACGTTGCGTCCAAGCACCTCGGCGCGATCGCCGCTGACGGTCCGCCGGGGCTCGCTGCAGTCAAAGAAGGCCACCGTCTCAGCGCCGTCGTTGTTGTAGTTGTTGCGCGCCAGGATCGCGCCAGTCAGCGGCTCCAGCTCCGTGACCACGTACATCCCGTGCTTCGACCGCAGGTCGCCGAGCACGAGGTCCATGGAGGCAAGAACGCTCATGGCGCGGCTGCGGGGGCCGCGGTTTTCGAGCCGCAGCACCAGAAACTTCACGGGCGCATCGACCGCCACGTAGGTCGTGAGCCGGCTGTCCAGCCCATCCTCGCTGTGCTCGAAGATGGTGTAGCCAAAGCCGTGACGGCACGTGGTCTCTGCGTCGTCAGCACCCAGCGAGCCCGTGGGGCTGAAGATGCGGCCACCCCGCTCGGTGCGCACGAACACGCACTCACCGCTGGGGTCCACGACGGCGTCGTTGCTCCATGGCGTCAGCCGGAACAGCTGCGCGTTGCGATACCAGGTGTAGGCGCTGCCGCTCTCGCTGATCACCGTGCCGAGCTGCGGGTTGGCGATCACGTTCACCCACGGCGACGGCGTATGGGTCCCGGGTGCCAGCTCGACGACGTACTCACGCCCGTCGGCGGTGAAGCCACCCGTGCCGTTGGCGAAGATCAAGTCGGCCCGCCGGAGCCGCTGCGCCGCGTCCAGCGACCGCTTCAGCGGCACCTTGCGCGCCGGCGGCAACATCGACACCCGCGGCGGCGCAGCCACCGCGCGCTGCCAGCGCACGAGCTGCTGCTCCAGCGAGCCGCTGACGTCACGAATGACGATGCGCGCCACCGCCTGCAGCAACACGCGGTCCTCCTCGGGGAAGCTGTCGATCTGTCGCAGGAACACGCCGCCGGGTTTGTCGAGGAGCTGGGCCTCGGTGCCGGCGGCGACCAGGCCCAGGATCCGCTCGTCGAGCTCACGCCGATACCCTCCGACGCTCTCGTTCCAGATCACCAGATCCGTCCGCAAGCCGCGCATGCGCCACAGGGCGTGCGCCCGAAGGACATCGTGCACCAGGGCCAGGTTGTTGCCGTCCGTGATGTGCAGCAGCATGATCGGGAGATCGCCCGAGATCGCGTGCCCCCACAACCCCGACTGCCCCTTGCGATTGCGTCGCAGGATGCTCCTCGGCGCGCGGAAGGCGCTGACCGGGAAGATCATGGCGGCCGCGAGCGCCTCGTAGCGCCGAGCGTCGAACTCGCTCGCCCCCAGATGGCTCAGGAGCGCCCGGCTGTAGGACGCCGCGGCCTCAAACACGCGGTCAGCGGTGCGGTGGTCCCTGTACTTGGACACCAGCAGCATCACCGCCGCCCGCGTCGGCGCGACGCCGATGATCAGGTCGAGCTGCGCCGGCCGGTCGTTCGTCAGCTCCACCTGGCGGCGGATCGCCACACACGGATCGAGCACCGCGCCGGAGGTCCCGGACAGAGGTCCAAGGTCGTCCAGCGCCGCCGGTCGGCGAAGGCTGCGACCACGGCCGATGAAGCGCGCCCGATCCGTCTCGAAGCTGCACGCGCTGGCATCGCCGTCCGACACCACCATCATGGCGAACATCCACGGCGGCTGCTCCTCGGCCGAGCGCGAGCGGCGCGTCATCAGGATCGCGCCGTCCTCTGGCGCGAGCGACGCGTCCACAAACAGGTTGCTGAAGGCCCGATGCAGCTCATCCGACGCCCCCGGCGCCAGCACCACCTCGGCGTACGCGGTGACCACCAGGGAGCGAGGCCGATCGGAGAGGTTGGTCAGGCGGAGGCGGCGGATCTCTACGTCGTCGTCTGGGGAGACGGCGATCTCGGTGTGGGTCGTCACCCTGTCGTCCTGTCGGCGCAGCTCGGCCCGGCCGGGCGTGAAGACAGCTTCGTAGCGCCCCCCGGCCCGCAGGGTCGGCTGGAAACCGCCCGACCAGCCACGCTCGGTCGTCGCGTCACCGACGAAGTGGAAGACCCCAAGGGACTCGCTCGTGGGGTCCTCACGCCAGCGCGTGACCGCCAGGTCGTTCCAACGGCTGTAACCGCCGCCGGCGGCCGACACCATCACGTGGTAGCGACCGTTGGAGAGCAGATGAACCTCCGGGACCGGCGAGTTGGGATGGGTGACCACCCGCATGCCGGCCTCGGGCAGGGCGCCCACGATCCGAGGCGGAATCTCGGCATCTCTCCGCGGTGGGACCAGGAGCACCGCCGCGGTCGGGATGCGCTCCTGAAGGAGCAGCGCTGCTGCGCGCAGATCGGCGTGGGCCATGAACCGTCGCTGCATCTGCGGCCCCAGGATGGTCTGACCCAACGCCAGCAGGCTCATCCCGTGGTGGTGCGCCATGAACGTCGGGATCACGTGGCCTCGCACGCCCTCCCGGCTCCGGCTCGCCGTGAAGTCGATGGCCTCGTAGAACCCGTAGGGCCCCAGATAGCCATCGGCCGCCAGCCGCCGCAGGTTCGACAGAGAGCGCGGCGCGTCGACGAGCAGCGCCAGCGTGGAGGCGTACGGCGCGATCACGAGATCGTCCGCGAGCCCACGCTGCAAGCCCAGCCCCGGCACCCCAAACGCGCGGTACTGGTAGGTGCCCTCGGCGTCCGTCGTGTCGTAGCAGGACTCAGAGACGCCCCAGGGCACCCCGCGCTGCCGTCCGTACGCGATCTGTCGCCCCACCGCCACACGGCACGTCTCATCCAGCAGCGTGCCGGCGAACTGTGGCATCACGAGCAGCGGCATCAGATACTCGAACATCGAGCCGCTCCAGCTCAACAGCACCTGCCCGCCGCGGGCCAGGGTCAACCGCCGACCGAGCGCGAACCAGTGATCGAACGGGATCTGGCCCGTCGCGATGGCGAGATAGCTCGCCAGACGAGCCTCCGACGCCAGCAGATCGTACGTGCTCGGGTCCATCCGCCGTTCGGCTACCCAACAGCCGATCGACAACAGCTTGCGACGCGCGTCGTAGAGGAAGTCGAACCGGGCGTCGCTCAGGTCTGCGCAGCGCTCGACAAGGTCGTCGATCTGCCGAACGCGCGCCGCCATCCGCTCGGCGCCCAGCCGCAGAGCCGCCACCAGCCGATCCCGCGCGCCGACCTCGCCGTCACCACGCGCCTCGCCGGGGCCGCCCTGCTCCGGCTCCATCCCCGCGCCCAGCGCCTCGGCGGCCGCCACGGCGAGCGCCCCGAGCTCGCGCAGAGTGCGCGCCCCGTCGACCTCGCCCATCTGGCCAGCCGTCGTGGCATCGAGCGGCAGGCCGTCGACGGACAGCCACGGCGCCATCTCCATGAGCTCCGCAAGCTGCGCGTCCACCTGCCGGTCGAAGGCGCTCGCCCACCAGGCGGCCTCCGGGTGCTGCTGGTGGTCGCCCTCGAAGGACTCGACCAGACGCCCCGCCGCAGCGGCGAGCTCGCCCAGCCACGCCGCCCGAGCGCCGAGTGAGCTCGTGCGCACCAGGAGGAGCGCCTCGATCGCGGGCAGCTCGGCAGAGTGGCCGTCCTCCACGCTCAAGCCGCGCAGCGTGTCGCGCAGCCCTGCCAGAGCGGCCGGAGGCCAGAGCGGCGCATCGGGCAGCTCCAGCAGACCGCTGCGCAGCACGCGCAGGTGTCCGACCAGGTTGCCGCTGTCGACGGTGGACACATACTGCGGCAACAGCGGCCTGCATGTGCGGGTGTCATACCAGTTGAGAAAGTGGCCGCGGTGACGCTCCAGCCGCTCCATCGACTCGATCGTGCGCGTGGTCCGGTGCAACAGCTGCCCCGCGCTCAGGTAGCCAAGATCGTGCGCGCTCAGGTTGGCGAGCAGCGCCAGCCCCATGTCCGTGGGGCTCGTCCGATGTGCCACGCGGCGGCCCGGATCCTGGGCGTCCCCCTGCACATTGTCCGGCGGCAGCCAGTTCTCCTGGGCGCCCACGAACACCTCGAAGTAACGCCACGTCAGCCGCGCAAACCTCCGCAGCTCCTCCCGACCGTCCGCGTCGAGCTCCGCACCACCGGTCTTCAGGGGCCGGCTCACCCACCACGCCACAAGCGGCGACAGGAGCCACAGCAGCAGCAACCATCCACTCGCCACAGCGGCGAGCGGCTCTTCCCTCACCACCAGCGCCGCAGCGATGGCGATCGCCAGGGCCGGGCCGACCCACATCCGGCGCCAGATGCGTCCCAGCCCCACCGACGCCGCGCGCTCGACCGCCGCCGCCGTCTGCCACTCGAGCATCCGCTGGTGGCTGTACAGCATCCGCCACAGCGAGCGCACCGCTGCGTCCAGGGCCACGGAGGCCTCGAACGGCAGGAACGACAGCCACAGCCCGATCTTCACCAGCCGACGCCCCGTCGCGCGAAGGACCGTGCTGAGGTGCCGCGCGAGCGGCTGACGCGCCGGCCGGCGCCAGAGCTCCGCGACGCCCGGCAGCAGCTCGGGCACAAAGAGCAGCGAGAGCACCGCCAGCGTCCATGCGAGCGGGTCCGGCAGCACCGTCCACCCCGCCACCAGCAGCACCACGAACGCAGGCGCCACCAGCGATCGCCGGAGGTTGTCGAAAATCCGCCACCGACCCAGAACGTCGACGGAGGGGTAGATCCGGCGCCCCGTGGCGTCGCTGACCCGAAGTCCCAGCCAGGGCAGAAGCTGCCAATCGCCCCGCATCCAGCGGTGCCGACGGCTGACGTCAGCGAGGTATCCAGACGGCGACTCCTCGAGGAGCTCGACGTCGCTCACCTGCCCCGAGCGCGCGTAGCACGACTCCAGCAGATCGTGGCTCAGCACCGCGTTGGACGGGAAACGCCCATCCAACGCATGGCGGACCGCGGCAAGATCGTAGATGCCCTTGCCGATGAACGACGCCTCCGTGAACAGGTCCTGATACACGTCCGAGACCACCCGGGTGTACGGGTCCATGCCCACCTCACCGGCCAGCAGCCGCGAGTACCGGCTCTGCGACGCGCTGCGCAGCGAGATGCCCACCCGTGGCTGGAGGATCGCGTAACCCGCCACGAGCCGTTGATTCGTCGCGTCCAGCTGCGGCCGGTTCAGCGGGTGCGCCGCCGCCCCCACCAGACGCCACCCTGCCCCCCACGGCAGGTCCGTGTCGGTGTCCAGCGTGATGATGTACCGAATGGAGGAGAGCGAGCCCACGTCGCCCACGACGCGGCTGAAGCACCCCCGATCCTCGCCGCAGAGCAGCGCGTTGAAGTCCTCCAGCTTGCCGCGCTTGCGCTCACGGCCCATCCAACAGCCCTCGTTCGGGTTGTGGGTCCGGGGGCGGTGGAACAGGAAGAACCGCCCTTGACCAGCCCCATCGTACTTGAGGTTGAGCGCCTCGATGCCGTCTACGGCATCGGCCAGGAGCGCGGAGTCACCCTCGAGGTGCTCTTCGGCCGCGTCGCCAAAGTCCGTCAGGAGGCCGAACCACAGGTTCCCGTCGCGGTTGGCGAGGTGGCGCCGCTCGAGGCCCTCGATGAGATGCCCGATCGCCCCTCCGTCCATGATCAGCGTCGGCACCACCACCATCGTCCGACAGCTCGGCGGGATCCCGTGCTCGAAGTCCATCCGCGGCAACGCCTGCGGCCGGCGGATCAGCGAAGCGAACCAGTTCACCACCGACAGCGCACACTGCGATGCCGCCATGGCCGCACCCAGCGCCAGCACGGGCCACGACCAGACCGGAATCGCACGCAGCGGCAGGAGCAACCACAAGACCCCGGCGGTCGCGAGCAGCGCGATCGGTCCGAGGTAGGCCAGCAGCTTCAGCCCCCGCACCGTCCGTCGCGAGACCAGCCTCGACGCCTCTTTGCCGCGCAGCACACGGTCGAGGTGGGGCCGACCTTCGCCGATCAGCACGTACCCCACGTGGGCAGCTGCGGTGGTCCCCTGGCCAGCGAGCGGGGTGGCCGTCAACGCGACCGCCGCGCGGGCGACGTGCTCCTCGTCCAGGTGCAGCCGCCGGGCCAGGCCCTCCACCACATGCCGGTACTGGTCCCGGGTCTCGAAGTCCATCTGGCCGTACACCCCGGCCTCCTCCCCCTTGAGGATCGCCTCGGTGGCGCTGGCGGCCTCGACAAACGCGTGCCAGTCGGTCGTGTCCACCAGCCGAAGACTGGCGATGCTGTTGGCCATCGCGGCCTGCTCGGCCACCTGACTCTGGGTCTCGGCGCGCACGGCCTCCTCGATGGTCTGTCCACGGGCGCCCAGCCGCTGCTCCAGCCACGCCAGCACGAAGGCACCGGTCGCGCCGCGACCCTCGTGCGCGAGCGTGAACTGCGTGACGAAGGCGGTCGACAGCGGCGGGTTCTCCCGGACCATGTTGGCCAGCATGACCAACGCGTGATCCGGCTCGTCCGACGGCGCGTCGATCCGACGCGCCCACTCCAGCGCGCTGTCCCGGTGCGCCCGCTTCCCGATCATGCTGACGGCGACGCTGCGAATGTGCCCGATCAGCGCCAGACGCAGCATGGTCGGGATCGACCACAGCTCGCCCAGCGTCAGGTGGGTCACCGACTGGTAGGCCGCCAGGTAGCGCGCCAGCGCCTCCTCATCCACGCGCCCCCCCAGGTTCACCACGAGCTCCATGACCAGCCCGTAGACGCGCGGCAGCAGCGCCAACGCGCCGCCCGCCAGCGGCGGTAGCCAACGGGCGTAGCCGCGCGGCAGGTGCTTGCGCGCCATGGCGAGCTGCGACTCGATGAGGTAGTTGTTGTCCAGCAGCCACTCCGCCGTCGGCGTCAGTCGGCCCCCCTCCGCGAGTCTCCGCGCGGTCAGGTCGTGGCAGCACCCGATCACACGCTCGGCCTCGCCCAGCCGCCTCAGAAGCGGATCCCCGTGGCCGCGACGCCCCAGCTCGTCCGTGCTGGCCAGCCCCCTGGCGCGCAGCTCCAGCTGCTCGATCGAGAAGACCGCCCCCCGCTGGTGCGGCTCGGCGCTGCTCTGCTTCAGCAGCGCCTCCGCCCAGCGGCCGACCTCGGCCGCTGTTCCATGCGCCACCAACTTCTTGAGTCTGTACATCGCTACCCGCCTCTGCCTTCGCAATCCTGCAGCCGCGCGCGGACCCGCACGCGGGCGCCGGTGTCATGCGAGCCCGATGGACCGCAGGGGACAAGGCGCGCGCCATGGTGTGGCTCGTGCCCGGCGACGATCGTCGACTCCTCGCCCTCTGACCGCCGGCGCCGCATCCACCGAAGCACCTTTCGAGCCATCGCCTGCCCACGACCCGGCAAGCCCGCCGTGAACGGCCTGCGTCGCCGGACTGGGAGACCGGGACTCCGCCACCCCACGCGACGCGCCCTTCAAAATGATGCGAACCCTCAATCACCTTGAGTGATGCGCCACCGCGGCCACCGCCCCCGACCCCGAGGCTCCAGGCTCGGTCGCTTCGCTCCCGTCGCCCACCTCCCGATCGCCCCGGTTTCGCCCACGCAAACCTGACTTCCGAACGCCGCCCCGCTACACTGGCCCCGACACCGCCATCGCTGCGCACGGCGTGTCACCTGCGCAGCCCACTCCGCGCTCCTCGGCGCTCCCCCGTACGGACCGGACGACCCACACGACGTCGCCGGGAAGGGCCAGACTCATGCCGCGCTCACTCGACTCACTCGCCATCGTCGGTCTCCTGGGCTTGTTGGCGGCCGCCGGGCTCGCGGGCTGCACGGAGGAGGCCTCGGGCACAGCCGTGCGGTACAACCGCAACAACCCGGGCGCCAACAACGACGGGTTCGACAACAACGCCACCAACAACGCGACGAACAACCCCACCAACAACGGCACGTCGAACAACGCCACCAACAACGCGACGAACAACCCCACCAACAACGGCGGCGACAACAACGCCATGGTGGGCGACGCCTGTCTGCGCTCGGTCGACTGCGACGGCGGTCGGACGTGCGTCGTGCACCGCGACGACGGGGTGCACCCGCTGACCTGCGAAGACCCGATCGGGGCCGACCTGCCCGGGGCGACCTGCGCGGCGGACGCCGACTGCGACCACGGCCTGTGCGAGGCGGGCACCTGCTCCGCGCCCTGCGTCGGAGACACCGACTGCCCCACCGGCCTCCACTGCGCCTCCACCGAGCTCTCCGCCGCGGTGACCGCCGACGTCTGCGTGGCCGACGTGGACACCTCCTGCGCCAGCGACGACGACTGCACCGGCAGCCAGGTCTGCCGGGCGAGCCGCGGCGACGGGACGCTCGACCTGGCCTGCGCCGACCCGGACGCCGGCGATCGGGCGACCGGCGTGCCCTGCGACACCGACGACGCCTGCGCGAGCAACCTCTGCGAGGCCGGCTTCTGCTCGGCCCCCTGCGACGACGCCTCAGACTGCCAGGGGCCGGTCGATGGCACCTGCGAGACCCGCCCGGTGGACACGCAGGGCGCCCCGGTCGAGGCCAGCATCTGCGTCCCTCCGGCCCTCTGCGAGCGGTTCAGCGACTGCACCGACGGCGACGCCTGCGTCTTTGTCCGCGGCGACGACAGCCTTCCGACCTTCTGCGACGCGGGCAACCCCACCCCCGGCGACCGCGCCGGCGAGCTGTGCGCGGCCGACGGCGAGTGCCTGGCCAACCTCTGCCTCAACGGCCAATGCGCCGAGCCCTGCATCGACACCGTCGACTGCGCCGCGGGCCTGACCTGCCAGCCGCGAGTCGCCACGCTGACCGGCGGCAACGTCGAGGTGAGCGTCTGCGTCCTGCCCGCCGAGGACCCCTGCGCCAGCGACGCCGACTGCACGGCGCCGGACGTCTGCGTCGCCCGCCGACGCAGCGACCGCATCGACTTCGTCTGCGGTGACCCGAACGACGGCGGCGGCGACGACGGCGACGCCTGCGCCGACGACACCGCCTGCGCCCGCAACCTCTGCCTCACCGATGGCTGCGCCGGCCCCTGCGCCACCGACAACGACTGCGCCGGCGGCACGACCTGCGCCGACCAGCCGGTGCCCGTGCACAACGGCACGGTCGACGTGCGC
>Ga0100377_1001866_pt1 | contig 17907 bp, 12 predicted proteins | sample CryGeymeta201501_FD_83664 | JGI IMG/M metagenome (GOLD analysis project Ga0100377, IMG submission 83664) | Groundwater microbial communities from Crystal Geyser aquifers in Utah, USA - Crystal Geyser metaG 2015-01 | ecosystem: Environmental > Aquatic > Deep subsurface > Groundwater | place: USA...
AGGAACGCTATCGGTCCCTGGTGGAAAACACCCTGGATGGCTATTTCATCGCCGAATACCCGTCGGGTCGATTGCTGTTCGCCAACCAGACCCTCTGCTCCATGTTCCGTTACAGCATCCACGAAGTCCTGAGAAATCCCATTTGGGACATGATCGCTCCCGATCAGCACGATCTCGCTCGGAAATACACCGAACAACTGGTATCCGGCAGGAGCGCCGCCGGTAGCAGCGGTTACCGGATGGTGCGGCGGGACGGCTCGACCTTTGTCGCCGAAGTTTCAGCCTCGGCGGTGATGCATGAGGGCCGTCCGGTCATTCAGGGGGTGCTGCGCGACGTCACCGAACGCACCCGCCTGCAGGAGCAATTGCAGCACGCCCAGAAAATGGAAGCGGTGGGCATCCTGGCCGGAGGCATTGCTCACGACTTCAACAACTTATTGCAAAGCGTCCAGGGCTATGCGGAACTCCTGCTGCTGCGGACCGATCTGGACGATCGCATCCGCCTCGGTCTCGATCGGATCTTTCGCGCGGCCAATCGCGGTGCCGACCTGACCCGCGGCCTGCTCACCTTCAGCCGGCGGATGGAAAGCCAATTGACTTCCGTCGACCTCAACCAGCGCGTGATCGAGGTCCACAAACTGGCCCTGCGCACCGTTCCCAAGATGATCCGCTTCAAGCTCGAGCTGGAACCCGAAATCAAGCCGGTCCTGGCCGATCCGTCGCAGATGGAACAGGTGCTGATGAATCTAATCGTCAATGCCCGGGATGCGATGCCGAACGGCGGCACCCTCACCATTGGGACCAGCAACCTGTTCCTCGATTCGGACCAGGCCCGAGCTCTGGGGGATATCGCCCCCGGGGATTATGTGCTGCTGACCGTCGCCGATACCGGGGAGGGCATGGCGGAATCCACCCTGGAACACATCTTCGAGCCCTTCTTTACCACCAAGGGGGTCGGCGAAGGCACCGGTCTCGGCCTGGCCATGGTGTTCGGCATCGTCCAAAGCCACAAGGGCCACGTCGCCTGCGCCAGCGCGATGGGCCAGGGAACCGCTTTCAGTATCTATTTACCGGTGGCCGTGAGCGCCCAGCCGAAACCACCAAAGGCGGCACCGCCGCCGACCACGGAAGGCAATGAAACGCTGCTCCTGGTGGACGATGAAGCCATGGTCCGGGACATCGCCGAGGAAGTGTTCCGTCAGCACGGTTATCAGGTGCTGACGGCGGCGGACGGCGAGAGCGCGCTGGCCATTTACGGCCGCGAGGGGGCGCGCATCGATCTGGTGATTCTTGATCTGATCATGCCCGGCATGGGCGGGCTCAAGTGCCTGGAACACCTGATCGAACTCGATCCCGAGGTGCGGGTGGTGGTGGCCAGTGGGTTTGCCCTCGAACGCGACCAGCATCTGGCCCTGACCGGCCTCGCCAACGTCAAGGCGTTTCTGCGCAAACCCTACGAAATCAGCGCGCTGCTCGGCACCGTTCGACGCGCCCTCGAAACCTGACCGAACTCAATAGCGCCGGCGCTTGGCACGTCTCTTCTCGATCCGGAGTTTCAGCCCCATGAGCAGGTCCCATTCCACGGGAACAATGAAGAGGGTGAGGAAGGTCGCGGTACACAGGCCGGTCACGAAGGTTGAGGCCATGCTGCCCCACACCAGCGAATAACTGGGGAAGCCGAGCGCCATGGGCGCCAGGCCCAGGACGGTGGTGAGGGTGGTGAGCAGGATCGGCCACGGGCGGGTCTGAACCCCCTCTTCGATGGCCTGACGGCGAGACTTGCCCTGGCTGTAACCGCGGTTGATGAAATCGATCAGCACCAGTGAATCATTCACCACCACCCCGGTGACCCCCACCACCGCGATGAAGCTGTTGACCGTGAACAGGCCACGGCTGACGACCTTACCGAAGACCACGCCGATCAGGGCGAATACCACCGCGCTCATGATGATGAGCGGCTGTAGATAGGACCGAAACTGGGTGGCCAGAATCATGTAGATGGCCAGCAGGGCGATCAGGAAAGCATAGGCCAGCGAGGTGTACGAGCGCCGGGTGGTTTCGAATTCGCCGGAGAAATTGACCCCCGCCCCCGGATAGGCGGAGGCGATCGCGTCATAGTGGGCACGCACCCGTTGCACCACGGACGGGGTTGAAGTCCGGGCGTCCGGCTTCAGATTGGCGGTGAGGGTGATGGCGCGATGGTTCTGATAGCGATCGAGCCGGCTCGGTTCGGTGTAGACCTCGGTGCGCATCAGGTCCCCCAGCCGGATGGGGCCGCTCGGGTGCTGAATGGAGGCCACCGCCAGAGCATCACCGGGGTCGCGGTAGGTCCTCGGGTCGATCATCAATTTGAGATCGATGTCCTCATCCAGGGTGCGGAATTCCCCGTTGTAACGGCCGTCCAGAACCGAGGCCGCCAGTCGGGTCACTGCCGACGGAGTCAGCCCGTATTCAGCGGCGCGTTCGCGATCGACCCGGAACCGGTAGACCCGATTGGGGACCCCCCGATTGTCGCTCAAGTCAGCCAGATCCGGCGCCACCTGTGAATCCGTTCGCAAAAAACGGTGCATCTCATCGGCCAGGGCCTGCACCATCCGCGGATCGGGCCCCACTACCCGGACGCTCAGGTCCTTACCGGCCGGCGGGCCGCCCTTTTCCGCCCGTACCCGGACTTTCCAGCCGTCGACGGCGACCGGCGCCAGTTCGCGGCGCATGAATGCCAGGTGACGGATGGGATCGTGGTCCGGATTATCGGGCAGGGCCATCGCCTTTTTATCCGGCATTTCCACATTGATGTGACCGACGTGGTCGCCGAAAACCGGCTCGTAATTCTCATCCAGATACAACCCGGCAATCCCGGTGGCGGCTCGCAGTTGGCCGGGCCGTCCCGGTAGGATCCCGCTGGTGATTTGCTTCAGTTTTTCATGAGTCGTGTGAATCGGGGTCCCCGGCGGCCCTTCAATTTCGATATAGTAATAATTGTATTCCTCGGGGAAGAACTTGATCTTGATGATCGGCCACAGGCCGCTTGCGGAAACTCCAAGAACCGCCAGTGCCGCAAGGAACGCAGCCAACACCAGGACCAGGCTGGTGATCCGAAAGCGCATGGTCAACCGGATCAGAGGCTGATTGAGGCGGCGGATCCAGACCATGATGCGGCGCTCCTGTTCGATCGGTTGGCCACCTCGCGCGGTCCTGGCCAGCGCCTCTTTCGCGGGCCAGTCGACGAAGTGGGGGGGCAGGATCAGCAGGCATTCGAACAAGGAAGCGCACAGCGCCGCGGTGATGCCGATCGGGATCTGGGCGAAGAATTCTCCGGTTGACCCGGTCATGATCAGCATCGGCAGGAACGCGGCAATGGTGGTGGCGGTGGAAGCCAGCACCGGCGCCGCCACCTCGGCCGCCCCCTGAACCGCGGCATCGCGCAGGCTCGCTCCCAACTGCAAGTGCCGGTACATATTTTCCAACGTAACGATGGCATCGTCGACGATCATGCCGCTCGCCAGCACCAGGGCGAACAGGGTGATTTCGTTGAGCGACTTGCCCATCACCCAGAGGATGGTCATGGTCATGAGAAAGGAAAAGGGAATCCCCACCACGGTCAAGACGGCAGCGCGCACTCCCATGAAAAGATAGATCAAGACGCTCACCAGGATCACGCCCGCAGCCAGGTTCCAGCCCAGGGTGCGGATGGAATCGTAAACGTAGACCCGCTGGTCCTGGGTCAACACCGGTTCGACTTGTTCCTTGAGCAGGGCCGAACGGTGGCGATCGAGCACGGCCTCGACCGCGGGCACGATATCCAGCACATTGCCCTGATCGGTCTTGATCACCTTGAGGGTGACACAATCCTTACCGTTGACCGAGGTGATCACATAGGGGTTGCGATAAGCCATGTGGGCATCGGACCAGACATCGGCGACGGTCACGAAGGAACCGTCGCCGTCGCGACGGATGATGACCGCCCCCACCTGCTCCCGGGTGCGGAAGCGTTCATCGGCCACCAGCACGAATTCGCCGGCTTCGTTTTCATAGGTGCCGGCTGGAATCGACAGATTGGCCTGAATCAGGGCGGCGGCCACGTCGTCGAAGGTGAGACCGTACTTGTTGAGCAGCCCAAGGTCCAGCAGCACATGAAATTCGCGCACCAGTTCGCCGTGCAGTTGCACTTCCCGAACCCCGGCGATGGCCCGGAGTTCCAGCTTCATTTCTTCAGCCATCAGGGACAGGGCACGATTGCCGCGATCGCCGATGAGGTTCACCGACACCGCTGGCAGCCATTCGGCTATCCTGATTTCATTGAAGATCGGTGGTTCGATCCCCGCCGGCAGGTCCTTGATGATGCTCAGGACCTTGAGTTGAAGCCGGTCGAACAGGGTGCCGTAGTCGGTATCATCGATGAATTTCACGGTGATCACCGAGCGCTCGCGGTAGGAAGCCGACTGGATGAATTCCACCTCATCGAGGTCGTCCAGGGCGTCTTCGATTTTGCGGGTGATCAGGGTCTCGATTTCGTCCGGCGAGGCCCCGGGCAGAATGGTGGTGACCTCCGCTTTCCCCATGTGGACGTTTGGGTAGCGCTCCACCGGAAGAGCGAACAGAGCGATCAGGCCGACCACCATGGCCAGGGCAAAGAGCAGGTTGACCAGGACCTTCTGGCCGATGAAGAAGGAAAAGAAAGCTTTCATGATCACCACTGGGGGGTCAGCTGAAATCGATCGTCGGCCCGCACCCGGGAGGCACGGATCCTGGCGGTGCCGTCCGGGCCCTTGCCAAGATAGACGACCTTCACCCGCTCGCCGTCGGTGCGCACCAGCCAGTACTCTTCGTAGCGTTCCACGAGGGCCGAGGCCGGCACCAGAAGCGTTCCGGACGAGTCGGCCAGGTGCAGGGTGAGTTCGGCGCGCAGGCCGCCGCGCAGTTCCTTGAGACCGCCGCGCACCGCCAGATCCACGCCGATTTTTCGAGTCACGCCGTCGAAGGCCGGAGAAGTCCGTTCGAGCACGGCCGGAACGCTTGCCCCCTTCGTTCCCTCATCGGGGAACAACAGCACCAGCCGTTCGCGCTCCCGCAACAGGGCCTGATATTCTTCCGGTGCCAGGGCAAAGGGGACCAGGAGCGTATGATAGTCGCCGGCCTGACCCAGCGGGCGGCCCACCGGCACCCAGGCACCGGGTTCCAGCAGACGCTCGCTCACCGTCCAGCCGGCGGGCACGGTGATCGACAGGCGCCGCCGCCGCTCTTCCAGATTTTCTCGTTCCACCTCGATCGCCTGCAATTGAAAGGCGGCCTGATCCTTTTGCTGGCGCACCCCGTCGAGCGTCGCCTGGGCGGCGGCGGCCCGCCCCACCAGTTCCGTGTACCGGCGCACATCCTTGTCGAAATAGGCGATCTGATTGCGCAGCCGATCCCGAGCCACCCGGTTCTGTTTCATGGCCAGATCGATGAAGGTCGGATCGAGTTCGGCGAACACTCCATCGGGGCCGATCCGATCGCCCAGGTCCGCCTGGACGTTGAGGCAGCGACCTGGTTCCTCGCTCACTATTTCCATCAGGCTGCGGGCCCGGGTGTAGCCGGTGAGCGTGACTTCGCGCCCGGCCGGCATCGCGGTGAAGGTTTCCCCGCTCGTCGGCGATTCCGCCGCTCCCGCCCAGGCACCGGAAAAGATCAGGATCGGCAGCAGGGAAACGGCTGCCAGGAAGCGCCGACAATCCACCCCGGCCAACATGCTCGCGCACTCCTCAAAGGATTGAACGCGCTTGCTCGACCCCATCCAAACCAGACCCTCGTTACGGAAGAGCCGCGTCCAGGCAATCGTCATTTGAATTTCGTTTCGATGAGCAGGGAACTGATCGTCAACCATTTCATCGGTAAGCTACTACCGCACTTCATTGCATTCGTAAAGATCGGTGCTCGAATCGCGACTCGAAACCCAATTCGGGGAAGGAACACCGGGCTCAAGCCTCACCCCTCATTGACCGATCATAAGAGCGATGGGAAGTGCGTTCGGAATCGTCGGGTAGCGCGGGCGCAACGGCGTTCCGTGACCCGGCGGGTGGGATGCGTGGCGCTTGGCCCATACCCAATCTTAGTCCGATGAAAAGATGGATACAACCATGAGCACAATGACCCAGACGGTATTTTTCGAGGGCAAGAAATCGGTTACCGTTGTTTGCCAACACTGCGGCCGGTTCAAGAGTTTTGAGGCCGAACGGTTGAGAAGCCATGGCGGCAAGACGGTTCCGGTCAAGTGCGCTTGCGGGGTCAGGTTCCAGGTTTTTCTGGAAAGACGGGACACCTACCGCAAACCGGTGGCGATCCGCGGTTGCTATTGGTGCGTCGAACCGGGATCGATCAAGCGCTGGATGACTCTGGAAAACATTTCCCTCAATGGTTTGCGAATGGAAATGGGACCGGAAGGGATGGAAAAGATTACCCTCGGTGATAAACTGAAGATTGAATTTCCACTGGGTGGGGTGGAGATCCGCTGTAGCGTGGTGGTTCGAAATATTCTTGGGACCCGGATCGGTGCTGAGTTCGTCAATATGGAATATAAGGCCAGGGAGGTGATTGGCTTTACCCTAATGGTTTGATCCCGACCCGCGACAGGGAGCGCGAATGCTGAGTGCAAATCAGGCAGGACTCGTTCGCGCGGCAGCCTTGGTCGAAGGCGGCGCGGCCTAGAGGGGGCCCGATCCGCTGGGTTTTTCGGGGTTGAGAATAGGCTCTTCTCAACTCACGCGGAATCGCGGAGTCCGCGGAGAAACGCCGCGATATGACCCCCGCGAGTGCCGCGGCCGTGGGCGATGATAAGGGCCCGGCTGTGCGTTGAGCAGCAAACATCCCAATGTCAATCAGGATAAGTGACCTTCGCCTTGCGAGATCAGGGGGAATTCGGAAATGACGAAAAAGCTCGGGGAATTGCTGGTTGCCGAAGGCATGGTCGATCAGATGCAAGTGGAACTGGCCGCCAGCATTCAGGAGAAGCTCGCCGAATACAAGCCGATCGGGAAAATCCTGGTGGACATGAAGGCGCTCACCGAAAAGCAGCTGAATTTCGTACTCGATCACTATTTCAAGCGTCCCCTGCTGGGGCAGGTCCTGATTCGGTCCGGCGCCATCAGTCAGGAACAACTGGAAATCGGGTTGCGGCAACAGCAGGAATGGAAACTGCCCCTGGGCGAGGTCCTGATCAAGCTCGGCTACCTCGAAGAGACAGCGATGCGCAAGGCGATCAGCACCCAACTCGATGTCCCGTTGCTGAACCTCGACAAGGCCACCCTCGACAACAGTCTGGTGACGGTCATGAGCGAAGGATACGCCAGAAAGAACTTGGTGGTGCCCCTTTCCAGAAAAGGCGGGGCGATCACCATCGCCATGGACGATCCCACCAACTTCAGGCTTGCCGAGGAACTCTCCTATTTCACCGGCCAGAAGATCAACGTGGCCACGGCCGTCCGAGCCGCGATCGAGCGGGCCATCGATCGTCTGTATCAGAACAAGGACCAGCAGGGTCTCAACGAATACCCGGAGCTTGACTTGCGGACGGTCGACGAGGCGCCGGCAGCCGTCGGTGCGCAGCAGACCGAAGCACCTCCGGACAAGAAAGTGGACAGCCTGATCCAGCTCATCATCGGCACCGCTCTCGGCAACCGCGCCTCGGACATCCATTTCGAGAGCCTTGATCGGCAGATGCTGATCCGCTACCGGATCGACGGTATATTGCAAGAAGCGAACCTGCCCGATCTGCAAAATGATATCAATCGACGCAGCAAGGAACTCATTTCCAAGGTCAAGATCCTGGGCAAGCTGGATATCGCGGAAAAGCGTCGGCCACAAGACGGGAGTTTTCGAACCCGGGTAGTGGAGGGCGAGGAAACCCGCAAGATCGATATCCGCATTTCCGTGGTACCGGGCTATTTCGGGGAAAACGCCGTGCTCCGCATCCTGGATCCCAACAACGCGCCGCGTTCCATCGATGAGTTGGGTTTCTGCACGGAAATCCTGGATTCCATGCACAGCCTGTTGGAACGCACCACCGGCATCATGCTGGTCACCGGCCCGACCGGTTCCGGAAAGAGCACCACCCTATACGGGGCCCTCATGACGGTATTCAAGCCCGGCATCAAGATCCTCACGGCGGAGGACCCGATCGAATACGTGTATAACGGCATCACCCAATGCGAAGTGAACGAAAAAATCAACAACACCTTCGCCAACTACACCCGAGCCTTCCTGAGACAAGATCCGGACATCATCTTGATCGGTGAAATCCGCGATGCGGAAACGGCGGAAATGGCGTTTCGCGCTGCCCAAACCGGACATCTGGTGCTTTCCACCATGCACACCAACGATGCGGTCAGCACCATCACCCGTCTGCTCGGTCTCGGCATCGAACCCAGCCTGATCAATGCCTGCTTGGCCGGGGTCCTGGCGCAGCGGTTGACGCGGAAGATTTGCCCAGTGTGTAAGGAAGAATATCAACCTTCGGAAAAGACCCTGACCGAGTTGTTTCGCACCCTGACCCCGGGCATGAAGCATTATCAGGGGCGTAAGTGCCCCGAATGTAATTTCCGCGGCTATAAGGGCCGCTTCGCCATCGGTGAACTGTGGGTGCCCAGCGAAACCGACATGCTCCTCATCAGCAAGAATGCGTCCTTCGACGAAATTCGCGAGAGCTCGAGGAACAGCACGGTACCCATGGCCACCGATGCCCTCGCCAAACTCCGGGCAGGCATGACCAATCCCGACGAACTCCTAAGGATGCTCCCCTTTTCCAGCATTCATGACTTGAGGAGGACCATGAGCGGCGTGTTCCGGCTGGGCGAGGGAATCATCGCCGACGAGCCGGCGGCGAGTGGCAATCTCGGCCAATATCCGGCTTGAATGAACCGGTTACCGTTCACCGCCTCCTTGCCCCCGCGGCCCTGGTGCCGCGGCCCTGGTGGGCGCCAAGGAATACTCACGGGGCGGTCAGGGGCTGAAATCCGCTGTCAAATGCGGGCAAGATGCCCGCGCTCCCGGGAACAAGCCCATAAGGAGTGAAGGGTTTCCTCCTCAACGGGTATATCCATGGTAACTGCCCGATCGTCGAGCGAGCTGAGCTGAACCCCGCCATGGCGCGAAACTACCGCCCTGCGCCCGCGGTTCGTCTTTCTAATGATCAATAAACAGTGTGGGTCGGGGTGAGCCGGGCACTCCCTGACGATCCGGTGTGGGGTCGTGGATTGGGGGCGTTGCCGGTCCGTCGGGTAGCTCCCGCTGGTCGCAACCCGACCTACGATCCATACCGGTTAAGGGCAAAAGGTTTCGTTTCGTGTGCGCTCTTTCCCGGGAGCGCGGGCATCTTGCCCGCTTTTGGTAATGAAACATCCAATCCTAAACCAGTATACGAACTCGCCATGGACCTGGGTTGCACCCAACCATTATTCAGTGCCTGGCGCATTAGGCCGGAGTCTGCCTTGGATGGCCGATGCGTTGACAGGCGGAAACCCATGTGCCATAGTTTCACTCGCCTCCAGGTCGGGGGGATGGCGCTCACGATGAAACCGATCAGGGAGAACAGTGGATCGATACGTGCAACAACGCCGCGGCTGCTGGATCGATGGCGAGGAACGAAGCGGAGGGGACTGGGTCCCGGTTATCGACCCGGCCACCGAGCAGGCCTTCGCCGCGATCACGGTAGCCGATCGTGCGCTGGTGGATGAAGCCGTGCAGGGCGCCGTTCACGCTCAGGAATCATGGAAAAGGGTCCCGGCGGCCGAGCGCGGTGCTTTGCTGCATGCGCTTGGCGAAAGCATCGCGGGCGAACAAGAAGCACTCAGCTCCCTGATGGTAGAGGAAGTGGGCAAGCCGCTTCGAGCGGCCCGCGCTGAAGTGCGGAGCGCCTCCCGATTGTGCCATTATTTCGCCGAAGAGATGCTGCGTCTGAAGGGAGAATTGCTCCCGGGCGCTTGCCGGCGCGAGCAGGTCCTGGTGGTGCGCGAACCGGTGGGCACGGTGGCGGCGATCACCCCATTCAATTATCCCCTCAGCAACCTGGTTTGTAAACTGGCCCCGGCCCTGGCGGTGGGATGCACGGTGGTGGCCAAGCCGGATGAACACACCTCGCTCACCGCGCTGCTGCTCGCGCGCCTGGCCGGCGCCGTCGGTTATCCCCAAGGGACCGTGCAGGTAGTGACCGGACCCGGGCCGGAAACCGGCCGCTTTCTGGTGGAACACCCCCTGCCACGGCTGGTCGCATTCACCGGAAGCGCTCAGGTGGGTCGGGAAATCCTGGCGCTCAATGCCGCTCGAGTACGCAAATCGGTGCTGGAACTGGGCGGGAATTGCCCCGCGATTGTTTGTGAGGATGCCGATTGGGCCGCGGTCCTGCCGGACCTGGTCGAGCAAACTTTCAAGAACAGCGGCCAGTATTGCTATCGGATCAGCCGGATCTATGTGGCCCGCAGCCTGTTCGAAGCGTTCCTCGACCAATTCGTGAAGCACGCGGCCACGCTTCGGCTGGGACCGCCGGGGGACCCCGACACCGACCTGGGGCCGCTCAACAATCCGGGAGTTCTGGCCAGGGTCCGCGCGCAAATCGAGCAACTGGTGAACCAGGGCGGCCGCCTGCTGCTGGACGGGCGCCAGGCCGCACGGCCTCCGCTCGGCTATTATCTCGGCCCCACCGTGATCGACGGCGCCCGGATCGATCCGGAGCACACCCGGGAAGAAATTTTCGGCCCGGTGGTAATCATCAGCCCGGTCTCCGGAGTGGCCGAAGCGGTGGCCAGGGCCAATGCCACCCCCTATGGGCTGGCGGCCTATTGGTTTGGCCGCGATCTCGGCGCCGCCCTGGATCATGCCGGGGACCTGGAAGTGGGATCGCTCTGGATCAATCGGATTCATCCGGCGTATTCGCACGCGCCGTTCGGAGGGGTCAAACAGAGCGGTCTGGGTCGGGAAAAATCCCACTTCGGGCTGGAAGAATTCACCGAGCCGAAGACCATCTACCTTTCCTACTGAAGCGGCCGGGCCGAACCGACGCCGGCCGCGGCAACGGGGGCAATCATGATTCCAATCATTTGCATCGTGGGATCCGCCAATGTCGGCAAAACCACGGTCCTGGAGCAACTGATTCCGGCGCTGAAGCGGCGCGGCTACCGGGTGGGGGCCCTGAAGCACGATGTGCACGGGTTCGAGATGGATCACCAAGGGAAAGATACCTGGAAACACAAACGCGCCGGGGCGGACACCATCGCCATCGCCGGTCCGACCCAGGTCGCGAGCATCCGCTCGACGGCGGCCGAGATGCCGATCGAGGAGACGGTGGCGCGCTATTTTTGGAGCGAGCGGATCGTGCTGGCGGAAGGCTACAAACGCTCGCATTTTCCCAAGATCGAGGTGTTCCGCGCGGAACTGGCGGCAGAACCGCTGTGCACCGAGCCGGGCGACAATCTGATCGCCATGGTGAGCGATGATCCGCCGCCGGTGGAGGTCCCCTGCTACGGCTTCCAGCAGATCGATGAGCTGGCCGCGTTGCTGGAAGAGCGTTATCTCAAGGAGCGTAAGCAGCACCCGGTCGAAGTGCGCCTGGATGGCAAGAAGTTGCCCTTGAAGGGCTTTGTACAGGACATCATTCAGGGAGCGCTGCGGGGCATGCTGAGTTCCCTGCGGGGCTGGAAAGAACCCAATCGGATCACGGTCGAAATCCAATGCGATGGAGACCCTGATCGATGACCGGCGTGGTCCTGGCCGGCGGCCAAAGCCGACGGTTCGGCCGCAACAAGGCGCTGGAAGCTTTGCACGGCGAACGCCTGCTCGATCGCGCCATTCGCGGGCTCAAGCCCTGGTGCCGGACCTGCCTGGTGGTCGCCAACGACCTGTTGCCGTATGTGGCGGCGGAAGCCACCCTGGTGCGTGATGTGATGCCGAACCAGGGGCCCCTGGGCGGGATCCTGACCGCCTTGCTGTTCAGCCCCACCCCGTGGGTGCTGGTCAAGGCCACCGACATGCCGTTCCTGGTGCCGGCGGTGGTGGAACGGATGGCCCAAATGAGACCCGGCTCCGACGTGGTGGTGCCGCTCCGGAACGGGTTCCATGAGCCGCTGTTTGCGCTCTACCACATCCGCTGCCTACCGCTCATCGCGGCGCTGCTGGAACGCGGGGAAAAACAGATTGTGCGTTTCTATACCGGGATTCGGGTGGCCCGGCTGGAAGAAGATCTCTGGCGACCCCTCGACCCGGATGGACTCACCTTTCAAAACATCAATACCCTGGACGAGTTTCAGCGGATCCTTTGAGGTTTTCCAGCGGATCGGAGGGCGCGGTCGAAGTGCTCGGGTCGGAGGTTGATTCCGCTGGCGATGCCCTGGAGGTCCCATGAAGACCCAGCACCCCATGCCGCTTGCCGCGGCACGCCAAGCTTTGCTGGCTCGATCGGCGCCGTGCCCGAGCGAGGTGATACCATTGCCGGCGGCGTTGGACCGGGTGTCGGCCCGTGATCTTTACGCGCCGCGCAGCCTGCCTGAGCAGGCACGGTCGCGGATGGACGGCTACGCAGTGGCCGGCTCGGATCTGCTGGATGTGCGGCCGGAACGGCCGGTGCTGCTGCGGCTCCGCCCCGAAACGGCGGCTGCCGGGCACCCGTTGGAAACCGCTGTGGTCCCCGGAGAAGCGATGCGGATTCTGACCGGAGCGCCCATTCCCGCCGGGGCCGACCTGGTGGTTCCGGACGAGCAAGCGCATCTGCTTTCCGGTCGGGTTGCCATCGCCACCGCGTTTCGGCCCGGTGACTGGGTGCTGCCGCCCGGGGCCGATGTTCGTCGCGGGGAACCGATCGCGGCTGCCGGGCGGATTCTGACGCCGGCCGTTCTGGCCCTGTGTGCCGCCTGCGGCTGGGACGCGATCGAGGTGGTGAAACGGCCCCGGGTGGCGGTGCTGGGCACCGGCGATGAACTGCTGGAACTGGGCGAACCCTGGCGTGCTCCGATGCAGTATTGCAACAGTCGCCTGCTGATGGAGTGGCTGGTGGCGGCGCACGGAGGGGTGGCGCTGAATCTGGGCAACGCCGCGGACGACGCCGAAGCGGTGGCCGGGACCCTGGACCGGGCCGAGGCCGAGGCGGTCATCAGCACCGGCGGGACCGGTTTCGGGGACCGCGATGTGCTTCGGGACGCCTGGAACATCCTGGGGATCACGCCGATATTCCGGGGGCTCGGTCTGACCCCCGGCGGGGGCAGCGCCTTCGGGGTCAAAAACGGCACCGGCTATCTGGCCTTGCCGGGCTCCCCCTGGGCCGCCGAAGCGGTATTCATGCAGCTCGGCTTACCCTGGTTACGATCGCTTGCCGGGGCCGACCCCGACGCCGGGACCCTGCTGCCGGCGGTACTCGAAAGCACCCTGAACAATCGGCGCGCCAGTGCCCGCATGGTGCCGGGGCGGTTGCAACGGTCCGCCGCCGCGCTGCGCTTCCAGCCGCTGATTACCGATACCGGGTCGGTGTTCGCGCGGATCCATCGCCGCAACGCCTACCTGCTGGTGCCTGAGTTCAGCACCCTGGAGAAAGGTTGCATTGTGCCGGCAGCCTTGTATGATCCATCGCTGCATTGCCCGATCCCGCTCGATCCATGAGTGCAGTGGCACAGTCGGAGAATGGTCCATGCTCAAGGGCACTCGAATCGAAACGTCCTACTACCAGCTTCTGCACCGCACGCTCATTCCGGGGCTGACTCGCCTCGGGATCAAACCCGACCACCTGTCCCTGTTCGGCCTGCTGGTCAGTCTGCTGGCCGGAATCGCCTTCGCTTTCGCGCCGGCCCTGGGCGGTTTGCTGACCCTGCTAACCGGCCTGGTGGATACCCTCGACGGCTGCCTGGCCCGGTCCCTCGATCAGGTCCGAAAATACGGTGCATTTTTGGATTCGGTCCTGGACCGCTACACCGAACTGCTGATTTATCTCGGGATCTGGTGCTATTTCTACCGGCACAACGCGGCGACCCCGCTGCTGTCGCTGACCATTTTACTGATCCTGTTCGGTTCGCTGATGGTGAGCTACACCCGCGCTCGCGCCGAAGGATTGGGGCAGGACTGCCTGATCGGCCTGCGGCAACGCGGCGAGCGGATTATCGTAATCGGTCTGGCCGGTGTGCTCAATCCGGTGTTCAATGGGCTCGCCGCTCGACTGGCCTTGCCCGGCCTTAAGGATGCCGTGTTGATGCTGGCTCTGGCGGCGCTGGCCATCGGCACCAACCTCACGGCACTCCGACGGTTCCTCCACGTGCTCCAAAATCTCAAATCTTGAATCACCGCCGTGACGATTACGCCGGTTTGCTCTCGGATTCACGCCGCGCCGCGGAGGGCGCAAAACAAGCCCCGGTGTCGGCGCTTCCGCGCCTTCCCGCCTCTGCGTGACAGCAAGACCTCAATTGGTTGCCGAATATAACGGCGGAAGCGAATGCTGGATCCACTCGAGGACGACCCAGAACGCCGCGCCGCGGCAGCAGCGTTTCGGCTACTGATGGCTGCCGATCTTGTTGAGCACCACGCGCTCGTCTTCCCGGCAGATCTCGAATGAATCCCCCACCTCAAAGCCCAACTGATCGATCAGCAACGCCTTGTTCAGGGTGATGCTGCCACTCTGTCCGATGGTGCGCAGGTTGGGAGTGCGGATGAACAGATCCGGCTTCTTGACCGGGGTCTTCTCGCGGCGTCGTACCAGCGGCTTGGAAACGCTCTGAACGACTGGAGGGGTGCCGGCCGCGGCGCGCTGCGAACGGGCTGCCGGATCGGTTTGCTTGGTGAAGTCCATCTGCGGGATTTCCCCGAGTTCCATCAGCCCCTTCAGATAGAGGTCCTGAACTTCGCTCTTGAACTTGATGCCGAACAGCTTCTGCACCGCTTCGAGCGAACGGCCATTGCGAATTTCGTTGACCACCAGTTTCGGGTCAATGCTCTTGTATTCTACTTGCATGATTTTCCATCCTCACTTTGATTCAAGGTTCTCACCTGGTTGACTGATAAGCGGCGGAACAAATTACCAGCCGCATCCTCGGTAACCGCATTTTGCCATTATCCGCGCACAGCGCCTTCATCCCGGCCGTTTTGGCCCGCTCCCCGCCAGCACACACCCACTCATCCGCTGAATCCCGAGTATATCCTGACCTGACCTATCCCAATATTGCGGCCAATATTGCGGCGTTCCCGGCAGTGAGCGCACCCCCCGTTCAATACGCATCGAGCGAGGCAGGGTGTCGATGACGGAAAGCTTTTTATGTTGTCGTTTGATCGAAGTCAAGCGGTTCTTTATACTTCCTTAACAGGATATTATGACCGTCGGCGTTCCGGGTCAAGTCAGCCGGCAGCGAATTTTTACCAGATCACTCACGGCTCTAGTCAAAGCGATGGTGTTCTCGGCCTGCGCCTCGCTCAGCGTGCCGCAGCCGCAACTGGGGGTAAACAGCGATTGCCGGGCGATCCGCTCCAGCGACATCCCGGCCAGATCGATTTGCCGCAGGGGCTCGGCCCAGCGGTTGAACAGGCTGTTCGCGGTTTCCCCAAGGGCCGCCGGCTCGGTCGAGGTGGGGATGAGACCCCAGGCCACGGTGCCGCCCTGATCAAGGAAGGTCCGCAGCGGTTCCGCATAAAGCAAAAATTTATCAAGATAATTGTAGGCGTCGAAGTTGATGATATCGATGGTCGAACGGAACACCAGGCCCCAGTCGGTGTTGGCGCAGATGTGAATACCGGCCAGAGCGCCGGCGCGGTGAATACCGGCGGTCACCTCTTCCAGTTGGTCGTGAACCTGCTGCTCGGAGATGCTGATAAAGGCCGATGATCCATAACCTGCCAGGCCCGGTTCGTCCATGAAGATGATCACCGGACGCTGCAAACGCCGCAACTGCCGCACTTGCCATCGGGCTTTCATGGCCAGGTGTTTGGGCAGGGCTTCCTGAAACCGCTCATCATAGAGCAGCGCGCGCCCGCTCTGGTCCTTGAGCGTGCTCAGCAGGGTGAAAGGGCCGGTGATCTGTCCTTTCACCGCTTTGGGCGCGGGGATCGAACCCAGGGTCTGAAGGAATTGCCGGAAAGTGCGGCCGGCTTCGCGGCCGAATGCAAACCGGGACTGTTCCAGGTTGGCATCGTCTTCCTCCAGCGCCAGATAATCACTGAAAAATTCGTACAGCTCACGATCGAATTCAGAACCTTCAGTCTGAATCCAGACGCGGTTCCCTTCCCGCCTCACCCCGGGCAGCCCTTCCAGATATTGGGCCATCATCCGTTCTTCGGGAAAGCTTGCCAATTGCGGCCACACGGGGATCTCCGGGAGTTGCCGCAAAAGAAAATCGAGCACCCGGGCACGATCCGTGTGCGGCATGCTGCCCACCGCCGTCGCCCCGGCGTTCGCTTGCCATTCCTGCATTGCCCTGTAACTCCTCGGGTCGACAATCTATATCATTGACAATTATAGCGGATTCAGCCATTCCCTAGCACAGGATCGGGAATTCGGTCAATCCCAAAATCCAGCCCCGCGCGCTGCGACGTTTCGGCCGTGGCCGAACGCACCGCATGCGGGCACTGAAGCCGGCCTGGAGGGCATGAAATCCTTGCCGGCGGCCGTGGCGAAGGCTGGGCAATCTGGAGGGATGACGATGAGCAAACGCCAAAAAACCATTTGGATCGTCGCGGTGGTCATCCTGGTCGGGTTGGTTCTGGTCTGGTTTGAACGACTCTATCAATCGCGGGTCGGGTCGCCGGACGATGCGGAAAAAATCGGTCCCGGCGCCCTGGAGCAAACCACTCCCGCACCAACCGTCGAGGCCGGGGGCAGCGGGGGCAGTGATGCCGATGCCGGCCGCGCGTTGCATCGGCCGATCCCCTCTCCGCCCGCCGGCCGTGAGTCGGCGCCCAATCCGCTGCCGCCGTCACCGCCGCTGCCCCGGGTAGCACCGGAAGCCACTGAAGAGCAGCGCAAGGACCTGTTCCGTCTGGACCAGAGTGTCGATCACATCGTCACCGCCGATGAACCCTTTAATATTGCCGGTGAGCAGGTGACCATCAAGGATATCAAACAGCGACTGGGACTGAGCCCCGCAAGCCCAAGTCCGTCCGAGGAGACAACCGGATCGGAACAGCCTGCCGGCTATTTGAAAAAGCCGATACCGAAGCATGATCAACCGGTCTACTACGGGGTCCGCGAAGTTCACCGAGGTGAAAACGTCTGGAAGATCCATTTTCAGATCCTGCGGGATTATTTCCTTCGCCGCCAGGTGGAATTGCTGCCGACGGCGGACCGACCCGACCCTTCCGGGCGCAGCAGCGGCATCGGCCGCCTGCTCAAGTTCTTGGAAGGAGTGGTTTATGTTTATGATGTCAAAGCCAAGCGCGCGGTACCAGACGTGAATTGGGTGGACCCCGATACCGTCATCATTTTTTTTCGGATCTCCGAGGTATTCACGGCCCTGGATCAGCTCCAGGCAAACGATCTTGCGGCCGTTCGCCTGCTCCGGCAGCAGGTGATTCTGGAACGCGGCGCGGAATCCGAAGGGTTGCTGTATCGGGACGACTTCCGCTGAGCATGGGCTTTTCCGGGATGCCCATAGGTGCGGAATATGCTTGTGGAAATAAGTTCATTCTGGTAGCTTGCCCAGGGCATGGGCGCGGGTGCCGGGTTGGATCCGCGCGGGGCTGGCCAGGGCTGCGGAATTGATCGGCAATGGATGGGAAAGGGGGTGGTCGGGAGCGTTTGGATCATGGGGGCTGGGTAGCAGGCGATGGCCTGCGGGGGCTTTGTGTTTCATCCGTGCGAGGGGGGAAGGCACTGCTTCATTTTGATGGAAATCGAATAACCGCTTGATTCAATAAGTGATTTTAGTTCTGGACAAAGTTGACGAAATAGATTACATGTAGTCTCCAAAAACCATTACA
>Ga0100377_1001868_pt1 | contig 17897 bp, 11 predicted proteins | sample CryGeymeta201501_FD_83664 | JGI IMG/M metagenome (GOLD analysis project Ga0100377, IMG submission 83664) | Groundwater microbial communities from Crystal Geyser aquifers in Utah, USA - Crystal Geyser metaG 2015-01 | ecosystem: Environmental > Aquatic > Deep subsurface > Groundwater | place: USA...
GCCCTCCCCCAGGAACCAGACCGTCACGTCCATCGCGAAAGACAGCGCGTCGCCCCGGTACTCCAGGCGGGGCACGACAAACACGGGGAAGCCCGTCGTGTCCGACGACCCGTTGATGTCTTGCTGGAGCGACACGAAGGTGGCCGTCGACACGCCCAGGCTCCACCGCTCGCTGAGGCGCGCATCTCCAGCGACGTACGGCCAGACCGCCAGCGGATCGAAGGCCGTGGCCGTGCCGCTGTCGTCCGGCCCCGTCCCGAACGACGCAAACGGCACCATCGCCCCGGCCGACACAAGCCCCGCCCCGTCCTTGACCGGGCGGACCGGCCGCGCGAACGACGACGTCGGCAGCGCACACGCCCCCGCCCCGAGCGCCAGCCCAACCAGGGCGCAGACGCCCCCCATCCACCGCGTCCATCGCTCGCTCATCACCGCCCTCCTCCGCTGCGCGCGGCGCACCACACGCCTGCATCGTGCAGACTGGGCTGCCTGTCTTGACCTTGCAACCCTCCCCTCGATTTCTCGACATCGCCGCCGCGCCGACTATCCTACATTGGACTACACCCGCCCGCACCGGGCCCGTCCGAGGTGAATCGATGGCACGCGCCCCCAAGACCAGCCCCCCCGACGCCAAGGCACCTCCCGCCCGCTCCAGCAAGCCCAGGGCCGCGCCGCCGAAGCCCCGCACAGCGTCCCGCGCCGAGCCGAAGCCGGCCACCAGGCCCGCCGGACGCCCCGCCCCCACCGACGCCCCCCCGCGGCGGAGCCTCCTGCGACGCCCGGCCACCTGGATCGTGCTCGCAGCCCTCGCCGCGGCCTGCGTCTTCGCCTTCGACCTCGTTCAGGCCGAGCCCCAGCCCGTCGCACCGGACCTCGTGGACGGCGACTGGATCGTCATCGACAGGCTCACGCCCGAGCTCCACGCCGACGGGCGCCCCTACTCAAGCCTCGCGCTGCTCCGCCAGCAGGACAACCGGCAGGCCGAGGTGCTCGGCCGCATCGTCGCCTGGGACGGGGACACCGTGGCCTGGACGAAGGGGGCGCTCACCGTCAATGGCGAAGCCGTCGTCCTCCCGGCGCCGCTGGAGCCCTCGGCGCGCATCCCCGACAACGCCGTGGACATGGGACTCGGGCAGTTCCTGGCCGCCGTCTCGCCCGCCGCCGCCCCCCGCGGCAAGGCTCGCCGAAGGGCCGCGAAGCCCGCTGCGAACGGGCGCCCTCGCGCGCTCGGCCTCCCCACCGCCGAGTTCGTCGTGCCGCGCCACCACCTCTACGTGCTGATGCCCTCCGAGGTGAAGGCCGGCGCCGTGCGCGGCTACGTCGTCCCCCAGGGCGACATCATGGGCCTCGCCCGCGTCGTGCTCACCAACACCCGCGCCGAGGATGGCTGGTACCAGCGGCTGATGTCCCTGCCGGGCCGCGGTTGACCGCGAGTCGCGGCTTCAGCCCTTCCACCGCCACAGCCAAAGCTCGCCAGGGCGGCTCGCGGGCGCGTACAGCACGCCACACCCCGTGCGGACGGCCGCGTCACCGGTCGAGTCGCCCGCATAAAACGTCCGGCCGAGACGGCTCGGCGGCGTCTCATCTTTGGGATAGGCGGGCACCTCGTGCACGACGCTCCCCGCCCCGTCCACCACCGCGATCGTGGCCCGCGCATAGAACGCCGCGAACCTCGCCTCCGTCACAGCCGGCGGCTCGCTCGACGCGCCCGTGAACGAGTTGTAGTCCGCGGGGGGTGGCACGGACGCCTGGAGATCCGGGTGGGTGATGAAGTGGGTGCCAGCGCCCGCCACCGTCGCCGGCCACGCGAGCTCGACCACGCGCGGGGCCTCGTCGGGCGGCCAGACCAGGAGCCGATCGTGCCGGCAGACCGCCAGCTCACCGCTGTCGAGGCGCGCGAAGGTGTGCCCCGCCCCTGGCCGCTCCTCACATCCCAGCGCCAGCTCCAGCCGCCCGGCCTCATCGTCGACGCGGATCGCCGCCCCGCCCGCGCCCGCGCCGAGCACCCGGTCACCTGCGCCCAGGAGTGAAAACAGGTTGGCCGACAAGGCCATACGTGCGCGCAGCGCACCCGCCGCGTCGAGCAGCACCAGCCCACCGTGCGCGCTGGCGAGCACCCCGGACGCCGTGCGCACGACGCTCCAGCAGGCCATCTCGTGCACCCGCCGCGGCGCCTGCCCCCGCTCGGCCCGCCAGAGGCCCGCCCCCGTCGGCATCCACCAGACCCCGTGCGCCACCAGCCCCGGACCGCTCGCCTCCACCCCCCAGGGTGAGGTGGTGAACGCCTCGGGCGCGTCAAGGTCGAACCAGCACAGGTGCTCCGCGCAGTACCCGCTGACCGCGCGGTTGAAGACCGTCGGGCCAGGGCTCACCAACAGATCGCCCTCACGCGCCCCCGCGATCCGCTGACTGGGCTGATAGGCGATCCCCGCCTGCAACAGGGCAACTGGCCCATCCGGCGAGCCGGGCGAGGTCTTGCCCGGAGGTCTACGAAGCCCGTTCAGCTCGACGCAGACGACCTGGAGGGCCGAGATCAACCACAGCCGGGCCCCCACCACCGCATAGAACTGCGGCTCCCCGGGCAGCGACGCCGTCCCCGCCGCCTCGACCGCCCCCTCCGGCCCCAGGATCCACGCCCCGCCCGGCCGTCCGGGGCCGTGCACGGTCAATACAAGACGACCGTCGTCCGCGCCGACGGGGAGCGGGAGCGCCCAGATCCCCGGCGACGGCAGCGGCAACGACGCCAGCCGGGCACCCGCGCCGTCGAGCAGCAGCAGGGTGTCCTCGGCGTCGGGGCTGTGCAGCAACACGGCCACCCGATCCGGCCCCAGCGCGCGCATCCGGGACAGGCGGCGGCGCGCGTCACCGGACGTGCTCAAGATCTTCCGTCGACTGGACTTCATCCGCTCCCCTCCACTCCTCGCCCCTCGCCGCGTCGCCATCGTCGCGCGCAGCCGCGAAGATCGCCACGGCCGGCGCTGATATGGTTGAAATACTGCCCGGCCGGCCCATGTTGGCAACTTCGGAGCCGATGGCGTATACATCCCTGGGGCCTGTCCGCCTCGGTGCCGCGACCCCACGTCACGCGCCGACGCCACACAGACGCTTGCCGAAACCATGGACCGATGAACAATCGAACACGCTCGCTGCTCATAGCATTCGCCTGTCTCCTGCTCCCTGGAACCTTGCTCTCCTCCGTCGCCTCGGCGCAAGGGGACGAGGAGCCCAAGGACGGTGGGACCGTCGTTGAGGACGCCGGCTCCGAGGAGGGGAAGGTCGATCCGCTCGTTGTGCTCGAGGAGGCCAACAACTGGGCGCGCAAGCGGCAGTACAAGAAGGCCATCCCGCTGTACAAGGAGGTCCTGCGCGCCGAGCCGGAGCGCTATCCATCGGTTTACTACAATTTAGCGGAGATCAAGCGGTTCCAGGATGATTGCGGCGAGGCGGTGATCTTGTACCAGCGGTACCTCTTGCTGCTGCCGGATTCGCGGGACAAGGGACAGATCGCCAAGGCGATCGCGGGGTGCCAGGTCAAGCTGGGAGCGCTCGGAAAGCTCGCCGTGTCGGTCACGGGGCCGGAGGCGGCCAACTTCCATGTCAACGGCATCCCCGTCACCACCGGACCGAAGTTCGAGATCGAGCTCAAACCGGGCAAGTACACGCTGCTCATCACCGCCATCGATCACGACCCCTACGAGGCCACCGTCTCCGTCCCGGCCGAGGGCGCGACGATGGAGATCCCGCTCAAGCTCCAGATCTTCCACGGCGATCTGGCCCTGAAGGTCGACCAGGACGGCGCCGCGGTCTCCGTGGACGGCCAGGCCCTCGGCAGCACGCCGCTCAAGCCGACCAGGGTCGTCGCTGGCAAGCATTACGTCGAGGTCAGCAAGGCGGGCTACTACAAGTGGGTCCGCAACGTCTTCGTCACTCGCGACGACACCCTCAGTGTCGACATCCAACTTGAGAAGCTCGAACCGTGACGAGCCCGCCCGGGGTCCCATCGCCACCATGACATCTCCCCTCATCATCGACACCAACGAAGACGGCGTCGCCTTCGCCAGGCTCGCCGATCTGAACGAACTCGAGCGCTCCCAGCTCGCGCTCGACCGCAAGGTCGACCGGCTGCGCGCCCACCTGCGCGAGCTCGGCTCGCTGGTGGTGGGCTTTTCGGCGGGCGTGGACTCGACCTTCCTGCTCCGCGTCGCGCACGACGAGCTGGGTGAGCGGTGCGTCGGCTTGACCGCCGTCAGCCCCTCGCTGCCGGAGCGCGAGCGGGCCGAGGCCGTGCGGATCGCCGGGGCCATCGGCGTGCGCCACGAGCTGCGCGAGTCAGACGAGATCCACAACCCGAACTACCGGGCCAACCCGACCACGCGCTGCTTCTACTGCAAGATGGCGCTGTTCGACATCACCGAGTCGATCAAGGCTGAGTATGGCATCGAGCACGTGGCCATCGGCACCAACCTGGACGACCTCAAGGGCCACCGGCCGGGCTATGCGGCGGCGCAGCAGCGCGGCGTCGTGCACCCGCTGGTCGAGGCGGGCTTCACCAAGGCCGAGGTCCGCGAGGCGAGCCGCCAGCTCGGGCTGGACGTCTGGAACAAGGCCGAGTTCGCCTGCCTGTCCAGCCGGTTTCCCTACGGCACCGAGATCACCGAGGCCCGCCTGGCCCAGGTCGAGAGCTGCGAGGACGTGCTGAGCGCGCTCGGCTTCCATGTGTTCCGCGTCCGCTACCACGACGAGCTCGTGCGCATCGAGATCGGCGAGGACGAGCTGGAGCGGGCGTTCGACGCGGGGATTCGGCCGCAGATCGTGACGCGGTGCAAGGCGGCGGGCTTCAAGTACGTCTCGGTCGACCTCCAGGGCTATCGCCGCGGCAGCATGAACGAATGAGCGCCTCACCCTCTCCATCTGTCCGGGCCTGGACGGCCGCGGTGGCGCTCGGGGCGCTGGCGCTCTCGGGCTGCTCGCTGATCATCGACCTGCCAGCCGACTGCAGCGCTGCGGACTGCAACGGCTATCAGTGCAACCCGGCCAACACCGAGTGCTTGTTCGTCTGCATCGGGCCCGACGACTGCAGCGACGGCTACGTCTGCGACAACCTGACCGGCGCCGGCACCTGTGTGGCGCGCGGCTGCGCGCCGCTCAGCCCCCAGGTCCTGTTCTTCGACGGCACCCGCGACCTCGACGAGGCCGACGTCGACTCGAACGGCGAGTCGATCGCGGCGGCGTACGTGGCCACGGGCGCGCTGAGGTTCAAGACCTACAGCGCGCTGGACGGCAGCTCATCGCCCGCGATCACGGTGGAGCCGGCGGAGTACGCGCCCCAGAGCCCGACGATCGCCTCGGACGGCGCCAACTACGCCATCGTCTGGGAGTCGGACGTGCGCTTCGAGGGGGCCCAGCGCGAGCTGCTCCGGTTCGCGGTGATGGACCCGGCCGGTCAGGTCGTCGTCGCGCCGATGACGCTCTGGGTGGCGGGCTTCCCGGCGCCGGCCACCGAGAAGTCGGTCGACCAGCCCGAGATGGTCTGGGACGACGCCCGCCAGGCCTACGTGATCGTCTTCGCCTCCCGCATCGACGCCTCCAGCGACCTCGTGATGCTCGCGGTCCGCGCCGACGGCATGGCCGTGGAGGGCGGCGAGGTCGAGCACGCGGACGCGAAGCGGATCACGCTGGACCCGACGGACGCGCTCGATCCGATCGTCGTGCTGCGCGACGCGAACACCGAACCGGCCTCGAACTTCTACGACGTGCTGTACCGGGAGGGCACGACGACGCTCGACCTCTCCCTCCGCACGCTGACCTCCGAGGCACAGCGCGCGGAGGACGATCTCAAGCTGTCCTCGGTGGCGAGCGGGAGCCGCGTCGAGGACTTCGCGGCGGTGGGCCTCGGCGGCCGGCTGGTGGTCACCTGGTCCGAGGGCGACGCCTCCGACGGCGACAGCTACCAGCGCACCCTCGACCCGATCCGCACGCCCGACGACGCCCGCCCGGTGGTCCGCGATCTGCAGGACACCCGCGGCGCCGGCCTGATGCGCACCCCCGACGAGGCCGAGTACGCCACCGCTCACGCCGGCGTCTACCGCGGCGTCCGCGACATCTACGTGACGCGCTACGCCGCCGACGGCGCGCGCCTCACCCCGCCCTTCCCCATCACCTCAGGCGACGACTCCGAGCCCGCCCACCCCGCCCTCGTCCCCACGGTCGACGGTTTCCTGGCGCTCTGGGAGGCCACCGAAGGCGAGGACGCGGGAACGATACAGGGGCGCTATTGGGACTGCAGCTTTCGATAGCCTCAGCCTATAGAATGGTTCCCTACAGCTCGCCCAGCGTGTAGAACCCCGTGACGAGGAGCTCGGCGTCCTCGGTCGCTGGCGCATCCAGCTCGAACACCACCGTGATGGACTGCCCGCGCCGCATCCGCAGCCGTGCGTCATCCTTGCCGGCGACCTCGGCGGCGACGACGTGCGCGGCGCGCTTGTCGTCTCCGTCGGCGTCGAAGGTGACGAAGGCCGGCTTGACCACCCGGCCCTCGACGCGGATGGCCAGCGCGTTCAGCCAGGTGACCTCGCCCACCTCCTCCTCGGCGATGCGGACCTCGATGCGGGTCTGCCCGGCGGTGCCCGGCAGGTCCATCGACGCCTCGTGCTCCATCGACGGCCCGATGGTGTCCTTGAGGATCTCGCCGAGCCGCACCGCGCCGGCCTTGCCCTCGAGGTAGACCCACGGGCAGCTGCCGTAGCAGGTCCACTCCTTCGGGCTGTTCTCGTCCACGGTGACGCTCACCACCTTGCCCGCGACCGGCTGGACGAACTCGTAGCTGTAGGGGCCGACCGGCGAGACCCGGCTGTGCCCGTTGACCTCGACATGGTCGCCATAGGTCTCGCTCGTGTGGAAGCAGACCACCAACGCCCGAGACTCCGACGACGCCTCGATCAGCGCCGGTGGCCGGTGGTACAGCTCCGGCGACCCGATCAGCTCGCCGTCCACCTCGTCGACGTAGACCGCCTCGGGCTTGTCCGCCATCCACTCCGACGGCCCCTGCCGCAGCGACGCCTTGCGGTCGACCTCGCTGATGACGCCGCAGGTGACGAACGGGGAGTAGATCTGGACCCAGGCCCTCGCCAGCGGGGCCACCTTCACGACCGTGGGTTCGACGGCCTCGCTGATGGGCTCAGGGGCGGTGGCGCAAGCGGTGAGGGCGAGGAGGAGGCTCAACAACACGGGACGCTTCATGGTGGCTCGCTCAGGCAAGGGGTTGGACGCTGCGTGCAGACTACCACCTCAGCTCGCGTCGACTCCAGCGCCACCGACCTGCTTGACCTCGGACCGCCCATGTGCCATCCATCGCCAGCATCGGCTCGGCGGCGAGTCTGCCCGGAACTCGCTCGCGAGCCGCAACCATCGACGTCTGAGGTCATCGCCCGTGGACAGCACCAAGTCACCCGCCGAAGCGCCCGAGAGCGGCCGGACCAACTTCATCCGCGCCATCATCGACGAAGATCTTGCCGCCGGCCGCGCCCAGCAGGTCGTCACCCGCTTCCCGCCCGAGCCGAACGGCTACCTGCACATCGGCCACGCCAAGTCGATCTGCCTCAACTTCGGCCTGGCCCGCGCCTACCAGGGCGTCTGCCACCTCCGGTTCGATGACACCAACCCCGTCAAGGAGGACACCGAGTACGTCGACTCCATCCAGAACGACGTGCGATGGCTCGGATTTGACTGGGACGACAAGCTGTTCTTCGCCTCCGACTACTTCGAGAAGCTCTACGAGATCGCCGAGTACCTCATCCAGCACGGCAAGGCCTACGTCGACGCCTCCACCCTCGACGAGATCCGTCAGGGCCGCGGCACGCTCACCGAGCCCGGCACGCCGAGCCCCTGGCGCGACCGACCCGCCGCCGAGAGCCTCGCCCTGTTCCGCCAGATGCGCGCCAGCGCCTTCGAGGACGGCACCCTCGTCCTGCGCGCCCGCATCGACATGGCCTCGCCGAACATGCTCATGCGCGACCCGATCCTCTACCGGATCCGCCACGCCCACCACCACCGCACGGGCGACGCGTGGTGCATCTACCCCATGTACGACTACGCGCACCCCCTCTCCGACGCCATCGAGTCGATCACCCACTCGATCTGCACCCTCGAGTTCGAGAACAACCGCGAGTTCTACGACTGGGTCGTCGCCGAGGCCGCCCCGCTGCTCCCCGCCGTGCCGCACCAGCACGAGTTCGCCCGGCTGAACCTCGCCTACACGATGATGAGCAAGCGCAAGCTGCTCCAGCTCGTCCAGGAGGACCTCGTCGACGGCTGGGACGACCCGCGCATGCCGACCATCGCGGGCCTGCGCCGGCGCGGCTATACGCCTGAGGCCATTCGGGATTTCGCCGACATGATCGGCGTGGCCAAGGCCAACAGCCTCGTCGACTTCGAGAAGCTGGAGTACTGCATCCGCAACGATCTGAACTTCCGCGCGCCCCGCGTCATGGCCGTCCTCGACCCCCTCGAGGTCACCCTGACCAACTGGCCCGCAGGTCACGTCGAGCTGCTCGAGGCCGCTTCCTTCCCGCCCGACGTCGGCAAGCCCGGCACCCGCACCGTGCCCCTGTCCGGCACCCTCTACATGGAGCGCGACGACTTCCTCGAGGACCCGCCCTCGGACTACTACCGCCTCTCGCCGGGCAAGGAGGTCCGCCTCCGCCACGGCTACATCATCCGCTGCGACGAGGTCGTCAAGGACGCCGACGGCGCCATCACCGGCCTGCGCTGCTCCTACGACCCCGATCGGACCGGCGGCGGCCGCAAGGTCAAGGGCGTCGTGCACTGGGTCTCGGCCGAGCACGGCAAGCCCGCCGAGTTCCGCCTCTACGACCGCCTCTTCGTCACCGAGCGCCCCGGCGAGTCCGGCCGCGACTTCCGCGAGGAGCTCAACCCCGAGTCGCTGGTCGTCAAGCATGGCTTCATCGAGCCCAGCGTCCTCGACGACGACACCGACACCCGCTACCAGTTCACCCGCCAGGGCTACTTCGCCCCCGATCTGGACAGCACCCCCGACGCGCTGGTCTTCAACCGCGTCGTGGCGCTGCGCGACTCCTTCGCCCGCGCCAACGCCCAGCCCGCCGCTGTCGTCCTCGAGGCCCCCGTCGAGGAGGCTCCCGCCGACGACGCCCGCAAGCGCCCCACCCGCAAGTCCCGCGCCGAGCTCCGCGCCGAGGCCCGCGCCGAGAACCCCGCCCTGGCCGCCCGCATGGCCCGCTACACCGACACCCTCGGCCTCTCGCCCGACGACGCCGACGTCCTGACCGGCGACCTCCCCGTCGGCGACTTCCTCGAGGCCGCCCTGGCCACCTACGACAACGTCCCCTCGGTCGCCAAGTGGGTCGTCAACGAGCTCCTGCGCGAGCTCAAGGACGCCCCCATCGACGCCCTCCCCGTCGCCCCCGCCCACCTCGCCGCGCTCGCCCGCCTCGTCGACGCCGGCAGCATCTCCAGCTCAGCCGGCAAGACCATCTTCGCCGAGATGGCGCTCTCAGGTGGCGCCCCCGAGGCCATCGCCGATCGCCTCGGCCTTCGGCAGGTCTCTGATGCCTCGGCCATCCTGCCCTTCATCGAGCAGGTCATGGCCGCCAACCCGGACAAGGTGCGGGCCTGGCGGGAGGGCAAGACCGCCCTGCTCGGCTTCTTCATGGGCCAGGTGATGCGGCTGAGCGGCGGCTCCGCCGACCCGGGGCTGACGAAGCAGCTCGTGACCGAGAAGCTCGCGGGCTGAGGGCGACGGATTAGCGCCGCCCCACGCTAATCCGTCGCGCTCGACGCGCGCCGTCTCGCGCGTAGGGCTACAGTGGGAGGGCGCCCCCTTCGGGGGCTGGTGTTGCCCGTGTCGGACGGCGCGGTCATCATCCGCACGTCAGTGATAAAAGGTATTTTGGTTCAGGAGCTTGCGTGCCCTCGTCGGCTGTCCTTGCGCCGGCCTCTGCTTCCTCGGCACACCCAACCCCCGAACGTCTCCGAACGCTCGACTCGAGCAAGGCCAAGCCCCCAACGGGGGCGCCCTCCCACTGTAGCCCTACGCGCGAGACGGCGCGCGTCGAGCGCGACGGATTAGCGTGGGGCAGCCAGCCTCCGGTTCCGCGCCAGCAACCCCGCCAGCGCAGGCACCTCGATGCGGTCGTCCGGCTCCGCCTTGGTGATGTCACAGATGTCGAGCTCGCACAGCGTGCGGTTGTCCGCGACCAACAGGGTGTCGCAGAACGCCTCGATGGCGCCGGGATCGAACTCGGCCGCCCAGTGGTGGAACGACCTCGCCCCGACCTTCGTCACGAGTTGGGCCGCCCCCACCGCCTCGGTGAGCGTCACCTCATCGCCCGACTCGTGCTTGACCAGCACCTCGTCGATCTGGACGTGCTCCTCGATGTGGGCCGTCATGATCTGGAACCCCTGGCCCTCACAGCGCGTCAGGAGAATCCCGAGGTAGCTCAGGCCGGGCAGCAGCGCCCGGCCGATCATCTCGGCGTGCGCGTCCGTGATCCAGTACAGGTGCCCCGACTCGAGGACATGAGACGCGTAGGTCACCTGGGTGAAACCGAACTGCAGCATCATCGAGAAGACGGTGAAGCTCCGCACCGTGCATGGCGAGTCGCGGGTCATCCACGCGAACTGACGCAGGAGCTCGTCTTCATGATCTCCAAGGATCCCAGGGACATACAACGCGTAGCTGTCGGGGATCAGCGGTTTGGGGGACTCGGTCATGGCACCTCCACGTCGCGCCGGCAGGTGTTCAGGCCGGCATCACGGGGGTTGTACGCCAATCACAGGGGTCAGTTCCAGCTCTGACGCCCCACGTCGGGCACGACGGGCCTCCCTCAGCCAGCATCGCGGGCGCCAGCCTTCGGCGCGGGCTTCTCCACGACCGTCACCACGACCTTCCGCCACTCCGGGTAGGCCGCCTCATCCTCGCCGTTCTTCGCCTTCCCCGCCTCGCGCTCGCCCACACCGCTCGCCTCCACGGTCGCGCTCGTCTTCGCCTCCACGCTCTGCTGGACGTACCGCGCCCGACGCTCGCTCAAACCCTGGTTGTACGCCGTCGATCCCTCTACGCTCGCGTGTCCGACCGCCCGAAGTCGGCCGCCCTTGCCGCGGCCGAGGGTGTCTATCAGGCTCGACAGCGCCGCGTTGCCGAAGCCGTCGAACACGCCGCCCGCCTTCGCCGGCGGCGCGTCGTGCTTGAAGTGGATGGTGACGGGGCTCGGCACGTCGATCGGCTCGGGCTGTGGATTGGGCTTGTCGTCGTGGCCGTCTGAGTTGTCGCTGTCCGGTGGGGGGTTGTCGCAGTCGGGCCCCTCGCACTGCTCCCCCTCGCCGTCCTTCTTCGGCGGCTCCTCGGCGCACTCCGCCGGGGGATTGGGGATCGGCTCGAGGCGCTTGCGGATGCGACCGACCGTGTCGTAGGCGCCGCCGACGACCTCGGCGAAGTCCTCGGGGGCCATGGAGGCGAGCTCGGAGAGGGCCGCGGCGCAGTCTTCCTTGCCCTCCTCGATGATGCTCTGGATGTTGTACTGGACGAGCCACTCCTGCAGACCTTCGCGATTCACCAGGCGCTGTGCCCCAATCTGGACAAGACTGTCCAGGACCCGCTGCACGTCCTTGGTGGCGACCGCTTGCGCCCTTGTCTGCGCATGGGTCAAGCTCACAATCTCGCCGTCGTCCACCTCAGCGCCGTCGAGGACGGCATCCGCGGTGACGCTATTGTCCTCGACGACGACGGCGTGCGCGACCGCCCAGCCATTGAGTGCGTCGTTGTCTGACCGAATCTCCTTGTCGAGTTGGGCGATCGCCGTCTCCAGCTGGCCCTGGGTCGTGGTCGCGTCACAGCTCAGCTTGTCGAACTCCGCCTCAAACTCCTCAGCCTTGCCATGCAACGACTCGCCCTGAAGCTTCACCTCCTGACTGCGCTGTCCCGCCTGCGTCGCACGTTGACGGCCAGACGCTATGGAGTTGCCGGCCTGCTCTGCCCGTGACCGACCTTGTTCAAAGTGCGCCTTGGCACGCTCCGCGCCTTCTGCGGGCGACTCCATGCCAAGCAGCGGACGGGCCGTATCCACGGTTTTGAGAATCCGGTCAGGCACCAGGGCACGAGGTACATTGTCCACACCAGCGACGATCTCGCGCATCGCCTTCAGAGCGTCCCGCTCTGCGGCGGCGCGGCCCAGCTCCGACTTGTTCGCCTCGATGCCGCTGGTCAGTCGCCCATGGGCTTGCTCCTTCATCGCGAGCTGTTCCTCGACCTGGACGACGTGGACCTCCTGCTTCGAGCCGGCGTCTTCAAGCTGCTCGCCTCTGGCCTTCACGCCGCTCGCATGAGCTCGGTTGGCGTCGATCTTCGGGAGCTCATCACGAACCATCTGGAGATCGTGCTCAAGCTTCTGTTTTTGTGCGACTTTTTCGCACATATCCACCGGTTGCAGGGGTGGCTCCGGCAACATAGACAGGTCACTGAAGGCCTTGTCGTTCTGAGACAGCGTGATGATCTCCTGAACACCCAGCAGAGGAACCGCGACCAGACCGAGGGGCAGCGCGAGGGCAGCAGCCCCAACCCAGGTCACTCCCGACCACGTGCCGATATCATTGCGATCGTCGTCGATGCGCTTCTGTGCGGCCACCCAGTGCTCCATCAGGCTCGCCGGGTCGCCGGCCACAGGGTCGTGGAATCGTTCGCCGATCGTGTCCATGTCGGGTGACCACGAGGTGAGCCCATCGGCGCCGCTAAGCTCGCCCGCGAGGCCAGTCACCAGGTCAAACGCCTCGCCGCCTGACGCGACGCGCTCGTCCTCGACAGCCTGCAACGTCTTGTCGATCCCTCTTGCGTCGGCGTCTGCTGTCCATGCGGCAAACGCGTGGAACGACGATGCGCGCTCCCATGCCGCTGCGGCGATCGGCGAGAGCACCAGAGACAGTCCCTTGAGCAGGAGAGATACAGGCTTGAGCGGCAGCAGAATCGGCACATTCGAGATCATCCCGAGCAGCCCCCCCAGCATCGTCACCATGGAGGCCAGCGCCTTCACGCCATCGCCAAATGCGTGGATCAGATCTCCCGCTGTCCCAAACGGGTTGTCATCCCAGTTCTCCAGCTGGACCACCGAGGACAGCTTCTCGAAAGTGCCCGCGAAGTCGATGGTCGCGAGGTCAAAGAACCCACCAAGAATCGATGTCAAATCACCGATGAAGGGGAAGTACTTTGACGCGATCGTCATGGTCCCGCTCGCAAGCACGGCGCCGAGCTTCTGCGCAGCGACGTCTGCGACCTTCGACCTCCCCTCCTGAACGGCGCCGATCACCGCCTGTAGCCGCTGCGTCGAGAACGCCTCGCCGTATTTCGCATAGTCCCCCGCCCCCGCCCACGGCTCCGTCGTGGCCCACTTGTGGTGGATATCGAGCTGCGGCCGCACCCCCTCGCTGACCACCTCGATCCCACAGGCTCCGACCCCACCCCCATCGACGTCCGACGACCCGACCGGGTGCTGTCCCCCCAACAACGCCCCACCCGACTCCCCAGCCCCCGCGCCGGCCCCGCCGCCACCGCCATCTGCGCCGCCCGACCCGCCACCGCCCTCCACGCCCTTCGCCTCAGCGGCCACGCCAACGCCCGCGCCCGCGCCGCCGCCCGCGCCGCCCGCGCCCGCGCCGCCTTCCTCGCCACCGCCAGCTTGACCTTCCGCGTCCTCGCCTTCGTCGTCCTTCTCTTCGTCGTGGTCGTCGTCCGCCCCATCCTCATCGCCTCCCGCCTCGTCGGGCGCCCCGGCGTCCTCGGCGTCCTTGTGCGCCTCGGCGCCGCGGGGGGCGGCGCCCTCACGCTCGCTGTGGAGGCGCTCGACCTCGGCCTGGACCTCGGGGCCGAGCTCACCGCTGCGGGCCTGGGCGATGCGGTCGGCGTCGCCGGAGTCGACGATCTGCTTGGCGCGGGCGAGGGCGTCCTTGTTGGCGTCCTTGTCCTTGCGGGCGTCGTTCTGGGCGTTGGGGGAGTCGTGCTTGGGCTGCTGGTGCTGGCTGGGCATGGGATGGCGCTCCTTGCTGCGAGTCGGATGCGTGTGTCGAGTCGGGGTCGCCCCCGCGCGTTGCGTACGGGAGGGTTATCGGCAGGTCGGGGCCGATGTTGCGCAGAAAGTTGAAAAAGTCTGGGGACGCCGTGGAGACGGGCATCGAGGCGCGCCGCTCAGCGCTGGACGATCCGCCCGAGCTCGCCGTAGATGCGGCTGGCGGCGTCCTCCAGCATGGCGTGGTCGATGGGGCAGGCCCGCTCGGCGGCGACGAACGCCGCGCGCAGGACCGCCTCCTTGATGTAGCCGCCGGAGAGCTCGTAGGCCGCCCCCAGGCGATCGAGGTCGAGGTCGTCGGCGACGTCCGCCTCGGGCGGGAACATGGAGGCCCAGAGCTGGGCGCGCTCGGGCGCGCCGGGCAGCTCGAAGCGGACCTTGAAGCGGATGCGGCGGGCGAAGGCGTCGTCGATGGAGGTGGCCAGGTTCGTGGTCAGGACGACGACGCCCTCGAAGGCCTCGATGGCCTGGAGGAGGAAGTTGACGTTCATGTTGGCGTAGCGGTCGGTGCTGTTCTTCACCTCGGTGCGCTTGCCGAACAGGCTGTCGGCCTCGTCGAACAGGAGCACGGCGTCCTGCCGCTTCGCCTCGTCGAAGACTCGGGCGAGGTTCTTCTCCGTCTCGCCGATCCACTTACTCGTGACCTCCGACAGATCGACGCGCAGCAACGGCCTCCCCAGCTCCCTGGCGATCAGCGAGGCCACCATCGTCTTCCCCGTCCCCGGCTCGCCATGCAGCAGCACCGTAAGTCCTCGACCGTATTGGACTTTTCGGCCAAAGCCCTGCCGCTCGAAGACCTCGTCCCGATACCGCGCGAAGCTGACGATCTCCATCAGGTGCTCGAGCGTCGTATCCGGCAGCACCACGTCCGCCCACGACACCCGATGGTGGACCGCGCGGGTCAGGCCCCCCGCCCCCTGCTCCACCTTGCGCGCCGCCACCTCGGACAGCCGACGGCCGACCTCGCCCACGCCCTCCAGCCGAGCCCGGACGCCGACCTCTGCCACCACCGCCTCGATGGCCTCCCGGCCGAGCAGCGTCCGCCGGGCCACCTCGTCCACCACCGACGCCTCGACCTCGAGCCCCGCGCCCTCGACCGCCGCCGACCACATCGCCAGGCGGCGCTCCGGCCCAAGGGCGGGCAGCGGGCAGACCACGGTGCGGGGGAAGGCCGTCACCACCTCGCCCGTCCACACGCTCGCGCACAGCAACGCCGCGTCCCCGTGGCGCTCCAACCCCCGCGCCACGGCATCGATCAGCCCCCGGCTGCCGCCCTCACCGCCCTCCTCACCGTCCAGATCGACGACCACGAGCGCGTCGAGCAGCCGGGCATCTCGAAGCGCCGCCGTCAGCGCGGTGGTCGCCACCTCAGGCGTCCGCAGGCGACGAAGCTGGACCGTGATGGTGCCGCGCCCCAGCGCCGCCGCCGCCGCCGCCGCGTGCTCCTGCCGCCCGTAGTCCGCCGGCCCCACCACGGCCACCGCGCCGCCCTGCTCCACCAGCGCCGAGGCGACCGCCGCCGCGAAGCCCTCGTCCACAGCCCCATCCTCCACCCCCGCCCCACACGGGCTCCAGCGGCAGGCATCTCCCAGGTCGCTGCCCGGCATCGGGCAGCCGTCCAGCAGCGCGGTCACGCTGTCGGCCAGCCGCACCGTCGCGTCGAGGCCGATACCATCGAGCTCGACCAGCGCGGCGCGCCGAAGGGGGGCGTCGGGGTGGAGGCGGACGCGGGCGAGCGCCCACAGCGGCCCCGGCGCGCCGAACAGGATGCCGCTCAAGAGCTGCACGTCCGGACGCGCGGTCAGGTCGTTCTGGGCGATCTGGCAGGCCCGCCTGAAGAACGGGTCGGTGGCCGACAACCACAGCAGCGTCACGATGCCGACCTCGATGGGATCGAGCTCGAACGACTCGACCAGCCGCACGAGCGGCAGCGGGGCGTGCCCGTCGAACCGGGTCGTCGACCACGCGGCCAGCTCCGCCAGGCGCAGCTCGCGACGCACGTCCGCGCTGACGGCTGGCGCCGGCGCGCCGCCGTCGAGGTAGCCCATCACGTCCGCGGCGCCGAGCAGCCCGGTGCTGCCGGGGCGCGCGCCGTCGCCGGGCCGCGCCGTCGCCATCCAACCCTTCAAGCCCTCGCGCCCGAACCTATCGGCGAGCCCACGCAGCTCCGACGGCGCCATCGGCTCCACCAACCGCTCCTGCTCCGCCGCCACCAACGCCGCAAGCGCCGACGACCAGCCCACCACGTCCCCTCGCCCCGCGGCGCGACGCAGCGCCAGCGCCAACGCGGCGCGCTCAGTCTGTTCTTCCTGCTCTCGATGTGACGACGTCCACGGCGCGACCGACATGACCTGACCTCCTGATGGACCGGGCGGGCGCCCGGTCAGCTCGTCGATGTGACGGGAGGGTTATCGGCAGGTCGCGGCCGATGTTGCGCAGAAAGTTGAAAAAGATTGACCCAAACACCGCGAGCCCCGCTGCAGCGGGCTCGAGCGGCTCAGCGGGCGACGCACTCGCCATCGACGCAGGCCTGCAAGCAGCAGTCCGCGTCGCTCTCACAGCTCGCCACGAAGCTGCAGGAGCCCGCCCTGCAAGCCTGCCCCTCGCCGCACCCACAGCTCGACACGCACGTGTTGTCCACCAGCTTGCCCGCCGCTGCGAACCGCGCCCGCAGCCCGGCCAACGCCATGGAGTCCAGCGACGCCGGCGCATCCGACGGATAGCCGTCCCGCAGCGACACGGTCCCGAACCCTGCCTCGGCGACCTCCTCCAGCACGACCACCGGCCCCTCCCGCGTCGACGACATCGCCAGGGTGACGATGGTCCCGACGAACAGCGCCCTCACATCCGAGTGCACGAGGAACGTGCGACCGACCAGGTCCGCGCCGTCTCCGCCGAGCGCCGCCTCGACCCGCACCTTGCCTGCGTCGTTGAGGGCCAGCTCCATGGTGCCGGAGTGGAACCGCGCCACGTCGTCGAGCGTCAGGAAGGGCGTGGAGGTCAGGTCGTAGTCCGAGACGTACCAGTGATCGCTGCCCACCGGCGGCAGCGGCTGCCCGGCCTGCCCCAGCGTCACAAAGATCGAGCTCCCCTCCCCCTGCAAGCTGAACGCCCCGACCTCACCGCAGGCCGGCGACGCCGTCACCTGCTCCCCGTCCCACACCACATCGGCGACGATGCCCTCGAGACCGACGCGGCCCACGACGTCATCGAGCGTGGTGGTGCCCGGATCGCCCGCCCTCGGGCAGACGTCGGCCAGCGTGATCATGCCGCGCGGGATGGTGAGCCCCACCAGACACTCCGCCGGGTCGATGGTCTTGTCCTCCACATGCACGTCCCGATGATGCTCGCACAGGCAGAGCCCCAGCGCGTCGCACCCCGCGTTGTCCGACACCGCCACCGCGCACGTCCACGGCGCCCGATCGCTCAGCACCTGCAGCACGCAGGTCTGCTCCCCGTCGAGGTCCGAGGCGTCTGGTCGCGCCTCGTCCACGTCGGGCGCGCTGGCGTCGTCATCGAGCCCCGCGTCGGTCGTCTGCGCCGTGGCTGCGGGCTTGTCGTCCTCGCACCCGAAGGCGGCGAGGACGACGGCGAGGAGGAGGAAGGTGCGAAGGGACAAGGGCATGGGCGCTCCTGGGGTCGGGTGGCCGTGTGGAGGGTATCGGGGTAGTGGGGGTGGGTCAATGCGGTCGATCATAGGGGGCCCTCACCCCCCAGCCCCCTCTCCCGTATGACGGGAGAGGGGGAGGCCCTCACCCCCCAGCCCCCTCTCCCGTATGACGGGAGAGGGGGAGGCCCTCACCCCCC
>Ga0100377_1001870_pt1 | contig 17888 bp, 26 predicted proteins | sample CryGeymeta201501_FD_83664 | JGI IMG/M metagenome (GOLD analysis project Ga0100377, IMG submission 83664) | Groundwater microbial communities from Crystal Geyser aquifers in Utah, USA - Crystal Geyser metaG 2015-01 | ecosystem: Environmental > Aquatic > Deep subsurface > Groundwater | place: USA...
GGTGAACTCATTTATCTGTTCATTTATATTTACTAGCCATTTTATCATTTTCATAATAGTTTCTTTTTATAAAAATAAATTCCTAATAATACTCTAGCTAACGCTAGCCATCCTATTCCTCCAACATTCTTTTGTGCCTGGCCATAAACCGGTCCAAACGTCCTCGCCCACGTCCTCACAGTCGCAAGACAATGCCTGTCCGCCGCATGTTGCACATCTAGCAGTATCACAACCGTTCAGGTGGTTCTCACCAGGTGCTGCATTACAGTCATGACAATGCTTGGTAGCTGTATATTTAGCCTCTGCCCACAGTTCGTCTAATTTTTCGGTGATCTGTTCCTCTGTGAGGCCCATCTCTTCTGGTGTCTTCCAATAATCTCCCATCTTTTAAAATTTTAGTTATAATACCGTACATATCCATGTTCATCCTGGAACATTACGCCTTTGACTGTTACGCCATGTGTTTTTAAAAAATAATTCTTTATTCTATCGGTATCGTCACGATTAGCACCAAGCGCGCTAAATATTGAGATCATGCCATGCGTTACGTCGTAATTACCGTCCTCGTCTTTTGGAACAGCAATGCCTGGCGCGTTTGCTTCTTCTTTTTATGCGTCCAATCACTGTAGAACAAGCCGTATAGTTCTGTCAGGAACGTGGTGGCCGAAGCTACCTTTATGTCGGCCACCATCTTAACGTAGTTGTCTGCTGCACTGTTGCCGAATTCTTTTAGTATACCCTTGAAGATTCCTTCCAGGATCTCTCCGTTGAGATCAGACATCGTTGCTCCCCTGCCTGAATAATATTCCGGTCTAGTACTCATTCTGTTATCTCTGATGATTTCTTTTAACTTCTCCATATATTTTCTGTTTAATATGTCATTTCTGGCGATACTTCTTTGACCGTATCGTCTGCAAATATAACCCTATACTTGACGTAATAGTTGTACTTGCCTCCCCCTATGAGCACGTCTTCTACAACTACCCTAGAAGAGTCATTCTTCATGTATGCTATGTCGCCTACTGTTTTTAAACCAAGCGTGGCGTCATTACGGTGGATCATTGACATGGTTAACGTCTTAAATTTAGACAGCTCTGCATTTGCCGTGTTCAAAGAATCTACGTGCATGTTGCAGTTAACATTAGACAATCGTTCGTTGAAGAGCGCATCTGCTGTATTCTTTTGTTCGATCAATGCGTCCTTATCGGTCGTGAAATCGACGTACGCCCAAGTGCCTATGATGAAACATATAAATGCGTATCCTACTAATGTGGGCGCAGTAGTGTTTTGAAATAGATTTTTCATAATTAAAATTTAAAGTTTGGAGTTGCTGAATAATAATCGTAATATCTAAAGATTAAGTACTTCAATTCTTTGTTCTAATGCTTTAATGTCCATATCTTAACTTTATTTAACAAAGATACGAGAAAACATCGAATAAAAAAAATAAATGGAAAAATATTTTCAAAAAGAAAGCCTCTCACGAATGAAAGGCTTTCTACACTTGGGACTGCTACGCATTTGTGTCGCGTCTATAGACCGTGTCCTCTGGTCATACGGTTTTACCTGATTACAACCGTACCTTCCGCTAACTGCAGGGGAATATATCAATTACCATAATTTCTTAATATCTTGTAATTTTTCAAGGCACTCCCGTTCGATTCCGTCGAGTATGCTCGACATCGATTCTATAGTGGACTCTTCCTTTATTTGTACAGCAAGCTGTCGCATGTGGAAGAAGTTTAGGAACGGCGATATATTTGTGCGAATGAAATCGAGTTGTTTTATGTGGTACATATTTTTTTCGGCATCAGTGGCAGGTCGTATATCAGATAGATTCAGCTCGAATACTATTCCGTTATAATTCTTGCACTTATATATGCCCTTGTCGTTTATGTGTATTATTCTCAGTAAATCAGTACCCTTGACCACGATGTCGTCATGTACTAATTCTTGTTTACCAACGACTGAATCTATACAATTAAATTTATTCAATATTAGTTTGGCCGCTTCTCCATCGCCCAATACGGTGGTTATCGCCTTTTTTATGTCTTCTATGCTATAATTCATATATTAAAATGGTAAATCATCATCCGGCAAAAATAACTTGTTCGCATCTTCTTTGGTGTACGCAAAATCAGCAATAGCATGTTCCAGCTCGCACCACGACCAATATTTGAAGTCATCGCTGTCCCGTTGTATGCTGAACCCAGCATCGACTGAATAGAATCCCTCAACCTTGTCCTTGATGAACTCGGACCAGTCTTCAGTCTCCATAATATACACGTTCAACTGCATCTCATCTGCACAGCCAAACTCTATCATGCAATAATCGATTTCGGTTACCACCATTCTGTCATCTACTCGTTTAAAGTATCCGAAGAACGAGGCGACGACGAATTTATTTCGATTGTCTATTACTATGTCTAGTATTTCTGATGCCGTCATTTTTAGTCCCACCATAATCTTATTGTATCTTGTTCAAACTGGTTGCATTCATCTGGCTTAGATCTGCATACGATTTCTATCAATTTGACAACGTTGAATTCCTTCAGTGACATGGCATACTTGATGTCCCAAATTATAACGGTATCTGACTTATCCATGTCCTCGTCGTAATCCATGAAAACCTTTATGCCTGGCATATTAATGAGGTCTTCGACAAATTTCTTTGCTGTTGCACTCTGCATACCATTGGTGGATAGAGGGTATCTGCCCCATACATCCTCCAATTCGAGGGCGGTATCATGCGTGATAAGCTTGCCGTAATACGTTACTCCGTTAAATTTACTACTCATTAGTCAAAGATTTAAGTTCATCCCACATCTCTTTATACGTATCGCCATGCGTCCTTAAACGTTTCTCAAATGCTGACAACTCCTTCTTATGTACACCGAGCATAGAGTGACCGTTATTAACAGCATCTGTGGTGTTCGCTAGTCGATCGCACAGCTTCTTGAACTCTCCGTACTTGTCGACAGCCAATCCAGCATAATATGCTTTGCCGGCTCTGGTCTTTCTATTTCTGCCCTTGTCATTCGTCATCGAGTAGCATCCTTCTGCTATAACTTCGCCAAATACGTCTTTAATATTATTGAATGTAAGTCTGGCATCTTCTAACGAATCATGACCGTATAACTCAGCTTCCACCCTGTCCCAATCTTCTTCCGGTATCAATTGTTTGTACTTGTGAAATTGTTCAACTACTGCGGAGAGATGATATGAATACGGCTTGCCACCATACCTGTGGTTTGTCATATTGTGTGCTGTTATGAATAAATGCTTTGCTATATCTGCCAATGTCTTCGGTATTCTCATGACGATCTCCATGAACCTGACATGTGAGATCCACTTCATAGGCATTCCCCAGTATGCATCCATAGGCAAGACCAACGGCTCTTCGCCCATGGTCGATTCAACAACTAGGAACTTCTTGTTCCTCATGTTGTCGTCGATGATGTATATGACGTATATCGCCTCGCCAGTAACTGTGTTCTCATAGCAGTTGCCCATCTTCATTAGCTGCGTATTGAACAGCGTGTTTATAAGGTGCATGTGCAATACATTCATTATGTCGCCGTCAGGCAGAGGCTTGAATTTGCTTAGCGGCGTCCATGCAGTGCCGTCATTAACGGTATCTGTCGTTACGAATCCCATGAATACGAATATGCGCGTTCCATCAGCTCTGTAGTCATCGTATACAAGATCGCCTAACCCTGTGTCCATTCCGGTGAATTCATTCAATGTTTCTACTAGTTTGTCCATCGCGTACTTTACGTTATCGGTATTATTACCTTGTGTAGGTACTGATACATTCACGTATGGCAGAACTAAGTCTGTAGTCGCATTAAGATTTGTAAGGATCTCGCCTTTTCCATTGAATATCAATGCTGCGTATGATTCTGTCTTTACTATAGTTTTTGTTTTTTCCATTTTATTGTTGTAATATTTCTTTAAAAAAATTATTTACATATTCCGATTCTTCACCAAAATTAGGTATTGGCGTTTTGATAACCCAAGCAGAGTGCTGTTTTATTTCCGCTGGTAATGTTGCGACATCAGCACTCATAAACGGTATCTTCTTTACACAAAAGCCGTTTTTGTACTCGTCCGGTAGCTTGTTCCAGTCCAATCCTTTTTCCAATAACATGGTTACGATTTCATCCGTATTCTTTTTGTGTAATTGTTTTTGACTGTACATGCTCATGCCGACGTTCAGCTTGGAGTTTCTGATGGCATCACGCTGCCTGAATATGAAACAGTTGTTTACCTCAACAAACGGTAGGTTGAACGTCCTAGCATCGAATCTGGCGCGTTTTCGCGGCCTATCAGGATGCTTTGTCCAGTATTCCTTGTCCATATACTCGTTGAACGCTTCCGTAGCGATAGACGCAGCGTTTGAAACTATCTTCTGCACCCGTCCGTCGAACCATAATGTGCTCAGCGGGTTCTCAAAGGCGGTAATCAACAATGTTATCTCGTCCGACTGGCTGTACACAAGTTTGCATCCCTGCACCTCTTCGGCCATGATCCTGGCGGTGTGCATCATCGCATCACGGATAATATTATCGAAAGGTTTTTTGAAACCTTTCGTGTACGAGCTAAAAGATCGACCGTCTACCCTTATTATGACTGGGTAATTATCGTCCAACGTCGTGCCCACACTCGCCTCGTACATTTTCATACGTGCGGCCAAGCTACCTTCACAATTTTCCAAATACTCTACTGAATGTATTCCTCTCATTTCTTTTTAAATTTTTTAATTTGTTCTTTGTAATATTCCGTCTCGCCCTTTATCTCTTTATACAAGTCGAACAGACTTTGTCTTTGCTCATCAGTTAATTTACCTTTCATTCCCCCGACAAATGCGGAAACACGGCCGTCCAGGTTCAACATCAATACATCAGATTGTGCTAGAATATTATCGATACATAATGTCCCTCCGGCATAATATGATTTTAATTCCTTTACATTTGCGATTATTGTACTAATCTCATCCGTAGTTGGTAAATCATACTGTATTGTTGTAACGACTATTTTATTATTAGTCTTTGCAAACTGTCGCACACGTTCACAAAATAGTTTACTTTTTTCGTATATGTTCATCTTTATCTATTTAAAAAAACGCTCTCATCTATTATTTGTGATGCATTCACTGTTTTTACGTCTATCGACCGGAACCAATCAAAACGAATTCCCATATCCAACCTGTTTTTCAGGTTATGTACTACTGCTATGGCTTTCCATTCTTCTTCGGTCAAATTTTCGTTGAGAAAATCAACTAGTGGTCCTGTCGTACCAATTATTTCTTCATCTGGGTTGTAGTATGTGCCTATGTCAGGCAAACTGTCTAATGGAACATCATACACATGATAGCCTATGGATTTCCAATCAGTCAATCCTTCGATTAATGATATGTCATGAACCATGTGGTCCTGGTCTGTTATTACTATCATGCCTTCTCTTTTATTTTTATTATTGGTCCCGCTCCTTTGGTCCACTCATCCAACTGCGCTTCGTTGAACCATCCGGCGTTATACTTGTGTTGTTCCATCGGGTTCAACCAGAATATGATCTCTCCGTTGGCGATGTTGTTCTTCCATTTTGGCGATAACGCATAATACGTGCAGCCCGCCTCTTTTAGACGATCTTCTATTTTCATCTTGTCTACTGCCTTCCTCAACGTATAAGCGTTTATGTCGCTGTCCCGCATGTGTTCCGTCACCTGTTTAGGCATCTTCGATACTATACAGATGTTGAGGCCGGTGCCGTTGTCGAACACTTCGCTCTTGCCGACGAACAATGCTATGTCTAGCCTGTCGAACGCGTCACGCATAGTTTTCATCTTACTATTGTCCTTGGATAGTATAGCAAAGCTTCGCGAGTTCCAAAGTCCTATGAACCCTTCTTCCGTGTTGTCCAACTGTTGTGACGTGTCCGCTTTGATAAGTGACTTCAAATACTCTGGATTGCCGCTCGTATATCCCAGCAGACATACTCCATCCTTCTCGAAGAATGATACTTTGTTCTTATGTATCGTACGAATTTCTATCCCGTATAGTGTCTTCTCTACAGTCTTGAGTCCTAGCAATCTTTTTTCTATTACAGATTTGCGGACGCCGAATGCATCACGCATATCACTTATGCCCCACTCATGCTCGGCACAATAATCGGAGCCAAGGGATATGCCAATCAAATTGTCCCCGTCTGTTATCCATTTCCTATTAAAAAGTCCTCGTCTCATCTGGTAAAATTAATTAGTTGAAACAAATATAGTAATAGTTAATAAGAAAGCCTCTACTTTTTACGGTAGAAGCTCAAAATAAATCCAGCAGATTGTTTTTTTTTATTTGTGAATGAAGTCTTGCTTTAATCTCTCCAGATTCCTGTAGAGCCTGCCAACGTTATCAAGCATGCCGGTCTTGCCGCCTCGCTTGTCTTCCGTCTTAAGAGCATCAATCATGTTGGTCAGATTGTATGCCATGTTGTTCATGAGCTTCATCGACTCGGGGTCCATGTTAGGAAATCCCATCTTTAGTGCGACTATCTCGTCTGCCATCTCCACCAACAATTGGCTGGTATCGATTAGAGTCTTCTCTATCTTGCTAACATTTTTCAAATTTTTTGAAATAACAAAACGAAATTTCGCTTTTTCTGGCATTTGCGATTTTGTTAATGTTTCATTTATATCAAAATCTATTAAAGATTTAATTTTTTTCATTTTCTTTAAATTTCCATTTGAATCCGCCAGATATTATACGATAGCCATTGCAGCATTTACTAATATCAGAAATATTTAATTCTTTACTAGCTTGATATACATTAGGCCATTCTCTAATATATTCACCGAGTTTAGTCATTTATAATCTATGTTTATTTCTTTATATATCACTGTATCACTTGGATATTTTGCACGTACTTGATAAACTTATGCCGCTGTCTGGACAGCGGCAGATGCAACTTGGCATCAACGGCGGACGCGAGCACCTTCGTCGACTGTATACTAACCATTTATGCTTATATTCATATAAGGGATTTATATGGAAATTTGCCTATTATTTACTAACCTTTACTGTACTAGAAGTTGCCAATGACTCTGCCTGTGCACAGGCAGATGCCATAGCACCTGGTGACGGAAACATCTTAGCATCTACTGCTGATGCAAGTACCTTAAGGAATACAAATAACGGTTCAGCTAGAACTGCACTATATGAAGGTAGATGACCTACTTTAGTTTCTTTTCCATTAACCCAAATCTCTGGCGCAGTGTCCTTTATTCTCGATCCTGCAGTCTGATTGATCTCCGAGTCCGTCGTTATTGTTACTGTGCCGCCTCGTAATTCTATTATCGAACTTGTACCGACGTGCTCTATAGTTATCGCGTTGTCGCTCGCTATGTTAATCCTGGAGTCCTTCAGCGACATCGTCAGTCCCTTCTCCCTGGTGTAGAATATCTTGAGATCTTCCTGCCCGTCGTATATCAATGAATGTGTCCCCTCGTACGAGCCCCTGATCTCTGCTAGCAGGTCAGGAGACGTCTCTACGATGTTGAAAAAGAACGGTGCATACACATTACCATTGTCAAAAAATACGCTTACTACTGCGCCCAACCTGGGAACAGACAGTGCGCCGGATCCGCCGCCGGATCCGAAAGTAAAACCTATTGCCTGTTCTGCCCAGGGTATGTCCTCTACATCCAGTTCGTCGAATTTTCCAAATACCCTAACCCTGGCACGACCTTTTTTTTCTGGATCAGTGATGTCGACGATTTCGCCGTACATGTGCATATTCATCAGGTCATCTGTGACCATATCTTTTCTCTTCATAGTATAAAATTATAGGTACACATTGCCCAAATTAATCGGCGGCACCGTTGGATTATCATTATTATAAGCATTTCCTAAATTTTTAGTAGTTTTCGTCGTGGTATCGATACCAGGCGCGCCTGGGTAAACGTCCTTCTCGCCTATGTTTAATGCTAGTCCGATCTTATCACCGCCCCCTAAGAATCCATTGATAGATTCCAACAAAGTTCTATTTGTGACATCGTACACATTACCTAACGCCATACCTGTAATCTTAGATTGTAACCCACCAAGTGCGTTGCCTATTAGATTACCTCCGAGATTAGATAGTTGATTGCCGAATCCCTGAACTTTGCTAGTAAGTGCAGAAGTAGCACCATTAAACAAGTTATTTGGGTTCACTGCATCGTCCATACCCGGGACTCTGGATCCTAATGGAATATCTTCTAGTACTGCTCTGTCATTCTCTGCGTTCTGTGATGTACCAGTAAACTTGCCTCCAATAACATCAGATCGCTCCACTGTGCCCTCGCTTGTAGACGAATAGAAATCAGTTAATGCAATGTCTAATAGCTTATATGTAGACTTCTGCCGTATTGTACCAACTTTTATTTTGAAACTCTGCGTTGCCATTTCTGTATCGCCATTCATCTTAAATTCATCACCAAAGCTCTCTTCAAAATCGAACTCACAATGTCCTAGATCAAACTCTATAACAGATATTAAATCGTCAAGTACCTTTAAGTCATCGCCAGTCGGTTTTTCATCTATACGTTTCTCTAATATACTAGATTTCAATAATTTACTAACGCTGTGAAATTTTCGTATCTCTGCTATTCTAAGAGTCATAGTAAACCAGCGTAGATTCTCCGGCAACAATTCTCTCATATATTTGCCATCGAACGTTGCCTGTCTGTATAGATCGGCAAATGCGGTCATTCGTAAATCGATACTTTCTAGACAATCTATCTTCAGCACTTTTTCGAAACCTCTATTAGGTTCGAAACCCTTAGATTTCTTATCTATCTTCCATAGTTCGGCAACACCTGAAATACCCTGAAAAAAATATGGCGCATTTTTATTCATATATTCTAATATACGTTTGAATTCTCTCAACATTTTAAAACGTTGTTTAAAACCTATTTGTTGTAAATAATGCTGTGCTGAATTTATACCGCTTCCACGAGTAGCGAACAGTGGGTTCTCGCACTGACCAGTCTCAAGATCGACGTGTACTGGGTTGAATTCGAAATGGAATGTAAAACCCAAGTATGTAGGATCTTCATATCCGAATAAATCAGATGTAAATAATCCCTTGTGAAATGTCCTTATCCTATCGTCTATTGGTGCTATCATTATTTTTCTACTTTTTATTTCTATTTATTGATGTGGTATCGGCCATTCTCTCCTAGCTAGGTATAGATCTTGAAAAAAATTAACATCTTCGTCACTCCACGTAATATTCATACCAATTATATAATAATATCCTGATAAAAACTTATCTTTACTCATCTGTACACCTTCATCTGCTAAATCTGGATCTTGTGTTATTTTTTGCCGTATATTTCCATCTTGATTCAATAGTAATACTGGAACTCTCTGTCCACGATACAAGTTAAAATTACATTTAGTTAAAGTAACATGTAATATCATTTTTTCTATTTCCTGTTTGTTTTGCCAGTTATTAACTATGGCGTGCATGTAATTTTCATGCACTGCACCAACTGGATTTGATATTTGTATTCCTAAGAATTTATTCTTATTCTGATTCTTGTATATTTCTGGTTCTTTTATTCGTCCTCTTAATAATATTTTATCATCAGTACCTTTAGTTGACAAAGGTTCTACAAAATAACTCTGATATTTTGTATTCGGATCACCAGATAAACCCATATCATAAAACTGAACATATCTTCTATATCCATTTGCCTGTACCACCTCGCCACAGTTGTTCAATAGTGTATAGCCGGAGATCCAGTTACCATGACCTCTTAGATTCTTGTGGTTTGATAACAGTATTTTTGTATCAAATTTTTCCAGTTCCTGACCCTTGTTAAAATCTTTCTGCGCGTTAAGTACCTCGTATGCTTCATCTATCTCAAATTCCTCACCGAATTGGTTATTCACGTTTACGAAGTTCAATATGTAATAATGATCTATCCATGTAGTAAAAAAACTGTCATCATCCTTGTATGATGCCTTTGTTATATCTGTTGTGAACTTTTTATATGAATCAAATGCACAAAGCCAAGTCATCTTATCATTGGTGATAGTTTCGTTTGATGCAAAGCCCAATTTCATGTCTGATGCAACGCTAAGAAGTGCATCCCATGAATTCTGGTCCTTAAATGCCTTACAAAATTCGGCGTGTAGACTTGGTACCCTTAATGATGCTGTTATTGAATACATAGCTTTATTTCCAGAACTATCTGCTGATGGATATGATGCTATATTTTCAATCTCAAAATCACACCTTATAGGATTAAATTCATCTATACGACTACGTATGAACACTGACAATGGATCACCATCTTTAGGATAATTTTTGCTTAAAAATACGCCATCATGACAACCGACTACAACATTAACAATAGGAATAAATTCAGTTAAATCTAAACTAAACGACATTAATTCATTTTCAGTAAACTTATAATTATTTATCTGTATCAATGGATATAAAGATCCTGACTGTTTAGTTTTCTGATCAGTTGAAAACAACGGATTATTAGGATCATCCTGATTTATCATTCCCATCTCATCTATAGCAATGGTTGGCACTGTTATTTTCTGTATTTTCCTTTCTAATGAAGATGCCATTTATTTTATGTTCTTTTTTATGTGAATTTGATATTTTTTAGTTTCTTCTGTTCACGGTATTCCCTTGTTCCAAGCAAGTTTATATTATTTAACTGAACGAAAAATGCGATTCTCAATCAATTTAGATTTTGCTCTAGCCTTTGATATAGGATCGGTTGTATTGACATTGCACTTCACAACGTCTGCACCGAATATGACGTTGCCGTCAACTACCTTTATCTCTTTGCTTCCTGGCTCTGCAAAATTCGGAGGTAGATTAGTTTTAGAACCATTTGACAATGCTTCTGATTTTACTTGTAAATATTCTAATCTCTTGGCATCCTTCTTGCTAAGTCTATCAGGATCAAAAAATTTATTTATTAATGATTCTTTAGACGCAACTTTGTCAAGTTCACGTTTAGGTTTGAATACGGCTTTCATTACGTCATCATCAGGTATCAATATTATGTCGCCTTCGTCTATTGAAAACGGATTAGATATACCATTGAACTTTAGCAAATAATCCAGTTTGTTAGAGTCTCTAAAGTAGATCTTGGCGATCAAATCTGAACGCATGACCAAGTCAGAAGAAACAATACCAGTGCTCTTGATAATCATCCGACCACCTGTATTGAAGTCAACAGATTGTGCGGTAAGATCCTTGATGTACTCATCATTTACTTTTACCTGTGGTTTGTTTCTAAGTGTGTCTAAAAATAGCATAATTATGGTTTAGTTGTTCCAGATAACGATTTACTAGCATCGCCAGCCCAAGTCTTGGCTATTTGCAATTCACCTGGGTTAAACTTGTTACCCCACATAGATTTACCAGGTATCTTCAAGTTTGCACTAGCATTTTGATTAGCAGCTACTTGTGCAGGCGTTAATTCTCTGAATCCCTTTGATCCCGATTCTGTATTATTAGCTGCTTCTCCTTTTGGTCCTGATGTATCCGCCATTGAGTTATGTGTAGATGAGAACACTGCATTATCGTTTATGCCGTAATACAACCTACCATTACCAAGGTTGAACATAGATTCTATATCACCCTTGTCCCTTGGCTTGCCATGATTCAATTTAACCGTAAACATTATCTCGGTTGGAAAATCGTCAGCACCAAGAATGTCGCTAGTTGTCATCTCGATGTCAGTACATATAAGATTACCAATCATAGCTATAGGGTTCATCGGGTTGCCTATAACTAGATGCCATTCACCAACTGGATCACCAGTCAATAGTGATCTCATGGCTATGATCTGTGGTCTATCCTTCTGTGCAAATTTACCCATCGCCATTTTACCGGCGCCTAGAGCTAACTCTTTGATTGCTTGTAATGCACTCTCTGGTGATTGTATTATTTTAGAAAATGTATCCATGAATCCACTTTTACCATCTTCTCCACCAGTTATTTTCTTTAAACCAGTCATGACAGAATCAATATAACCACCAACGTCGCCAGAATAGAAAGCTTTCTGATCACCAAGCATAGGTTTATTTGGATGTTGAGGAAAATATCTTATTGCACCACCCCAGAACTTAGCATTATTATAACAAAGCGTTAACATATTACCGATGATGTCAAGCATAGCCATTTTAGGATTAATTCCTGCTTCTGAATTTAATTTATAATGAAACTTTATAGATAGTTCTTGTTCAAAATGTAAACCTTGATCTCTAGCCATGGTCTTATTTACAACATTTACAGGGCCATACACCTTATTAGCATAGGGTCCGTCTGATCCATAAACTTCTTTGGCGTAATCGCTCTCGCTTTGTGCCTGTCCAGAGTACTCACGTGGATTTAGGAATGCCTGTACACCCCCAATTAATTTTCCACCAGGAACAGCGGAAAATGGTTCATTTTCAAACCCCCTCTCATTACCTGAGATCTCCTGCACCTTTGCCTCTATCTCTTTCCACATCAATCCAGCCGTGAATTTCATTAATCCAGATAATGGATTTTCTGTCTCCTCCCCCATCCATGTAACAGCTTGTGCAACTGGTGGCATATTGCTACCATCATGTGTCTTAACATTATCTGTCATAGGAACCGGATACCTTCTAAGCGTTACCATATAGTTATTAGGAATATGACCATAATATTTACACCATAAGAAATCAGAATACGAATAAGGAGTTGATCCAAACGAATTATATCCGGTAGAGTTTTCTAGAGACCATTGTATGATGTTGTGCGCTGTTGGATTACGTGAAATAATAGGTGTTGGTCCAAGTAGTCCTTTTGCACTGTCATACAATCTGTTGAAATCACCTGCTGCGCTGTCGTACCTAAACATTGAATATTCATTAAACAATGATTTAACACCCAGTGATGGCATCTCTGCACCGATAATATTATCTCGGTATGCATAACCAAATGTATCACCACCAAAACTGGCTTGTGGTATTCCCGGCTCAACTTTTGGATTTACAACAGGATCTGCTATTGGTGCAGATGATTCTGCTACTACTTTCTTATGTTCTACTGATTTCGGCGGATCTACTGGTGGATTACCCTCAGCGTCTTCAACTCGGGTAGTCGTAGTCCATACTGCGCTTTCTCCGCCACTGTCTACTGTTCGATAATAATATTTTGGTCCTTCAAGTTTTACGAATACTGTTGCCATCTTATAGTGTTATTTTTTAAGAAAGAATAAAACTTCCCCTTTACTATATATATCTACAGAAATTAAGGCAGAACTTCATCGAAATACTTGTGTATCTTAACCAATGATGAGTCAGGGTCGAATAGAACGAATTCGAAATTTGTACTATACGTTGTAAAAAAGTTACGGATGTTCTTGATAAGATAAGAATTTAGCTGGTAGTGAAAGTACACGACCTGCTTTGATTTCTTATTGTTCATTGCCTGTCTCAGCTTCTTTTCTATCTCCTGCTGTATTATAAAATCTTGGGGCGTGAAAATTTTCGACTCGGCCTGATAGTCGTACTCCAGAATCATCTCCTTAGTGTCGATTATGTAGCTCTGCCGAAAATTTTCAATGTTGCGTCTGGCAACCTTCTTCTCCTCTTGTGTGAAGACTATTCTCAAGACCTTCTTTTTTACAGTCTTTTTTACAGGTTGTTCGTCTGTCATTTTTGAAGCTTTGCTTTTTGTTTGGCACGTCTCTCTGTTAGTTCCGCTGATCTATCTTCGGCTAACTTTCTGTTGTTGGTCATAATCTCGTTGGCTCTATCATCACCAACCTTTTCGATCAACGTGGATAATGCCGCTGCTTCAGCATCTGCTGCTGCATTACGCATATCAGTCTCGTTGCTGTTCTTGAACTGTCTGTCTATTTGTTTGCCCGCTTCTATAGAACGGCCAACTCTACTGGCCCATGCCGTAGACGACTCGTTTTTACCGATCAAACCCATCTGCTTGGCTAACTCTCTTCTCTGTCTTCTATTATAATGCATAATTAAAATTATTTTTTTTGTAAAAATTTGTTTTCTATTGTAATATAATTGTAACTAAATTTTATTACACTTTTATTTATTTTTACGGTAATATAATTGTAACTAAATTTTATTACACTTTTATTTATTTTTACGGTTAATTTTTCTTGATTTCTTGGCAGCCTTATTCTTCCTCTTCCTATTCTTCCTGTACGCGATAAGATCTTTAGCAGGCTTACCAGGCGATCTGAACGGATTGATAGTCCTTATCGGTGTATTCTCATCAATAGAAACCGTATAACCCTTAACAACATCATTTGTTTCGATTACGGTAAAGTCTTGGTTTTTGTAAATGATTACATTAAAATCACCAATAGTTGCAGTTGCTAAATTATTGCTTAATCTTAATCGAGCATCGTCTTCTTCAGTAGTTAAATCATACTTGTCGTACTTTATTACGGACAACTGTTTCTCTAACTTTTTAGATGTCTCTAAATCGAGGTCTTTCAGATCGCCGTCGTTGATTTGGATCTCCTGTGTGTGATCCAAAAAACTTTCTTTTTCTTGCATTTATTCAGATTTTGGGTTTGCGTCTTGCGTTTCTTCCACGTTGACCGTGGCGTCATCACCGACTATTGTGAATACTTTTGATTTTATTGATTCTTTGTCCGCTCCTATATTTACATGGATCATCCACTCGTCGTCCTGCTTACCCGCACCGATAACTCCTTCTATGTCCATTATTTTCTTCTGCATAGGATTCTCCACAACAGAAGATGTATTTGTATTAGTATTATCATCTATGTCACCGCCGGCTGCGAATCCAAAAATGAACTTGAATATCAGCATGAACATTGTAGGTATAAAACAATCGGTAGTGTCTAGCGCTTGATTAACGCTCATCAATACGAACTCCGGTTCTTTATCGTCAACTTCGTCGACAGGATCCACGTCTTCGTCAGGTTCAGGTAATGACATTCCGGTGATGTCACAAGCGAAGCAAGGTATCTCCTGATTTATCATCTTATGCGTTGTCATGAACCCAAGGAAGTGCCACCTCTCTGGCTCCTGCACGTCTAGCCCGGACCTGTCAAGCATCTTGCGTTGTGCCGCAGTTAGTATGTCAGGGTCCTCGCCCTCTGCCTTACCGGTTATAACTGTAAGCGACACAGCTGATCGGATGTAATTAAACTCCTTCAAGACGCCCAATTGTCCGGGCAATCCCTTAGCATCCCTGGTGAACGGAAGCACCGCCACGGTGATCGTTAGCGGCACTATGCCGATCCTGTCGTCTTTCTTCACGACGTCGAATTTGTCGGTACTGAATAATACCTCAGTTTTTTTTGTCATTGGTTCCTGCGTAAAAATTTGTAATTGCGCTTCTGACTGCATCTCGTATCATCGGCACGTCCAGATCGGCAACTATGAATTCAACTATGTCGTCGTCTGCATTATCAAACGACTGCGACAGCACCTTATAAAGACTTACAGCCGGAAGATTCATCTCTATGGATATTTCGACAGGAACCGGATTAGACTTTTGTTTCTCGAGCAGCGCGTGTATTGGACTCTTCGGTTTCGGTGTGCCTATGCTAACATGCGGCGCGTTGATAGGCACGCCGTGATTAGCAACAGGATCTGGCGCAATATTAAGCAGCATAGAATCGTCCTGTATTCTCATAACTGCATCGCCGAGCATGTCGTACTTCACACGGGTCCCGTCTGTAAACTCGACCAGTATCATGTCATTTACGACGACGACGTCTTTGAACTCCGTGACCCTACCGGCCTTATCTGTTTTAACCCATTGGAATTTTGGAACTGCGGCGAGCTCCTCCCTTAATGGTGCGAGTTGTTCCTCTGTCATAACTTTGTTTTTCTTTTTAAACCATTCGAACATTGCATCGAGTTCATTATTTGGTGTTTCGTGCTATTAATTCTTCTGCCTTGCGCTCGTACCAACCTGTCTTCTTCATGTCCTGCTCTAACGGCTGGCCCTCTTTGTGACCTAGGCGCATGCGATATTTAAAAGCAGTCATTTGACAATATGATATTGTCGCGTCAATACCCCAGATCTTCTCCATCATTTCTATAACTTCGTAGCGCCCCTGCTTGTAGTGTTTAGCATTACCCTCTGCGTCGTATTGATCCTCTGACGCAGAATCTAATTTATTATTTTTCATTCTTGTTCTTTTATATTCCTTTATACATTCAAGGTATATCAAAGTTTCAAATTAAAATAAAGTTTCACGATAGGAACATTTTAGTCTACTCGTATAAAAAGAATATGGGATTTCTGAATGAGTTTTTTGACGAGATATATTGTATTAATCTGGACAGACGGGAGGATCGATGGGAGGACGTACAAAAGGAGTTCGCTAGGTGGGACATTAAGGTAAAGAGGGTATCTGCAATAGAAGGCAAATCACTGCCTATTCACGAGGACCAGTTAATATCGGCTAACGAGATGGGGTGCACCAAGAGCCACATGTCAATACTGCAGGAGATGGTCGACAAAAAATATAAACAAGTTCTAATATTTGAAGACGACATAATATTCTTGCGCGACCCACATGCTGAGGTTAAATCAATAGCAGGATACCTGCCCGAAAATTGGGACATGCTATATCTCTGCGGCAATCAGGTCAGACCCGTGATAAAATATCGGTCTATATGGAAGTGCGTCAGGACGTTCACCACCGGCGCGTATGGAATAACAAACGAGTTCGGTAAGAAAATATTGGAAACTGTAAACGTCAAGTCAAGACAGATAGACGTAGAGTACGCAAACACACACTTAAGAGGAAATTCATTCACGTTAAATCCTGGATGCTGCACGCAAAAAGCCGGATTTAGCGACATACAGCAGGGTTTCGTCGACTACACCAAATTTATGTAAAATTATTTGTTTCGTGGCTTAGACCTTTGTAAATTTTCTTCTGCTAAATCTAATGACATACAGCACATAGTAGATTCATCACCACCAGCTTTCGTCATATTGTAAGCGTTTACAAAATTATAATAAGCTACTTTTGCAACATCATGATTTTTTGATCTACTTAATATTGAATATGCTGAATCTCTAAATTCTTCACCAAAAATTTCAGTTATTGCAAATTTAAGGTCGTCATCCGTTAAATATGTTGGTACATCAAAAATTTTATATCGTTCATTTATTTCTTTTATCTGCGCCTTTGTCTTTGATACTAAGGGTCTTAATATATTTTGTTTATAAGCAGTGTAATCTTCTTGAGAATTTTTTATGGACGCCATTAGAGAACTACCCCTTTCATCTGGTGGATATAAAAATATTGTATTTATTCTTTTCTTGATCTTTCTAGGTATTCTGAATTTTTTCTGTTTCTGTTTCATTTTTATTTCATTTTACATTATTAATTTTTCATGATTTTTACCTAATTTCGAAGAACTCAGGAATATTATTATCATTTAGACCGAGTAGTCTGAACTCAGTTCCATTTATGTTTTCATGATGACTTTCATGATAGTGACCGTAGAACCAATGAGCTATTGTATTATTGCGCACCAGTATCTCATGCATCTTAGAATGATCGTTGCGCTCGTTGTCACACTCCTGTTTCAAAGCAGGATCGTGCTTGATCCACTTATCTATCCCACTTTTTGCGAATGGGTGACAGAACGCAGGAGCAGAGTGCGTCACGACAACGTCGATGCCATGCATGTTCTCAAGCAAGCCTTCATTAAGTACGAATGCTTCGTCCGCCCAGTATGATTTGCCAAGCTTTCTGCCCTTCCACGGCTTGCCGTACATGTTGGTCACATCTGGATTGGGTGATCTGTCGACCGATATTGCGCCGCCGACGCATAAAATGGATTTTCCTTCTATGTTTAGTATAGTGTAGTCTGCTA
>Ga0100377_1001872_pt1 | contig 17881 bp, 14 predicted proteins | sample CryGeymeta201501_FD_83664 | JGI IMG/M metagenome (GOLD analysis project Ga0100377, IMG submission 83664) | Groundwater microbial communities from Crystal Geyser aquifers in Utah, USA - Crystal Geyser metaG 2015-01 | ecosystem: Environmental > Aquatic > Deep subsurface > Groundwater | place: USA...
AGGCGTCGTCAGGAAACAACCTGCCCATTTGAGCATCGGCAGAGGCGTGATGGCAGCGTCGGTCTGCTTCGACGATGCTGGGCATCGCCTGCATCGACCTCCTTGCCCTCCCACCTCTGACTTCGCCCAAATGCGCATTTTGTTCCCGGACGACGCCTAACGGCGTGGTTGTTGGGGCGATCTTCGTTGTTCGGTTGCGATGCTTCCGTTGCCGGATGCGATTCGACGACTCGAGAACATTGATACGTGATGACGCAGCGCAGCGCAAGTGTTTTGACGCGGCGCGTCACCGACGCAACTTCATATGTGGTAAAGGATTTTCATTTGACGCGCCGCGTAAGTACGGAAACCCTCAGAGGCGCGTTCTTGTCTCGCTGCCCAGGAATCCTATAGATGCATCTACTCAGCGTGGCTGCTTGCTTGAGACCAGCGCCCGGCGTCGACACCTGCAGCCGAAGAGGGAGTCACTTGCCCAGAGATGTTCAGCCCCAAATGCAAACGTGGCGCCCGAGGCAGCGATGGCAGTGACCCGCGCAGAGCTGACGGTGGCGTCCCACGTCGTCGGACGCTTCGACGGGGGGTTCTCCGAGCCGTTGCCTCTGCTGCTCTTCGACTGTTCCGCCGACCTCGACGCGGAGGGGCTTGGCTGCACCGCCCGTGATGCCGCGGCCCGGCTGGCTGTGTTGGGCTTCGAGCCGCGGCGTGGCGAGCTTCTGGCTTGGCTGCTGCGAGAGCTGCAGGTGAGCGGCGAACGCCTGTTTGCCCCCGAAGCGGGATGGGCTGGCGCCACCCCGTCCGTGCTCCTGCGGGCGACCATCGTGCGACGCCCGACTGGCTTCGCTCCTGACTTTGCGGTCTTGAAGATGCGCGCCCTCGCCGACCTGACGGGAACCGGCGAGGCGTTGTTGGGTCAGGTTCTGTGGCTGCTGTCCGTGGCCTTCGCCGTGGGCCAGGTCAACTCGAGCGCCAGCGTGCATTACCGCCTCGTCGATGTGCTCGATGAGGGGGCGAAGATGCCCGATTACGTCCAAGCTCTGAGCGCGGCCGTTCCTGAGGAGAAGTCGTTGCGCGAGGCGCTGACGACGGCCCTCGACGCCCTGATGGGGGCCCTCCTGCAGCGGGCCAAGCCGGAGACCTGGAGCGGGCGAGCGTGCGCCCCTGCGGCCTTGGCGCAAGGGGAATCTGGCGTGGTGTGGGGCTGGGCGAGCCAAGCCCTGGTTTCGACTCCCACAGCGGTGTCGATCCCCGAATTGCTGACTCTCGAGCCGATGCTGACGCCGGAGCACCCCGAGTGGAAGGAACGTGTACTGCGTTTCACGGTCCCGGTCCCAATCGAGGTGTGTGTGGCGCTGGTCTTCCGCTCGCCGGAGGTCGTCCTCGCCCAACCCGAGATTCTATCTGGTTTGCGGGCTGCCGACCGACTCGACACGTTGGCGGCGAGCGTGAAATTCTTGGCCGGCGAGGAGGAACGCTGGCGGGTAAGGGGGATTGCCCTCGGCGGGGAGCTACTGGAGCGTGAGCAGGCCAAAGCGGCATTGGTCGCGATGCGTGCCGCGTCCGACGTCGACCACCCGCCGGCCGGGGTGATTCGGGCTCTGCGAACCGTTCTACGGTCGACCTACGGGCTGAGCTTCGACGTCGACGAACGGCTGGAGGACAGGCATTTCCTGGTCCCGACGGAGGGTGCAACGCGAGACGAAGTGCGGGATTTGGCACGTCTCCTTTTTGACGCCATAGTGGGCTCAGTGTACGAGGCTAGGCTTCAGGATCCCGAGGAGCGAGAGCGTTTCTTCGACCTCAGAATCGCGCCAGGGCTGACGTTTTTGGACGCCGACCCAACTGGCCAAAGTGGACGTCGAATGCTGAGAGCTCGCCGTGTGGAATCTGGGCCGGGTCTCGTGGTGGTACTCCTATTTCTTTTGGGGATCGCGGCCGTCATCGTAGTGATAGGAATCGCACTTAGGTCGATGTGAGCAGTGTGTTGAACCAATCTTCGAACCCACAGGTCCGATTGCTACTGACGCGTGCGAAGCAGGCCCAAGAAGAGGACCGCCCCAACGAAGCCCTTCGCCTCTTCATCGAAGTCTTGAGGATTTCCCCCGGTGAGGTGGACGCCCTGGTTGGCTCCGGTCGTCTCTGCCTGCTCCTGGGAGATCCGGGGACGGCGCTGGAACAGTTTACGGCGGTGCTGGTTCGACTCTCGAACCACGTGGACTCGCTGCATGGTCGCGGGGTCGCGCTCTACAACCTCGGACTCGAGGGGCAGGGGCTGAGCGACCTCGATCGAGCCTTGAGCCTGGACCCTGGTCACCTAGAGTGTCGCTTGAGTCGCGCACAACTCCTGATGGAGAGCGGGCGATTTGCAGACGCGGTGAAGGACCTCGAGCTCGCGTTGCGCGAGGCCCCCGAGGACGTCGACGTCTTGCTGGAGCTCTGCCGCTGCCGGCTGACGTTCCCTGACATCGACGCGGTGGAGATCGCGTCGCAGCTGGCTCGATTGGGCACGACGCTGGACGGCGACCCACTGCTGCTGCTGCTCGAAGCCGAGCTCGCGCTGCGAACGGGCGCGAGGGCCGAAGGGACCTCGAAGCTCGAGGAAGCGCTCGGCCTCGAACCGGAGCTAGCGGAGGTCGCATTGAGTTTGCAATCCTGTGGCGAACTCAGCGCTACGACCGATGAGTTGGACGATTGAGCCGAAGGTCGGCGCGTCGCATCCCTTTGCCTAGGAGGAAAACCTTTCTTGACATGTTTCGAGGGATAGACTAAACGCCCGTACCTCAGTGTTTCTGTGCTTGTTGCACGGGTCTCGAAAGTGAACCGACTCGGGTAGATAGAATGAAGACATATAGCGGTAAATTGCAGGACGTAGAGAAAATCTGGTACGTCATCGACCTCGAAGGTGTGCGCGTCGGCCGAGTTGCGGCCAAGGTCGCCGCGGTGCTGCGCGGAAAGCATCGCCCCGAGTACACTCCCCACGAGGATATGGGCGACTTCATCATCGCCATCAACGCCGACAAGGTTGTCTTCAGTGGCAACAAGATGCGTGACAAGAAGTACTACCACCACACCGGCTATCCTGGTGGCGTCAAAGACATCACGGCGGCCAAACTCATCAAGCAGCATCCCGAGGCGGTGTTCAAGAGCGCAGTGAAGGGCATGCTTCCCAAGAACTCGCTCGGCCGTCAGATGTTCAGCAAGCTCAAAGTCTACGCTGGCGGGAAGCATCCGCATGCAGCGCAACAGCCGGTGCCCTTGGAGATCTAGAGTTCGAGGCGCTTAGGTGGTCGCTCGCAGGCGTGGAATATCAGTTCTCAAAGAAAGCAGGATAAGCAATGTCTACAGTCCAATGGACCGCGACCGGTCGTCGCAAGTCAGCCGTCGCTCGAGTTTTTCTTCGCCCGGGAACGGGTGTGATCACCATCAACCACGAAGGCGTTGATGAGTACTTCCACCGCGACGTCCTCTGCATGGTCTTGAAGCAGCCCCTCGAGCTCACGAACCACGCCGATACCTTCGACGTGATGGTGAATGTGGTCGGCGGCGGCAAGGCCGGTCAGGCTGGTGCAGTCCTCCACGGGATTGCCCGCGCCCTGCTCGAATACAACGCCGACCTGCGACCCGCCTTGAAGTCCGCCGGGTTCCTGACCCGCGACGCCCGCGCCAAGGAGCGCAAGAAGTACGGGCAGAAGGGGGCTCGCGCGCGATTCCAGTTCTCCAAGCGTTGATCTTTGTCAGTTCCTGCGTGGAGAAAGCCGCCTCGGTTATGAGGTGGCTTTCTTCGTTTTCCGCCTCACCGCAGCCCTGCGGGCCATGCCTCTCCCTGGCGTGCCCTGGCGCGAGAGGAAGTGGGCCCGACGAGGGAAACCAAGCTTCGACGAGCGGGTCCCTTCGGGGCACGAGGAGCCTCGAGTCCCTCTCCCTGGCGTGCCGGCGCGAGAGGAATGGGCCCAACGAGGGAAACCAAGCTTCGACGAGCGGGGCCCTTCGGGGCATGAGGGGCCTCGAGCCCCTCTCCCTGGCGGCTTGCGCGCCGCGGTTGACAGCCAGCGACCCCCAGGTTACAGTGCGCGCGTCTTGCGTTCCTTTTGATTTCGCGCGGTTGCGGGCCGCTGGCGCAAGGACACCGGGCGGCTTGCTGCGAGCCACCTCGTGCCGGGAAGAGGGCGACGCCCGATCGGGTTCGCTAGGAACGCTGTGGTTGGGGAAGGCTTTTGGGGTTCGAACAGGCGACTCCTTCGACGTGCTCAATGGGAGACTGCCTCATCGTCATCCCGGCTCGGGCTTCGTCCCTTCGCTTCCCCGAGAAGGCCCTCGCCCCAATCGCGGGGGTTCCCCTGATCCGGCGAGTCGCCCTGCAAGTCCTTTGGTCGACGGCCTCGCGGCTCGTCGTCGCCACCGACGATGTCCGAATCGCACGCCTCGTCGAGGATCTTTGTGAAGTTCACCTGAGCGCTCAGGCCTTCGCGACGGGCACTGACCGCGTCGCCCAAGCGTTCGACGCCGTGGGGCGTGGAGAGCAGTTCGTGATCAACGTTCAGGGGGACGAACCCTGCCTACCGCCCGAAATTCTCCCCCGAGTCGAGGAGGCGATCGCGTCTCGCGGCGGGTGCGTCAGTGTGTGCGTCCCCATGTTCGAGGAAGATCGACGGCAGGACCCAAATGTCGTAGAGGCCGTCATGAGAGGAGACGAGGCGAGCGACTTCGTCAGAGAGCCCCACGACGCCCAGCTTCCTTGGTACCAACACGTGGGGATTTACGCCTTCGACCTTCCCACGTTGGCCAGATTCGCCTCCCGACCGGTCTCCGACGGGGAGCGACTGCACAGGCTCGAGCAACTCCGACTCACAGACGCGGGCGAGCGCCTGGGGATGGTCGTCGCAACTGCGTGGACGAATCGCCCCTGGCCTTCCATCAATAGCCCACAAGACACGGCGCGTGCCGAAGCGTATCTCGCTGGCCTCGCCCCTCGAGCGCAAAGCTCTGCGGTATAGGTATGCAACCTCAGAAACAGACCAAGTTCATCTTCGTCACCGGCGGCGTCATCTCGGCCTTGGGCAAGGGCATCTCTGCTGCGGCCATCGGGACGCTGCTGGAGCTGCGTGGCCTCAAGATCACGTTCATGAAGTTGGATCCGTACATCAACGTGGATCCGGGGACCATGAGCCCCTTCCAGCACGGTGAGGTCTATGTCACCGACGACGGCGCCGAGACGGACATGGACCTTGGCCATTACGAGCGCTTCACCAGCGCCAAGATGGGCAAGCACAACAACTGCACCACCGGCCGCATCTACTACACCGTGATCACCAAGGAACGCCAAGGCGAGTACTTGGGCGCCACCATCCAGGTCATTCCGCACATCACCGACGAGATCAAAGCCACCATTCACAAGGCCACACAGGGCGTCGATCTGGCGATCATCGAGGTCGGTGGGACGGTCGGCGACATCGAGAGCCTGCCCTTCCTCGAGGCCATCCGACAGCTGCGCAGCGAGGTCGGACGCGACGACGCCGTCAACATCCACGTCACGCTGGTGCCCTACATCAAGACCGCTGGCGAGGTGAAGACCAAGCCGACCCAACACTCGGTCGCCGCCATGCGGCAGATCGGCATTCAACCCGACATCCTGCTGTGCCGCAGCGAGGTCGAGATCAACGACGACCTCAAGCGCAAGATCGCCCTTTTCTGCAACGTGCCGGCCTCGTGCGTGTTCACCGCCAGAGACGCCGAGAGCATCTACCTCATCCCCAAGATGCTTCATGAGGAGGGCCTGGACCACAAGCTCACCGAGCTCCTCAACATCTGGAGTCGGGAGCCCGACCTGAGCGCTTGGAACACCATCGAGGAGCGCCTCGCCCACCCAGGCGGCGAAGTCACCATCGCCATCGTCGGAAAGTACGTCGGCCTCACGGACAGCTACAAGAGCTTGAACGAAGCCCTGAAGCACGCGGGCTTGGGCAACGACGTCAACGTCAAGCTCGAGTTCGTCGACAGCGAGAAGCTCGAGGAGAGTGGGGACGCCGCGCTGTTTCTGGCCGGCGTCGACGGCGTCTTGGTCCCTGGAGGCTTCGGCGTGCGAGGGACCGAAGGCAAGATCCAAGCGATCCAGTACGCCCGGGAGAACCGCATCCCCTTCCTCGGCATCTGCCTCGGTATGCAGCTCGCCATCGTCGAGTTTGCTCGCCATTGCTGCGACCTAAAACAAGCCGAGAGCACCGAGTTCGACCGCAACACCCCCCACCCCGTGGTCGCCTTGATGGAGGAGCAAAAGTCCGTCAAGACGAAAGGCGCCACTATGCGTCTGGGTGCCTACCCGTGTGTCCTCGCCGAAGGCTCCAAAGCGCGGGCTATCTACGGCGTGCCCAAGATCTCGGAGCGCCACCGCCACCGCTACGAGGTCAACAACGACTTCCGCGGAGCGCTGCAAGCGGGAGGGCTCGCCCTCTGCGGCACCAGCCCGGACGGCAAGCTGGTCGAGATGATCGAGATCCCCGACCACCCCTGGTTCCTCGGCTGCCAGTTCCACCCTGAGTACAAGTCGCGCCCCATCGCGCCCCATCCCCTCTTCTCGAGTTTCGTCAAAGCGTCCCATGAGCGCGCGCTGAGTAAGCCCAGTGACAAAGAGTGACCTCTTCTTCATCTTGGGTCCATGCGCCATGGACTCGGAAGCACTGGTCCTGAAGACGGCGGTCGGCTTGGCGGCGATCGCCGCGGCACGCCAGCGACGCATCGTCTTCAAGGCGAGCTGGGACAAGGCCAACCGCACCCAGCTCGACGCCTTCCGAGGGCCCGGACTGCAAGAGGGGCTGCGGCTCCTTGAGCGCGTCCGCGCAGAGACTGAGCTGGAAGTGCTCACCGACGTCCATCGCCCCGAGGACGTCGCGGCGGTTGCCGAGGTCGCTGACCTCGTGCAAGTCCCCGCTTTTCTTTGCCGGCAGACCGACCTCATCGTCGCCGTCGCGTCTTGCGGGCGTCCCATGTTGCTCAAGAAGGGGCAGTTCCTTTCTCCCGGCGACTTGGGCTTCGTCTACGAGAAGGCCGTGCGAAGTGGCGCGGCGTCCGTTTGGCTCACCGAGCGCGGCACCTCTTTTGGCTACGGCGATCTGGTTGTCGACATGCGTGGCCTGGTGACGTTGCGCGAGCTCGCCCAGAGGCCCACCGACGGCGTGGTCTTCGACGCGACCCACTCCCTGCAGCGCCCCGGCCAAGGCGGGGAGACCGGCGGCGATCGGCGCTTTTTGGGCGCCTTGGCGCGCGCCGCTGTAGCGGTGGGCGTCGACGCCCTCTTCGCAGAGGTGCACCCAGACCCAGAACACGCCGCCAGCGACCGCGCGACCCAGCTGCCGCTGGACGCCGCCGACGACTTCGTCGCCAAGCTCTCGGCGTTCGATGAGGCCTGCCGCTCTACTTCGCCGTTTTGACCGCGTAGAGGACGACGTCGCGCACGAGCCCGTGGTGCTTGAGCTTGCTCTGCGTCGTGACGACCAAGAGGTCGCCCCGAGGCGAGAAGGCGGGCTCTTGACCGTCGATTTGCAGCGGACGCTGCGACTTGAAGTCGGTGAGCTCGAGACCCTGTGGCGTGCTGTAGAGCAGCAGCGCGCCCGACGGATGGTAGACCGGCTGTGAGCCGGTCTCCGCGACGATGTGCTCGAGCCCGTTGTCGAGGTTGACCTCGGCCAGAGCTGTCGGCGGGGCCTCATACCCCCCCCAGAGCTGCCCAGCCAACCTCTCGTAGACGAACGAGTGACCGCTCGGGTGCCAGGTGGGCCGCCCTCCGCTCGTGGTCACCTGCTTGAGCTCCCCGTCCTTGGCGAGATAGAGCCCACCGGCGTTGCCGTAGGTCGGCTCGATGCCCTCGGGCCAGTCGGGGTAGGAGCCGTAGAACTCGCTGGTGACGTAGGGCGTGAGGTGACCCAAGAAGCTCTTCCCATCGGGCGCCCAGACGCCGAAGAAGCCCGGGTAGGACTGCTTCGTGTTGCCCTGCAGGTCGACCTCGATGACCTCGTTGAGCGTCTGCAGGAGGATGCGCTCTCCGGTGGGGCTGACGCTTGGCTGTCCGCCCGCGGGCCCGAAAGTCTGCGCCGTGCTGCTGCCGCGACCGACTCGCGAGGTCACCGGCGCCGAGGAGATCATCGACTGCGAGACGAGCAAGGTCCCGTCGGCCAACATGACGGGGTGATAGGTCGTATCGTAGCCCGCGATGTAGCCGTAGCCGTAGCCCCCTTCCCCGTAGTAGGGGTCATAGCCGTAGCCATAGTCCGTGTTGACGGCTGGCGTCGACGAGGGCGAGGGGAACTCGTAGACGACGCTCTCCTCCATGGCCACGAGGTCCACCGCGTGCACCTCCGCCGGCCGCTGGGTGTAGTAGTCCGTCGAGTGCTGGTCGGTATTGCTGTGAAAGACCAACCACTTCCCCTCGCTGTCGAAGGCCGGACTGGGCGTATTCGAGTAGGTCGTAAAGGTCGCGATGTGCTCGAGGGCGAAGTTCTCGAGCGTGGGCTTGGTCACCGTGGGTTCGGCGCTTCCATCGAGCGCGCGGCGGACGGGCTGTCGCGCGGCGACGAAGGGCGGCGGCGAACAGGCCAACGCCGCAGTGAGCGAGAGCAGCGCGAGAAGGCCGAAGATTCCCACGCTCTGGACGGTCAGGAGCCGGGTGTTTTGGAGTGAACCGACCATTCGAAAGCGTCCCACAGGCGAGTCGAGTGCAAAACGGTGAGGGCATCGTACCCTGGGTGCGCGGTTCTCGCCACAGAGCAGGCTGCGAATCGCTCGAGGTGTTGTGGCCGCTCACTCGATGGTGGAGTTGATGACCTCAATGGGGGTGTCGTCGTGGTTCGAGATCTGTGGGTAGGTGGGGTACCAAGAACCGCCCGTGTTGTTCGTAATGAGGGAGTCTTCGATGCGCACGTTGCCGGTGTGGTTGTTGGTCACGAAGAAGATGGCGCTGCCGTGTTGGACGACCGTGTTGTGCTCGATGAGCACGCCACACAGCGACAGGGTCATGGTGTTGCCGTCGTTGTAGATGGCGCCGCCGCTGCCACCGCCAGGGGTGCCGGGTTGCGAGGGGTTGCCACCGTTGCCGATGGCGTCGTTGTAGGAGAAGAGGCTGTTGATGATCGTCCAAGAGACGCCGATCGAGCTGATGCCGCCCCCGTTCGAACACGTGTTGCCATACTCGGGGCCGCCGCCGAAGGTGCTGTTGACCACATAGACGGGCAGGCCCTGCGACTGGCTGAAGACCCGGATTGCGGCCCCCCCCACGTCGGGGCCGGTGTCGGCGCAGACGTTGTTGAAGAAGCGGCTGTTCACCACCTTGAGCCGGCCGCCCCTCGCCCAGATAGCGCCGCCGCCATCAAACTCGCTCTCGCCTTTCGAGTTGGCGTCGATGAAGGTGAGGTTCTGCACGGTGAGCTTGGGGTGGTCCTGGTCCTGGCAGTGTGAAGTCGTCCAGACCTGGGCCTCGTCGCAGGTGTTCATGTACAGAATGCGGTGCGCGCCGCCGCCGCTCAGCGTGACGAGCCCGCCGCCGTCGATGACGATCTTCGAGTCGGGGCCGACGCCGGTGTTGTTGACGATCTTGGCGGTCTCGTTGAGCGTGATGGTGACGGGGTCTGGTCCGCAGTTGAAGGTGATGACGCCACCGCCAGCCACTGCGCTCACGAACGCCTCGCTGGTGCACGACGCCGGCGACCCCGTGCCCACTGTGCGGGTCGGGCTGGAGACGTCTTCCGCCGTGGCTCCGGTCGGTACGGCGCAGCCGCCAGCGGCGTAGCCGGCAGGGGGGCCGTCGGTGGGGTTGGTGAGGTCCGGCGAGGTCGTTGTGTCCGCTTGCACGTTCGTGTCCGTCGTCGGCGTCCCATCAGTCGTCGCCGTCCCATCGGTGGCGAGGTCGCTGGTCGTTGTGACGTCCGAGCCGTTGTGGACGTCGCCCGGCGCGGTCTTGTCGTCGGAACCACACCCCAAGATCATCAACACCGCGGCCAAGCCGAACCCGATGCACCTGTTCATTCTGTCTCCTGGGACCGTCCGAGGTCTCTTGATGCTCAAAGCCAATGACGGGATTTGCCGAGCGGACGACCGATTTTCGCGTAATGACTGATTGAATTATCCCAATTGAAGCGCGAACGGGGATGAAGAGCAAGGGCTCTGGCCTGGGTCATTAGCCGTCTGGGCGAGGTCAGGTCGGGGTTGCTTGGGCTTGGGAGTAGGGGCGGCGATGGCCCCCCCTCCCTCGAAACGGGCCCGGGCGGGGAGGAAGATTTGCTCCGGCGCCATGTAGCGCGGGGTTCCGGCGCGCCGGGACGGCCAATCCGAAGTCGAGGAGCTTGACCTGCCCATCTTCTCTGAGGAAGACGTTGTTGAGGCGTTGCGCTCGATGGTGGCTCGGTGCTCGATGGTGGCTCGGTGCTCGGTCTTCTTTCCGTCCTTGACTTCGACTTTGGCGTCAGGGTGCAAAGCCTTGTGCATGGGGATTCAGTCGAGCTCGGCCGGCGTCACGCCCAGTGTGCCCACAGGCTCGACACGCAAACCCCCGACCTCACGAGAGACGGACACCACGACCTCACCTTTCTTACTGCTGACTACGAGTTCCCTGGTGGCGTCACCCGCACTCACACTCACCGTGTCTCCGACCACCGACACCTTGGCCTCTCGCACAACGAAGCCGGCGTAGAGAAGGGTGGGAGTCTTCTTGTCGGCGCTCACCACCAACACCGCCCGCGCCGTGGTCAGGTCAAGGGACGCCACGAGGGCGATGGGCTTGCCTTGGGCATCTGGGACAGGCCACAGTTGTGCGGAGACATGTGCGCTGGGCTCGAAAGTGAGCAGGGTAAGGTCGCTTTTGCGTTTCCCGTTGGCGTTGAAGAGCTCGGCGCGCACCTCATTTGCGCTCTCGAGCAGACGCAGCCGATACCCACGGGGTCGCGCCAAGACCTGACTGACGCAGTCGCCAGGCTCCGGCAGAGGTGCGGTGACGAAGAAGCCCTGCTTGATGTACGCGTCCGCGACTTGCTCCGACACCGCGTCCGCTTCCTCCTTTGTGGTGGTGCGGGCGGCGATGACACTCACGTACCCCCACTCGAGCTCCTCGAACTGGCGGCTGTTGTAGACCGCCGACTCGGCCAGGCCCGCCTCGCGCAGCTCGCCCGCCCGCAGCTCGCCGTTGCGTCTCGCGTTGGGCGCCGTCTCCGACCAAGAACCCGCGATCACGAGGAAAGGACGGTCGTCGTGGATCGCGTCGGTGGCGAGGGGTGGCGGCGCTGGGGCCGGCTGCGACGGGGCGATGGGCACCTCGAGCCGCTTGGGCAGCTGGTCATCATACTGGCTTCCGTCACAGTCGCTGGTGACCACGAGCTCAAGGCGTCCATCGCAGTTCACGTCCTGAAACGTTGCCACCCCATGACACTCGAATTTCTCATCGTCGAAGTGGCTCTCTGCATTGTATTCCGCGAAGGCGAGCCGATTGAGGGAGGTGTCGAAGACGACCAACGCGGTCAGCGTAGGCCCCTCGACCTCGCAATCCTGATCGCCTTCAACGTCCCCGTAGTCGCGGCAATGGCCCTCCGTGGAAAAGAGATATTGCGCGATCAACTCAGGGTCCCCGCCATCAACCAGATCGTAGGCGGTCAGGCGGATGAGCTCTGGAGGCCTCCCAAAGGGGTCGAAGCCACCACTGAAGTCGCCACGCATCAACGGCACCCCGACCGCCTCGCCGACAAGCATCAGGTCTAGGTCGCCGCTGTCTCTCAGCGTCACCGGGGTATAGGCGTGGCCCGCCACCACATAACTTCGGTCGGCGGCCTTGTAGTCGCGGTCCTCGAGGTGAAGGAGCTCGGGCTCATCGACGGCGTCCTTCACGGCTTCGGAGGTGGTGGTCGTCGCAGGTTCTGGGAGCTGAGAGAGCGTCAGGGTCGGTCCGGGCTCGCAGTCCTGTGCGTCAGCCACAGAGGCGAACACTGTGGACAACACACAGAGGACATCAGTCAGCACAAGCAGTTGCCAATTCTGCATGGTCATTCACTTTCCCAGGTGAGCATCGCTGCCAGGCATGGAGTGTTATTATCACACGTTCGGTATGCCGGAGGAGCGGCTCCTCGAGGGTGCGGTGCTACGCCTCGCTCTCGCCCTGGCAGATGTGCGCCTCGACGCAGCGCCTCGGAAGGTATTCCTGCGTGAATCCTAGGTCCACGTGGTCGGCCGCCGAGCGAGAACAGAATCCACGCCAATGGCCATGCGCCAGATCGCCACAATCTGCCCCGCCACTTGTCAAGGTCGACTCTCCTCGATAGAACTTCACGCACAACCCAACCGCGTCAGCAGTTTCATAGGAGAACCCCATGCGGAGATTCACTGTTGAAGGCACCCGCGACATCACCATCGAGAACCTGGGCGACTACAGCGACGCCGTCGTCGCGGCACTGTCCGCCCGCCCCGACCTCAAGGATTTGGTGCCGCGTTGGGAGGAGCACCTCGCCAAGTGCGACGCCCAGGAGGCCCAGAAGAAGGCCCGCCGGCGCGCACTAAACCGCGCCCGAGTTGCCTACGGCTTCGCGGACGTCGAGTTCGACAGCGTGGTGAAGGCGACCTCGGGCGAGACCTATCATCTGGCCGGAAAGGACGAACTGAACGAGCCCTACGTGTCGTTCTTCGGCGTGGTCAAAGCCCCGGAGATCTGCGACTTCGGCGAAGCCAAAGCCACGGCTTACGGGCTCAACATGGTCAAGAAGGAGGCTGAACTCCTCGCCGCCCTCGACTCGGAGACGACCAGAGGCATCGTCAAGGGGCTCCTCGCGAATTTGGGCCAAGTCGCCTCTGCCCTCTCCGAAGCCGGTGACGTCCGCGAGGATGCTGCAACGGCGTTGCAGACCCTCGACATCGAGCGCCGCCAGTTGGTCCGGAAGACCATCACCCTGATCGCTGAGACCGAAGTGGGCATCCTGACCCAATACAAGGGCCGCCGAGACCTCGTCGACGCCATCCTCGCGCTCGACAACAGCGCGCCAAAGAGCAGGGGCTCTCGAAGCAAAGCCGAAGAGACTCCGTTCGCCGAAACCGTCGACCTTCCCGTATAGGTCACCGCTTGGAGCCGTGCGGGGAGGTTACCCAATAGCCTTGGGTAACCTCCCCCACGGATGCGACACCGACCCTCACCGATTGAGGGTCGCGTCTCCAGCCGTGCAGGATGGTCACCTCAGTCTTGAGGTAAGGGGCTGCACGGCCGAGGGCGGTGACCTCAGCCTATTAGGTCGCGTGGGGGCGTGGCTGAGACGCTCAGGAGGGGTGAGAAGGATCCTCGAGCGCCCTCGGCGCTCACGGCCAAGAAAGCGTGCAGGTCGCCCGCGCCCCGAGCCGCAACAACGTCCCCGTCGCCAGCCGCCGCATCGCCAAAAACACCTCGCCAGTCAGGTCCAACAACGCCAAGCTCTCGTCGTTGACCAGCCCACTCCCATCGCACACCACCGAGAGCGGCGTGACCCCCAAGAACTCGACGTAGCCGCCGGGTGCGCTGCCTGCGACGAAGGCCAGGTCCATGGTCTTCGTCCCTGCGTCGTAGAAAAGGTCCAACGACGCCAAGTTCGGGAGCTCGACATAGGCGGAACCCAGGCCTACGACTTTGAAGTGGCGAACCGCGCTCGGCGCAACGACCTCAACGTGTTGCACGGCTCGGTTGGTCTCGGCGGGCAGCTGCATCGGGACGATGGCGCCCTCGCGGCCGAACATGGGGACCTGACCGTGGTCCGCGTCGACGTCGACCGTCGTCGGACCCCATTCGTGCCGGCCGTCGGACCAGGACCTCCATTCGCCCGGCGGCAAATAGACCGTTCGGTGCGTCGTCGCGGCGTCCAAAATCGGCGCGACGATCAAATCGGGACCGAAGTAGAACTGGTCGTTGACCTCCCACGCCTTGGGTTCTTGGGGCTTCATGAGGGCCATGGGGCGCAAGATGGGCGTCCCCTCTTCGACGGCCTTCGTCAGCTGCAGCTCCAGGTAGGGCAGCAGCTGCATGCGCAGCATGGCGAGCCGCTGAAAATCAGCGAGGACCTGCGCGTTCAGGGGTGGCGTCCACGGCAGCGCGCCGAGGGCGGCTGGCCCGAAAGACATCACGGGACAAAAGATCGCGAAGGCGGTCCAGCGCAGGAGCAGGTCGGCGTCCGGCGTCCCCGTCTCGCCGCCGATCTCGGCCGCGACCATGGGATAGCCGCTGACCGACAGGCTCAGGGCCGCTATGACGGCGGCGCGCAGCCCCCCTCTCGAGGTCGCCGAGGCGTCCGAGAAGTCGCCGACCAGGCCGGGCGCCCGCATCGCCGACACCGACCCTTGCCCACGCGCCCCGCCGACCTCGCCAATCAACAGCCCCTCGCCAGCGTGCTGGCTCTCCAGCACATCGAACGCCACCGAGTGCGTGAGGTCGGCGAACGAGAGGGGGCGGTCGCGCAGCAAACTCCCGTCGGAGAAGGGCAGCGGCTCGGTGAGCGCCAAACGCGGCAAGAGATCGAGGCCGCGAGTGAGCCGCAAGCCCGTGGCTCCCTGCTCGAACGGCCGCGCGACGAGCTCCGACCACCACAGCTGGGCGCCGAGGTCGGTCAGGTCCACCAACGCGCCAGTCCTGCCCGGGCTCCAGTTGAAGAGTTGGGGTTCGGGGCCCTCGAGCTCGAGCAAATGCCCCAGCGCCTCGGCCTCGTCGAGGAGGCCCTGGGCGCTGCCCCAGCCAGGCCCCACGTCGGAGTCGTCGCTGCTGTCGAGGTAGGGTCCGGCGCTCAAGACGACGTCGTAACCCCAATCCCCCAGCTCCGCAGTAAAGGCGTGCAAGTCCGAAATCAAGGCCGGGTTGACCGCGAAATCGTTGAAGGCGGTCTGCCACTCTTCGGTGAGCCAGAGGCCGCCTGCTGGGACGTCCAAGAGGCGCAGATCGGTGGCCAGCCGCAGCAGCTCCTCGGCGCCGCGCAGCGAGTCGAGCACCAGGATGGGCGCCAACGCCCAGCTCGGCGGGCGCTTCGGAGCGCCAATGGTGGCGCGCAGGTCGCGAAAGAGCTCGTCTGGGCTGCGGTTGAGCCAGAGGTGGACGACCAAATCGTCGGCGTCGAAGCGGGCGCGCAGGATGTTGGGGGTTTGCTTGCCGAGGTCGAAGACTCCGGGCCGCGGCGAGTCGAAGAGGAGCGCGTAGCCTTGGGGATTGATGACGAAGGGGACGGCCACCTCGACCCGGTTGGTCCCGCCGGGCGCCAGGGCGTCGAGGTCCTTGTACAGCGCGACCTGTCGCCCTCTCTGGTTGACGTTCGCGAAGCGCTCGCCCGTCCCCAGCAGCGGCCCGCCGTCGTCGGTCCAGGCGAGTTCGAGGCGACGCGACGCGCCCTCGGGCACATCGGCCATCAGGTGGATTTTGAGACCTTCGCCGGTGGGCTCGATGCGGCACAGGAGCTGCGCGCCGACCGGACCCAGATCGTCCACCAGGAGGAGCGACAGGGGTCCGCCTTCGTAGTCCTGCAAGTAAGACTTGGCCCGCCAGCGTTGCTTGGGCGAATCGATCGCGCTCGTCGGCTCGTTGAAAGGCCGGGCCGTGCCCAGCTCGAGCGTGAGGGTGGGGACAGTGTCGTCGGAGCGCGGGCGCGAGAGCACCGCCTCGTCGTCGGGGACGACGCTCCAGTTGAACGGCGTCGTCTCGATCAGGAAAACGCCGTCGACGAAGTCGACGTAGAGGCCCGAGGGCGGGAGCTGCCAGTCCGGGTCGACGTCGCTCGTATCGCCAAAGCCGTCCGTGGTCTCGAGCAAGTCCTGCGAGTCGGCTTCTTGTGTGTCCTTCCTCGTCGGCCCGTCGTCGCAGGCCCAGAGCAGCAGGGCCGCGGCGAGGAAGACGTTCAGGAGGCGAAGGCCCTCACCCCTCCGCTTTCCCTCGCCCACTGCGTGGGCGAGGGGAGGTTTCGTGGGGAGTATGTGGGCTTGCAGTGTCATTCTGGTGATGAGGTTGGTTTCAGGCCTCAGGCCTCAGGCGGGAACCGGCGTTAGGCCTCAGGCCTCAGGCCTAAGGCGGGAACCGGCGTTAGGCCTCAGGCCTCGGGCGTCAGGCGGGAACCGGCGTTAGGCGTTAGGCCTCAGGCGGGAACCAGAATTGGGCCTTGGGCCTCAGGCCTCAGGCGGGAACCAGAATTGGGCCTCAGGCCTCAGGCGGGAACCAGAATTGGGCCTCAGGCCTAAGGCGGGAACCGGCGGTGAGGCCTGAGGAGCCAACAAACCCGGCTCAGCTTCGGCTTCCTCATCGGCTACGAATCCCGACGTGAGGGCCAAACCCGGAAACCGGCCGCGAAATTCGGACCCACACGAAACAACTACCGCTTCGACGCCTCGTGCACCGCTTTGGCCAGCTCGGCGACGTGCTCGCGCGGCGTGGTCCGGATGATGCCATGGCCCAGATTGAAGATGTGCCCCGGCCGGCCCGCCGCCTCGTCGAGAATGCGCTGCATCTGCGTCTTGACGGTCTCCATGTCGGAGAGGAGCAAGACGGGGTCGAGGTTGCCTTGCACCGCACGGTCGTAGCCGACGCGCCTCCAGCCCTCGTCGAGGGAGATGCGCCAGTCCAACCCGATCACATCGGCGCCAGCGTCGCGCATGAGCTCGAGGAGCCCAGTGGTGCCGGTCCCGAAGTGGATTCTCGGCACGCCGGTGCCGGCCAGCGCGTCGAAGATGCCCTTCATGTAGGGCGCGACCTTGGTCTTGTAGTCGTAGGGCGAGAGCAGCCCGACCCAGCTGTCAAAGACCTGAACGGCCGCGACGCCGGCTTGCACCTGGCGCTCGAGGTACTCGACGACCATGCTCGAGAGCCTGGTCATCACGCCGTCCCAGAGCTCGGGCTGGGTGTACATGATGTGGCGGGCCTTACCGAACTCGCGCGACGAGCGGCCCTGGATGAGGTAGCACGCCAAGGTGAACGGCGCGCCCGCAAAGCCAATCAATGGGGCCTGGCCGTCGAGCTCGGCGACGACCTGGCCGATGGCCTCGAAGAGGAAGTCGACCTTCGAGGCGTCGAAGGGCTTCATGCGCTCGAGATCGGCGAGGGTCTGCACGGGCTCGGTGATGACGGGGCCGGCGCCGGCCTCGATGTCGAAGTCGATGTCGATGCCCTCGAAGGGCGTCATGATGTCGGCGAAGATGATGGCCGCGTCGAGGTCGAAGGCGCGCAGGGGTTGCAGAGTCACCTCTTTGGTCAGCTCGGGGCTGCGCGAGATCTCGAGGAACGAGTGGTCGGCGCGCACGGCCATGTACTCGTGCAGGTAGCGACCGGCCTGGCGCATGAACCAGACAGGGGTGCAATCGGTCTCTTCTCGTCGACAGGCTTTGATGAATCGATGCTCGGACATGAACTCTCCAAACTTTTTGCTGACCATCCGTCGCAGACCCGTCGAGTCCGCGGGTTTGGCCGCTGGGATTGAGGATGTCGGTACGCCGCGGACGCCTCGCCGGGTTAGGCGAGCCCGTGACGATTGCCGTTGTGTTGACACGATTGTGAGCTCTGGACGGCGCGCAGCGCGCGCACGTTCGACCTCTGAGGCTCGGGGTTATACCTCAGGCGAATCGAGAGGGCAGCCGTTTTTCTTGTGAGCGGTCGCAAGGCCTACGGGTTTCGCCTGGTATTCAGAGGCAACCCCAGCACGTGCGTTGCTTCGGCCAACGATTGGTTGTGTCCGCTCTTTGGTTTGGCTACTCTTCTGCTCTCAATCAACGAGAGTCGTCTGGGTCAAATGTTAATGTTCACCCGCGGAGCCACCTGATTTCAGGGAGGGTTGCGTGGCTATGTGTCTCGACGGTGCCCTTGATCGAGTTTCTGCCTAATCACGTCGTGGCTCCAAACCTGGTCGAAATCCCAGTCGGAGGTCAGGTCGACTTCTTC
>Ga0100377_1001874_pt1 | contig 17878 bp, 17 predicted proteins | sample CryGeymeta201501_FD_83664 | JGI IMG/M metagenome (GOLD analysis project Ga0100377, IMG submission 83664) | Groundwater microbial communities from Crystal Geyser aquifers in Utah, USA - Crystal Geyser metaG 2015-01 | ecosystem: Environmental > Aquatic > Deep subsurface > Groundwater | place: USA...
CGGCTCTTCGTTCTATAGTTCATGGTGCCTCTCGACCTTCTTGTCGCCCCTGGCAAGAGCCTACCCCCCACGGAGCCAGGAGCGACAAGAAGGTCGAGAGGCACCATGAACTATAGAACGAAGAGCCGCAGGGCTGTCAAGTGCCCGGTCGCCAGGTGAGAACGGTGAGTGCGCCGGTCTACCTGGCGACCAAGGTCACTGCATTCCGAGGGCGGGGCAGGGATGACTACTACGGTTCCAAGGACTTTGAGGACATCATCGCGCTGATTGACGGGCGCGCCAAGCTGGCGGCCGAGTGCGAGTCGCAGAGTGCTGATCTACGGCTCTTCCTCCGCGACTGGGCCGCAGGCTTCTTGGCATTAGGCAGACATCGAGACTACATCGCTGGGCACGTCAGTCGGGGAGGTGGGGACGACCGCTGGCAACTGGTCATCAGCCGCCTTCGTGCGCTCGCCGCGCTGAGACTGGATGGAGCCTGATCGGAGGGTAGTTGACGCTGGCCCTGCCACCAGCGCCCCGCCCACGCGGACAACGCGCCATCTGCGGCTGAACCGCCCGGTATCCATCGTAGCAGCGCAGCGCCTCGGCCTTGCGGGATGCAGCGTGCGTGGCGTCCACGTCCAGGGTGGCGGTAGGCATGGGGCGCTCGACCTGCAGCCCCTGCACCACGTCGTCGATCAGGTTCGCCAGGGCGACAGGGCCGCGGGCCGACGATTCAGGGTGCGCGTCACGGCCCGCCACCACGCCGCGCCCGCTCAGCCGTCCTGGACCCCGCGGGCCAGGTCGGCCTCCAGGCGCTGGCCCAGCTCGAGCGTCCGGCTGTGGGCGGCGTCGATGGCTTCGGTCACGACGGCGCTGAAGCGGCCCTGCTTCATGACCTGGAGCGCCCGGGAGGTCGTGCCCCCGGGGCTGGTGACCGCGTCGATCAGCTCGGCGACGTGGGTGCCGTCGCGGCCGGCGCTGCGGATCATCTCGGCGGTGCCGATGAGCGTGGCCAGGACCGTCTCGTGGGCGACCTCGCGGGGCTCGCCGATGTAGGCGGCGGCCTCGACCATGGCCTTGACGAACTCGGCCACGATGGCCGGCCCGGTCCCGTTGACGGCCGTGGCCTGGTCGACCTGGGCCTCGTGCTCGACGTAGAGCTCCTGGCCCATGACGCCGAGCAGCGTGCGGGTGCGCTCGTGGTCGGCCCGGTCGCCGCGCGCCGTCCACACCGTCATGCCCCGCCGGACCCGGCAGGGCAGGTTGGGCATGCAGCGGACCACGTGCTCGTGGGCCAGACCGGTCCGCAAGGCGCGCATGCTGGCACCGGCCACGATGGACAGCACGGTCGCTGAAGCGGGGATGCGACCCCGCAGCTCTTGGAGCACCTCGGCCAGGTTCTGCGGCTTCACCGCGAGCAACAACACGTCCGCCGCCTGCGCCGTCTTACGATTGTCAGTCGCGGTCCGGATCGCATGGCGGGCAGCGACGTGGGCCAGGCGGGTCGGGTTGTGGTCGCTGGCGATGATGTCCTGGGGCTGCAACAGGCCCTGGTCGAGGATGCCGTCGATCATCACCTCGGCCATGACGCCGGCGCCGACGACTCCGAGGGTCCAGGGATTGGACATGGGGGGCTCCGCGGGCTATGCAATTTGTGTTCGAAGGAATGGGATCGTGGAAGGCGTCAGGAGTGGGGACGCTGGCGCAATGCCTTATCATGGGGGGGGGGCCGACATCGGAGGGCCCCTCGAAGGGAGGTTGGCGTGAGTGTGTACGAGACGGTGGTCACCCTGCCGGCTTTCCGGGGGTGCGCGACTACAGATCTGCAAGCCTTCGTCGCTGCGGCCCCGCCGGTGCGCTTCAAGGCGGCGTCGCAGCTCATCCGCCAGGGCGAGGCCGCCCGCGGCGCCTTCCTGGTGGTCCACGGGCACTGTCGGGCCGAGGTGCAGGCCGACGGTCGGTCCACCGTCGTCGGGCGCGCGGGCCCCGGGGACATCGTGGGAGAGCTGGGGCTGTTCGCCTCGGGCCTGACGCGCAGCGCGACCGTCACGGCAGAGGACGAGGTGCAGGCCCTGCTCCTCACCCAAGACCTGCTGGCCGACCCGGCAGCACGCACCGTCCTCGACCTGGTCGAGCTGCGCGCCCTGTCGACCCTGGCCGAGCGGGTCCGGCGCAGCCACGCGACGCGCAGCCGCGTCCAGACGCTGGCGCCCGAGCCCCAGGCCGCGCCGACGCTCTTCACGCGCCTGCGCCGACTGCTGGGGGCATGAGATGGAGACGGCACGCCTGCGGGCCATCGCGCGAGAGCTGATCAAGGTCAACGGCGTGGTCGGCGTGGACCTGGCAGAGCTGGCCCGGGCCATCGGCGGCTTCAAGGAGCTGCGCCTGGCGGACGGGGTCGAGCTGTACAGAGAGGGCGCGACTTCGGACTCCATGCACGTGCTGCTGTCCGGGTCGGTGCGGGTCACGACAGGCCCCGAGCAGCGCGAGGTGGCGCGGATCCCGGCCCCGGCCGTCATCGGGCACCTGGGCGTGCTGGCCGGCCTGCGTCGCAGCGCTACCCTCATCACCGAGGGTCCGGTCCTCGCCGCCTCCATCGATCAGCGTCGCCTGTGGGAGCTGCTCCAGGGGGGCACACCGCCCGGTCGCAGCCTGCGGCGCCTGCTCCTCGGCAGCCTCTCGCGGATGATGCACTCGGCCAACGACCAGATCGCCTCCGAGGTGTCGCGCTACGGTGAGATCGTGGCCGCAGCGCCCCCCTCTGCGTCACGCCCGGACCGCCGGCCCGAGCCTCCGACTGGGGAAGCGCACGACGACGATCCGCTGCCGTCCTCTCCACCACCAGGTCGTGGGCGGGCCCGGTCCATCCAGGACCTGGAGAACGCCTTCGACGCCGACCTGCTGGAAGAGGCCGACCAGGTCAGCGTGGTCCGGACCGCGGCCGACGATCGCCTGCGGCACCGTCGCTGAACGCTGCTGCTGAGCGACGCGCTGTCGCCGAGCGGGCTCAGGGCGTTGGCAGCCCGCGGTCCTCGCCGCGGTCCTTGCCGCGGTCCTTGCCGCGGTCCTCGCCGCGGTCCTCACCGCGGTCCTCGCCGCGGTCCTCACCGCGGTCCTCACCGCGGTCCCCGGCGGCCTTGGTGGCCCGGTCCAGCAGCTCGCGCGCCGAGGGGGCCGCTTCGGCCTCGGGCCGGTCCCCGATGACCAGGGTCGCCGTGACTGGCAGGTGGTCGGAGATCTGGTTGTCCTCGCGCCGCACGTGGGCCTCCACGACGCGGAGCGGCCCGCCGATCAGGATGTAGTCGATCTTGCGATCGGGCTCGGGGCGGCCGAAGGGCAGGTAGGTCCGGTTGTGGGGCCCGAGCTGGTCACCCAGCACCTCGGTCTGGTGCGGGAGCAGCATCTCCATGGGGTTGTTGTCGTCGGCGTAGAGGTCGGCCTCGGTCGTCAGCGTGGACTTGTCGAAGCCCGGCGGCAGCAGGTTCATGTCGCCCGCCACGATCCAGGGCTGGCCGGGCGGCCGGGCGTCGATCCAGTCACGGATTGCCCGCACCTGGGCGGACAGGGTGCCGTCGCCGTGGCTGAAGGCCGACAGGTGGGTGTCGAGCACGGCCAGGGGCTGGTCCAGGCCGGCCACGGGCAGCTCGGCCACCAGTAGGGCCCGCTTGAGGTTGAAGACCTGGCGGATCCGCGGCTCGTTCAGCAGGGGGAGCTGGAACCGGGTCGCGCGGGGCATGGGCCCCCGGCTGAGGATGGCCAGCTCCATGTCCACCCGACCCAGGGGCTGGAAGGTCGGGCTGGGGACGAAGGGGCTCTTGTGGTAGGGCGCGGCCGCCCGGCAGGTGGCGCTGGCGGCCCGGACATAGGGCGGGAGCTGGTCCAGGCGACCGGTGCGGGCGCTGTCGCGATCGACCTCTTGCAGCAGCGCGATGTCCGGTCCGACGTCGCGCAGCACCTGCTGCACCTTGGTGACCGTGGCGGCCACGTCTTGGGGCGGGACCTTCACGGCGTCGCCGCCGTCGTAGAAGAAGTGGTGCTTGCGGCTGCCCCCGAACTGCAGGTTCCAGGACAGGACCGTGAAGGGTCGCCCGACGGCCAGGCCGGGGGCCTCTCCCTCGCAGCGGACCTCGGCCGGCTGCTCGGGGGCGGGGCGGTACTCGGTGCCGAAGGCCCAGGCCAGCAGGCCGCCCACTGCGACCCCCAGCAAGAGCAGCAGCGCGGCCAGGAACTTGAGGAGGGTCTTCATGGCCGCGCATGGTAGCGCGCGGGGCCCTGGCGTGGTGAGCGGCGGGCCGGAGCGGCGGGCCGGAGCGGTGTGCTGCGGCGCGGGGGCCACGGTGCGGGGGCCACGGTGCGGGGGCCACGGTGCGGGGGCCACGGTGCGGGGGCCGACCGGCTAGCCGGCCTGCCCCGAGTCCTGGCCGTCAGCGGCGGCGCCCTGGTCAGGCTGCTCGGGGTCGACGGGGTTGCCCTGGTCGTCGATGGGCTGCTCGGGCGTGACGCTGCTGACGTCGTAGTCGCCGGTGCGCACGGCGCTGTAGTCGGTCTCCAGGCGGATCTTCACGCCGACGCCGCTGTCCCCGATGTGGCAGCCGCCGGCCCAGGTATAGGCGACGATGCCGTCGGGGACGCTCTGGGCCGCTTCATCGAAGGTGCCGGTGACCGTGCCCACGCCCAGGGTCGAGCAAAGCTGGTTGGCGCCCACGTTGAGGCCGGCGACCATCTCAAAGCTTCGGTCGTTGGCCAGGTTGCCGCCGATGCGCTGGCCGAGCACGCCGTGCTCGGGGTCCAGGTTCACGAAGTTCAGCAGCGTGTAGCCAGCGCCCCAGGGCTGGTCGACGGCGACCTGCCGGGTGTAGCTCTCGCTGGGACACAGGGTGCCGTCGTCGCCGCAGACCGCGCTGACCTGGAAGCTCTGGCCGTCCCACTCGACGGTCTCCTCGGTGCCCGGCGTGACCTCGGCGACCAGCTCGTCGTTGATGTAGACGCGCATGTTGTCGGCGTAGCTGACCTCGAAGTTGCCTGTCACCTCTTGGGGCGAGGACAGCTCCCCGCAGGCCCCCAGGCTGAGGGCGCCGAGGCTGGCGAGGGCGAGGGAGAGGGAACTTTGGTGGCGGGACATGGGCTCCTCCGAGTCTGGGGTGAGGGCGCCGGGATGCCAGGCGCCGCTGCCCCGTTGGCAGGCCCCGGTCGTCCGCGCTCTGTGCACCCGGCCCGCTGTGCACCCGGCCCGCTGGGCGCCCGACCCGCTGGGCGCCCGACCCGCCGTGTACCGACCCGCCGTGCGCCCCTCAGCCGGGGACGGGCAGCCCCAGCGCGAGCAACACGCCCCGCAGCATCACCTCGGCCCCGGCGGGCTTCATGATGCGCCCTGACACGCGGCCCCCCAGGGCCTCGAAGACAGCGGCTTCAGTGCAGGCCGTGTGGGCCAGCACGATGGGCGAGGGCGTGACCTGGTCCAGCTCGTCCAGCAGCACCAGGCTGCCCAGGTGGGGCACGTGCTCGCGGTAGCGCCGGGCGCGCGGCCCCAGGAGCTGGTCGGCGGACTCTCCCAGGGGGATGAACAGATCGGTGATCACCAGGTCGACCGGGTGCTCGTGCAGGGCGCGGACGGCCTGGGCGACGGAGGTCACGATCTCCACCTCGGCGTCGAGCACCGTGCGCAGCAGGCCGCTGACCACGGTGGCGTGGGAGATCTCGTCGTCGACGAAGAGGATCCGCACCCGCTGCCTCCTAGCCGGCCTGGGGCTCCCAGCCCGCGTAGGTGATGCCGCCGCCCTGCTCCAGGGTGACCTGGTAGTTGGCCGGCACGTCTGTCCAGGTGTCCGTGGCGCCGCCCGGCCAGGTGACCGTGACCTCATCGACGGTGCAGGCGTCGCCCAGGCCGGCCTGGATCACGACCTCGTTCTGCATGCCGAAGTGACCGTAGCCGCCGCCCATCTCGTAGCTCTGGCTCAGGCCGCCAGCCGTGACCTCGACCTTGGCGCCGATCCCGGCCCGGTTCGCCGTGTCGCCGTGCAGCGCCACCCGCAGGGTGTTGCCGGGGCCCAGCGTGTTCTCGTAGACGTGGACCTCGTGGCTGGTCCAGGGGGTGCCGCTACGGGCCGTGGACGAGCCGGTCACCATGTCCAGGTCGCCGTCGCGGTCGAGGTCGACCAGCACCAGGCCGGCCGGCCACTCGTGGGCGGCGCCCATCTCGGTCGCCACCTCCTCGAACTGTCCCGGTGCCACCTGGTGCCACACGAACATGCGGGTGCCGGGGTAGTCGCTGCTGCCCAGGACGATGTCCTTCCAGCCGTCATTGTCGATGTCGGCCATGGCCACGTACAGATCGCCGGCGTTCCAGTCGGGGTCCGCCCACACACGCTCCAGGCCGTCGGTGCTGTCCCCCGGCCGGCTGAAGGTGCCCGTGCCGTCGTTGAGCAGCAGCTCGGTGGGATCGGCGGAGCCGCCGATGTGCCAGTGCACGATCTCGGCGCTGATCAGGTCGTTGTCGCCGTCGTTGTCGATGTCCCCGCAGGCCGTGGTGAAGGTGTTGCCGCCCAGGCGCGCCGGCTGGTCGTCGAAGCCCGGCGTCCAGTAGCTGGCATAGGTGTCACAGTTGCCCAGCATCGAGGTGCCGGGATCGGGGTCGCAGGGTCCGTTCACCTGGCACCAGCACGCGTAGTACTGGTTGTCGGAGTAGTCCAGGTCGGAGTCGGCGGCGAAGCCGCTCTGCATCGAGGTGTCGACGAAGGTGTCGTCGCCCTGGTTCATCCACTGCTGGTTCCAGTTCCGACCGTAGTTGCTGGCCAGCAGGTCGGGCCGGGTGTCCCCGTCCAGGTCGCAGGTCGTGGCGCCGTAGGCCGGCCGCCGCGCGATGCCGTCCAGCCAGTCCGACAGGTCGCCGCCCCGCACCATCTCCAGGCCGGCGAACTGCGTCACATCGGTGAAGGTCCCGTCGCCGTTGCCCTTGTACAGGTGGTCCTGGTCCCCGTACAGGTAGCCGTACTGCTCGTACCAGGCGGTCACCCACAGGTCAAGGTTTCCGTCGCCGTCGAAGTCCAGGAAGCTTGCGCCCGAGGTGGCCAGGCCGTCGGCGATCGACAGGTCGGACTTCGGCGCCAGGCTGAAGTGGCCGGTGCCGTCGTTGAGCAGCAGCTCGCTGCGGTCGCCCAGGTCGGTGCCGGGGTTGTTGCGGTCGGCGAAGGAGCCGGCGAAGACGTCCAGGTCGCCGTCGTTGTCGACGTCGCCCATGACGTGCACCTGGCTGGCCCGGCCGTCGCCCCCCGGCTGGGTGTCGTCCCAGATGGTGAACAGACCGCTCTCTTCGGTGCGGTCCACCAGGGTCCGGCCGCCGTTGCCGTCGTCCTCGTTCATCAGCAGCCAGTGGTAGCGGACGCCCTTGGCAAAGTCGTCCCGGGCCTGGGGCGCGCCCTCGTTGATGACCAGGTCGGGGTAGCCGTCGCCGTTGAGGTCGGCGGCCGACATCTTCACGCCGCGCACATCCGACATGCCCCAGTCGGCCGTGCGGTCGACGAAGGCTGGACCGGCGCTCCACGCGCTGCTGGTGTTGCAGATCTCCGGAGGGCGTTCGTCGACCGGGGTCTTCTTGCAGGCGGTGAGCAGGGCCAGGAGGGCGAGCGAGGGCACGGGGACCTCCACGCGGGCGGAAGGGGGGAGGCCCAGGGTAGCGTGTCTTGTGCCGGCTGGCTCAGTGACCGGTGCTGAGGGCCTGCAGGCGCGTCGCCATGTCCCAGTTGGCGTCCCACTGCGGGCTGTGGCAGCTCGTGCACATGCCCTCCAGCACACACTCCGGGCAGGTCTTGCCCAGGCGCAGGATGTTGTCCAGGCGTGGGTCGGCGGCGTGGGCGGCGCCGGGGCCGTGGCAGGCCTCGCAGCCCACACCCTCGTCGGTGCGCAGGTCCGCCAGGGTGGCGGGCGCGGTGCCCAGGCCCCCGTAGCGGGCGGCGGTGGCGTGGCAGGTGGCGCACTCGACCCGACCGGCGTCTTCGCCCAGGCTGGTCATGGCCTGGGCGTGCGGGTGGTGGGACCAGTCCTTGTGCTCGGCCTTGTGGCAGGAGCGGCAGGCGGCCTCACCCACGGTCTCGCCTTGCGGGAAGGCCAACATGGGTCGGGGCGCCGTGCCGGCCGCCAGCTCGTCCAGGCGGTCCCGCAGCTCGTCCTGGCTCATGCCGACCGAGGCGAAGTGGTCGATGAAGGGGGCCGCCTTGTCCACGGTGAAGGCCACGCTGTGCTCGGCGTCGTGGCAGCCGGCGCAGGCCGCGGTCGCGTCGCCCCCTGCTGCCGTGGCGGCCGGGTCGCCGTCGTGGGGGCCGCTGGGACCGTGACAGGCCTCGCAGCCCACGTCGGCCAGGGGGGAGCTGTGGTCACCCAGCTGGAAGCCGCCCCGGGCCCGGGCATCGTCGGCCGGGAAGCCGCCGCTGCCCATGCCGACCACGTGGCAGCGCACGCAGTCCTCGTCCATGGCCCGGTCCTTGGTGTACAGGCTCATGTAGGCGCCGGCGTGGTGCGTGATGGCCCAGCTCGCGGCCTCGTCGGCGTGGCAGGCGGCACAGACCCGGGTGCCCTGGTAGCCGCTGAAGTCGCGGAAGGGATCGGCGGGTAGGGGTGCGCCGTCGGGTCCCTTGCGGGCGCCCAGCGCGTTGCGGCGCAAGGCGATGATCGGCGCGGTGCCGCGGCCGTAGGGCATGAAGGCCTCGGTCACCGTCACCACGCGGCGACCTGCGGCGACCTCGTCCCCGCTGGTGGGGGGCGTGCCCGGCGGCGCCGGCTCGACGAGCAGCAGGCTGGGGGTGCCGCGGGCGCCGGTGGCCCAGGCGTAGGCGTGGTCCGTGTCGACGACGACGGGGAAGTGCACCTGGTAGTCGTGCTCGAAGGCGGCCAGGTCATCGGCCTGGGCCGAGCCCACGGCGACGCCGACCAGAGACAGGTCCGGCTGAAGCTTCGCGAGCGCGTTCAGCTCGGGCATGGCGGCCATGCAGTGCGGGCAGGTCGGCGAGAAGTAGAGGATCGCCGTCGGCCCCTTCACCAGCTTCGCCACGGCCTCGGGCAGGGCCACCTGCACCGGGGTCGTGGGGGCCAGGGCGGCGCTCATGTTGGCGGCGACGATGCCGGTCGACCAGCCCCAGCGGGCCTGGGGCGTGGGTGTGGCAGGGGCTGTGGCGGGTGCGGCGGCGGGCGCGGGATCGGCGGCGCCGGCCCGGCCGGTCCCCAGCCACAAGGCGGGCAGGGCCAGGAGCGCGGTCAGGAGCAGGGCGCGGCGAGCGGTCACGGCAAGCAGGCTATCGCCCTGGGGCCCCGCCGGCGTGGCATCATCGGCGGCCTGCCCCGGAGTCGCCCGTGACCGCCGAGCCCGACTGGGATCAGCGCGCCGCCTTGTGTCGCGCCCGCCTGCAATTCCTGCACTTCCTGGTCGGGCGCTGGGAGGGCGAGGGGCAGACCCAGGACCTGCCCGTCACCGGGCGCTTCGAGGCCCGGCTGCGCTTCGACGACAGCTTCGTGCAGTGCGAGGAGACCCTCCTCGACGCCGAGTGCGGCCTGGTGCACGAGGACTGCGCCTTCCTGCGCTACGACCCCGAGGCCGAGCTGGTGCGCGTCACCCACTACATGGCCCATGCCTGGGTGGGCGACCAGATCGTCCAGCCGCTGCCCGGCGGTCCCGGTGCCCAGTGGTACGCCGGACCCTTCGCGCCGCGCGTCGAGCTGCTGCCCCAGGGCCCACAGGCCCTGGAGATCCGCGTGTGGCTGCCCGAGGGCACGACCCCCGACACCCACATCCGCTACCGCCGCGTGCCCGAGGCGCTCAGACCCGACGCGCTCAGACCCGATGCGCTCGGACCCGATGCGCTCACACCCGATCGGTGAGTCGCCGGTAGCCCTTCTTGAGGTCGGCCAGCAGGATCTTCACGTCGTCGCCCACGTCCTCCCGGCTGCGGTCCAGCTCGTTCTTGAGCTTGCCCCAGGTGCCCTCCAGGTCGGACCAGTGATCCTTGGCCTGCATCTTTCCCAGCTCGACCTGGACCCGCAGGTCGTCGCGGAGCTGGGCCAGGGCGCTGACATCGTCGCGCAGGGAGGGGTTGCGCCACTCGGCCCCCGCCAGCCAGGCCTGCAGCTTGAGATCATCGACCATCTGCCGGTTCGCCTTCACTTCGCCCATGATTCCTCCTCGGGGAGACTCCCCACACCAAGCTATGCACGGCCCGGGCGGGGGCACGGCGGGCGCCATAGGCTGCCGACATGGACCTGCTGCGCTGCGCCCTCCCTCCCCTGGCCGATCCCACGCTGGCCGAGGCGGCGCTCCGGCCGTTCCTGGCTGATCATGCCTGCCAGGCCCTCGCCGCCGCACGGGCCCGTCCGGCCACCGCCGGCGCCACCCTGGCGGCGTGGTTTCGCCGCACGCGGCGCCTGGGAAGCCGTGATCGGCGGCGGGTCTCGAAGCTGGTCTACGGGCTGGTCCGCCACGAGTCGCTGCTGGGCCGGGTGGCGGGCCCCGAGGATCAGGACCGCCTGCCCGCGCTGTCCCGCCTGCTGGCCGGCGACCGCTTCCCGGAGCTGTCCAGCCAGGGAGAGGACGCCGACCTGGCCACCGCCCTCTCCTTGCCCCTGGCGGTGGCGGTGCAGTGGCGGGCCGCGCTGGGGTCCGCCGAGGCCTGCGCGCTGGCCGCGACCCTCGCCGGGCGGGCGCCGATGTACCTGCGGGTCAACCTGGCCCGGGGCAGCCGGGAGCAGGCCGCTGCGGCCCTGGCCGAGGAGGGCGTCGCCACCACGCCGGTCGGGCCCTTTGGCCTGCGGGTCGAGGGGCGGGCCAACCTGGGAGGCACCCAGGCCCTGCGCGAGGGCCGGGTCGAGGTCCAGGACCGGTCCAGCCAGGCCCTGATCGAGGCCCTGGCCCAGGCGGAGGAGCTGGCGGGAGCCCGCGTGCTCGACCTGTGTGCCGGTGCCGGCGGCAAGAGCCTGGCCCTGGCCGCGCTCGGCGCCCGGGTCCAGGCCTGGGATCTGCGCCCCACCGCCCTCGCCGAGCTGGGCCGTCGCGCCGCGCGGGCGGGGGTCACCGTCCACGTGGCGCCGCCCCGGGGCAGCTACGACCTGGTCCTGGTCGACGCCCCCTGCTCGGGCACCGGTCGCCTGATGCGCGAGCCCACCCTGCGCTGGGACCTCGATCCCACGCGCTACCTGGCGGTCCAGGCCGAGCTGCTGGCCCAGGGCGCGGGCCACACCCGCCGGGGGGGACAGCTGGCCTACGCCACCTGCTCGCTGCTGGCCGCCGAGAACGACCCGCCAGTACCCGAGGGGCTGGCGCTGGAGCAGGCGGTGATCCGGTGGCCGCACCGCGTGGAAGGCGACGGCTTCGGCTGGCGCCTGTGGCGGGCCTGAGGGCGGAGCGGCGGGCCTGAGGGCGGGGCGGCGGGCCTGAGGGCGGAGCGGCGGGCCTGAGGGCGGAGCGGCGGGCCGCCTAGAGCGCGATGGTCAGCCCGATGCCGCCGGCCAGCAGCAGGCCGCCCACGGTGTCGGCGATGAGCATGCGGTTGCGGCGGGGCTTCACGCTGTCGTCGTAGATCTGGTAGGCCCAGCCCGCCGGGTCGCTAGCCTCGGTCAGCGGCCAGTCGCCGGCCTGCACCTTGTCGCGGCGCCGCAGGAACTCGTCCCAGTCGGGGCGGGCCTGCAGGTACTCGGCGGTGCCCCAGCCCAGGCCCGCGACCCCCAGCCCGGCGATGGTCAGGCCCACCCAGCGGTGGTGGCGCGGCTCCTTGCCGATCGACTCGGTCATGGCGAGGCGGGTGCTGGCCTGGAGGCTGAAGGCCACTGGCAGCATGGCCCCGGTGTCGACGACGACCTGGCGCTCCTGGGGCGAGTAGCCGTCCAGGGTGGCGCGCAGGGTGTGGGGGCCGGCGGCGACGTCGAGCTGCCGCGGGCCGATGCCCAGGACCTGGTCGTCCATCCACACCTGGGCCGTCACCGGCGCCACGTCGATCGCCAGGGAGCCCGTGCTCAGCACGGCCAGCGAGACCGGCACGCTGGTCGTGCGGCCGGCCGCGACCTCGACCGCCAGCACCGCGGGCTGGAAGCCTGGGGCGCTCACCTTGAGGCGATGCGCGCCGCAGTCCACCGCCATGGGCACGCCGCCGGTGACCGGGGTCGGCGAGCCGTCCAGCTCGACGCCGGCCGTGGGGGGCGTGAGCTGCAGGGACAGCATGCCGCCCTGGGCCACCAGGCTCAGGTCGACGGTCTTGCTGCCCCCGTCGGTGACCGTGACCGAGGCCCGGCCCAGGGTGCAGCCGCTGCGGGCCTCGATGTTGTGGTTGCCCGCCGGCAGGCCCGAGACCGTGGCCGGCGTGTGCATGCCGGTGTCGCGCCCGTCAACGGCGATGGCCGCACCCGGTGGGTCGCTGCGCACGATCACCGTGCCGGCGGCCCAGGCACCCTGGCAGGCCAGGAGCAGCAGCGTCACCACGCTCATGGCTTCCCCGTCGGGTCGGTGAACAGGTTGACCTGGCCCAGCACGCCGGTCCCGGCTTCGACCCGCGCGACGCCATTGGTCCAGTCCAGCGGAGCCTCGCCCAGGTTGTAGCCAACCACCGCCAGCCAGATGGTCACTGCGCTGCTGCCGTCCGTGGCCGTCACCCAGGGAAGGCCCGCGAAGGTGTCGGGGGGGATGGTGAAGCTGCCGTTGTCGTCCAGGATGCAGACGAAGGCCGCCTGGGAGGCGGTGCCGCCCATGATCATCACGTGGTCGTAGCTGTCCTGCACCCAGCTGATGTCGGCCTGGGTGGCCTTCACGTCGGGGATGCCGCTGCGGAGGTCGGGGCTCGTCACCGAGAGCTGGTCGGCGCTGGTCACCACCGCGGCCAGGTCCAGGTCCGGGCTGCGGGTGCTGCGCGCGGCCTGCAGCAGCAGCGGCTGGCCGATCAGGATGGGCGGGGTGCTGCTGTCCTGCCAGGTGTACTCACTGCGCTCGGTGGACCAGGTCAGGCCCAGGGCCGTCGTCGTGCCGAAGCCCAGGAGCACCTGGTCGGGGCCCTGCAAGGAGCTGGTCCCGTCGATGGGGGGGCCGCAGTGGCCCGGCACCACGCCGTAGCGGGCGTCGGGGCCCGCGGCGGTCGGCCCCGTGAACCGGACCCAGGCGTCGAAGGTCGGCGTGCGATCGGTCCAGCTGCCCGGGTCGGCCACGACGAGCTGCGTCCAGTCGGCCAGGAGCACCGCGTCGCCGCCGGCGTCGGTCCAGTAGTGGAAGGCCTGGGGCAGCGAGGCGCTGGCCGTCGCGGTGGTGACCCGCAGGTCCACGGCCCCCGGGGCCCCGCCGCTGGCGGGCGGCGCGCTCACCACCATGCGCGTGGGCTTGGTCTGCTCCACCGTCGCGGTGGCGTGGCCGAAGGTGACCTGGGTCGCGCTGTCGAAGGGCCCGCCCAGGATCTCCACGGCGGTGCCGCCCGAGGTGGGGCCGTCTTCGGGTGAGATCCCCTCGAGCTGCACGTCTCCGGCCGCGGTGTCGCCGCCGCCGTCGGGGCTGCCGCCGTCGGGCAGGCCCGTGTCGTCGGAGCCCGCCGGCAGCTCGATGGACAGCCGCGGCAGGCACGCTGCGGTGAGGCCGCACAGCAGCAGGGGGGCCAGGGTTCGCGGCAGGGCCGAGCGCATCGCGGGGGTCCTCTTCAGCAGGCGGAGGCCGGGTCTCCGCCCGCTGTGCCTATCACTCGCAGCTACCGGCGCCCCCGTGGAAGCGTTCTCGCGAGACACCATGGGCGGCCACGTCCTGCACATCGAGCCACAGCGGCACGGTCTGGTTGGCCAGCCACAGGGAGGCCTGGTCGGCGAAGTGCGGGCTGTCGATGAGCGCCGACTGCCCGCCGGGCAGCACGTTGCGGCCGCTCACGAAGCCGCTGGGGCCCAGCTCGATGACCATGCGGAAGACCGGGCCCGAGCCGTGGGTGAAGTCGGTGCCCCAGCCGTTGTTGGCGGCGTCCACGCTCAGGTTGTCGCCGGGCCGGGGGAACCACTGCAGGTCCTCGGTGCCGGCCTCGCCCTCCAGGGGCAGCACATCGGTCGAGATGCTGAACTGGTCGGTGATGAAGCTGAAGGAGCTGCCGCCGACGAAGTCGCCCAGGACGCTCTCGAAGCGGGTCTGGTGCCGCATACCCCACTTGTACTGGCTGATGTCGGCGGTGCCGAAGCCCGTGCCGCGCACATCGGTGGTGCCGGCGTCGCTGCGCAGGAAGTCCAGGGCCTGGAGCAGCGCCATCAGGGCCACCTCGTCGCTGGTCTCGACGGTGTCCGTCCCCAGGATGTCGAAGAAGGCGCTCTCCTGGGTGTCGGGGTTCCAGGAGGCCAGGTGCTCGGGGTTGTCGGGGCCCCGGCCGGCCAGGAACATGGTCAGGGCCCGGACCCGGCCCGTCGTGCCGCCACCCTTCCAGATGCTGCCCAGGTTCTCGTCGTCGAAGACCAAGCTGCCCCACTTGCCCAGCCAGGTGTTGAACAGGGTCGTGGCGATGCTGTCGTCGATCTGCTGGGCGTCCGGCGTGTTGTAGAAGGTCTGGACCCCGTTCTCGGCGGGGTAGTCATCGGCGGCCCAGGCCTGCAGCCGGCTCTCGATCTCGTCGAGGGCGTCGGCGTCCTGGGTGTACAGGGCGGCCAGGCGCTGATCGGCCTCGCTGCTGCTGCTGCCATTGGACGCCGCGGCCCGGCCGGCCTCGATCGACTCGACCAGGTGCCAGGTGAACCACGCGCCCAGCGCGCTTCTGTGGTCACCCTGGATGCGCGCCATCCAGTCGGCGTCCAGCGTGCCGTCGGCGGCGCCCTGCTCGATGAGCTCGGTGATCCGGTGGGCGCGGAAGCCCTCGACCCAGGGCCCGCCGATGTACCAGGGCTCGTCGGTCAGGCTGTCGTCCAGGGTGAAGCCGCCCGGGTCGTTGTTGGCGTTGACGATGAAGCCCTGCGCCGGGTCCAGGGCGTTGGGGTACTCGTCGAAGGGCACCAGGCACTGGTAGGGGTCGGCCTCGCCCTCGATGGGCAGCCCGTCCGTGCCGATGGGGATCTCGAAGCCGCCGTACGTCGTGCCGTCGAGCAGCAGGCTGGGATCGGCCCCATCCGCCCAGGTCCCATCGGAGTTGCGGGCCAGGTAGCCGCGGCAGGGATCGGCCTGGTAGCCGGTGTACAGGACGCTGCCGGAGGTGTCGGCCACGCCCATGTTCTGGCTGTAGGCCACCAGGTAGCGGGTCGCCTCTTTGAAGTCCTCGACGCTGTCAGCGTGCCCGAAGCGGTCGACGGCGTTGAGCATGTTGCCGTCGGAGAAGGCCGTGTAGTCGAAGCTGATCGCCGTGATCACCCCGTCGCCGTCGGTGTCCCCGGGCACCACCCGGTAGTCGGGGAAGACCACCACGCTCTCGCCGGCGGCCGGCGAGTAGTCCTCGGTCACGGTCACACCCTCGATGTCGGCGATCCACCGGCCGTCGAAGGTCGTGTAGCGGGTCCAGTCGTAGGTCCCGCCCGCGCTGCCCAGCAGCGGCACCTTGGCGATGACGTGGTGCTCCGTGGCGCTGTCGAGGGGCTGCCACTCGCCCTGGAAGCGCGAGGCCGCCGAGGCCCCGTCCTTGCCGAGCTGGATCTCCTCCCGGTACCAGTCCGTGATGTCGCCCATGAGCTGGGTCTGGCTCCAGGCGACCTTGCCGTTCGTGCCCACCGCCAGGTAGGGCAGTCCGGGCAGGCCCAGGCCCACCTGGTGCGTGTCGCCGCCGCCCAGCACGCTGTCGTCCAGGCCGACCTGCCAGAACAGGCTCGGCACCGACAGGGGCAGGTGGCCGTCGCCGGAGAGCAGGGCGTTGCCGCTGCTCGTCAGGCCGCCGCCCACCGCCCAGACGTTGCTGCCCCAGCCGGCGTCCAGGTCGCCGCGGCCCAGCAGGTGGGCGAAGCGGTCGTTGCGGGCCACCAGGCGGTCCAGCATGGCCTGGGGCACCGGCTTGCCGACCGGCAGGGCCCGGTGGGTCCGCCGCTGCGCCGAGGCTGTCGCCGTGTCCGTGCCCCAGCCGTTGGCGCTGTGATCGTCGAGCACCGGGTGGATCTGGTTCCAGATGTCGTCGACGGCGCCGGCGTTGCGCAGATCCGCCAGGGCCGCCCCGTCGAAGAGGCCAGGCAGCCGCGCCTGGGCGGCGGCGTTGCCCACGTCCCCGGTCTCGTAGCCGAGCTGGTAGACCAGCACGGCGGCCATGCCCGTCACGTCGGCCCGGGTCCAGTCCTGCATCAGGTCCTTGGGGTCGCTGACCCCCAGGAAGGGCCCGGCGATCTCCAGCTCGCTGGGCAGGGGGAGCTGGTCGGCCTTGACCGCGGCGATGTAGGCGTTGACCCCCTCGGTGAAGGCGTCGATGAGCTGGGCCTGGTCCTCGGTCAGGTTGGACAGCAGGTTGTCGCCGACCCAGGTCATGCCGCTGGCCCGGCTGTCCATGTCGTTGGGCAGGGCGTCGCTGCCCAGGATCTCGGAGAGGCTCCCGCGGCCCAGGCGACGGGCCAGGTCCATCTCGAAGTAGCGGTCCTTGGCCTGCACGAAGCCGTAGACCCGGGCCATGTCCAGGCGGTCGTGGGCGTAGACGTGCGGCACGTCGGCGTCGGTGCGCACCACGTGGGCGTCGCACTGCAGCTGCGGGATGGTCCACTCCTCGGTCAGCGGCACGCCCTCGAAGGGCAGGGTCGTGCCCGTGGAGGTGTCGTCCCCGACAGGGCTGCCCTTGTCCTTCTTGCAGGCCGTGAGCGAGAGGAGCAGGAGGAGGGAGGCGGACATCGGGAGCTCCGAGGAGAGGGCCGAGGAGGGGCTTGCAGCGGCGGCCCAGGCGGCCCGCAGGGTAGCCCAGCGGAGAGGGGATAGAGGCGCCGCTGGAGGTCGCATGGACCCGCTCGTGCTCGCCCAGCTGCTGGGCCCCCTGTCACCGACGGCGCGGGCCGACCTGTTCAACAGCGCCCTGATGGGCTTCGACGCCATGGTGGGCCTGCGCTTCCTGTCAGTCGACGCCACCGGGGTCCAGGCCGAGCTGCGGGTCGAGGAGCGCCACACCCAGCCCTACGGCCTGTGCCACGGCGGGGTCTACGCCGCGGTCGCCGAGTCCGTCTGCTCGGTCGGCGCGGCCCTGTCGGTCATGGCCGAGGGTTTCCACGCCGTCGGCATCGAGAACCGCACCCGCTTCCTCAAGGCCACCCGACCCGGCACCCGGCTGCAGATCCACGCCACGCCGGCCGCCATCCGGGGCGTCGTGCGCGAGTGGGACTGCGAGATCACGGGCGAGGACGGCGTGCCCCGGGCGCGCGCCACCGTCGTCGTGCGGGCGCTGCGGGCCGGCACTGCGGTGGCAGGGGAGACCGTGGGGCTCAAGGGCGGGCTGAGCGAGGAGGGCTGAGGACCCCGGCGCGGCGCGCGGGCTGGCTGTGTGAACTCTGCTCCTTCGCCCTCGCGTCGCTGCCCCCCCTGCTAGGATCACCGAGGACGCGTGGTCAGCGTCCCTCCTGCTGTCGGTGCCGCTCGCCCCGGTGCCCCGCTGTCGCTCCCCGCGATGTGGCCCGTCGCAACAGGAGCGCCCCATGGCCCACCATCGGATCCCTCCCGAGGTCTCCCCCGAGCAGCTCGTCCTCCCCTTCGGTGAGGTGCGCGCCATCTTCGTCGTGCTGCTCTTGCTGACCGCCTCACTGTCCCTGCTGGTGCTGCCGCTGTCCTAGGGCTGCGTGCGACGGGGCTTCTGCGACGGGGCTTCTGCGACGGGGCTTCTGCGACGGTATCTGCGAACCGGTCCGAGAATATCCAATGGGTGTAGATCTAGCGGGGCGACACCAGCTCGGCATAAGATCAACTACTTAGAATGAAACGCAGGGGTGCGGGGGCCCCCTGGGGGCTATGTACAGGGTGCAAGCCACCGTACGTCCA
>Ga0100377_1001876_pt1 | contig 17863 bp, 10 predicted proteins | sample CryGeymeta201501_FD_83664 | JGI IMG/M metagenome (GOLD analysis project Ga0100377, IMG submission 83664) | Groundwater microbial communities from Crystal Geyser aquifers in Utah, USA - Crystal Geyser metaG 2015-01 | ecosystem: Environmental > Aquatic > Deep subsurface > Groundwater | place: USA...
CGCCCATCGCACGGATCCACCAGGAGCAGCGTCGGGTACTCCTCCACCCCGGCCCCGCAACGCCCCGCGAGCAGCAGCCCCGCGTCCGTGGTCTTGAGCCCGCCGAAGTGACACGACGCATCGAGAGCCAGGCTGAACGGCGTGCACACCCGGTCGTCGGCATCGCCGCCCACGTCCGGCCCACCGTCCCCGATGTTGCCGTCGTCCCCGCCGTCCCCGGCATCCGCCGCGTCCTCGCCTGTCGGGCGCTCGGCGTCCGAGTCGAACAGCACCGAGCACGCCCCTGCCGAGACCGCCAACACCGCCGCCAGCCCCGCCCGCAGCCACCCGTTCATACGCCCTCCGCCGCAAAACCGGCGATGATGTCACAGAAACACCATACATCCTCAAAAGAGTTGTATAGAGGCACTGGCGCCACCCGAATTACATCCGGACGCCTGAAATCACACACGACCCCCGCCGCGGACAGACGCTGATGCAGCCCCGCCGCCCCCTCCACCACCCGCAGCGAGAGCTGACAGCCCCGCGACGCGGGCGTGATCACCTCGAACAGCCCGCCCTCGATCCCGTCCAGCAGCTCCTGCATATATCCGGTCAGCTTCGCCGACTTCGCGCACAAGGCCTCCATCCCCGCCTCGCTGAACAGGTCCAGCGACGCCGACAACGCCGCCATCGGCAGGATCGGCGCGTTCGACAGCTGCCAGCCCGCCGCCCCGGACTGCGGCACGAACGCCTCCGGCATCCCGAACCGCGTCGCCGGCGCGTTGCCCCACCAACCTGCGAACCGCGGCAGCTCCGGGCTGCTTCCATGGCGCGTGTGCACGAACGCACACCCCACCCCGCCTGGGCCGGCGTTCAGGTACTTGTAGGTGCAGAACGCCGCGAAATCGACCCCGTCGTCATGCAGCGACAGCCGCACGTTTCCCGCCGCGTGCGCCAGATCGAAGCCGACCACCGCCCCCTGCGCGTGGCCTGCCGCCGTGATCACCCCCACCTCCAGCACCTGCCCCGAGTAGAAGTTCACCCCGCCGAACAGCACCAGCGCCAGCTCCGGCCCGTGCGCCGCGATCGCCGCCAGGATGTCCTCCGTCCGCAGAACGTCCTCCCCCGCCCGCGGCCCCACCTCGATCACCACCTCCGACGGCTCCAGCCCGTGAAACGAAGCCTGGCTCGCCACCGCGTACCGATCGGAGGGGAACGCCCCCCGCTCGATCATGACCTTGCGCCGACGCCCCGACGGCCGGTAGAACGACACCATCAGCAGGTGCAGGTTCACCGTCAGCGCGTTCATCACCACCACCTCGCCAGGAAGTGCCCCCACCAGCGCCGCCGTCGAGTCCCGGAACCGCTCGTGGTAGTCGAACCACCCCACCCCCTCGGCGAAGTGCCCCTCGACCCCGAGCCGCGCCCACGCCGCCAGCTCCGCCTGAACCCGCGCCGCCGTCGCCCTGGGCTGGAGCCCAAGCGAGTTGCCGCACAGGTAGATGCACGGCCCCCCATCCGGCCCCGACGGGATGTGAAACTGGTCCCGATACCTCGCCAGCGGATCGGCGGCGTCCAGCGCCCGCGCCCGCGCCAGCCCCCCGCTCCGGCTCTCCTCGCTCATCGCCACCTCAGCCCGCCAGGAGGCCCGCGCTGTGCGCGCGTGAGGCCTCGGTCTCAAAGTCCTCGCGCGAGCGCGCCAGCCACGCCAGCGCCGTCCCGCTCAACAGCCGCTCCTTGTCCGCCGCGCTCAGCTCCGCCATCCCCTCGATCATCGCCCCGGGGTGGTGCTCGCCGAGCGGGAACGGGTAATCGCTCCCCAGCGCGAGCTGCCCCACGCCCACCTTGTCGATCGCGAACCGCAGCGCCGCCGGCTCGTGCACCAGCGTGTCGAACACGAGGCGGTCCAGGTATGCGTCCGGCGGCGTCTGCGTGTTCGTCTGGCACAGGTCCGGCCGCACCTCGAAGCCATGCCGGATCCGACCCAGCGTCCCCAGGAAGCTCCCGCCTCCGTGGGCGAACGCCAGCCGCAGCCGCGGATACCGGTCCAGGATCCCACCCATCAAGATCGAGCACACCGCCAGGCTCGTCTCGGCCGGCATCGACACCAGCCACGGCAGCCAGAACCGCGGCATCCGCTTCATCCCCATCATGTCCCACGGGTGCACGAAGATCGCCGCCCCCAGCGACTCCGCCGCCTCCCAGAACGGGTTGAGCGCCCCTTCGTCGAGGTTCCAGTCGTTGATGTGCGTCCCGATCTGCACCCCCGCCAGGCCCAGCTCGCCCATGCACCGCTCCAGCTCCTGCACCGCCAGCGCCGGCGCCTGCATCGGCAGCGTGCCCAGCCCCACGAACCGCCTCGGATACGCGGCGCACACCCGGGCCACCTCGTCGTTGAGCAGCTTCGACAGGTCGAGCGCGTCCGCCGGTCGCGCCCAGTAGGAGAACATCACCGGGACCGTCGACAGCACCTGCACGTCCACCGCCGTCGCCGCGCACTCCTGCATCCGCACCTCAGGATCCCACGTATTCGATGCGATCTCACGGAAAAACGTGTCTCCGCGCATCATCCGCGCGCAGCACGACTTGTGGTGCTCCAGCCGGATGAACCCGCCGTAGCCGTACCGGCGCTCGAGATCCGGCCACCGCTCCGGCAGGATGTGGGTGTGGATGTCGATCTTCATGCCTTGCCTTCTCTCCCGCCCGGAGGCGCCATCACCGCGCCGCAACCCCCGCACGTCCGCAGCGCCTCGCTCGCCATGAACTTCGCCATGACCGGCGCCAGCTCCTTCGTGATGTCCGTCAGGTGGAAGAACTCCTCGTACAGCACCGCGTGACACGCCTCGCAGTACCACCGCAGCCCGTCCTGCTCCCCCGGCCGCCGCTTGCGCTCGATCACCAGCCCCACCCCGCCCGCCATGCGCTGCGGCGAGTGTGGCACGTCGGCCGGGAGCAGGAAGATGTCCCCTGCACCAAGGTGGATGTCCCTGAACTCACTCCCCTCCACGATCTTCAACACCATCTCGCCTTCCAGCTGATAGAAGAACTCCTCACCAGGATCGATATGATAATCTTTTCGTGAATTTGGACCTCCCACGACCATGATGATAAACTCCGTATCCTCGTAGACCTGTGCATTCCCGACTGGCGGCACCAGCAGGTGGCGGTGCTCCTCGATCCAGCGGTGGAAGTTGAGCGGCGTCAGCTTGCCCATCGGCTCTCTCCTCGATGCATCGCGCCGGCTCCGGCGCGCTCCTGGCTCCACCCCGACGGCCTGCGAAGCCCCCGGCGCAACGCGCCGCACCGGGCTCCTGCACGGCGCCCCCCTCGAACCCACCGCAGCGCGCCGGACGCCGCTGCGACGGCGCCGCGGGCGCGCCTGCCTCCACTGTCGGTCCGATCTCTATACCACATCCCCCCCTCCGCCACACCGTGAACCCCGCAACACCGCCCGAAGAAAAGTCCCTTGACACCCTCACGGGACAGTCTTAGCCTTCTCCACGGTTTGCATATGCAAGCATGACAACACTGGAGACGCCCTTCAATGGCCTGCTCATCGTACACCAAGCTCGCATCCCCACCCTTCGGGATCTCCAACGACACGTTGGCTGCCTGGCAGCTGCGTGTCGTGGAATGCCCGAACGGTAGTGATGCGACCGCGGCTTGCGGTAGGCCATCGAGGTGACCCTGGTGTCGGACGATAGATGTCCAAGAAGCCCGGTCACCATGGTGACCGGGCTTTTTGGCTTTTTGGACCCCGTGAACACGAGATGACCCTATCGAATCTCCCCCCCGAGGCCTCGGCCATGGGGACCCATGACCTGACCGACCCCGACGGTGACGGCTCCAACGGACCGGCATCAAGAAGGGCATGCACACAGAGACACGGCTTGACGCCCCAGGAGGGGACTCGCCGGAGCATCGCGGAGCCGCGACCGTGAACGTCGTCGGATCGTCCAGGCCCATCAGCGCACCCGTCGCTGATGCGCCTCGACGATCCCACGACTCCTCATCGTCGCTCCCTCCCCGCTGCCCGCTCGGCGAGTCGGCGGGAGAGTTGCATCTGCAACCCACCGCTGCTCGGGAATCGCCCCCCGGCAAGCTGCTGAGCCTCGACCGGCGCGGTCGAGTCGCCCGGTGTCACCGCGGCGTGTCGGATATCGCCGACGCGTGCCCGGGTGCCCACGACTCGCCGGCAGGCTCAACTCTTATACCGCCTGCGCTGCGTCCCCATCGCAGCTGCAGGTTGGCTATCCAGCTTGCGCGCGGACCTCGGGTCCGACGCAACACCGCAGCCTCAGCGGCTGACCACGCAGCGCACCGCCACCCGGCCGTTCGCCAGGGCGCCCAGGGGACCCGCCCCGCAGCGCCTGAATCCGACGGGAGACAGGACGATGAGCACCTTATTACTGAACGCGACCTACGAACCCCTGACCGTCATCGACTGGCGCAAGGCCCTCTGCCTCGTGATGCTCGGCAAGGCCGACGCGATCGAGCTCTACGAGGATGTGGTCCACAGCGCCAACGCGTCCTTCGCACGGCCAGCGGTCCTTCGGTTGCGTCATCGGGTGCGGTGGCAGCGCAAGACCATCCGGTTCAGCCGGCAGCATGTCTACCTGCGCGACCGCTACATGTGCCAGTACTGCACCGTCCGCAAGACGCGGGCTGACCTGACCTTCGACCACGTCATCCCCCGGACCCGCGGCGGACGCACCAACTGGCAGAACATCGTGACCTGCTGCTTCGAGTGCAACCAGCGCAAGGCTGACCGCACCCCCGAGGAGGCCGGCATGACCCTCGTCAAGCAGCCCTACGCCCCCCGTTGGCTGCCCGTCGACACCGACTCCGAGCGCTACGCCGCCACGGCGGAGCTCTGGGAGCCGTACTTGTGGACCTGACGATGGGGCCGCGGCCACGCCCGTCCAGCGAAGCCGGGCGGGCGAGCCGCGGCGAGCCTCCTGCCAAACCTCGCCACAACGGTGGCGTCCTGCCTGCGACATCATTACAATGCGCGCCGGCAGTGCCGCCCCGTACAACCCGCGAGGACTCCTTCCATGCCACAGACCCACCCCATCGCACGTGTCGCGCTCACGACGGCGACCGCTCTTGCTGTCCTGGCCTCGCTGGCCGGCCGGACCGGGGCGCAGGAGGTGAGTCGACCGGACGGGCGGCTGGAGGGGCGGTTGGAGATCGGGGCGCCGGTGGCGCCAGAGGCGCTGCGCGCGGCGGTGGAGGCGGGGCGGGCCCGGCGGCCAGGGCGGCGCCAGATCCTCGCGGCGCCGTTCCGGACGGGCGCGATGGCGGGGCGTCGGATCGTGGTGTCGGCGGGGCATGGGACGCGGTGGGACGCCACGAACGGGGTGTGGAGCTTCCAGCGAGAGATCACAGCGGACCTGCGGGAGGACCTCCACACGAACCAGATCGCCATCGAGCAGCTCATCCCGATGATGGAGCGGGCGGGGGCGGAGGTGCTGACGGTGCGGGAGCGGAGCTTCCAGACCGACGAGCTGCTGCTCGACAACGACGGCGGTGAGGAGGGCGGGTACAGCGAGAGCGGCACGTGGACAACAGGGGGCTCGCCGGGGCTCGACGGAGGCACGTACCGATACGCGGCGCTGGAGCCCGGGGCGGGCGCGAGCGCGCGGTGGAGCTTCACGGTGGCGCGGTCGGGTTGGTACCCGGTGTATGTGTGGTTCCTGGCGAGCGAGGTGCGGACACGGGACGCCCACTACCGGATCGAGCACCTCGGCGGGCTGAGCGAGCGGCGGCTGGACCAGGGGGGGCTGCGGGTGCAGACCGGCGGCTCGCCGGACCTGCCGCCGCCCTCGGACAGCGTGGGGGTGCTGAACGGGCGGTGGCACTACCTGGGCACGTTCCCATTCGCGGCCGGCGCCTCGGCCGCGGTCGTGCTGACGAACGAGGGGGAGGATGGGAGCAAGGTGGTCATCGCCGACGCCGTGCGCGTGGGCGCCGACCAGAGCGGGGTGACGGTCGGCGGCGAGGGCTCGGGCCGGCCGCGGTGGGAGGAGGGGGCGATTGTGCACCTCGAGGCGATGGGGATGCCCGAGTGGGTGTTGAGCAACGACGTCACCACGCGGCCGCTCTATGCCCTGTACGAAGGCGCGGACGCCTACTTCGCCCTGCACACCAACTGCTGCAACAGCACGGGGACCTCGACCTATACGTGGTATCCGGAGATGTGGATCCCGGAGCAGAGCTGGGGAGGCGATCAGGGCGCGGCGTGGGCAGACACCAACCTGCCGCCGGGGACCTACGCGTGGTCGGACGCCATCCACCGGAGCGTGATCGACGCGGCGAGGATGTGGGAGCCGGGCTGGGGGGACAGCGGACACCTGGGGGCGAACTTCGGGGAGCTTCGGCCGATCAAGAACGCGTGGGAGGTGGACCAGGCCGAGGGCGTCGAGCCGCCCGTGGCCGTGCCCGCCGCGCTGATGGAGCTGGCGTTCCACGACGCCGGCTCGGACCCGCGGCTGATCCGCGAGCTGGGCTGGCGCCGGGACGTCGCCCGCGCCATGGTCAACGGCATGATCCGCTACTTCGACGGCCCTGACGCGATGGTGCCACCGCTGCCACCTGCGGCCCTGGCTGCCACCAGCGCGGAGCGCGGGGTGCGCATCCAGTGGCGGCCGGCCGACGATCCCCTGGAGACGAACGCCGTGCCACAGGCGTGGCGCGTGTATGTCTCCTCGATCCCCGGTGTATTCCCCCCGGAGCCCGCGCTCGAAACCACCGAGCTGGAGACGGTGGTGGCGACCGAGCCCTGCGAGCCGATCTACGTCCGCGTGACGGGCGCCAACGCCGCCGGCGAGAGCCTCGATGGCCCGACGGTTGGCGCGCGCCAGAACGCCGGCGCCGCCCCGGTCGTGCTGTGGGTGGACGGCATCGACCGGCAGGTCAAGACTGTGCGGGACCCGGTCGATCCAGTGACCATCGCCTCGATCGTCGGCCCGGCGCTGCTCGAGGTCGGCGGCGACGGTACCTTCGCCATGGCCACCGACGACGCCGTCAACGCTGGCCTCGTCAACCTCGCCGATTACGCGGTCGTGGTGTGGTCGCTCGGCGAGTCCTCCCGCCGCGACAGCACCCTGGACGCCGACGCCCGCGCGCGCCTCACCGCCTACCTCGACGGCGGTGGCCGCCTGATCGTCAGCGGCGCCGAGCTCGGCTGGGACCTGATCGCCGCCCCCCGCGACGGCTCCGACGCCTTCATGCGCGACATCCTCGGCGCCGACTACCTCGCCGATGACGCCAACACCAACCGCATCGAGCCCCCCCTGGACGGCCCCCTGGCCGGGATGCGGCCGGTCAGCTACGGCGAGTGCACCGGAGACACCTGGTGCGTCGAGTACGCCGATGTGCTTGGCCCCGTCGGCGACAGCGCCGCCGTCATCCTCCAGTACGAGGGCGGCGCGGGCGCGGCGGTCGAGTCCACCGCCCACGGCCACACGATCACCGCCGGCTTCCCGATCGAGAGCGTCACCGACCCCGAAAAACGCGCCCTCCTCCTCCGCCTCCTCGTCGAGCACCTCGCGCCCGAGACCCTCGGCGTTGAGCCCCACTGCGCCTGGCCCGACCCCGACCCCGACCCCGACGCCGGCGACGCCGGCCCTGACGCCGACGACGCGGACACCACCGAGGACGCCACCGACACCGACGGCACCACCGACACCACCGACGCCACCGAAGACGTCGCCCCCGACACCACCGGAGACGTCGCCCCCGACACCACCGAGGACGCCGATCCCCCCGACACCCACGGCGATCATCTTGACGCCGACACCGACCTCGCCGAAGACGAGACGACACCCCCCACGCGGCCGCCCGAGGCCGACGAGGGGTGTGGCTGTCAGACCCCCACCACACCGACCTCCGCCACGCGCGGTATCGCCGGGCTCACGCTCGCGATCCTCGCGGCCTCGTGGAGCTTCCTACGCAGACGCTGACTGGATGCTCGACCTCCACCAGCATCCCAGACCCAGGAGAACCCATGTCCCGAAGATTGCTCACCCTGCTCGTCGCGTTCGCCCTCCCACTCGCCGCCCTGGCCTGCACCGGCCCCGAGGAGAAGCCCGACAATTACGTGGACGACATGGCCCGGGAGCACAAGGACGACTCGCCCATCAAGGGTGTCAACGGCACGCTCGCGGATGAGCCCACGGCCGAGCTCGACACGCAAGAGATCGTCTACGCCAACGTCGCCGGCCAGGACATCAAGGGCTACCTCGCCCGCCCGAAGGGCGCCACCGGCCCCCTCCCCGCCGTCATCGTCATCCACGAGTGGTGGGGCCTCAACGACAACGTCCGCCTCATGACCCGCCACCTCGCCGCAGAGGGCTACACCGCGCTGGCCATCGACCTCTACAACGGCCAGGCCGCCGCTGATCCCGACCAGGCCAAGGCGCTGATGCAGAAGGCCATGGAGAACCTCGGCGACGGCGTCGACAACGTCCAGCAGGCCCACGGCTTCCTCAAGGACAAGCAGGCCGCCAGCAAGACCGCCGTGGTCGGCTGGTGCTTCGGTGGCGCCTGGTCGCTGCGCACCGCCCTCGTCCTCGGCCCCGACCTCGACGCCGCCGTCGTCTACTACGGCCAGCTCGTCACCGACAAGAACGAGCTCAACGGCCTCGAAGCCCCCCTCCTCGGCATCTTCGGCGGCGCCGACAAGGGCATCCCCGCCGAGCAGGTCAGCGCCTTCGGCGCCGCCACCGCCGAGCTCGACAAGGACGTCACCATCAAGGTCTTCGACGGCGCCGAGCACGCCTTCGCCAACCCCTCCGGCACCCACTACAAGGCCGCTGAGGCCGAGGAGGCCTGGGCCATGACCCGCGCCTTCCTCGCCAAGCACCTCGCCGCGACGCAGTAGCGAACGCGGGCGCCCGAGCGCGGCCGGCGATGCATCGCCGGTCCCGCTCCCAGCCCCCTCACCCTCCCACCAGCGCGTAATACACCCTCAATCCATCGTCCTTGAGGACGTACGCGGCGATGTGCAGCCGTCCTCCGCTGTCTGCGCGAACGGTCCCCTCGGTGAGCTGGCCGTCGAGTCCGCCGAGGCTCCAGGTCTGGTCCCGCCCCGTGTCGTCCACGAAGGCGAACAGCAGCTCCGTGGTGGTGCGGTCGACGGTCGGCGCGAAGTAGCAGTTGTTGGGCTGGAAGCACTCGGCGGTCAGCTCGCCCTCATTGTGGACGACGGCGATGACGGCGAGCAGGTCGCCGCTCGTGCTCGCGACGAGGCCGAGCGGGACGAGGCTGTCGTAGCTCTGGGTGCACAGCTCGCCCTCCGTGCTCGCGTCGATGCAGCGGGTGCCGAGGTCGACGGAGTGGAGCGGCGAGGTCGACCAACCGCCGGTGGCGACACGGGATAGCACCGAGACCACGGATCCGGTGTCGAGCGTCTGGCCAAAGAGGATGTGGGGGTGGCCGTCGGGCTGCTCGGACGTGGCGGGACCCACGGAAAGCCGGATCAGCTGCTCCGTAAAGCCGAGGCGGTTGCCGACCGTCACCACCGGTTCGGGGCTGGCGAGGTCGGTCCGCCAGAACAGGGTCCAGCCCTCGCTGGAGCCCCAGTAGGCACCGTGGCCGACGCCCTCGGGGGAGACGGCCAGGACCGCACGGTGGGCGATGGGGCCCCAATCGGACGCCCCGCCCGCGACCCGATGAAATGTGGAGGCGTTGGTCTGAAATAGCTCATGGCGGCGACCCAGCGCGTCCCGGACGAGGTTGCCGGCGAACACCTGGGCGCTCTCCATGGAGAGCGGGGTGGGACTGGACCAGGGGGAGGCCGGGTCGGGGTTGCGGCGCAGGAGCACCGGTGGGCCGGGGGCGGCGGCGCCCATGACCGTGAGGGCGCCGTCGCGGTCGACGATCAGCGCGCCGCGAGGCATGTCGAGCGGCACCTCCGAGGTCGCCCACGCGCCCACGCGGTCGCGCTCGGCGACGTAGCCCTGGTGGCCACCCTCGGACAGCGCGAACAGGACGCGGGGGTTGCAGGTGACGTTGAAGCCGACGTCGGGCGCGCCGTTGCGGAAGCCAGGCGCGATGGGGAGCACCTCGTCGACCCAGACCTCACAGACGCGGGCGTCGCCGCAGAACGTGCCGTCGAAGGGCGCGTCCGAGGCACACACGAAGCAGCCGGAGAGGTCCAGGCCGCAGGAGGCGTCGCAGCCCATGCGCCCAACGGCGTAGCCGTGGTCAGCGCACGTCGCGCCGCCGAGGTCCGCGCCGTCGCAGGCGTCGTCGCCGTTGCGGATGCCGTCGCCGCACCGGGGCTCGGCGACGCACAGCGTCCTGTCGAGCGAGCAGCTCGCCGTGCACCCCAGCGCACCGCTGAGGAAGCCCTCGGTGACGCAGGTGGACTCGCCGAGGTCGTCACCATCGCAGGCGTCGTCCCCGTTGCGGACGCCATCGCCGCACCGGGGCCCCACGGTGCAAAGCGTCGTGTCCAGCGCGCACTCGTTCGAGCACCGCAGCTCGCCGCCGCCGAAGCCCTCGCCTGCGCAGGTGCGCCCTCCGAGGTCCTCGCCCTCGCAGGGCTCCCCCCCGTTGCGCACACCGTCCCCACAGCCCGGCCCGTCCCCCTCGCAGTCCGAGGCGTTCACCGTGCAGTTGTCCCGACACGACAGCGCACCGCCCGTGAACCCGATCGTGACGCAGCTCAAGGTGCCAAAGTCCTCCGCGTCGCACTGCTCATCCCCCTGCCGCACACCATCCCCGCACGAGGGCGCCTCCCCACACCCCGACAGGTCCAGCGTGCACGCCCCCGTGCATCGCGGCGAGCCCTCGCCCGCCTCGCACACCGCCCCGCCGAGGTCGTCGCCGTCACAGGCCTCCGCCCCCTCGCGCCGCCCATCTCCGCATCGAGCCCCGCCGCCCCCTTCGCACCCGCTCGTCTCGAACGTGCACGCCGACGAACACCCGAGCTCGCCCCCCCGGAACCCCTCCGAGCCGCAGCTCCGCCCGTCGAGGTCATCCCCATCGCACTGCTCGTCTCCCGTCCGCTCGCCGTCCCCGCAGCCCGTGAGCGTGGTGAGCGGCGCGCGGTCCTGCGCGCACGCCGCCAGCAGCGCCACGAGCGCCGCTGCGAGCACGCCAACCCGAACGAGTGGTGATGAGATCATGAGGCTGCCCCGCGCATGTCCAGACGAACGGTGTGTCCGCGCCACCATCGTAGCGAAAATGGTGCGAAGGTGCAGCAGGATGCGCGCGATGGCGTCGACCTGCCGGACGGAGGTCGCAAGGACGGGCGCGCAGACCCATTGGCCCGTGTCAGGGTCGAAGGCGCGGACCTCGTCGCCCTGCTGGAGCGACTCGATGGGGACGGTGGTGCCGTCGCAGAGGAGGACGTCGGTGCCAGCGATGAAGCAGCCTTCCTTGGCTCGGTTACCCGCCAGGGTCTCCTCAACAAGGTTTCAGTTCTGTTGGGTTACATAGCATCCCCCTTGTCCGAGTTTCGTGGCGCAAACCGGGTGGCCCTGTCAGAGTCAGGGTTGGGAGCGGCCCGTGGGGAGGACTGATCAGGGATGGGAGACGCGTACCGACTCCGAGCTGCCCGCTGCCGCACGGCCTGGGTGATGGATCTGGAACGAGCGGGACGGCCGTCGAAGCCAGGACGATCTACGGTTCGCTCTCCCCCGCTCCCTCCGGCACCACCACGTACCCACGGTTCTCGTTGCCGCCGAGATAGGAGCGGGGGTAAGGGGATGGGGCGTAGCCGTAGATGTCGGTCTGGATGGCGCTGAGGTAGTCAAACGCCGCGACGATCAGGAGCCCGTCGGGGGTCAGCAGTGGGGGGTAGGAGATCCCCCCTCCCACAAAAGGGACTTGGGGCTCCGGCAAGTCAAAGTGGCTGATCTCGTCGCCGCGGATGAAGAAGAACCGGTAGTTGCTTCCGCCGGCGCTGTTAGCAATGGACGCGCTGGTGATCAGAACCCCACCCTGGCCGGCGATAAGCCAGGGTGCGCCATAGTCCAAATTCCCTACTTGAGAAGGGTTTAACGGAGATCGTGGAAGATCGATGAGGCTAGATTCCCCACTGGAAGAGAACCTGATGATCATTTGTCCATGATCTTTATCCGCGCTACGTATACAAGCAAATTCGCTATCAGACATCGCAACTGGTGCAACGCAATTATTGATGGTTACAATAATTTCGCCATCTCTTATCACAGATAACGCAATCTTGTTGTTGTTATTTATAATTGTATAAACTAAATATATATTATCAACTTTCGATATAATAGCTGATTTTTCTGGAAATCCTGCAATAAGTGATGGTTCTCCGCATTCGTTTATTCGATATAGGTGTACATCCCACTCACCGTAACTACTCACGGCGACTACGACCTCATCATCCCCAAATACCCGGGTAGACTGGATGAAGGGACGCTCAGCCACAAGCCCCGGCCATTGGTCGCTGCCAGCCGAGCGGGTCCACAGGATCTCCCCGGTGAAGGCGTCAAAGCTGACCAATCGATCTCTCCCCGTCACGATGTACTGGCCCTGGGCGGTTAACACGTCAGGGGTATGAATACCTGGGCTAATTCCAGAAGAGTGATCGTAGGTGTTCAGCTTCCAGCCGGGAAGCTGCTCTGGCCCAGTGATGATACGGACCGCGCCGTAGATCCACTGCTCCTCCTCAGGGCGTCCGACGTTGTCATAGCCGTTGAGTAGGTAGAAGTAGCGCCCGAGACTGGAGGCCATCGGCAGGATCTCGTTGATCTGGTCGTTGATGCCGTCCGGTTCGGCCTGGCAACCCATGGAGGTCCCTGTTCGCGGCTCCAGCCAGGCCACGCCTCCAGGCATAGGCTCGACCCATCCCCAGTTGGTGACGTAGTTGACGACGGCCAGCGTGCGACGGCGCTGCCCCTCGATCTCCAGATCACCGTAGGCCATGCTGGCGCGAACCGCCAGACTGTGCTCGGCGCCCGCGCAGAGCTGGTTGGTCTGCCACAGCAGGCGAGGCGTCGGCCCCACGTCGTCTGGTGGCTCAGGCGGCCGATAGAGCTCCGGCCCCACGCGCATCGCAGCTGGCCCACACCGGTTGGGCAAGCGCTCCAGCTCGGTGATCCTCGCGTCCGTGCCAGGCCGTGCGTCCACCTCCCCCACGTCGATGCCCCCAGCGTCCATGACGCCAGCGGCGTCCCCGGTGGAGGGGCTGCGCTTGTCGCAGGCCACGGTCAGTCCGGCCAGCACAATCAGGCAGGCGCATGCGTAAATCCGGAAGAATGGACTTAACGCGTCGGCCTTAGAACTCACAAGAGTCTTCATCGACATCATCTCCATGGTCTCCTGGTAATGGCAAGGCACACCGTTCACCGCGAAGCCCAACACAGATCCCAGCGCTCATCAATGCAAAATCGTTGGTGTCCCGGAGGTCGTAGTCGTAGACGCCGCCGGCGTACGGCAGGTAGCTGACCTGCGAGCCGTCGGCCAGGTCCACCAGCGCTCCTTGCAGGTGGAGGAGTCGCGGATCCCGGCGCAACACCGGCCCTCCGATCATCACGCGGCTGTCGAAGGGGCCCGTGACCTCCAGCGGCGTCGGGAAGCGCCTGAAGAAGAGCCGGCGGCTGAGGTCATTCCCCGCGTTGCGCCGGACGATGGCCCAGGCCCCCGAACCGCTCGGGTCAAAGACGTCGGAGGGTTGCCAGGCCAGGGCAGGCTTGTGCGCGGTGGTGTAGGCGCCGTTGAGCTGATACCCACCCGGCCCCTCCAGGCGCCATCCGCCGTTGGCGTCCCATGAGGCCATGACCAGCTGCTGGGCGGCGTCGGTGATGAGCATGTAGAGCCGGCCATCCTGCAGGTTGATGGCCAGAGTGGGCGAGGCCAGCGAGCGGAGCGTCGTCGGCTCAGGTGCCCCCCACACCGGCGAGTCCAGAGGCCGCCGTGCCCACCAGATGGCCTCGGGCCCGCCCAGGCCGTTGCCTTGCCGCCACACCGCGTGAACCTGATCCTGATGGACGACCATGTCCGGTTCGCCGCGCGCCGTCTGGCTCAAGATCCTCGGGTCGATGAACGCCTGGCTCGCCAACGGCCGACGATGAGCCGTCAGCACCCCCCCATCCTGTCCCACCACCACGAGCTCCGGCTCGACCTCGTCCCCCGCCACCCACGCCGCCGCCACGGCCTCACCCGGCAACCCCGTGTCCTTGGCGCTCGAGAAGGTGGAGCAGGTACCGCGGTAACTGCTGAGTTCGTTATCGCACTGCCCCTCCGGAAGAGTGGCAAATCGATATGAAATGACGTTGCCCGCTACTGGATCATTAACCGCATAGAAGATATAGATCACTGGCTCAGGGAATTGTGGTGGATACGGTCCCAGAACAGTGATGGACGGCGTGCCCAACACGGGTTGAGCGGACGCCAGCGTTTGGCGGTGGACGCGAAAGGCGAACGTGTTGTCCGCCGTCGACCATGTGACCACCGCCGTGGCACGCGGGTTGTTAAAGTTGCCGTCCCGGTCGAAGTCCACCGCGTCGCCCCGGGTGTCAAAGAGCCAGCTCGACGTCAGGTCAACGAGGGAGACCGGGCCGGGCTGCACACCCAGGCTCTCATCCAGATCCATCGGGTTGAGCTCGACCTCGGTGTAACGCCCGGGCGAGAACGCTGAGCCGTTCACAGCCAGGAGTGCCACAAGATCATTGTATCCATAGTTCATTCGGCTCTGATACTGAGGTTTACCGTTGAATCGATCAAGTCCGCCATGCCCCAGGCCCCAGAGATGACCTGACTCATGGCTGTGGATGTTCTCTGTCGCGTTCTCGAAAGCGCGGTAGCTGGTGCCGGGCCGACTGGCCACGCCACCTCCGGCGGCCGACAGGCACGCGTAGCGGAAGATCCCACGGCGGCTGGCGACCATGCTGTCGACGGCGCGCTCACGGTGGGCCGTTCCGTTGCATGTGCCCGCAGCCACACCCGAACCGCCACCATCAAAGCGGATGACAGGATTCTGGACGGGATGGATGGGTAGGCTGCCCACAACTGCTGGAGAACCCTCTACATCAAGGTGCAGGCGGAGACCAGGCTGGCCATCTGGATTCACGAGATCGTTTCCTGGTTCGTTGTAGAACTCCTGAAGACGCCGCACCATGGGGTCACCGAATTTACTTATGACCGTTGCAATATTTAATGGATCTGCGATGTCAGTATCGTCGCCATAATCAACCTCAACGAAAACATCCTTGTGCCGCGGATCAGCTCCCCACCACCTCAACGGCTGGTCAGGTCCGTCGGGGCTGCCGGCACCGAGGACCTCCCAGGCATCATCGAGCCCATCGTTGTCGGTGTCCTGGGGCAGGTGCAGGTCGCAGGACCAACCGTCGACCTCGAAATCTCCGCGGGATGGACAGGTGCCCAGCTCGAGCTCCAGCGCATCACCCAGCCCGTCGTCGTCGGTGTCGTCCTGACGGTCGTTCCGTGCGAAGGAGACGGCGCTGTTGGGCATGGAGCTCCAGATGACGGTGGCGTGGCGCAGGTGCGGGCTTCCGCGGCGGAGGCGATGGCCGACGGCGTTGTGGAGGCCGGGCTGGTCGAGATCCAGCGGCATGGGCATGGCGAAGAGCTCGCCGTCGGGCCGCCCCTCAATCACGAGGAGCTGGTGGGGGTCCCCTCCAGCGGGCTCATAGACCGTCACCAGGTCCTCGCCGGACTCCAGATCGCAGAAGGTCGCCTGGACACCGCCGAAGGCGATGGGGTTGCCTCCGGCCCGCGGGGTCCAGCGCCAGTCCGCGACAGCGTTGAGGGTGAGGTTGGCGGAGCCGGCGGCGGCGTCAACGAAGCCATGCACCACGAGCCAGTGCTCGGGACTGTTCGCACCGATCACCCGAGGCATATCGCATTCGAGGGTGAAGGTGCGACCCTGGAGGGGGTCGTTGGGAGGCGTTCGGTGGCGCGTGCAGGTGGTGACCTCGCGGCGGGTGTCGGCGTGGACCAGGCGCATGACGGGCTCGGCGCCGGGGGAGAGGCCATTGAGGCGGAAGGTGTAGCGCTGGCCGGGACGGAGCTGGTAGGCGTTGGCGAAGATGGGCTCGGCCGTCTGGCGCTGCTGGAATCGCGGTGTGTCGGGGTCGGCGAGCGGGCAGGCAGGCGCCCACTCCAGGTCGGATTCGGGGGGGACGAAGACGGTGAAGGGGCCGGCCGGCATGGGGACGAGGATGAAGGGAAAACATGATGCCGGACATTCCGCAAGACCGCACTGTCGGCAGTCGGGAATGCCGGGGTTGAACCACCCGGCCTGGGCGTAGGCACCGAAGCGGACCCGCTGCTCGAGCGCCTCCAGCTCGGGCTCGCCCCAGCCCAGGGCGCTGAGCGTCGCGGCGAGCTCCAGCCAGGACGCCTCGTGCGCCTCCTGGGTGTCGATCAGCTCCTGGGGGGCCTGGACGTCCGACCGCCGGCGCATCGCAGCCAGCAGCTCGGGCGCGGGCTCGAGGTGCTCGTAGCCGGGCAGGGTCCAGATGTCGACCATGGCGAGGCGGGCGGAGTCCTGGTCGGTCAGGGTCTGGGTCAGGCCCGTCAGGGTGGGGCGCAGGCTGAAGCCCTGGCGGTTGCGGATGAGGGCGTCGAAGGGGTCGAAGGTGATCGTGAGGGCCACCTGATGGCCAGGTCGCACCTCGACGCCGTCGCCGGGCAGGATGATCTTGAGGCCGGTGGGGTCGCCGGAGGGGATCTTGACGGTGTGTCGCTGGCCCCGGAGGCTCAACGTCAAGTCCTCCAGGTGCAGGCGCACCTGCTTGATGCAGCCGGTGGGCACGCTCAAGCCCCCGAGCGGCCGGGGCTGCTGGTCTTGCAGGGAGCTCATGAGGAGGACGTCGCGGGGTTGGTCCATGACGACCTTGACCTGCGCTGTGGCGCCTTCGCCACACGTGCCCTCCACGACGGCCTCGATGCGAGTCAGGGTGGCGTCGAGGCCCTCCAGCCCCTCCAGGGTCTCGCCCTGGCCGCCGGGCAGGCGGTGCTGGCCGGGCTCGAAGCCCTCCGGCAAGGTCGGCTTGAAGAACGCCTCCACGTTGCCCTCGACGAACACCGTGAGGGTCGCGGGCTCGGAGGTCGAGCGCCCGTCGCTGACCTGCACGGTGAAGTGGTCGAGGCCCGTGAACGCGGGGTCCGCTTGATAGAGCGTCGTGGCGGTGTCGCCGCCTGGGGCGCAGGGCTGGTCGACGAGGGGCGAGAGCTGGCCGTGGGTGGGGGCGTCGAGGAGGCGAAACGTGAGCTCGCAGTCGTCGTCGTCCACATCAAACGCCTCGATGCGGATGGGGACGGGGTCGGCGCCCAGCGTGGTGAGCGTCTGGGGCCGCACCACCGGGGGGTCGTTGACGGGGGTCAGCACCACCGTCAGGACCGCCTGCACGGGGGCGCCGTCGGGGTCGGACGCCCGCAACGTGAGCTGTGCGGTCCCGTGCTGGTCGGGTGCGAAGTCCAGGGTCAGGAGGCTGCCCTCGAGCGTGGCGCGCAGGAGGTCGGGGGGCGTCGTCGTGACGACGGCGTAGAGGAGCGGGTCGCCGTGGGGGTCTTCGAAGGAGGCGTCGAGGTCGATAGTGACGGGATCGGCGTCCTCCTCGACCTCGACGGGCGGGAGCGGCTCGACGAGGCGCGGCGGGTCGTTGACGGGCTCAACGGTGATCTGCACGTCGAGATCGGCGGCGAGTCCGGCGAGGTCGGTGACGCGGAGGGTGAGGGTGGCGAGGCCGTGCTGGTCGGGCTCGGGGGTGAGGTGGAGGGCGTCTGCGATGATTTCTGCGCGGATGAGGAGGGGGGCGGAGTTGGCGATGAGGTGCCAGGTGAGCAGGTCGGCGTCGGTGGCGACGTCGACGTCGTGGGCGCGGTCGGTGAGGTCGAGGGTGGTGGTGGGGGCGTCCTCGGCCAGGGTGAG
>Ga0100377_1001882_pt1 | contig 17843 bp, 18 predicted proteins | sample CryGeymeta201501_FD_83664 | JGI IMG/M metagenome (GOLD analysis project Ga0100377, IMG submission 83664) | Groundwater microbial communities from Crystal Geyser aquifers in Utah, USA - Crystal Geyser metaG 2015-01 | ecosystem: Environmental > Aquatic > Deep subsurface > Groundwater | place: USA...
GTCACGCTCCGGGACATCGGCAGCAGCCAGTACGTCTCATCGCTGCTGATCGCCGCCCCATTCGCCGCCACGGAGACCGTAATTGTGCTGGAGGGCGGGATCCCCTCCCTCCCCTACATCGCGCTCACTCTCGAAACGATGGCGGCCTTCGGCGTGAAGGTCCGGACGGAAGGCGCCGGCCGTTACGCGATTCCCTGCGGGCAACGTTACCAGGCCCGTGAATACCGCGTCGAGGGGGACGCATCGAGCGCCTCTTATTTCTTTCTTGCCGCGGCCCTGCTCCCGGGCCGGATCCGGGTGGAGAATGTTGATCCGCGCACCCGTCAGGGGGACATCGGTTTCCTCGCGATCCTGGAGCGGCTGGGCGGCACGATTCTCCGGGGGGAGCGCTATGTGGAGGTCCGGGGGGGCGAACTGCCCGCGGGGGAGATGGACTTCGATCTCGGGGAGATGCCGGACATCGTGCCGACGCTTGCGGTCCTCTCAGCGCTGCGGCCCGGACGGAGCGTCATCCGGAACGTCGCCCATCTCCGGCTGAAGGAAAGCGACCGCCTAAGCGCGCTGGCAACAGAACTGCGCAAGACCGGAATCGCGGTGGAAGAGGTCGCGGACGGCTTGGTCATCCATGGAGGAACCCCCAGCGGCGCAAGGATCGAGACCTACAACGACCACCGGATCGCCATGGTTTTCGCGATCCTGGGTCTGGCCGTGCCGGGAATGGAAATCGAAGGCGAGGCCTGCGTCGGGAAATCCTTCCCCGGCTTCTGGAAAACACTGGCAGGGCTTTATGGATAGGAAACGCCGATCATGAACATCATCCTCATGGGATACCGCTGCACCGGCAAGACATCCGCCGGCAAACGGCTGGCAGAGCGCCTTGGACGTTCCTTTTACGATACGGATGAGATGGTGGAGCGGCAAACGGGCCTCCCGATCCCAAGGATCGTCGCCGAACAGGGGTGGGACGCCTTCCGCCAGGCGGAGGGGGCGGCGATCCGGGAACTCTCCAGCGCGGATCGCGGCGTCATCGCGCTGGGGGGGGGCGCGGTCCTCGATTCCCGAAATGTTGAATGCTTGAAAGGGAACGGGTTTTTTGTCTGGTTGATTGCCGCAGCAAAGACAATCGCCGCAAGGATGGGAAACGATGAGGCCGGCGGGAGTGAACGGCCTTCTTTGACGCAAGCGTCCAGCATCGGTGAAATCGATCCGGTGCTCTCCGAACGGGAACCGCTTTACCGTCGCCTCGCCGACCTTGCTGTCGATACGACGGAAATCGATGCGGACCGGGTCGCGGAGACGATCTGCACCGGCCTGCGGAAACAGTTTCCGCAGACGGAGGGGATCAATTGACGGCTTCGGCTTTTTTACGAGTCCGTCATCATTGAATCGAAGGAGAATGAACCATGTCCGGAAACACCATCGGCACACTGTTTCGGGTCACCACGTGGGGGGAGTCCCACGGTCCGGCGGTCGGGGCGGTCATCGACGGCTGTCCGCCGCGGCTTGATCTCTCCGCCGCGGATATTCAGAAAGAACTCGACCGGCGCAGGCCGGGCGGTCTGCCGTCGGCGAGTCCCCGCCGGGAGGAAGACCGGGTCGAGATCCTCTCCGGCGTCTTCGAGGGAAAGACGACGGGGACGCCCATTTCGCTTCTGATTCGCAACCGGGATGCGGACGGAAGCGCCTACGACGGCCTCCGCAATCTCTTCCGGCCCGGCCACGGCGACTTCAGCTACCAGGCGAAGTACGGAATCCGCGACCACCGGGGCGGCGGCCGCGCCTCGGGCCGGGAGACCGCCGGACGGGTGGCCGCCGGGGCCATCGCCCGAAAGATCATCGCGGAGGCGGGGATCACCGTTTCGGCCTGGACACGAGAACTGGGCGGCATCATCGCCCGCCCCCTCTCCCTGGCCACGGCGGAGACAAGCCCCCTTTGCTGCCCCAATCCGGAGGCGGAGGAGAGGATGGTGAAACGGCTGGCGGAGGCCCGGACCGCGGGGGATACGCTCGGCGGAATCGTGGAGATCGTCGTTCGGGGATGCCCACCGGGTCTCGGCGAACCGGTCTTCAGCAAAATGGACGCCGATCTGGCGGCCGCCCTCATGGGAATCGGAACCGTCAAGGGGGTGGAGATCGGTGCCGGCTTCGCGGCGTCCAGAATGACCGGGTCCGCCTGCAACGACCCCATCACTCCGAAAGGTTTTCGGACCAACCACGCCGGGGGGATCCTGGCGGGAATCACAAACGGCAGCGAGATCGTTATCCGGGCGGCGTGCAAACCGATTCCCTCCATCGCGCGCCCCCAGGAGACCATTGACCTGCAGGGGCGTCCCGCCGTCGTGACCATCGGAGGGAGGCACGACGCGTCGGTGATCCCGCGGATCATTCCGGTCTGCGAGGCGATGGTCGCGATCGTCTTGGCTGACCATCTCCTCCGTCAACGGGCGATCGGCCGATAGAGGGCATTGAAAAAGTCTTATGACTCCGGCAAGAAACCATGTCAAAGGTTGTCATGCCGGACCCCGGATCGAGTCCGGGGCAGGCCCGATCCGGAATCCAGCCCTGTCCTGGATTCCCGCTGGAGTTTACCCTCACGAAAACGGGGGCGGGAATGACAGTATGGACATTTATTGTTGCCGGAGTCATCAATAGAGGATCGGAATGAAAGATCTCACCATCGGCATCATCGGCGGGAGAGGCGGAATCGGAAAATGGTTCGCCGATTTCTTCGCCGGAGAAGGACATACCGTCCATGTCACGGGGAGGAGTACCGGCATGTCCCTTCCGGAGCTGGCGGCCACATGCCGCATCGTGATCGTCTCCGTCCCGATCGCGTCCACGATCGACGTCATCCGCGATATCGGCCCGCTTCTCCCGGAAGAGACGCTGCTGATGGACCTGACATCGCTGAAGGAGGAACCGGTCCGGGCGATGCTCGCCGCCTCCCGGGCGGAGGTGATCGGCTGCCACCCCCTCTTTGGACTGGACGCCCTGTCCCTGGCCGGCCAGAACATCGTCCTCTGCCCCGCGCGCGGGGATCGCTGGCTCGACTTCATAGAAGGGATCTTCGCGAAGAACGGCGCCCGGATCACGCTAACGACGCCCGCGGAGCATGACCGGATGATGGCCCTGATCCAGGGGCTGACCCATCTGGACACGCTCCTCATGGGACTCGTGCTCAGGGATTCCGGCATGGAACCGTCGGAACTGGCCGCCTTTTCCACGCCGGTCTTCCGGACCAAGCAGGCGATCATCGATAAGGTCTTCGGCCCGCGGCCCGGCCTCTATGCGGCGCTCCTCGCGGAAAACCCGAACATGCCGACGCTGCTGGAAACCTTCGAAAGGAACTTCCGCGTCGTGAAAGAGATGATCCTGCGGGGGGACGCGGCAGGCATCGAGGCCATGCTGAAGAAGCCGTGACGTTCCACCGGGGGAAACGCTCGAATAATTTTTCCTCCCGCCTCTCGATCACGGGCAGGACACGGACGGGGACGGTCGAAAGGCCGAAGCGTTACCCCACCCTCTGCCGATAGCTCTCCAGTTCCGCCTTTGTCATCTCCTCCGGCGGCGCCAGGTGGCAGTGCTTTTCAGAAGCGATGGAAATACCGCGCTTTCCCCGTTCGAACTCAAACAGCACAATCACGGCAGCATTCATAAACTGGGCCGCGATGGGACGACAGACCAAATCGGGGAATTTGGTTTCACACAAGGCAAAATCCTGCAAAATTTGGACGATGTTCAGCTTGTCCTTGCCGCCTTTTGCCGCGACGGGAAAGACGCAATGAACTCCCTTCCGATCAATCCCCCCATAGAGTTCGTCGGATTCAACCTGCCCCATGTTAGGCACGGTAGTTCGTAAATGGTTCTGGAGGGAGTAGCCGGTTCCTGTAGGAAGAGGAGAATACCTTTTCGATGATCCTTGCGTACCGATTTTCGTCTGCCATAAACCCTCTCTTGCTGCGTCAAAATCTACCCCGGCCATCTAAGTGCCACCACCTCTTCCCTGAGCTGTTCTCTGGTGGCGGTAGACAAACGGGTGCGAAAGAGATCAATACTCTCAAGCTCGCAGCCAAGGGACTTGGCTATATCGGCCAGGATTTCGCCGGTGCGGATCATGACGCGCAAATATGATGCCTGGTCCCCCACCACATAGGCCAAATGGGCTCCCGGTCGAAGAACCAGCCGCATATCGGCCAGGTGCCGGGCCATCCCCCCGAAGTAGAGCTTGGTCACCCGCGCATAGAGACGTTCGAATCCCGATGTTTTCCCCAACTCGATGCGCCGGCTCTCGAACCTTTCGGCAATGGCCTGAATCTCCTTGTGGTCGGCCACCCATAGGTCATCATCATCCTTTTTGTAGATCGACCGGGTATTAGACCGGACCAGGTTTTGCTTCAGGGCACGGAGGTCTTCCCTGGTCCTGATAAAGCCGAGCAGGACCGACTCAAGGCGGGTCGTGCGGGTATAATCCTTTTCATTGGGATACGGAGGGGAGGTAATAACGGCATCGACCGAAGCGGGCGCCAGCAAATGGGTTACACTTCGGGCATCGGCATGAAAGACCTTGGCCGGCACATCGCCCGATGAAGACACGGTGCGAATATCGGCGGCCATCGCCTTTACCTCATCAAGCCATGATTTCAATACCGGGGCATCCCGTCTGATGGTTCCCACCCCTACTTCAGGGCCAAACCTGAGATTGCTTGCGGAATTCAGCACCGCTTTGGCAAAGGCCAGCTTATCATGCCGATGAAACGGCGCTTGCCTCATGTCTATAAAACTCCTTGACATACAGGTCCGGCCTTCGTATTTTCCTTTCCTGCGGCCGGTCGGCCTGGCCCGCAAGCGGCTGGGCAACCGCCTGGGGAACGCCCCCGGCCCTGCGTTCGAACCGCAATAACCAAGGAGGCGCCCCTGCAACGGCAAATGCGGGAGGCGCCGATTCCCTGCAACTTGAAAAAAATCGTGGAGGTGTTTCGTGAGGACAAGATTCGCAATGGCGGGCATCCTGGCGCTGGCATCGATCCTTCTGTGCATCCAGCCCGGCTGGACTCAAAACAGCATGCCGGAGAACTTTGTGGACCTGAAGAAGGCGATCCCTTCGGTGGCCCTGGACATTCGCTACTACGGCGACCATAATTTTCTGGGAACCCGGGTGGACGGATACCAGGCCCCCAAATGTCTCATCACCGCACCCGCCGCCGAGGCCCTGGCGAAGGTTCAGGCGGAATTGCAGGAATTTTCCCTCTCGCTCAAGATCTACGATTGTTATCGTCCTCAGCGAGCCGTGGATCATTTCGTGAGGTGGGCCAAAGATATCAAGGATACGAAAACCAAAGCCGAATTCTATCCTGCCGTGGACAAGCGCAACCTTTTTCGCGACGGTTATATTGCAGAGAAATCAGGTCACTCCAGGGGCAGCACGATTGACCTGACTATTGTTCCTGTTCCGGCGCCGGCAGAGGAGCGGTACATACCGGGACAACCTCTCCACGCCTGTTATTTGCCTTCCGGAAAGCGGTTCAATGATAACAGCATCGATATGGGGACGGGGTTTGATTGCTTCCATGAGCTTTCGCATCCCGGAAACTTGAAAATGGGGCTGCAACAACGCATCAACCGGCTCCTGCTCAAGACGCTGATGGACAAGCACGGTTTCAAGAATTACGACCAGGAATGGTGGCACTTCACATTGCGGAACGAGCCCTATCCCGACACCTATTTTGATTTCCCGGTGAAATGACTGGGGGCTTTGTTTGCAGGGGAGTAGGTCTCGTCGCATCGAAACCTTTGAATTTCTCTGCATATATTCTAAGTTGCCATTCCCGCGCAGGCGGGAATCCAGTCTTTTCAGGATTTTCTGGATTTCCTCTTTCGCTGGAATGACAAAGTAGGGGCATTTTTCAAAGATCTCGCATCTATGGAAAGGAGCGGATGCCGGATAAGAGCCTTTCCGTTAAGTCCGGGGTCCGGCAAGGTAACTCACATGCTGAATCGCCGAGGCAGCAAGAGGATTTCCCGGCTTCCGGGGTTTGTTCTGGGGGCGGCCTTGCTCCTCTGCGGTTTGTCCGCAACGCCCGCTACTGGAGATGTAAAATCTCCGCTCCAGATGCTTGTCGTGACAACGTCGGGTTGGTCCTCCGTTAATGCCGCACTGAGGCTTTACGAGAGAAAGGACGCCCAATCCGCATGGATTTCTCCGGGAGAGAGGATTCCCGCCGTTGTGGGCCGAAACGGCCTTGGATGGGGAAGAGGCGTCCATCCGGATCTTCCGGCCGGGGGGCCGCAAAAACGGGAGGGGGACGGGAGGGCACCGGCGGGCATTTTCAGGCTGGGCCCCGCCTTCGGCTATGCGCCCGGCGAATCGGTTCCGTGGATCAGCCTGCCCTATCGTCAGATGACGGAAAGCAGCAAGTGCATCGACGATCCCACTTCTCTGGTCTACAACCGCCTGGTTGATGATGGAAACGTCCGGCAGGACTGGAACAGCCGGGAAGAGATGAAACGGAGCGATGGGCAGTATCGCCTGGGAATCGTGATTGGGCACAATACGGATCCCGTGGCGCCGGGAGGCGGTTCCTGCATTTTCCTCCACATCTGGGAGAAGCCGTCCAAGGGAACCTCCGGCTGTACGGCCGTCTCGGACGCCGACATGGAGGAGATCCTCCGGCGTCTGAAACCGGAAGCAAATCCCCTTCTGATCCAGCTTCCGCAGCGGGAATATGAGCGAATGCGCGCTCCCCTGGGCCTTCCATGATTTTGAAGATTCCGTTTGACACGTTGTTCAAAGTCTGGCGTTCACATTTTCCGGGCCGATTTCTCTTTCTTTTGAGCATACATCAATTCATCCGCCGCCGACATCAGTTCGTCCAGGGAGAGCGGAGCGTGAGGGTCATAGACGACGGTCCCCCAACTCATCGAGAGACGGTAGCGGCGGGCGTCGGTTGCATTGAACGCATGAATGTTCTGTGCAAGGCGTTTCAACAACTCCTCAGGATGCCTATCCTCCGCGGCGTCTATCGAAAGCACCGCAAATTCATCCCCGCCCAGGCGGGCGACGATGTCCGCCTCCCGGAACGTCTGCCGAAGGACATGCGCCGTATCGATCAATGCCCTGTCCACCTCCTCGTGACCGAAGGTATCGTTGATCCATTTCAGGCCGTCGCAATCGATGAAGGTCAGCAGCATCGACCTTTGGGCCCTGTTTGCCGCCCTGAGCTGCTGTTCGGCCAGGGTGATGAATCCCCGCCGGTTGTAAAGTTCCGTCATCTGGTCCCGGAAAGACATCTCCCGGATCTCCTCCTCCATCCGCTTGCGGTCGGTGATGTCGCGGACGAATGAGAGAGAGGCGTCGCTGTTTTCAAAGGTGATGGGGACGGCGGAAACCTCGACATCGATCACCGAACCATCGAGTTTCAGGTACTTCTGCTCCATCGTCGGGACCGGTTTTCTCTCCTCGTTGAGCAACCGGAGCCGTTCCCGAAGGGTTTCCCGGTCATCGGGGTGGTACCGGTCGATAATCGGACGTCCCAGAAGATCCTCGGCGGATTTCGCCCCGAAAAACTGGACGGCCTTCTGGTTCAGATAGGTAAAACAACCGCCGACCTGAATGAAGACCGCATCGGGCGCGTTGTCGATCAGAAGCCGGATTTCCCTCTCGCTTTCCCGAAGCGATTTTTCCGTCTTTCTGAGATCGGCGAAAAGCCGGGCATTGGCGATCGCCCCGGCGATCTGCGACCCGATTCGCTCCGCCAGCCGGAGATCGGCCTCGGTATAGGAATTCGCCTCCTTCGACCGGAAGTGCAGAACCCCGATCACCTCGTCCTTGGAGATCAGCGGAACGCTCATGAGAGAACGCATCCCCGCCCGCACACTGGAAAACAGGTGAACGTTTCGTTCTGAAACCGCGCGGGCCTCCTCCGGATCAATGATCAGGCCGGTCCGTCTGTGCTGAAAGGTCTCATTGACCGACCCGGCCAGAGAAAATGAGTCTCCCGCTCGCCGGTGGGGAATCTCCGTTCCGGAAACATAGGCGATCGTCACGGCGTTCTCTTGATAATCCGTGAGGTTCACGTTCAGCCGGTCAAAGGGGATCAATTTTCGGGCCTCGGCGGCGAACCGGTCGTACACCTCTTCGATCACCAGTGTGGAGCCGATCAGACGCCCGATCTCGGCGATGACGGACATCTCCTCCGCCAGACGCTCCGCGGCCTCCCGGCTCCGGCGTTCCTCCCGCTCCTTGGCTTCCAGCCTGCCCGCCATCGCGTCGAAAGATTGCGCCAGTTCCCCCAAATCATCTTTTCCGTGGAGCAGACCGGTCCGCATCGCCAAGTCTCCCTGCCCCAATCGGTTGGCGGTTTCAACCAGCCGTCTCAGCTTTTTGACGATCACCGACTTTGCGATCAACCACGAGGAAAAAAGGGAGATGAAGAGGGCAAGTCCAAAAAGAACCGCGCTGATCGTCAAGGTTCTTTTCGCATTTGCAAGAACTTTTTCTTCCGGAATGCCGACGCGCATGTACAGATATACGGGGCTGGTTTCTGTCAGACGAAACCTCTTATACGCATAATAACGCCTTGTCCGGTCCAGACCGAGAGCGGCGAAAATCCCCTCCTCCGACTGGGCCGACATATTTTTCATCCTCTCAGGATCGTCGGCCTTCCCGATATATTGCTCCCCGTCAGGGTAACGGTACAGAGCGACGCCTCTGTGGTCGGTCAGGGAGAAGCTGGAGCCTTCCGGCAATTTGGCCATTGAAAGCCGCTGGCCGGAGCGGCTGAGGTCAACGGCCACCGCAACGACGCCTTTGAATCTCCCCCGTCCGTCCGATATCGGATAGGCGAAGTGAAATACGGGGCGCTTCAGGGCCACACCCACCGCATATTCTCCGGCGGAAAAATCCATGGCCTTCAGAACATCATGGAAATACTTCCGCTTTTTCAGACTGACGGGGGTAAATGGCTCGGCCGACGATATGAACATCCCTTCGGCGTCGAGGATGAAGATATTCGCATAAAGGGGATTGCGTTTCAGCAAATCTCGGAGGATTTTATCGGTCGCAAGGGTGTTTAAATTCTGGACATCCGGCAACCTGGACAGGGTGATCAGGAATTGGCGGGTGGCCGTCACCCCGCTCTCGTGTTCGAACGCGAACCCCTGCAATACCCTTCTGAGATCGTTTTGCGACTCCTCCAGATCGTGATCCAGGGAATTCCATGCCGAGTATATATAAATTCCCATGGGAGGAAGCATCGACAACAGCGCAAGAAAAAGAAGCCACGCCCTTATCGATTTGAAAAAAGAGGCTTTCATCGGGGCACCACAGTCTCACTTTCCAAAAAAGACAGAATTTTACATCAGGAAGACGCCGGCGGCGCAAACCGGCGTAAGGAGCAAGCGCTGACAGCGGATCCGGAAGACCGACCAGCCCAGACACCGCAAGCGCATCATGATGACGCCGGAAACCGCTCCCGCCGTTCCCCCGGGGGGAGGTAACGGTGGATACTATTCCCCACGGTCAGGAAAATGCAACAAAAAAACGCGGGTTCTCACAATCGGTGACAGGCGTCTCCTTGACACGGAAGATATCCTTTCACTCGAAAATGCACCTCAAATCCCCCTCAATCCCCCTTTGTTAGAGGGGAACTTTATGATTCCCCTCTTTGGCAAAGAGGGGTTGGGGGAGATTTTCATTGTCCTTTGTGACGGCAGGCCGTCATGGGCGTTTCATCGGAAAATGCGCATTCAGCTTACATGACGGTCCGCCGTAAGACCCGGTAACAGAATTTCTTATTGACAGAGATCAAAAAAACTGTTAGAGGGCTTTCCAATCATTTGGAGATGAGTGAAATGGATATGAAGATGCAGATCATCGTCAGAAACTGGTGGTGGTGGAACAATCCGAGGGAGGAGTTTGTCCGCTGCTGATCCTATGAAACCATGAAGATCAAAGCCGTGGGGAGCTCTTCTAAGACCCCGCGGCTTTTTTATTTTGCAGGCAAAAAGGCCGTGACGATTCACGGCCTTTTTTTATGACGCGTACGATACAAGAGGAACAGACCATGTATGCACCGGACTTTGAGACCTTCACCAAACTGGCAAAAGAGGGAAACCTGATTCCCGTCTGCCGGGAGATCCTGGCCGATACGGAAACCCCCGTCACAGCCCTGATGAAACTGGCCGACCGCCCCCACGTCTTTCTGCTGGAAAGCGTCGAAGGGGGGGAGAAATGGGCGCGGTACAGCTTCCTCGGGGCGGACCCGCGGCTGATCTTCCGCGTCCGCGGGGAGGAGGTTCTCATCGAGGAAACCGGTGCGGTGCGCCGCATCTCCCATGGGGGCGACCCGTTGCGATTCCTGAAGGAACTCCTCGACCGTTACCGCCCCGTCCCGCTGGAGGGGTTGCCCCGGTTCTTCGGCGGCGCCGTCGGGTTTCTCGGCTACGACATGGTCCGCTATTTTGAGCGGCTCCCCGCCGGCAAGGGGGATGCCCCGGTGGAGGACGAGACGGTCTTTCTGGTCACCGACACGCTTCTCATTTTCGACAACGTCCGCCACACGCTCAAGATCGTTGCCTGCGCGATGACCGGCGAGGGCGGAACGCTGCGGGAGATCTACGACGGGGCCGTCCGTCGGATCGACGACATGACGGCCCTCCTCCAGGCCACGATGGCCGGAAGACCGGCTTCCCCGGTGCGGACGGACCAGGGTCCGAAGGCCCCCCTTCCCTTCCGGTCCGACATGATTCCGGAGACATTCAAGGCCGTGGTCGTAAAGGCCAAGGAGTACATCGCCGCGGGGGACATCATCCAGGTCGTCCTCTCTCAGCGGTTTCAGCGGGAGTCCGCCGCGGACCCGGTCGATCTCTACCGGGCGCTCCGCCACATCAACCCATCGCCCTATATGTTTTTTCTCAAGTTGCAGGATCTCCACCTCATCGGCGCCTCGCCGGAGGTGATGGTCCGTCTCGAAGAAGGGGTTGCGGAACTCAAACCCATCGCGGGAACCCGGCGCAGGGGTTTGAACGAACAGGAGGATCGACGATTTGCCGACGAACTCCTCCAGGACCCCAAGGAGCGGGCGGAGCACGTAATGCTGGTCGATCTGGGGCGGAACGACCTCGGGCGGATCGCCCGGATCGGGAGCGTCCAGGTCAATCAGTTGATGGCGGTGGAGCGCTACTCCCACGTGATGCACCTCGTCTCGGACATCCAGGCGCAGCTCGCAGAGGGGAAGGATGCCTTCGACGTCCTCCGAGCGACATTCCCCGCGGGGACGCTGACCGGCGCGCCGAAGGTCCGGGCGATGGAGATCATCGCGGAGATGGAACCCTCCCGCCGGGGGCCCTACGGCGGCGCCGTGGGCTACTTCAGCTATGGCGGCAACATGGATTTCTGCATCACGATCCGGACGATGCTGATCCGGGATGGAAAGGTCTTTCTCCAGGCCGGCGCCGGCATCGTCGCCGATTCCGATCCGGAAGCGGAGTACCAGGAAACGCTAGGCAAGGCGGAGGGGATGGTCCAGGCGGTGCGCCTGGCGGAAAATGGTTTTAATTAGGGACAGAGCCCCTAATTAAAAAAGGAGAAGAACGATGATCCTGATGATCGACAATTACGATTCCTTTACCTACAATCTGGTCCAGTACCTGGGCCAGCTCGGCCGGGAGGTCGCCGTGCACAGGAACGATGCGATCACCCTCGACGAGATCGAGGCGATGAACCCGGAGGCGATCTTCCTCTCCCCCGGCCCCTGTTCGCCGGAGCAGGCGGGGATCACCGTCGATGTGGTCCGGCGATTCCACAGAAGCATTCCGATCATGGGGGTCTGTCTCGGCCATCAGGCGATCGGCAAGGCCTTCGGCGGACGGGTGATCCGGGCGGACCGAATCATGCACGGCAAGATATCCCCGATCATCAACGACGGCCGGACGATCTTCAAGGGCCTCCCCAGCCCCTTTCCGGCGGGACGCTACCACTCGCTCCTCGTGGAGCGGGAGAGCCTCCCCGACTGCCTGGAAGTGAGCGCGGAAACCCAAGAGGGGGAGATCATGGGACTCCGGCATCGGACGCTGCCGGTGGAGGGGATCCAGTTCCACCCAGAATCGATCCTCACGCCGAGCGGCAAGAGGATCATCCGGAATTTTTTGCAGCTTATCGACAGAAAGGAGAGGTGTGACGCATGATCAAGGAAGGAATTGCCAAGGTTGTTCTCGGGGAAGACCTGCGGGAGACGGAGATGATGGCCGTGATGGATGAGGTCATGGAAGGCGCTGCGACGCCCGCCCAGATTGCCGCCTTCATCACCGCGCTCCGGATCAAGGGGGAGACGGTGGAGGAGGTGACCGGGGCGGCCCGGATCATGCGGCAGAAGGCGACCCGGATCGACGCCCGGTCGTCCGTCGTCGTGGACACCTGCGGGACGGGCGGGGACGGCCGGAACACCTTCAACATCTCGACCACCGCGGCCTTCGTCGTCGCGGCGGCGGGCCTCACCGTGGCCAAGCACGGCAACCGGGCGGTCTCCAGCGGCTGTGGAAGCGCCGACGTCCTGGAGGCCCTGGGAGTCAAGATCGACGCGGCGCCGGAGATCGTGGAAGAGTGCCTTCAGCAGATCGGGATCGGCTTTCTCTTCGCCCCCCGGCTCCACGGGGCGATGAAACATGCGATCGGCCCCCGCCGGGAGATCGGGATCCGGACGATCTTCAACATGCTGGGGCCGCTCACGAACCCCGCCGGGGCGACCGCCCAGTTGATCGGCGTTTATGACCCCAGGCTCACGGAGATGTTCGCCGGGGTCCTGAAGAACCTCGGGACGAAACGGGCCTTCGTCGTCCACGGCGCCGACGGCCTCGACGAGGCCACGGTCACGGGGGAGACGCGGGTCTCGGAGCTGAAGGAGGGGCTGGTAACCACCTACAATATCGACCCCATGGAGCTTCTCGGGGAGAGCTTCGCCGCCGCCGAGCTTCGGGGCGGGGATGCAGAAACGAACGCCCGGACCACGATAGAGATCCTGAGCGGCGAAACCGGGGCGCGCCGGGGAATCGTCGTTCTGAACGCCGCACTCGCGATCGTCGCGGGGGGGAAGGCGGCAGGGATCCGGGAAGGAATCGCGGTCGCGGAGGCCTGTATCGACAGCGGCGGCGCCCGGAAGAAGCTCCAGGCGCTCATCGAACACAGCCACAGTTGAGGATGATGGCATGATCCTGAACGAAATTGTCGAGACAAAGCGCCGCGAGGTGGCCCAGAGGAAGGAGATGATCCCCTTGCGTGCGCTGGAGAAGATGATCGCCGGGATGCCCCCGACCCGCGACTTTAAGGCGGCGCTCGACGCCGACGTCGGCTGCGCAATCATCGCCGAGGTGAAGCGGCGCTCTCCTTCCCGGGGTCTGTTCCGGGCGGACTTCGACCCCGTTCGGATCGCCCTGGAATACGAAAGCCACGGGGCGGCGGCCGTCTCCATCCTGACCGACGAGACCTTTTTCGGCGGGAGCGACGCGGATCTCACCGCCGTAAAGGAAGCCGTCACGCTGCCGCTCCTCCGAAAGGAGTTCATCATCGATCCTTACCAGATCCATGAGACGCGGGCGATCGGCGCCGACGCGCTGCTGCTCATTGCGGCCATCCTTACGGAGGGGCAACTTCGGGAATGCCGCAAACTGGCCGCCTCGCTGGGGCTGGCCGCGCTGGTTGAGGTCCACGACCGGGAGGAACTGGAGAAGACCCTGGCCGCCGGCGCGAAGATCATCGGGATCAACAACCGGGACCTGAAGACCTTCCGGACGGACCTGCAGACCACCCGGGCGTTGGCGCCCCTCATTCCGGCGGATCGGATCGCGGTCAGCGAAAGCGGGATCCGGACAAGGCAGGAGATCGAGACGCTTTTGAAGGCGGGAATCCGCGCCTTTCTGATCGGCGAGACGCTGATCGCGGCCCCGGAGATCGGACTAAAACTTAAGGAGCTCCTGGGGAAATGACACAGATCAAGATCTGCGGGATCACGAATATCGATGACGCCCTCTGCGCCGCCGCCTGCGGGGCGGACGCGATCGGTTTCATCTTCCACCCGCCGAGTCCCCGGTTTATCGCCGCGGAAAGGGCGAAGGAGATCATCGCCGCGCTGCCGGCGGGAATCGCCACGGTCGGCGTCTTCGTCAACCTGGATGCGGAAGAGGTGGCGCGGACGGTCGAGGATTGCGGCCTCGACCTGATCCAGCTCCACGGCGATGAATCGCCGGAATACTGCCGCCGGTTCCCGCCGGAGCGGGTCATCAAGGCCGTCTTTCTCCGAACGCCCGAAGAGCTCCGGGCGCTTGATGCCTACGACGTCCGGGCCTTCCTGGCGGACTTCCGGGAGGCGGGCCGTTACGGCGGAACGGGGAAGCGGGCCGACTGGGGGCTCGCCGCAAGGCTCGGGAAGAGTCACCCCCTGATCCTTGCCGGCGGTCTTGGCATCGAGAACATCGGCGAGGCGCTGGCGGCCGTCGCCCCCGGGGCCGTCGATATCAACAGCGGCTGCGAGAGGACGCCCGGAATCAAGGATCACGAGCGGATGCGGCGGATCGTCGGCATGATCCGTGAAAAAAAGGGGACAGCTCCCGATTTATCTTAGGTGATATACATTGACATGTATCACATTGTATGATAGGGTCATTTCGCGGTTCACTGCTGAAAAGAATTTATCGCGAGGCAACGAGATGAAGAGTGCAAGAACCATCATCACGATTTCGGAGCAGGAAAAACGTTGGCTGGCTGCATACAGCGGATTGCACGGTGTTTCCTTGGCGGAGACCGTTCGTAGAGGCATCGCTTGCCTGAAAGCGACGGAAGGTCATGAAACATACCGGAAACTTGTACAGGATACCAGGGGAATCTGGATGCGGGGCGATGCCCTGCGTTACCAGGAAGAGATTCGCTCGGAGTGGGAAAAACAGTAATGTTGGAGAGGCTTCTCGATTCCGTCATCCTCATCGATCACCTCAACAGCGTGCCGCAGGCGACGGAATTTATCCTTGCTTTGGATCCGGAGAAAACGGCCATTTCCGTGATCAGCTATGCCGAGATTCTGACGGTGCTGGACGAAGAGGGGGGACGGAAAGCCCGCCCGCTTCTTCAAAGCTTCGAGATGTTGGAAATCAATGCCGCTGTAGCCGAGAAGGCCGCCGTACTGAGGCGGCAATACGGATGGAAGTTGCCCGATGCCTTCCAGGCGGCAATAGCCATAATCCACGACGTCAAGTTGTGTACACGCAACACCAAAGACTTTATTTTGACTTTAATTCGCAGAAACATTCCTTCGTCGAAATCCCCTATATTCTTTTATAATCAGAATAGGGGGTCTTTAAATTTAGCGTTTTGCGGGGAGGGATAGCGCCCCTATTTTCCCTCCCCCTTTCTAACAATGACATAAATAGGGTATGCGGAAACCACCGGTGGGGAATCAACCCTGCGGGATTAGAAAACGGATGTGAAAACATGTTGATCACGGTGGACAAAAGGGGAAGCATCAATCTTCCCGCCTCCCTGCGGAGGCAGTTGGGGCTTGTTGCGGGTGCGTGTCTGGATCTGTCGGTCGCTGACGGGGGAGGCTTCATCCTGCAGCCCGTGGCGGTTTATCCGGCCGTTCATCTGAATGAGCAGGGACTCGCGAAACTGAAGGAAGCCAGGGAAAGCGGCGCCGCGGCGATGCCGGCCTGGTTGACCGATGAGATGGCCCATGCCGAAACTGATTCCGAGTGAAAAGTTCATCGAGGATGCGGAACGCTTTCGTCGTCAACCGGAGATCATGAAGAAGATCGCGAAGTCCCTGGGTCTCCTTGAAAAAAATCCCCTCCATCACGGCCTGCGCCTGGAGCGCATCGTCAATGACCCGATGGCGTGGGCCGCTCGCGTGGACCAGCGATGCCGCCTCTCCTTCGATCCGGAGAAAACGCTGCCGGCGGGAAACCCGGACTGGTCGGCGCCGCTCCGCCTCCTGCGCCTTCTCGACCATGACGATCTCTATCGTCATCCCCGCTGAATTTAATTGGGGACAGCTCCCGATTATTACAATGCCGGCATTGACTCTGTTATTCCCCGCGACGTTTTGCGGAGCGGAAGTTTTCGAAAGGATATGAAGAGATGATGAAACGGACACAGCCTGACAGACACGGCCATTTCGGGATCTTCGGGGGGCGCTATGCGGCGGAGACGCTGATGCCCGCCCTGCTGGAGTTAGAGGCGGCCTATCGCGCCGCCCGCAAGGATGCAGCCTTCAAGAAGGAGTTCGCCTTTTATCTCCACGAGTACGCGGGGCGGGAGACGCCCCTTTATGAGGCGCGGAGGCTCACCGAGGCCCTCGGCGGCGCGAAAATCTACCTGAAGCGGGAGGACATGAACCACACGGGGTCGCACAAGATCAACAACACCCTGGGGCAGATCCTGCTCGCCCGGCGGATGGGGAAGAAAAAGGTGATCGCCGAGACCGGGGCGGGACAGCACGGCGTGGCCACCGCGACGGCGGCGGCGCTCTTCGGCATGGGGTGCCGGATCTTCATGGGCGAGGAGGACATCCGCCGGCAGGCCCACAACGTCTTTCGGATGAAGATCCTCGGCGCCGAGGTCGTCCCCGTTGCCGCCGGAACGGCGACCCTCAAGGACGCGATGAACGAGGCAATGCGCGCCTGGGTCACATCGGTCCGGGATACCTTCTACGTCATCGGCACCACGGCCGGCCCCCACCCCTACCCGGTCATGGTCCGCAATTTCCAGAGCGTCATCGGCCGGGAGGCAAAGCGGCAGATTCTGAAGAAGGAAGGGCGGCTTCCCGATCTCCTCATCGCCTGCATCGGCGGCGGAAGCAACGCTCTGGGGCTTTTTTACCCCTTCCTTGACGCCGCCGGCGTGGCGATGACCGGCGTCGAGGCGGCGGGGAAAGGACTCACCACGGGGCTCCATGCGGCGAGCATCACGGCGGGGCGGATCGGCGTCCTGCATGGAAACAAAACGTATCTCCTCCAAGACGGGCACGGCCAGGTCCGGGACGCCTACGCGATCGCCGCCGGCCTCGACTATCCCGGCGTGGGTCCGGAACACGCCTGGCTCCACGACACCGGTCGCGCCCGCTACGTCAGCGTCACGGATGAGGAGGCGGTGGAGGCCTTCGTCGCCCTCTCCCGGCAGGAGGGGATCATCCCTGCGCTGGAGAGCGCCCATGCCGTCGCCTATGCGATCAAAACGGCGCCGACCATGGGAAAGGACAAGATTGTAATCATCAACCTCTCCGGCAGGGGGGACAAGGATGCGGAGACCATCGCCGAGAGCAGGGAGGGAAAGGAATAATGGGACGGATCGAAGAGAGATTCACGGCATTGAAAAAAGAGGGAAGGACGGCGTTCGTCGCCTACCTGACGGCGGGCGACCCGGACCTTGAGGCGACAAAGAAGCTGATCCCCGCCCTGGAGGCTGCCGGTGTGGACATCATCGAAATCGGCGTCCCGTTCTCCGATCCGACCGCGGACGGCCCCGTCATCCAGGCCGCCTCTCAGCGCGCCCTCAAGCGGGGGGCCACCCTGAAGAAGATCCTCGCGGTGATCGCCGAGCTTCGCAGGACGAGCGGGATACCGATCGTCCTGTTCGGCTACTACAACCCGATCCTCAGCTACGGACCGGAACGGTTCGCGGCGGACGCGGCGGCCTCCGGCGTGGACGGCATCCTCATTGTCGATCTCCCCCCCGAGGAGGCCGACGAGCTGCGCCGCTTCACGGATCCGGCGGGGCTGGCGTTCATCACCCTCATCGCCCCGACGACGGATCCCCAGCGGGCCCGGAGGATCCTCCGGCGGGCAACGGGATTCGTCTATTA